>Ga0209066_10006032_pt1 | contig 12514 bp, 17 predicted proteins | sample All_14_2_FD_187198 | JGI IMG/M metagenome (GOLD analysis project Ga0209066, IMG submission 187198) | Freshwater microbial communities in response to fracking from Pennsylvania, USA - Allegheny Zone_MetaG_DW_15 (SPAdes) (version 2) ...
ACGCTGGGCGGCAGGTGGTAGCGGTGGCTGTTCAGCGGCCGGAAGTCCTTCACGTTGATCCGCGCGGGGGCCAGCTCGCCGTGCCAGCCGACGGCGTCCAGCGGGTTCCAGGGATAGGTGGCCACCGAGACCTGGCCGCGCTTCTTGATATGCACGGCCGTCTCGCCGTCATCGGCCTGATGGGCGCGGAAGGCCTCATCCATCACCGGCGTGTCCAGCATCGCCGGGTCGAACAGCGCGTGCGGGCCCAGCAGACCCTTGTCCGGCAGGGTGAAGTGACCGTTGGTGGCCTGGATGGTCAGGATCGCCGTCGAGGCCGACGGGCTCAGGCGCCACATCGTGCCGCGCGGCAGGTACAGGTAGTCGCCGGCGACGTACGGCATGCGGCCGAAGTCGCAGAACAGGTCGCCCTCCCCGGCGTGCACGAACAGCAGCTGGTCGCCGTCGGCGTTGCGGGCCAGGGCGGGCATCGGCGCCGACAGCTTCCAGAACCGCATCTCGCAGGCGGCGTTGTGCAGCACCACGGGCGCGTCCCAGGGCGAGGGCGCGGCCTCGTTCAGGCCGTTCAGGTCGAAGGCGCGCGGGCGCAGCGGCCCCTCGAAGCTGGTCCAGCCGGTCGGCGGGCGGCGGTGATAGAGGAAGGCGGCCGGGCCGAAGAAGCCCTCCTTGGACATCTCCCGCTCATAGGTCCCCTCGGGCAGGTCGGCGTGCGCCTGCCGGCTGTGCAGCCCCTGCGCGCCACGGACGGGGATCCAGTTTCGGTTGGCCATGGCTACTGCTCGTCCTTGTAGATGGAGACCACCGTCGGCTGGCCTTCGGCGGCGCGGGCGCGATACATGCCCGAGGTGTTGAAGCTCCAGGCGATCTGGCCGTCCGGCGCGATGGCGATGACGCCGCCGTCGCCGCCGATGGCGGTCAGGCGATCCTGGATCACTTCGTCGGCTGCCTGCTGCAGGGTCAGGCCCTCGTACTGCACCAGGGCGCAGACCTCGCGGGCCACCGTCAGGCGGATGAAGTACTCGCCCGAGCCGGTGGCCGACACGGCGCAGGAGGCGTTCGAGGCGTAGGTGCCGGCCCCGATGATCGGCGCGTCGCCGACCCGTCCCCAGCGCTTGGCGGTCATGCCCCCGGTCGAGGTTCCGGCCGCGACGTTGCCGGCGCTGTCCAGCGCCACGACGCCGACGGTGCCGAACTTGCGGTCGTCGGGGATCGGCTGGAAGGCCTGCGGCGACGGCGCTCCGGCCGGACGGGGCGGAACCGGGAGGCCCTGGTCACCCAGCGCCTTGACCAGACCCTGCCAGCGTCGCTCGGTGAAGAAGTACGACGGATCGACCTGCTCAAGGCCGACCGAGGCGGCGAAGGCGTCGGCGCCCGCGCCGATCATCATCACATGGCGGGACTGTTCCATCACCGCGCGCGCCAGGCTGATCGGGTGACGGGTGCGGGTGACGCCGGCGACCGAGCCGGCCATGAGGGTCTTGCCGTCCATGACGGCGGCGTCGAGCTCGTTGCGGCCCTCGGCGGTGAAGACCGCGCCGCGGCCGGCGTTGAACAAGGGGTCATCCTCGAGGTCGCGGATCACCGCCTCGATGGCGTCCATGGCCGTGCCACCCTTGTCGAGCACGGCGGTCCCGGTGGCGGCCGCCCGGACCATGGCCGCGCGATAGGCGGCCTCGGTCTCGGGGGTCAAGTCCTTGCGCTCGATGACGCCCGCGCCGCCGTGGATGACCAGGGCCCATTTGGGTCTGGCCAAGGCTGGCGTCGCGAGGAGCGCCGCCATGACCGCCACAACCAAGCCGAGTGATTTCACTTGCGCTCTCGCCATGTTCGCCCTATGTTCACGCCATGTCAGAGGTGACCGACATCGTCGTCCCGATGCTTCAGCGGATTCAGTCCCAGCTGAACCGAATGAGCGACGATATCTCCAACCTCAAGGAGGACGTGCTCAACATCAAGGTGCGCGTCAGTCTGCTTGAAGAAGGCCAAGCGGCCATGAACCGCCGTCTGGACCACTTCGACATTCGCCTCGAACGCATCGAGCGCCGCCTGGAGTTGATCTCGGCCTAGTCCGCCTTCACCACGCCGCGGCGGATCTGGTCGAGTTCGATGGACTCGAACAGCGCCTTGAAGTTGCCCTCGCCGAAGCCCTCGTTGCCCTTGCGCTGGATGATTTCGAAGAAGATCGGCCCGACCTGGTTCTCGGTGAAGATCTGCAGCAGCAGGCCCTGGCCCTCGGTCGGGGCGCCGTCGAGCAGGATGTGCTGGGCTCTCAGCCGGGCGGTGTCCTCGCCGTGGCCGACCACGCGGGCGTCGAGCAGGTCGTAGTAGCTGTCGGGCGTGGTCTGGAACTTCACGCCGCGCGCGCGCAGGGTCTCAACGGTCTTGAAGATGTCGTCCGTGCCGAAGGCCAGGTGCTGGATGCCCTCGCCCTTGTAGTCGCGCAGGAACTCCTCGATCTGCGACTGCTCGTCCTGGCTCTCGTTCAGCGGGATGCGGATCTTGCCGTCCGGACTGGTCATCGCCTTGGAGAACAGGCCCGTGACCTTGCCCTCGATGTCGAAGTAGCGGATTTCGCGGAAGTTGAAGATGCGCTCATAGAAGTCGGCCCACCGGGCCATGCCGCCGCGCTGGACGTTGTGGGTCAGGTGGTCGAGATAGGTCAGGCCGACGCTGTTGGCCGCCTCGGCCGCTTCCGCGCCCGGGATCGGCTGGAAGTCGACGTCATAGATCTCCTGCGCGCCATAGCGGTCGACCAGATAGAGGTTGGCGCCGCCGATGCCCTCGATCGCCGGGATGTTCAGCTCCATCGGACCGACGGGTCCGGTGACCGGCTTGGCGCCCCGTTCGACGGCAAGCTTGAACGCCTTGGCGGCGTCGCGGACGCGGAAGGCCATGGCGTTGGCGGACGGGCCATGGACCTCGCGGAACTGCGCCGGCTGGCCCTCCGGCTCCATGTTCAGGATGAAGTTGATGTCACCCTGGCGGAAGCGCAGCACGTTCTTGGAGCGATGCTTCGACACGGCGGTGAAGCCCATCGACTCGAACAGCGCCTTCAGCGCCTCCGGCTCGGGCGAGGTGAACTCGACAAACTCGAAGCCGTCGGTGCCGAGCGGGTTGTCAAAGAGATCGGCTTTGGGTTGGGCGTTCATGGCGGGCTCCGGCGGTTTGGCGGCGGTCTGGGCAGGATTCAGTCTGGTATCATATGAAACTATATACGCCCTGTGACAAGGCTCGACCGGCGCAGGCGCAGTCCCTAAAAGGCGCCCATGACCCAGCCGGAACACTACCGCGACGACCCGGATCGCAGCTTCGTGAACCTCGTCGCCATGATGTCGCGCGACGCCGGACCGGACGGACTGTCGATCGGCGAGATTCTGGACCGTCTGGATGAGCGCGCGTTCGGGATCGTGATCCTGATCCTGGCCATTCCGTGCCTGGTGCCGGCGCTTTACGGCGTGCCGCAGATCGTCGGCATTCCCATCATCCTGTTCGCCGGCCAGATGCTGCTGGGCCGCCACGAACCCTGGCTTCCGGCCAGCTGGCTGCGCCGCCGGATTTCCAAGGAGTGGCTCGGCCGAATGGCCGATTTCGCCGACAAGCGGATGCGTTGGGTCGAGCGCCTGTCGAAGCCGCGCCTGCGGCTGCTCGCCTCCGGCGTCGGCGAGCGGCTGGCGGCGGTGATGATGATCCTGGCGACCCTGACCATCATCCTGCCGATGACCAACTCGGTTCCTTCGCTGGGCCTGGCCTTGATGGCCGCCGGACTGATCCAGCGCGACGGCCTGTTCGTCCTCGTCGGCGAGGCGGTCGCCCTGGGCTGGATCACGGCGCTGGTGGCGGTCGCCCTCGGCCTGGCCTTCGGGGCCACCTGGGCGGTCAGCCTGTTCGACAAGGTCGGCGGCCAGGCGGTCCTGGACTGGTTCGGCGCGCTGTTTGGCGGGTGATCCCCATGGACGTCGCCGCGCAATTCGCCAGAATGAGGCCATGACCCGACTTCTCGACGCAGTCCTGACCCGCTGGCGGCTGACGGCCCTCCTGTCGTCGGCGCTGATGCTTGCCATCGCCCACGGCTTCGAGCGGATCGGCGGCCTGCCCCCCTGCTATCTCTGCCTCAAGCAGCGCGAGGTCTACTGGGTCGCCATGACCATCGCCCTGGTCGGGATGATCGTCGTGCGCACCGGACCCGGCGCCAACCTGAAGCGCCTCTTCAACGCCGCGCTCGGCCTGGTCTTCCTGGTCGGCGCCGGCGTCGCCACCTGGCACGCCGGGGCGGAGTGGGGCTGGTGGCCCGGCCCCTCGGTCTGCGCCGGCGGGGGGGCCGTCAGCGCCGCGGACATGATGGCCGCCCTCAACGGCGAGGAGCGCATCGCGCCTCCGTCCTGCGACAAGGCGCTCTGGAGCCTCTTCGGCCTGTCGATGGCCGGCTGGAACGTCCTCATCTCGCTGGCGCTGGCCGCAATGAGCGCCCTGGCGACCCGAAAGGCCTACACATGAGCGTCGCTGTCCCCTCCCGGCCGGGCCGCGGCGCGGTCAAGGCGCGCCTGGCCGAGATCCTGCGCGTCGATCACGCCGGCGAACTGGGCGCCGTGCACATCTACCGTGGACAGCAGGCGGTGCTCGGCAAGGCCCGCGGATTTGAGCGCGCCACCGCCCAGCTGAAGGAGATGGAGGGGCACGAGGCCGTTCACCTGGCCCGCTTCGACGCACTGCTGAACCAGCACCGCGTCCGCCCCACCCTCATGGCCCCGCTGTGGCGGGCCGCCGGCTTCATGCTCGGCGCGGGCACCGCCCTGATGGGCGACAAGGCGGCCCACGCCTGCACCGAGGCCGTCGAGACGGTGATCGAGGAACACTACGCCGCCCAGATCGCCGAACTGGCTGACCGGGATCCGGAGCTGGCCGCCGAGCTGTCGCAGTTCCGCGACGAGGAGCTGGCGCACCGCGATATCGCCATCGAGGAAGGCTCCCGCGAGGCGCCGGCCTATCCCTTGCTGGCGGCCGTCATCCAGGCCGGCTGCAAGGCGGCGATCCGGATCAGCGAGAAGATCTAGGAACCTCGGCGGGCGTCGGCGGTTGGACTGGGGAAGGAGTCCCCGATGTCCAATCCAGACGAGTTTCCCGACACCGATCCGGCCCCGGCCTTCGACCCGACTCCGCCCGCGACGGACCCTGACCTGCCGACCGAGCCCGACGTCGCCCCGGCGACCGACCCCGAGGCGCCGCCGACCGTCGCCTGAACTGGGGTCAACGCAGCGCCATCTGGCTCCAGATCGCGCGCAGCGCACGCAGCTGCCTCTCGGTTGTCTCGCGCAGATCGTGACGGGCGTGCAGTTTCACGCCCACCCGATTGCCGCGGCGCCAGATGACCTCGGCGTCCCAGACGATGCCTTCCTTGATCTGCACAAGATGCAGCTCGGCCGGGACGAGGTGCGGCGTCGGCGTCTCGATCATCGCCCCGTCGGCGCTGAGATTGCGGATCACGCAATCCAGCGTCTGGGTCGCGTCCTGGTTGGCGACCTTGCCGGCCAGCAGGGCGCGGCTGCGCTGGCCGCGACGACGTTCGAGGGGCTTTAGGGACGTTGAGGCGTTCATGCCGTCCTCTCTAGCGCCGGATCGTTGACATCCGGTGAGCGCAGACTGATCGCCGTTATTCCGGGGACAAGTTTTGAACGGGCGGAACACTCCGGCGTGGGTCCCGTTTTGGTGGGTCACGACGAGGGGAGACCGTCCATGAATCCGCCCGAGAACACCCGAACTGTGGCGCCGCGCCGCGATCCCCAGGCCCTCGCCTGCCTTGCCGGGGTGAGCGCCAGCCTGGTGCTGATGGTGCTGACCTTCTGGCTGGCCTGACCCGTCAGGCCTCCAGCTCGATGTCCCAGTACAGGTAGTCGAGCCAGCTCTCGTGCAGGAAGCCGGGCGGGAAGCGACGGCCGTGGTCCTGCAGCTCGTGCATGGACGGCCGGCGCGGATCGCGGTGCGGCTGCATGTGCGCCTCGCGCGGCGTACGGCCGCCCTTGGCGAGATTGCAGGGCGCGCAGGCGGTGACGATGTTTTCCCAGGTCGTGCGGCCGCCACGCGAGCGCGGGATGACGTGGTCGAAGGTCAGATCGTTGCCCGCGCCGCAATACTGGCAAGCGAAGCCATCCCGCAGGAACAGGTTGAACCGCGTGAACGCCGGCGGCCGGTCCTGGGAGACGTAGGATTTCAGCGAGACCACGCTGGGCAGCCGCATCTCGAACGAGGGGCTGTGGATCATCTTGTCATAGGTCGACACGACCTCGACGCGATCGAGGAACACCGCCTTGATCACCTCCTGCCAGGGCCAGAGGGACAGCGGGTAATAGCTCAGCGGGCGATAGTCCGCGTTGAGCACGAGGGCCGGCCAGCCCGACGGCGGCGCCTTAAGCACCTGCATCGGACGCCTCCCGGAGACGTTGTGAGTTCAAGTACGCGACCGACCTGAAGACCTGCCTCGCTTCCCGCGCCTCATCGGGGATCGCCACCATCTCCGAGCGCGACTCGGAGGATAGACCCGGATTGGCGACAGCACCAAGACGGAGACGTCAAAGCCGCGAGGCATCGTCGTTGGTCACGGCCCGGCGGCGACGAGACCACGGAACGCATCGCCCAGGCCCGGCGCCGCCCAGTCCTGGTTGCCGAGGATCGCAACGACGTAGCCCTTGTCGACATAGATCTCGAGCTGGGTGCTGACGCCGAGATAGAAGCCCTCGTGGCCCACGTTCTTCCCGGCCTGGGTCGCCGTGATCATGAAGCCGCCGCCGTACTCATTCGGCGCGTTGCGGGTCCAGAGCCAGTCCCGCGAGGCCGGCGAGATCAGCCGGTTCTCCAGCAGGCCGAGCGCGAAGCGATGCAGGTCGCCGACCGTCGAGTAGCCGGCGCCGGCCGGACCGCCGCGATAGAGATAGCGCTGGGTGTTTTCGCGCCAGCCCGGCTCCCCGTCGAGCGCGCGGAAATACCCCATCGCGACATTCGGCGCCGGCTCCTCGAGCGGCCAGCTGTCGGTGTCGTTCATGCCGAGCGGCCGAAAGATGTGTTCGCGCACGTAGTCGAAATAGTCCTGCCCCGAAGCCTTCTCGATCACCACGCCCAGCAGCAGCATGCCGGTGTTGCTGTACAGATAGCCGGCGCCGGGCTCGAACGCCGGGGTCTCCCCCCGGACCAATGGCTTGTAGTCGGCGAGGGCGCGGAATCGGACCGGCGAGCTTTTCGCGAACTCCGCGTTGAGAAAGCTGCCCAGGCCGCTGGTGTGGGTGAGAAGCTGCCGGATCGTGATCCTGCGGCTGACCGCCGCCGGCAGCCAGCTGTCGTCGATGTGGCGATCCAGGGTGTCGTCCAGCGAGAGACGGCCCAGGTCGACCAGCTGCATCACCGCCACGGCCGTGAACATCTTGTTGATCGAGCCGAGATTGATCCGGGTGTCGACACGGTTGGGGGCGTCGTAGCGTCGGTTGGCCTGCCCGCAGGCGCCCTCGGCCAGGACGTCGCGCCCCTTGGCGATCAGCCAGGCGCCGGAGAAGGCCTCGGCGGCGCATCCCCGATCGGCGAAGACCCGGGCCCGGGCGCCGATGTCCGCGGGCGAAAGCGCCGGTCCGTCGACCGGGGCCCAGTCCGGGGCCGGGCCGGGATCGAACTCGATCACCTTGAAGCCCTGCGCGCGATCAAGATTGAAGGTCACGGCCTGCAGCGCGCCGTAGCGGCGGGTGCGCAGCAGCGCCACGGCGGTGTCGGGGCCGCTCATGCGGACCTCGAGCAGATCCACCCCGCCCAGGGTGCGGCGCTGGTGGGCGAAGAAGTCGGCGACGACCGTCAGCGGGATGGCTTCGACGATCTCGGGCGTGGAGTGGGCCTTGTGAAAGACCTCCACCGCGTCGCCGCCAACCGCGTTCACCGCGGCGACATAGGCGCGGGCGTGGCTCGCGGCGACCGCCGGGACCGGCGGCTGCGCGGGCGCCGCGGAGGCCATGGATGTGAACGGCAACAGGGCGGCCAGCAGAAGGCCACGGATTCTGAAGGTCGACACGAACTCCCCCTGCGCAGCTGCGAGGGATGCGACCGTACGGGAGTGGAGCGAAAAAACAAAAGGGGCGCCGAAGCGCCCCGAAGTCTCAGCCTGGCCGCCTGCCCGTCAACGGGGCAGGCGGATGGATCGAGCTGGAAACTGGACCTAGGCGCCGACGAACGCGACGGCGCCGGTCAGGGCCGCGCCCAGGACCAGCAGGAAGACCGCGGCGGAACGGTCGAAGAAGCGTTCGAAGGCGACGAGCTTGGAAACCGACATGACACACATCCTTTGAGTTTTGGACCCGTTCGCCGGGCCCCCCGTTATGTCCCCTCGGGGAGGAGGGGCTGTCCGATCTGGACGATGCTTAGATAGCACCTATCTGAACGGCGTCAAGATCAATCTTTACGTCGTTCGGATTCAGTTTTAGAGTGACCGTCATGAGAGAAGCTGCAGTCGTCGAAACCCGGCCCTACCACCACGGCGATCTCCGCCGGGCGCTGGTCGAGGCCGCTCGCCGGATCCTTGAGGGCGAAGGCCCCACGGCCCTGTCGCTGCGCGCTGTGGCGCGGGAGGCGGGCGTCAGTCCTGCAGCGCCCTATCACCACTTCAAGGACAAGGGCGAACTGCTCGACGCCGTCGCCCACGTCGGCTGGGACATGCTCGGCGACTCCATGACCGGCGCCAAACAGCGGGCCGCCGACCTCGGCTCGCTGATGACCGAGATCGGCGTCTCCTATGTGCAGTTCTCGCAGCAGCATCCGGCGCTCTATCGCGTCATGTACGACTGCTCGCGCGACAAGGACGAACTGCCCGAGGGCATGCAGGACAACGAGGACAGCGCCTACTGCCTGGTGCGCGAGACCTTCCGCAAGGTGGCGGGGCCGGACGTGCCGATCGTCGATATCGAGCTGGCGACAATCGCCGCCTGGTGCGCCGCCCACGGCCTGGCCGAAATGAGCACCTTCAAGCAGTTCGAAGGCCTGAAGGCCGGCCTCGGCGGGGAGGAAGCCTTTCTCCGCGGCGTGCTGGGCCATCTGGGCATGTTCCAGCCCAGCCGGCTGAGCCGGGACTGATCGACGGGGAACGGCTGCGGACGCGGGCCGTTAGGTCGGGTGACCCGCAACCCGAAGGCAAGCCCCCATGCAGATCTCTGAAGTGATGACCGCCAACCCGCAGGTCGCCAAACCCTCCGACACCGTCGCCGAAGTGGCGCGCCGTATGAACGACATCGACACCGGGGCCATCCCCGTCGTTGAGGACGGCCGCATCCTGGGCATCATCACCGACCGGGACATCGTCCTGCGGGTGGTCGGCGAACAGCGCAGCTTCGACACCCGCGTCGATGAGGTCATGACCACCGAGGTCCAGACCTGCCGCGACGACGCCTCCATCGCCGACGTCATCTTCCAGATGACCGATAAGCAGGTGCGCCGGATCCTGATCGTCGACGGCGGCGACCGCCTGACCGGCATCGTCTCGCTGGGCGACGTCGCCCAGGAGGCCTCGTCACGCAAGGCCGGCTCGATCCTTGAGGACATCTCCGAGGCTCCCGCCAACAACTGATGCGCCGACGCTGATGCAATAGCGCGCTCACCGGTCTACAGAGGGCCGGTGAGCGCCTCCTTCGTTACCCGTTTCGCCCCCTCCCCCACGGGATACCTCCATCGTGGCCACGCCTTCTCGGCGCTGACCGCTTTTGAGGCCGCCCGGGCCGTGAACGGGCGCTTTATCCTCCGCATCGAGGACATCGACGCCACGCGGTGCAAGCCCGAGTACGAGGCCGCGCTGCTGGAGGACCTGGCCTGGCTCGGCCTCAAGTGGGAAGAGCCGGTACGTCGGCAGTCGGAGCATTTGGCCGACTACGAGGCGGCGATTGAGTCGCTGCGCGCCCGCAACCTCGTCTACCGCTGCTTCCGCACCCGCAAGGACATCGCCGAAGCCGCCGTCAGCGCCCCGCATGGACCGGTCGAGGCGTTCCGCGGCGGGCCGCTGCATCCCAACGAGGAAGACCGCTTCCTCTCGGAGGGACGCCCCTTCGCCTGGCGGCTGTCGCTCGACGAGGCGCGCGAGGCGGTCGGCGCCTTCCAGAAGCTGAGCTTCCGCGAGTACGGCGAGGGCCCCAGGGGCGAGCGCGGCCGCATCGTCGCCCGCCCCGAACTGGCCGGCGACGTGGTGCTGGCCCGCAAGGACGTCGGCGTCGCCTATCACCTGGCGGTGGTGATCGATGACGCCAAACAGAAGATCACCCACGTCATCCGGGGCAACGACCTGTTCGAGGCCACCCATCCCCAGCGCCTGCTGCAGGCGCTGCTGGGGCTTCCCACGCCGGCCTACCGCCACCACCCGCTGCAGACCGACGCGGAGGGCCGGCGCTTCGCCAAGCGGGACAAGGCCCAGACCCTGCGCGAGATTCGCGCCTCCGGGGTCACCGCCCAGGCCCTCAGAGCCGAGCTCGGCTTCCCGGGATGAGCGAGGCCGCCTCGCCCGCGAGCGGCCACCGCGCCCTGCCTTTCATCGCCCTGATCGTCGGGGCCTGCGCCATCGGGTTCGTGCCGAACCTTGTGCGACTGGCCGACACGGGGCCGGCGGCGGCCGGCTTCTGGCGGATGGCGCTGTCGTTGCCGATCCTGTTGCCGATGATGCTGCGCGACGGGCGGGGCCTGGGGCTGAGGCCCTCTACGGCCAGCCTGCTGGCCGGCCTCTTCTTCGCCGGCGACCTGGCCTTCTGGCACTATGGCATCCGCTACACCTCGGTGGCCAACGCCACGGTGCTGGCCAATCTGTCGCCGGTGGTGGTGACGGCGGTGGCCTGGTTCCTGTTCCGAGAACGCCCCGGCCGGATCTTCATGGTTGGGCTGACCCTGGCCCTGGCCGGCGCCTGGACCATGGCCGCCGGAGCCGCGAAGGGCGGCGCGGTCGCCCCGCTGTTGGGCGACATCCTCTCGCTGACGACGGCCGCCTGGTACGCTCTCTACTTCATCGCCATGCGCCGGGCCCGGCAGGGCGAGGGCGCGTCACGGGCGATGTTCTGGTCCAGCCTGGCGACCGCCCCGGTGATGCTGATCGTGGCGCTGGCGTTGGGCGAGCCGATCCTGCCGGGCTCGATGGGCGGCTGGTGGGCCTGTATCGGACTGGCGATCGCCCATGTGGCCGGCCAGGGGTCCATCGCCTGGGCGCTCGGCCGGCTGCCGGCCTCGATCGCCTCGGTGGTCGTGCTGGCCCAGCCGGTCGTCGCGGCCATCGTCGCCTGGTTCCTGTTCCGCGAGGCGCTGACGGGGGTGCAGATGCTGGGCGGCGTGCTGACGCTGGCCGGCGTGGTGATCGCCCAGCGCTCGGCGGTTCAGCGGGCCCAGTAGCGGTACTGATACGCCGTCGTGAAGCCGAGCCTCTCGTAGAGCGCCACGGCGGTCTCGTTCTTGACCTCGACCTGCAGGTAGCTGCGCGTCGCGCCCTCACTGGCCGCGACGTCCAGCAGCGTAGACACGATCCGTCCCGCCAGCCCCTGCCGGCGGTAGTCCGGCGAGGTCCGCATCACCGAGACGCCGGCCCAGTCGCCGTCCACGGCCACCGCCCCCACCGCCACGGCCCGACTATCCGCCTCGATGCGCGCGAACCGGACCGGCTGGGCGATGCGGCACAGGGTGGCCAGCCGCTCCTGCGCGTCCGCCATGTCGCGGTAGAGCGTCTCGAACAGCACGCTCTGGAACACCTCGCCGGGCGAGTCCTCCAGCAGCACGCCGTCATTGTCGCCGCCGACGGGGCCGGTCATCACCTTCGTCTCGGTGTTGGGCGAGAAGCCGTTCTCGCGCAGGAAGGCCTCGATGTCGCCCGGATGGGGCGCGCCGTCGACGGTCTTGAACTTCGGCGGCAAGCCAAAGCCAGCGTACCAGGACTCGACCCAGGCCAGCGCTTCGTCCAGCGGCCGGTCCGGCGCCTCCAGCGCCCAGCAGGTGTTGGCCCTGCCCGTGTGCCCCGTCGACGCGTTCAGCCGCCAGCCGCCGACGCGCGCCGTATGCAGCGCCGGCCAGGCCCGGGCGGAGACATTTTCGAGGGCGACAAGCTCCGCAGGCGTCATTCCGCCAGCAGCCGCTCGATCAGCTCGCGCGCTTCTTTGCCGTTCCAGTCGGCGTCGCCGGCCAAGCGGGCGCGCTCGACGCCGGTCTTGTCGTAGATGATGGTGGTCGGAAAGCCCGCCGCACGGGGCTCCAGCCCGAACGCCAGCTTGTAGCCCGGGTCGCGGTAGAGCTTCAGCGGGCTGTTCTTGCCGATGAAGGCGACGGCCAGGTTCAGGTCCTCCTCACGGTCGACGCTGACCGGCGCCACGACCAGCGGCTGGGTCTGGTAGGCGGCCTGCAGCGCCGCCAGGGTCGGCATCTCAATCTTGCAGGGGCCGCACCAGGTGGCCCACAGGTTCACCACCAGAACCTTGCCCTTGAAGTCGGCGACGGAGACTGATCTGCCGTCCGGACCCAGGAAGGTCTGGGCCGGCGC
>Ga0209066_10006033_pt1 | contig 12513 bp, 18 predicted proteins | sample All_14_2_FD_187198 | JGI IMG/M metagenome (GOLD analysis project Ga0209066, IMG submission 187198) | Freshwater microbial communities in response to fracking from Pennsylvania, USA - Allegheny Zone_MetaG_DW_15 (SPAdes) (version 2) ...
CCCCCCCCCGGCTGAGGAATATCTAATTTGCGGGCATATGCTCAGGCATTGAGTGGATTTAGCCCTATGCATGGACTCTCTAATCCTTGCAAGCGTAGCACCAAGAACTTACAATGAATTATGCTTAAGAAAGCCTTTCCGTGCCTTGATATTCTGCCCGCGCCGCAAAAGCGGTTATGGGGCGAATTACTCGATACGCCACCAGCTTTTACGCTTTATGGCGGAACTGCCTTGGCATTGCATCTGGGCCATCGCATTTCGATAGATTTCGATTTTTTCTCAGCCGCCGCCTTTGACCCTGATACGCTGCTAAACACTGTTCCATTTTTAGATGGTAGCCAGATCAAACGCGTGGAACCAAATACCTTAACCGTCATCGTTGATCGTGGTGGCCCCGTGCAGATTTCCTTCTTTGGTTTGCCATGGATTAAACGTATTGAAGAACCTGCAATGACATCAGACATTGATTTGAAAGTAGCCTCATTGATCGACATAGCGGGCACCAAGGCATCCGTCATTCAAAAGCGGGCCGAGGTAAAGGACTATATAGACGTAGCCGCCCTAATCTCTCACGGTATCACCCTGCCCCGTATTCTTGAAGCAGGTACCGCAATTTACGGCTCAAAATTCAATCCTATGCCAACGCTTAAAGCGTTGACCCATTTTGATGATGGAAACGTGAAGACACTCGATCAATCAACCCGCCGCCTTCTGGTGGATGCGGTGGCAGCTGTTGATGTCTCACGTCTCTCCCACAATCAGCCAGCGGCAGATACAGGAGCGCATAGCCTATGAAATCATTACCGCTTACGAAAATTATGTGCGATGTGGCCGCCCGCGTTATCTGGTTTGAACCACCAGAGACCGCATTGGCGGACCCCGTGCGCTTTATAGCCTACGCCATGAAAGATGCCCTACCCGATGATATGACGACGCTCCGCAAGGTCGTTTCAGACGATGATTTGCGCGAGGCATTAGATAACGCTCCAGCCGGCATTATTGATGCCCGGTCATGGTCCTACTGGAATACAGTCTTAGGCCGCTATCCAGCCCCCCCAATGCCTGTACGCAGGCTATAGTCCGACACGGTGATGCTATGATCAGGTCTTTGGTCTTGTCCAGCGTTGGCGTAATACGATGGCAAACAACTGTGTCATCGTAAGATCCGTGTTTGATAGCCCTCACTTTGCGCTCCAATCCTGCCATTATGCGCCCTTATTACCGATCTGAAATCTTTATATTTTCGACTTCCCACAATAGATATCATATAAAGCCTGCACAACTTTTTTAACCTCTGGGGATTTTAATTGATAAAAGACAGTCTGCGCTTCTTTGCGGTTTTTGACGAGATCTTCGCTTTTCATTTTACCCAAGAATTGTGAAATCTGTGACTGCCCTGCTGCGCCATTTTCAGCATCGACAATTTCACTGACGCTCATTTCCCCATTATGCAACAAGTTGCAGAGTATTGATAATCTAACAGGGTGTGACAAAAGCTTCAGCAACGTCACAGCATTTTCCAACTTTTCCCGCTTCTTATCCATTTTTATCTCCTGGCTCTATGCGGCCTTGACATTTATATTACGATAATGTAATTTATATTAGTTTAACATGCTAAACTAAAAACGCAAATTTATCCATATCTGATAAAAGGATTTCGCCATGACCAAATATCAAACATTCCGCGCTGAAGAGCTGCAATCCCTTGACCCGAACGCGTGCATTATTCTCGATGTCCGCACCAAGATGGAACATGCCGAAAAGCGCCTGACATTTGGTCATGCCCATATGCCACTTGATGAATTAAAGCCTACTGACTTCATGATGCGTCATGGTCTCGATAAGGATTCTGGCGTTTATATTCTATGCCGCAGCGGTAAGCGGGCCACGCAGGCGGCTGAAAAGTTCGTAGCCGAAGGTTACCGTAATATCCATGTGATTGAAGGTGGCATTATCGCCTGCGAGGATTGCGGTCAGAAAGTTGAAGGTCATACCGCAAACACCAATACTGCATCCCCACAGGCTAAAGGCACGATCTCTCTGGAACGCCAAGTGCGGATCGCAGCGGGAGCTATAGCCGCATCCGGCGCTTTACTGGGGATTCTCGTAAACCCCTTGTTTAGCGTTATTCCTTTTTTTGTCGGTGGCGGTCTTATGTTTGCTGGTATCACAGATCGCTGTGGCATGGCACTCGTCTTAACAAAAGCGCCATGGAACAAGGTGGGCAGCGGAACATGTGCTGCGCCAGCTTGCAGCACATCATCCGGCGGAAATTGCGCAGGCACAACAGAATCTCCCCCCGTCGCCAAAGTCGGACAAAGTTGCCAGTAAGGATGTGTTATGGTTTTTGATCCTCTCACCTTTGCCTATGGATCAATCGTGGGCCTCTCATTGGGTCTGACGGGTGGCGGTGGGTCTATTCTGGCTATTCCAATATTGGTTTACGGTCTTGGGATACCGATGTCCCAGTCCGTGGTGCTTTCGCTTTTGATGGTGGCGAGCATCGCGTTATTTGGTGCGGCAAGACAGTCATTTTCTAGAAACGTTGATTGGCGGGCCGCTATTTTATTTTCGCTTGCAGGGATGATTATCTCACCGCTTGTAATTTATGTAGCGCACGATGTGAATGAAACCCTGCGCCTTATACTGTTCGCGGTTTTGATGCTGTTTATTGCCTATAAATTGGCATTCTCAGGTAAAAAAAGCCCAGCACCGACCAACGCGCTCAGCGTCCATCAACCCAGTGTAATCAAAACCGCAATGGGTGGCGCTGCGGCTGGCGCATTATCTGGATTCTTCGGTGTCGGTGGTGGCTTTATTATCGTGCCGTTGCTGACCATGATTTTTGCCATGCCTTACCGCAAGGCGGTCAGCACATCGCTTGCTGCCATTTTCTTGATTTCAACCACGGCGGTTGCGGGTGCTTATCTAAAAGGCATTTCCCTTGATTGGAGTTTATTCACGTTGTTCGTAGTTGGTGGTCTGGCTGGCATGCTTGCTGGAACGGCCTTGGTAAATTTTATCCCCGAACAGGTCGCCAAACGTATTTTTGCAGCTATCACTGCAACACTCGCCGTTTATATGCTGATTGATAGACTTTTCTTGCATCAAGGAGGTGCCCTATGACGAACCAAACCCTGAAACCCGATGTGCGTGGCTTTTTTGATCCGGTGACGGCGACATGGAGTTATGTAGTCTATGCCGATGGTCATGCGGATAAACGCTGCGCGGTTATTGACACGGTGCTGGATTACGATATTCATTCGGGCCGCACAAAAACCGAGTCCGCCGACCGCGTCATTGATTTCATAAAGAAAAATGACCTCGAAGTGCAATGGGTTCTTGAAACCCACATTCACGCCGATCACCTGACGGGTTCCGCCTATGTGAAAGGAAAGCAGGGCGGCAAGTCTGCTATCAGCAAGCATATTCTGAAAGTACTGGAGACATGGGAGCCTATCTTCCACAATGAAGCTGACACACCTTTAACGGGCTATCAGTTTGACCATACCTTCGCCGATGACGAACCTTTCATGGTTGGTCCGTTTGAAGCGCATATCATTCATACGCCAGGCCACACACCCGCCGATACGACTTATATCATCGGTGATGCGGTTTTTGTTGGAGATTCCATGTTCTTGCCCGATGTCGGTACGGGGCGATGCGATTTTCCCGGCGGCAGTGCGAACGACTCTTACGACTCATCGCGCAAGCTTCTCAGTCTGCCGGAAGACTATCGTATGTATGTTGGGCATGATTATCCGCCCAACGGATCGCGCGCACCACAATGTATGGCAACGATTGGTGAACAAAAACGCGCCAATGTTCGTGTTCATGAAGGCATTACCAAAGAGCAGTACGTTACCAAACGCAACAAGGATGATCATGGCAAGGAAGTGCCAAAGCTTTTGCTCCCGTCCATTCAAGTTAACCTGCGCGGCGGCACCTTTGGGCAGACAACCGAGGGTATTCAATATGTTAAGCTGCCTGTCGATAAAATTTAACTCATAAAGGAAACAATAAAATGTCAAATAAACCTGTATCTGAAGCGCTTAAAAACCTACTCGCTGATTACTATATGCTTAATCTTAAAACTCAGAGCTATCACTGGAATGTTGAGGGGCCGAATTTTCAGGGTCTGCATATGCAATTTGAGGAGCAATACAAAAATCTCGCAGAAGCAATAGATACGGTTGCAGAACATATTCGCGGTCTTGGTGAAAAAGCCCCTGGAACATTTGAAGCCTATGCAAAAAGTACGTCTTTAAAGTCCGGCAATGAAAATGCGCCTGCCAAGGAGATGCTGCAGGACGTTTTGGCAGATCATGAGACCATTTTAAAATCACTCCAGAATACCCTTGAGATATGCCAGAAGCATGGTGATGAAGTTGTGGCGGGCTTTATCGTTGAAAGAATGACGTATCATCGCAAAACAATCTGGATGCTCAAAAGCAGTCAGAAATAAAAAAGGGAAAAATCATGAAATGTAATGTTGGGAAAGCGGATCGGCTCTTACGAATAATTGCCGGATCGGCTATAGTTATTGGAGGGATCTACTTCCAAAACTGGTGGGGCGCTGTCGGTATTGTTCCAATTGCGACAGGCCTTTTGCGTTGGTGTCCTGCTTATGTGCCATTCGGTATAAAAACAAGTTAAGTTATTGAAAGGCTGCGCCATGGAATCACAAGAAGTATTAAAAAATGTTGTCGATCTCAGTATGTCTGCTGTGGAGGTCAGCGTTTCCACGGCGCATATTCTTTCTGGCACACGCGAAGTTCAAAACGCGGCAACGTCTATGGCCAGTGCCGTTGAGGAGCTGGCGGCTTCCATCGGAGAAATTGAGAACTCTGCACAAAGGTCTTCTCATGCGATTGCTGAGTCATCTCAGCTTACCGCACAAGGCATGCAGGAATTATCAACGCTCAAACAGGAAGTTTTGCAGACAGGGTCGGTTTTCGGCACGGTTTCGATCAAAACCAAGGATCTACAAGACGTTGTCGGGAATTTAGGCAAAGTCGTAGAGCTTATTTCTAAAATTGCTGGGCAAACCAACCTTCTGGCCTTGAACGCCACAATTGAAGCGGCCCGTGCTGGTGAACACGGCAAAGGGTTCGCTGTTGTTGCCGGAGAGGTCAAATCTCTTTCCAGACAAACCAGCGATGCTACGGAAACTATTAAAAGCCAGATTCAACAGCTTACCTCCTCATTCGCTGATGTTTTAGGATCTGTGTCAAATGCCCAGAATATTGTTCATAGCGTGATTGAGAAAACTGAAAAAGTTTCTCATGATTTTGAACAGATTAACCAGAACTCATCCTCCATTTCCTCGCAAGTGACCGAGCTAGCCAGCATTATTTCTCAGCAAAAAATGGCAGTTCAGCTTCTTGCTGAAAATATGGCCGTTGTAAAGGATAAGGGTGATATTAACCTTTACGCTGTTGATGTTTTGGCCGATCAGACAGATAAAAGTGTCAAACTTATTGAAGACTGGCGTGCCAAATTGGCCAATGAAGATATTGAGGATAAAGTTATTTATCTGGCGCAGGCGGATCACCTTTTGTGGAAGAAACGACTGCTTGATATGGCGGTTGGAAAATCACAGATGAAATCAACCGATCTCACGGATCATACTCTCTGTAGACTGGGCAAATGGTATTATAGTGAGGCCGCCCGCCAGATTAAAAATTTACCGGATTTCGTGTCTATCGAAGACCCCCATAAAAGAGTTCATCACCATGGGATTGAAGCCGCCAAATGCTTTGAAACGGGACGGATTGATGACGGCATGAAGCACTATAATTTATTAGAGGTAGCATCGACGGATGTTATCCAAGGACTTCAAGCTCTGCTCAGAATAAAAACAGAAAACAAAGCCGCCTCTCAAGCCGCTTAAGGAGACAATATGCTAGACTATCTTGACCCCATTCTTCTTGCACGAATCCAGTTCGCGTTTACGATCAGCTTTCATATCATATTTCCAGCCTTTACGATCGGGCTTGCCAGCTTTCTGGCAGTAACTGAGTGGCGTTGGCTGGCAACCGGAAAAGAAGTTTACCGAGACATTTATAAATTTTGGGTCAAGATTTTTGCCGTAGCCTTTGGAATGGGTGTGGTATCGGGTGTGGTCATGTCGTATCAGTTTGGTACGAATTGGTCGATCTTCTCGGACAAAACAGCCAACGTATTGGGGCCGCTTTTGGGATTTGAAGTCCTCACTGCCTTTTTCCTTGAAGCATCTTTCTTGGGGATCATGCTTTTTGGCTGGGGCCGCGTTAGTCCGCGCATGCATTTTGTTTCCACCTGTATTGTTGCCGTGGGCACACTGATATCAGCATTCTGGATTTTATCAGCCAATAGCTGGATGCAAACCCCGCAAGGTTTTGAGATCATGGCCGATGGAAGGCTTATGCCGACAAATTGGCTGGAAGTTATTTTTAATCCATCCTTTCCTTATCGTTTCGTGCATATGGTTATTGCAGCCTACTTAACGACAGCCTTTGTTGTGGGTGGTGTTGGCGCATTTTATCTTTGGAATAAGCGCCATATACCGCAGGCACGGATTATGCTGGGCATGGCCGTCATTATGGCCGCGCTCGTCGCCCCCACACAGCTATTTGTTGGCCACATGCATGGTGAGAACACGATGCATCACCAGCCTGCTAAGGTGGCAGCGATGGAAGGGAACTGGGAGCATACGAACAACGCGCCGCTATACTTGTTCGGCTGGCCGGATCAAAAAGCCGAGGAAACAAAGTATGGGATCACCATTCCAGGCGGCGCTAGCTGGGTTTTAACGGGCGATGTGAATGGCGAAATTCCTAACCTGAAATCTTTTGCACCGGAAAACCGTCCGCCCGTGGCATGGGTCTTCTGGTCGTTCCGTGTCATGGTAGGCCTTGGCATGCTCATGATCCTGATCGGCGCGGTCAGCGCGTTTCAATATTTCCGACGTAAGCTGTTTGAAAGCCGCTGGCTACATGGCTGGTGGATGTTGATGATGCCATCTGGCTTTGTCGCACTACTGGCGGGTTGGTTCGTGACGGAAATTGGTCGGCAACCTTGGACCGCCTATGGCGTTATTCGTACTGCTGAATCGGTATCGCCCGCGATTTTAGGGCCACAGGTTGCATGGTCGCTTCTTGCCTTTGTTGTCATGTACACCTTCGTCTTTGGCGCAGGCAGCTATTACATCTTGAAGCTAATTGGCAAAGGTATCCCCGCCGCGAATGATAAAGAACAATATTACGGGCATGGTATTGAGGCTTCGGTGATTGAATCCACCGCGCCACAAGGAGATAAAAATGTTTGATTTTTCTACTATTGTTGATCTTCCACTGATCTGGGGTTTGCTCATTGCAACAGCCATATTCGTCTATGTTTTGCTCGACGGCTTTGATTTAGGGATCGGTATTATATTTCCCTTCGCCCCGTCCGATAAATGCCGTGACCGTATGATGAATTCGATTGCGCCATTCTGGGATGGCAACGAGACATGGCTTGTCTTAGGCGGTGGCGGTTTGTTCGCAGCATTCCCGCTGGCATATTCAATCTTAATGCCTGCCTTTTATATGCCGATCATTATGATGTTACTCGGCCTTATTTTGCGCGGTGTAGCCTTTGAATTCCGTTTCAAGGCTAGTGATAAATCTCGCCATATATGGGACAAAGCCTTTCATTTTGGCTCACTTTCCGCAGCTTTTTGCCAGGGGGTTATCCTTGGCGCGTTCGTACAAGGCGTTGAAGTGGAGGGCCGTAACTTCTCTGGCGGGCCGTTTGATTGGGCAACAGGCTTTAGCATGATGACAGGGATCGCCGTTGTTTGCGGCTATATATTACTAGGCTCTACCTGGCTTGTCATGAAAACCGAAGATGTCACCATGGAATGGTCACGGCGTGTTGCGTCTTACGTCCTAGGATTCGTGGGGGTTTTTATGGCCTTGGTCAGTATTGCCATGCCCCTGATGAATGACCAGATTCAAATCTTTTGGTTCAGCACTCCGAATATTTTCTTCTTGCTGCCAATACCGCTTATCACTGCAGGACTGTTCGGGTTGATCTGGTACGATCTATATCATAAAAAAGCCGAGTACCGTCCGTTCCTAGCCAGTATCGGGGTGTTTTTGATGGGGTATATAGGGCTTGGGATCAGCATTTTCCCATGGCTTATTCCTTTTAAATACACCATTTGGGATGCCACCGCTTCCGGCCCAGGGTTGTCATTGATGTTGGTTGGCGTTGTACCGCTCTTGCCGCTTATTCTTGGTTATACGGGGTATTGCTATTATATCTTCCGAGGCAAAAGCAGCAATGAACACATGTATTAAGTCTGTTCAGAATTGGCTGAATAAATACCCTAAAGCCAAACAATGGGCATGGTTTGTAGTGCTATGGCTGGGCGGGCTTATGACTGTCATGCTAGTTGCATATCCGATTAAATGGATCGTAAAAAGTATGTAATTGCTTTATGCATGTATTTCTTTTATGCATGTATTTCTTAAGACATCATACTATCAAAAAAACGTTGGGGTTGACCAGACCTGATAAGATGTCTGGCAAGTTCAATAGCACCGCCTTTGGTGATTAACGTAAAACCATCTCCGCAACCACGGGCCAGCCAACCATAAATTACTCACGACTTACAGGAAGATTGAGATTGTACCTTGTGTAGCGGAGCTCACCTGTTTTTGTGAACGCCCCCATTTCTACCAACCCTTGTAAATCGCGGGTTGTTGTTGCGCGTGGGGCATTCGTGATCGTTATGTAGTTTTCTGCACTTAGGCCGCCCTTGAAGCCATCAATACCTTCCTTGAATATGCGGTCGATGGCTCTTTTCTGGCGCTCGTTCATCTTCTTGGAAAAACGGTCGTAGAATTTGGTTTTCGCTATCAGGAAATCGATTGTTTTTTGCGTCCTATCCTGAGCCGCCAGAACGGTTTTGGCGAAGTGGTCAACCCCCATTTTAGAGTCCAGGATTTAAGTTATAGATCGACTGGTGCTGGGGCATGAATGAAACGATAATTTACGTAGCCAGCAAGCGCGGCGCAAGAAAGCAGAACAGCAATAGCTTGAAAAATTGTCATGAGGTTATAGACACCGACACGGTAACAGTCGCCGACGACACAAATTCGTCCATTGCCATGGCGATCAGTGATATGGGCGATTGCCGGAATGGTATTGAGATCGAAGTCAAAATCACTTGCGGAGCCATTACCACCAAGGACTTCTTTATGGCTCAACAGCAATTCAGCATTGGCGATGTTCAACGGCCCTTTGAGTTTCGCCCTGCGGCTTTTGAAACAAAACTTGTCCATCGTTATCTACGGCCAATCACGGCAATTATCGGCGTTGCGAACTCCGCCAGCAATATGCAGGCCATCCTCAGCCATCCCGATATGCGGACTGCCCCGACTTACGAAGCGTTGGCAGCCCTTAATATGACCGATGGTTATGTTGCCGATTACGATCAGTCAGGGCCGAATATTGCGACCGTCCATGAAAATACCGCTCACGGCGCGCGTGTCGATATTGCCCTGTTTTCTGGTCTGACCAGTGGCCGCTTCCATATTCAACGTGGAACCAGTGCCTTCATTCTTGCCAGCGCGGAATTATAAATATGGCTGAAATTGACTCTATTCTTGTTCCCGGCCAGAGCGTCAACAAGCAGCTCCTGCGTCAATATCTAGCCGCGCGGGAGATTGCAAGGCCGCAGGATTATGGCGCGGTGGGTGACGGCCTGCATGACGATACCCAAGCTCTTAATGACGCCCTCGCTGGTGAAAAGGCCATTTATTTGCCGCGCGGTATCTATCGGATCACAGCGCCAATTATTATGCGCTATGGCAACGCTATTCTTGGCATGGGGGATGAAAGCGTAATTCAGGCGCAGGATACGCCGCTCGATGAGAACGCGGCTCCGCCCTACAGCGCGGACTTCAATGCGATTGAGATTGTCGAGGGTTATTGCATCGTTGAAAATATCAAGATTGTGGGCGGCGGATCCGCATTGTTTCTGGCGGGCAAGGAAGGCCCATGCGTCAAAAACGTGATCGAGAACGTCACCATCTGGGACGCTCAGATCGGCGTAACGCTTGACGGCTGGAATGACACGAACAAGCCCTGTTACTGGAACAATATCAGCCGGGTTCTGGTGGCGCGGCCTAAAATTAATGGCGTCCTACTGACTGCGACGCCATCGGACTGGAATGATCCGGATACGTTCGGCGATTCTCCCAACGCGAATAAGTTTTATGATGTGCGGGTTTATTCCCTGTCATCCCCGATGAGCGGCGCAGGATTTTTTGTTTCCACCGGACAATATAATAACTCTTTCACCGACTGCGAAGCCAACGTCCATCCGGATGCAGAGGCTTGCTTTCGGCTAGGCTTCGGCGCGCGGCACAATGTAATTACGAATTTCTATGCCGAGAGCCTCGGCCTCGCCCCTGGCATTCGGATTGATAATGGCGCGATTGATAACACTATTTTTCGGCTGTTTTCGGCGACGGCGGGCGCGGCAATATGGGATCCAACATTGCAGGGAGAATACCAGGCCTTTGACGCAGGCTTTCCAAAAAAGAACTATTTTAAAGATGCACTCGTCACGGATATTCATATTGAAGGTATGACCAGGGCCACGACGTTCATTGATCCGCCCGCCGATCATGAAGGCGATATTTATATCGATATGAAGCATACCTTCTATCTGCTGAGTTCCTTTAATTTGCCTTACAATGTCATGCTGCCGAATGCCGGAGACGCGGGCGGACGCTGGGTCACATTCAAAAAGAACGATCTGCGCGAAAACCCGATCACGATCAAGGAGGAAGGCGGCGACGGCCCTGACAGGCGTGAGCTGGTACTGCTACAGCAATATGACACTGTGACGCTCGTTTCCAACGGAGCGAACTGGTGGGTCTGTCAGGACAACCGCATGCCGCGCCCCAGCCGCTATATCGATAACAGCGCGGCCCCGTCCGGCACGTTTCAGGCCGATATGCTCAACCGGGTCTATCTGGTCTCCGCTTTTACAGGGCAGATTATTTTTGAGATCCCGCATCCCTCTCAGGCATCGGGACGGCTTTGCACGATCAAGAAAACAGACCCTAGCGGCAACTATGTCCGCATTCAGATGGCTGGAGCCTCCGGCGGGCCGGATGCCCAGACATGGGCGCTCACCTCTCACTTCGCCGCCATGACGATCTATTCGGATGGGGGGCAATGGATTGTGATTTCTAAATATTAGGCGTGAATTTTATAGTCTTGTATCAGGGTTTCCGCGGGAAGGCTCATGCTGACATGAAGGCTGCGAACCATATCCATCGTCAGCTTTCTTTTGCGGTTTAAAACCTCGGACACGCGGCTTTTGGAACCAAGTAACGGTTCAAGGTCTTTACGATCCATGCCAAGGTCTTCCATGCGGTGCTGGATGGCCGCTATAGGATCGGGTTCATCAATGGCGTAATGCTTCGCTTCAAAAGCCTCGACCAGCGTGACAAGAATATCAAGCTCGTCCCCTTCCGGTGAGTTCGCTTTCGCGGCCATAAGCTGCTCGATGCGTCTAAGCGCGGCAGCGTGGTCTTTTTTGGTTTTGATCGGTCTTATATCCATGGTCGTCATCCTTTACACTGTCTGTGCGTCGATCTTGTCGTATTCCTTATGCGTCCCGATAAACCGGACATATAAAACCCGGTACGGATAGTTAATCCACGCGACCATCCGGTATTTGTTGCCCGCGATATTAAAGACAACCCGTCCGTCCTGCAGGATGCTGGAATTGCCGTAGGCTTTTTTAACCTCCTGCGGGTTTTTCCAGTCCGCCGCGCGTGTGACCGCATACCAGGCTTTCAGCGGTTCTTCGCTATCGGGATGCTTCTCCCAAAATTCCTTGATCGTACTGAGAGCGATAATCCGCATAACCAGCCTTCCCTTACAATATACCACGTTCCCAATTTGGGAACAAGTAAAAATTCCCAATTTGGGAACATTATAGCGCGAGTCGGCGCCATTTCCTAACAGATTGTTAATACACGGTTTTTCACTTCAACACAGGAGGTCTATATGTCCCTTACCGAATGGGGGCTGCTTTTTGCCGTCCTCGCGCACAGCGTGGCCGTCATTACGGCGGCCATCAAACTGATAGCCTGGATCGTCAAGAAACAGGCCGTAACGGATGAACGCATCCGCCAGCTACAGCATCAAGTCGATAATGACGTTACGGGCCGCCGCGTTGTCGGCGAGATGCGGAACGACCTCGCCGTTATCAAATCACAGGTCGCCGATATAAAGATCGACCTGAAAACCCTGCACGAAAAAGTGGGGTAATAGATGGTTTATCGCTTTTCACAAAAATCAGAGGAGCGTCTGAAAACGCTCCATCCCGACATGGCGCGTGTCGTCCGCAGGGCTTTAAGTTTTCAGGTGATGGATTTTACCGTCCTTGAAACGCTGCGCGATCAGGCCCGGCAGGAACTCATGGTCAAAACGGGCGCGTCCACGACACTAAACAGCCGCCAT
>Ga0209066_10006034_pt1 | contig 12512 bp, 13 predicted proteins | sample All_14_2_FD_187198 | JGI IMG/M metagenome (GOLD analysis project Ga0209066, IMG submission 187198) | Freshwater microbial communities in response to fracking from Pennsylvania, USA - Allegheny Zone_MetaG_DW_15 (SPAdes) (version 2) ...
CGCCTACGCGGGCCGCTCAGCCGCACGACCGCGAGCGCGCCGGGATGGGCCCGCGTAGGCGTCGGCGTGCCCAGCGCATAGATCGTGGCGTCGGTCACGTCCGCTTGGGCGCAGGCTGAGCCGGCCGCGGCGCCGGGGTCGCCGGCACGGGGCGCGCCATCACCTTGTCGGCGATCTTCTCGTAGAGCGCTTCCGGGATCAGGCGCCGCTCGACCAGCTCGGTCTTGGCCTTGAAGGGCCGGGCGCGGATGATCGCGTCGGCCCGCACCTCGCCGATCCCGTCGAGCGACATCAGATCGTCTCGACTGGCGCTGTTGAGATCGATCTGACCGGAAGCGGGCGTCGGCGCTGCGGCCGGTGGGGCGGCCGGGCGCGCGCCCTGGGCCAGAGCCGGGCCAGCGCCGAGCAGGATCGCGAGGGCCGCGAGCAGGACTTTGAACGACATCGGACCAGTATCGCACGAAATTGCGCCAGGCCGGGACCCGTGGATCTGCGCGAGAACAGACGCTCTGCAGACGGGGCCTACTTTAGGTCACCGGGTCCCTGTAGTATCCGCCCGCCATGGCCCAACCCTATGACGAGATCCCGGATCGCCGCGCCATCGTGCGCCGCCGCACGCTCGAGGAATCCCTCGCCCGTCTGATCGAGGACGTGCCGGAGGGCGCCGAGCCACCGCGTCCGCCCGTCCTCGCCCTGCTGCGCGAAGCGTTGGCCAAGGGCCGGGCCGAAATCCGCCGTCGCTTCGAAGAGCCGGGCCCGCTCAAGAACGATGGGCCTGCGGTCCTGGTCGCGACATCCTACCTGATGGACCAGATCATCCGGGTCCTGTTCGACTTCGCCGACCAGCATGCCTATCCGGCCGCCAACCCGAGCGCTGCGGAGCGCCTCGGCGTGGTGGCAACCGGCGGGTACGGCCGCGGCGAGCTGGCGCCGCTCTCCGACATCGACCTCCTGTTCCTGCGTCCCTACAAGCAGACACCGCGCGGCGAGCAGATCGTCGAGTTCATGCTCTATCTGCTGTGGGACCTCGGCCTCAAGGTCGGCCATGCGACCCGTACGGTCGAGGAGAGCCTGCGCTACGCCGAGCGCGACCAGACGATCCGCACCGCGCTGCTGGAAGCCCGCTACCTGTGGGGCGACCGCGCGCTGTTCGATGAGTTGCAGCGTGGCTTCGCGCAGAAGTTCTACACCGGCGACGGCCGCGACTTCGTCGACGCCAAGCTGGCGGAGCGCGACCAGCGCCATCAGCGCATGGGCGATTCGCGCTACGTCGTCGAGCCCAACGTCAAGGAAGGCAAGGGCGGTCTGCGCGACCTGCATCTACTCTTCTGGATCGCAAAGTATCTCTATCGCGTGAGCGAACCGGGTGAGCTGGTCGCCAAGGGTGTGCTGACGCGCGAGGAGGCGCGCCACTTCGAACGCGCCGAGCGCTTCTTCTCCACCGTCCGCTGCCACATCCATTATCTGACGGGCCGCGCCGACGATCGTCTCTCGTTCGATCTCCAACGCGAGATCGCCACGCGCCTGGGGTACCAGGATCGGCCCGGCAGCCGCGGCGTCGAGCGTTTCACCAAGCACTACTATCTCCACGCCAAGACCGTGGGCGATCTCACGCGGATCTTCGTCGCCGCCCTCGAAGACAGCCGGCGCCGCAAGCCCAAGCTCGCGGCGCTGTGGCAGAGCCTGCGGCCGCGCGAGCTCGAAGGGTTCCGGCTCGACGGCGAACGCCTGGCCGTCGCCTCGCCGGATGCCTTCACCAAGGATCCGGTGGCAATCCTGCGTCTCTTCCACGTCGCGCAGGAGAACGATCTCGACATCCATCCCGCGACCCTGCGGCTGATCACGCAGAACATCCGTCTGGTCGACCGGCTGCGCAACGAGCCGGAAGCCAACCGGCTCTTCATGGAGATGCTGACGTCGCGCCACGATCCCGAGACGACGCTCAGGCGTCTCAACGAAGCCGGCGTGTTCGGTCGCTTCGTGCCCGACTTCGGCAGGGTCGTCGCGCAGACGCAGCACGACATGTATCACACCTACACGGTCGACGAGCACACGATCCGGGCCATCGGAATCCTCTCGAAGATCGAATCGGGTGCGCTCAAGGAAGACCATCCGCTGTCGGCCGACGTGGTTCACAAGATCCTGTCGCGGCCGGTGCTCTATCTCGCGGTGCTGCTGCACGACATCGCCAAGGGCCGCGGAGGCGATCATTCCGTGCTGGGTGCCGATGTGGCGATGCAGCTCGGGCCGCGCCTCGGCCTCAGCGCCGCGGAGACCGAAACGGTGGCCTGGCTGGTGCGCTATCACCTCGCCATGTCGGCGACCTCGTTCCAGCGCGACCTGATGGACCCGAAGACCATCGAGACCTTCGCGGCGCTGGTCCAGTCACCCGAGCGCCTGCGTCTCTTGCTGGTCCTGACGGTCTGCGACATCCGCGCGGTGGGACCGAACGTCTGGAACAACTGGAAGGCCGCGCTGCTGCGCCAGCTCTACAACGCGACGGAGCAGGTCCTGTCAGGTGGCACGCTGGGCGGCGGCCGGGCCGAGCGCATCAAGCAGATCCAGACCGAGATGGCGAAGCTCCTGCCGGGCTGGAGCGAGGCCGACAAGGAAGCGCATTTCGCACGCGGCTATGCCTCCTACTGGTTGTCCTTCCCGCCCGCGACGCTGGCCCGCCAAGCCGAACTGGTGCGGGGCGCCGAGCGGGCCGGCCAGCCGCTCGCCATAGAGCACCGGGTCGACGAGGCCCGCTCGGTGACCGAGGTCACGATCTACACGCTCGACACGCACGGCCTGTTCGCGCGCCTCGCCGGCGCCATGGCAATCAGCGGCGCCAACATCGTCGACGCCAAGATCTTCACGCTGGCCAACGGCATGGCCCTCGACACGTTCTGGATTCAGGATCTGGAAGGCAAGCCGTTCGACGGTCCGCAGCGCCTCGCGCGGCTGGCGGCCCGGGTCGAGCTGTCCCTGTCCAACCGCCTCGACATCCAGCGTGAGTTGGACAGCCAGCGCGGCTCCTGGCCGAAGCGCGATCGCGTCTTCACCGTCGAGCCGCGCGTGCTGATCGACAACAATGCATCCGATACCTTCACCGTCATCGAGGTCAACGGCCGCGACCGGCCCGGCTTCCTGCACGTCGTCACGCGTGCACTGACGCGCCTCAACCTGCAGATCGCCACCGCCCACGTCACCACCTACGGCGAGCGCGCGGTCGACGTGTTCTATGTGAAGGACCTGTTCGGCCTGAAGGTCGTGCATGCCGACAAGCTGAAGCAGATTTCGACCACCGTCGAAGCCGCCATCCGCGACTTCGACTCCCGCTTCGACCCGGTGGCGAAGGCGGCGGAGTAAACGCAAGCATCTGGCGAGCCCATGGGATTTCTTCTTCTCGTGCTCGCGGCCTTGCTCGCGACCTCCACCTTCATTTACTTCATGCATCTGTCGGAACGTGAGCAGCGGCCTGCAAAACCCCGCCGCCAGTACCATCTCGAAACCTCTTCGTGGCGGGAGAAGGTGCTTCTCTTGAGTCCGTTTCCATGCGCGCTGGCGGCAATGATCGTGTTTTCGGTCCCCCCGCTCGACCAGCTTACACCTCCCTTTCTCGCCCACGTCGTCGACCAGGCCTGCAGCTATTCCCCGCCGAACCTGTGGTGCTGGAAGATGCCAGGACCAACGCCCTGGATCCTGGTCATCCACGCAGCCGTGTATCTCTGGTTTCTTGGAATTTCGGCCTATCTCGGCCTGTCGATCATGACTGGGCGCATCCCAAAACCACGTCGATATGTCGAAGGCTCTTTCCCGCTCGGCTTAACGTGGGCATTTCTAGGCTTCTGGCTATTCATGGTCGCCGGTGGCCAATTTATGTTTCAGGGCAGGCTCGGACGCCTCTTCCCATATTTTGGTCTGCTCCTGTGCACCACCATGCTCTGCGGCGCGCTGGCTGGCTGGCGTATGATCGCGATAACGCTGAAGTATCGGCGGCCTCAAACGTCGACTTGAGCGGGCATAGATTGCTCTCGCCTGCTGTCGTCAACAGATCCCTCGCAAATGCTCGGAATGACGGCCGAGGGCCTTCATTCCGGCTTGAAGTTGGCTTCCTTCAGTAGGGCCGTGTTGGTCTCGACTTCCGACTTGATGAAGACGGCGAATTCCTTCGGACCTCGCGCGGTCGGGACGATGCCCAGCGACGTGGTCTTGTCGATGAAACCCTTGTCGCCCGAAACCGCGGCCATGCCGGCGGCCAGCTTGGTCACGATCGGCTCGGGCGTGTCCTTGGGCGCCCAGACGCCGTACCAGGAGCTGAGGTTGAAATCCTTCAGGCCCACTTCGCCAGAGGTCGGGATGTTCGGGGCGAGCGGCGTGCGCTCCTTGGAGGTCACGAAGAGGCCCTTGGCCCGTCCCGAGGTCGCGAGCGGCAGCAGTGCCGTCCAGGGATCCATGAAGAACTGGACGCTGCCGGCCATCAGGTCGGTATTGGCGGGTGCCGTGCCCTTGTAGAGGATCTGGTCGAGCGGGATGCCGATGCGCTTCAGCCAGGCCAGCGTGGCGATGTGGCCGGCCGAGCCTCCGGAGGAGATCGCGACGAAGAACTTCTTGGGATCGGCTTTCACGGCCGCCATGGTCGCGGCGTAGTCGTTGCCCGGCACGTTGTTGTTCGCCAGCATCACCAGCGGCGCCTCGCCGGCCTGCGCAATGGCCCGGAAATCCGTCTGCGGATCGTAGGGGCAGGACGGCACGACCGTCTTGCCCAGGACGAACAGGCTGGCGTTGAAAAGGATGGTGTATCCGTCCGGTTCGGCGCGCCGGACCATTTCGGAACCGATCGTGCCGGAAGCTCCGCCGACATTCTGGATGACGATCTGCTGGCCGAGCTTCTCCGACAGGAACTGAGCGGTGATGCGACCGAGCCCATCGGTACCACCGCCGGGCGGGTAGGGCACGATCATCTTCAGAGGCTTGTTCGGGAAGTCCTGGGCGAGGGCGGAGCCGATGAACGGCGCGGCGACAATCGACGCGCCAGCGGCGCTCAGCACGGTCCTACGACGGAGATTCATGAAAGCCAGCCTCAGGGTTGCACGGAGACGGAAGATGCACACACTGTGCCACGTTCCGTCTCGCAAATCGTGCGGAAAACCCGTCTTTCGCCGACTTCCCCGCACGGCACACCCACGGCCCGTGACGTGTCGAGGTGCTGGCGGAGCATCGCCGTGGCGCCCGGTGCGATGGGGGCGGGGGCACCCTCGCGATAGGCCGACTTCAGTTCAACGATGCGTTGGCGTCCGTCGCGCAGGGCGAGAACGACATCGACCTGAAGATAGTCGATCGTTTCGCCCGACCTGTTCTCGACGACCAGGCTCGGCACGCAGTTGCCGTAGACGTTGGCATCGCTGCCACGCGTCACGGCGATGCCGTTGGCAGCAAGGGCTGCCGTCGACGAGAGAACCCCACCCAACGCCACCCAGGCTGCCTTCATGGTCGCCTCTCCTGCTTCGCTTTCCTTAAGGTGCTTGAAGCCTCTGCTCCCGGCGGGTCGCCAGCATCTGCAGGATCGCGGCCGCCGTCTCCTCGATCGAGCGTCGGGTCACGTCGATCGTCGCCCATTTGCGGCGGGCATAGAGGCGACGCGCCTCCTGGATCTCGCCCTGGACCGTATCCATGTCGGTGTAATCGGTCTCGGTATCCTGCTGCATCAGCCGCAGCCGGTTGACGCGAATCTGCACCAGCCGTTCTGGATCGGTGATCAGGCCGACGATCAGCGGCCGCTTCGCCTCCTCGAGTTCAACGGGCGGAGGCACTTCCGGCACCAACGGCACATTCGCCGCCCGCACGCCGCGATTGGCCAAATATACACAGGTCGGTGTCTTCGACGTGCGCGAGGGACCGACCAGGATGACGTCGGCGTCGTCGAGGTCGTGCGTGGACTGGCCGTCATCGTGCGCCAGCGTGTAGTGCATGGCGTCGATGCGGTCGAAATAGCCTTCGTCGAGCTGATGCTGCCGGCCCGGCCACTGCTCGCTCTTCGAGTGGAAATGCACCGCCAGCACGCTCATCGCCTGGTCGAGCACGCCGACGCAGGGAAGCTGCAGACGCCGGCAATGATCGCGCACCACGTCGCGCAGCTCGGGATCGACGAGCGTGTACAGGACGGGACCGCGGTCGCGTTCCACGGCCTGCATCACCTTCTCCATCTGGGCCGGCGAACGAACCAGCGACCAGACATGCTCCTGGACGAAGATGCCTTCGTACTGGACGAGACAGGCGCGCGCGACGCTCGAAACGGTCTCGCCGGTCGAGTCGGACACGAGATGGACGTGGAAGTTACGATTGGCCACGGCCCGTTTTACCCCACAGGCAGGCCGGGAGAAACGCGGGATTGATCGGGGCATTGCGGGGACAAGCGGCACCTTCGTCCAACGGAGGCGGATTCGGGACACGACTCGCCCCGCCCATCCAGTTTGTCGTCCCCTGCGTACAGCTCGGGACGAATGGCCTGCGAGTCGTGAATCATGCGCGGCAAGGCCCGAAACCGGGCTTTCCTGCTCCACAGGCGGCTGGGGAGAAATGACGAATAAGGCGCATCCCCAGATGCCACAGGGCCTACTACTGCTACTACCTATTATGAATAGAGTAGAAGGAAGCATGAGGGACAGAGTGTGAGCGGCGGTAAATTCCTGGAAACACTGGCCGGAACGAGACATCCGACGCCGCCGATCTGGCTGATGCGCCAGGCCGGACGCTATCTGCCGGAGTATCGTGCCGTGCGGTCGACGACGCGCTCCTTCCTCGAATTCTGCTACACGCCGGACAAGGCGGTCGAGGTGACCCTGCAGCCGATCCGGCGGTTCGGCCTCGATGCCGCGATCATCTTCTCCGACATCCTCGTGGTGCCGGACGCGCTCGGGCAGAAGGTCTGGTTCGCGGAAGGCGAGGGACCGAAGCTCGAGGCGTTGACCGATCCGTCGCAATTCGGCCGTCTGTCCCGGGCCCGCCTGCAGGAACATCTAGCGCCGGTCTACGAAGCCATCGGGCGGACGCGCGCCGAACTGCCCAGGGACACGGCACTTTTGGGGTTCGCCGGCGCCCCCTTCACGCTCGCCTGCTACATGATCGAAGGCAGCGGCAGCAAGGATTTCGCCAAGGTGAAGAAATGGGCCTACGCCCATCCCGAATCCTTCAAGCTGCTGATCGACCTGCTGGTCGAAGCCGTGGTCGATCATCTCGGTCATCAGGTCGATGCCGGCGTCGATGCAGTCCAGCTGTTCGATTCCTGGGCGGGCGTGCTGCCGGAAGAACAGCTCTTCCATTGGTCGCTGGATCCGATGGTCCGCATCGCCAAGGCCTTGCGCGAGCGGCATCCGGACGTGCCGATCATCGCCTTTCCGCGCGCCGTCGGTCCCGCGGCTCTGATGTACCGCCTGCCCGAGACGTTCAGCGCGCTGTCGCTCGATACCGGCATCGGCGCCCATTGGGCCGCCAAGGAGATCCAGCCGCACATCACCGTGCAGGGCAATCTCGACCCGATCATGCTGGTGGCTGGCGGCGAAGCGATGGAGCGCGAGGCCAACCGCATTCTCGACAAGCTCGCGCACGGCTCCTTCGTGTTCAACCTGGGACACGGCGTGGTGCCGCAGACGCCGCCGGACAATGTCGCGCGCCTGGTCGAGATCGTCCGCAACTGGAAACCGGGCTGAGGACGGCACGATGAAGATTGCGATCGTCCTGTTCAATCTCGGCGGACCCGATTCACCCGAGGCCGTCCAGCCGTTCCTGCGCAACCTGTTCAGCGATCCGGCGATCATCTCGCTGCCATCGTTCTTCCGGCTGCCGCTGGCGCGCTTCATCTCCAGCCGCCGGGCTGCCAAGGCACAGGCGATCTATGCGCAGATCGGCGGCAGCTCGCCGATCCTCGGCCAGACCGAAGCCCAGGCCCGCGCGCTCGAGGAGGTGCTGGGTCCGGAGCATGAATGGCGCGGCTATGTCTGCATGCGCTACTGGCATCCGATGACCGACGCCGTCGTGCGATCGGTCAAGCGCTTCGCGCCCGATCGCATCGTGCTGTTGCCGCTCTATCCGCAATTCTCGACCACCACGACGGCTTCGTCGGTGAAGGCCTGGAAGGAAGCGGCGGTTGCGGCGAAGCTCACCGTGCCGACACAGACAGTCTGCTGCTATCCCGACGAGGACGGGTTCATCTCGGCGTCCGTCGATCTCGTGAAGCAGGGCCTCGCCCAAGCCGGCGAACGTCCGGTGCGCGTGCTGTTCTCGGCGCATGGGCTTCCGGAGAAGATCGTCAAGGCGGGCGATCCCTACCAGGCGCAGGTCGAGCGCAGCGCCAAGGCGATCGCCGAGCGCATCGGCGGTCTCGACTGGTCGGTCTGTTACCAAAGCCGGGTCGGGCCGCTGAAATGGATCGGGCCCTCGACCGACGCCGAGATCGAACGAGCCGGCCGGGACGGCAGGGCGGTGGTGCTCTATCCGCTGGCCTTCGTGTCCGAGCATTCCGAGACGCTGGTCGAGCTCGACATCGAGTATCGTCATCTCAGCGAGAAGAGCGGCGTGCCGGCCTACGTGCGCGTGCCGACGGTGGGCACGCATCCCGCCTTCATCGCCGGCTTGGCCGACCGCGTGCGCGCCATCCTGCGCGAACCGCAGATCGCGATCTGCCACGGCGCGACGGCCATGCCCTGCGGCGCGAACCATCGCGGCTGCCCGTTGATCGCCGGAGCGGCGTGATGCTCTACGAGGTGCTGAAGGCGCTGCACATCGTCTCGGTCATCGCCTGGATGGCCGGACTGCTCTACCTGCCGCGGCTGTTCGTCTATCACGCCGATGCCGAGAAGGGCTCGGGGCAGAGCGAGACCTTCAAGACCATGGAACGGCGCCTGCTGCGCGGCATCATGAACCCGGCGATGATCGCGACCTGGGTCTTCGGCCTCCTGCTCACCTGGCAGGGCGAGTGGTGGCACTCGGGCTGGTGGCACGCGAAGTTCACCTTCGTCTGCGTCCTCACCGTAGTGCATCACCTGTACGGTCGCTGGCGCAAGGCATTTGCGGAGGACCGGAACGTGCGACCGGCGAACTATTATCGCTGGTGGAACGAAGTGCCGACCCTGCTGATGGTCGCCATCGTCTTCCTCGTGGTGCTCAAGCCTTTCTGAGCAGTCGCCCCGGCCAGATATTGCGGTCGACCTGATCGGCGACGATGTCGGCGATCGTCTCGCCGGCAAATCGCGTCAGGCGCGAGACCGGCCGGTCGGCCGGATAGGACAGGACGAGCTGACGCACGGGCGCCGGATCTGTGAGCGGGGCGGCGAGCAGCCGTCCCGTCGCAATGTCGTCATGGATGGGCGAGAGCGGCAGGATCGTCCAGCCGTGGCCATGGCGGACCAGATCCTTCAACGTGGCATAGGAATCGGCTTCGACGGCGACGTGCAACGCGATGCCCGCCTCCTCGGCACACCGCTCGACGATGGTTCTCAGACCGTGACGTGTGCTGGGCAGAAGAATGCGCCTGCCGTCGAGGTCACTGAACGGGATCGAGCGCTCGATGGACAGCCCCGACCCGGGCGGGCCGATCAGGAACAGGTTCTCAAGCAGCAGCGGCTCCGAGCGCAGCGACCGTGCCACGTGCGGATCGTAGAGGATGGCGACGTCGATCTCGCCGCGATGCAGCCAGTCGATCAGGTGACCGGTATAGGCGCCGACCAGCCGCAGTTCGACCTGCGGATGGGTTTTCCCGAAGGCGGCGACCAGGGGCAGCGAGAGGATGTCGGCGACGGTCGGCGGAAACCCGATGGCGATCCGGCCGCGCAGCGGCGCGTCGAGATCGGCGGCGGTGGCGCGGATCTCCTCCAGCTCGCTCATGACCCGCGTCGCATGTTCCAGTATCTCCCGGCCCTTCTCGGTGAGGACCATGCCGCGCCCGTGGCGGGTGAACAGGCGGACCGACAGTTCCTCTTCCAGCATCCGGATCTGGCGGCTCAGCGCCGGCTGGGCGATGCCGATGCGGTCGGCCGCCTTGCTTAGGCTGCCGAGGTCGGCGACGTGGATCAGGGTGCGAAGTTGGGAAATCTCCATGCGAGCCATACAATATCGCTATAGCTGTTCATTCCCAACAGTCGTCCAGTTTCGCTGCCGTTATAGCTACTGTGCGGGCCGATCCTGAATTGCGAATGGGAGAACCATGACCGCCGCACCGACGCAGCCGGGCCCGTCCAAAGTCGATTGGCGCGACCAGATCTTCGACGTCTTCCAGGACCATGACATCAAGCAGGTCTATCACGTGCCCGACGCCGGCCATGGTCGCCTGATCGAGGCCTGCCAGAAGTCGAACTCGATCCGTACCCTGGCGCTCACGACCGAGGAGGAGGGCATTCCGCTCGCCGCCGGTGCGTGGCTGGGTGGCCAGCGCTCGGTCCTGCTGATGCAGAGCTCGGGCGTCGGCAACACCATCAACCTGATGGGCATGCCCAAGACCCTGCGCTTCCCGTTCCTGACCCTGATCACGATGCGCGGCGACTGGGGCGAGTTCAATTCCTGGCAGTACCCGATGGGCCAGGGCACGCCGAAGGTACTCGAGGCGATGGGCGTGCTGCTCTACTCGGTCGAGACTGCCGACGAAGTGAAGGCCACGGTCGACGCCGCCGCGCGCTCGGCCTTCAACGGCGGTCAGGCCGTTGCGGTGTTGCTGCGCCAGAAGCTGATCGGCATCAAGAATTTCGGGAAGAAGTGAGATGAGCTCCAAAAAGTCAGGCGCAACGCTGCAGCGCCGTCCGCTCGTTAAGCAGCTCCTCGAGAATGCCGGCGACGACCTACTGGTCATCGCGGGTCTCGGCTCGTCGAACTGGGACATCACTGCCGCCGGCGACCGTCCGCTGAACATGCCGCTGTGGGGTTCGATGGGCGCGCCGGTCGGCATGGGGCTCGGCCTCGCCATGGCGCAGCCCACCAAGCGCGTGCTGGTCATCACCGGCGACGGCGACATGCTGATGAGCCTGGGCTCGCTCGCCACCGTGGCGACGCAGATGCCGGAGAACCTGGCGATCGTCGTGCTCGACAACGAGAAGTTCGGCGAGACCGGCAACCAGGCCACCCACACCAGCCCGCGCAACAACGGCCCGACCGATTCCGGCGCCGGCACCGATCTCGCCATGATCGCCCGCGGCTGCGGCATCGCCGATGCCACGATGGTGCGCGAGGCGGGCGAGGTCGCGGAACTGGTGAAGGACGTGCGCAGCAAGAAGGGTCCGGTGTTCCGGCTCGTCAAGGTCATGGTAGAGAAGCTGGAGTTCGTGATGCCGCCGCAGGACGGCGCGCATCTCAAGGACCGTTTCCGCCAGGCCCTGCTGGGCCATCCGTAAGAGGCTGCCATGACCGACTACGCTCCCTTCCCGCTGATCGATCTGTCCGGCGGCCCCCGGGAGCGAGGTCGGATCCACGGCAAGGCCGCTGCGGATCGCCTGAAGCGCGGCGCGAAGATGTACGCCGAGTCGCTGCTCAAGTCGGGTGTCGACTGGAAGGAACTGGAGCGCCGCGCCGAGGCGATGGTGCCGGTGATCGAGAAGTTCGATGCGGCCTATGTCGAGGAGATGCGGGGCATCGCCGAGGGCGCCAACGAGCCCTTCGCCGCCGTGGTGCTGATGAACGCCCGCACCGAGATGGTCGTGGCGGCGCGCAAGGCGCAGGCGGCCAAACATTTCCCCGACGGCTGTACGGCGGCGCTTGCGCTGCCCGAGGCCAGCGCCGCCGGCGTGCTGTTGCATGGCCAGAATTGGGACTGGCGCGCCGAATGCGCCGAGACCGGCGTGGTGCTGCGCATCCGCCGCGACGACGGACCGGACATCCTCACCTTCACCGAAGCGGGCGGGCTCGCGCGTTCGGGTCTCAATTCGGCCGGCATCGGCCTCACCGCCAATGCGCTGGAATGCGACCGCGACTATCAGCGCGGCCCGGGCGTGCCGTTGCCCTTCATCCGCCGCAAGGTCCTGGAGGCCAGCCATCTCGCCAACGCCGTGCAGACGATCGTGTCGACGCCCAAGCCCGGCTCCAACCACATGGCGGTGAGCCATTGCGATGGGGAAGCCTTCGGCTTCGAATGCGCCCCCGACGACACGTTCTGGATCGCGCCGGACCGCGGCCTCTATGTCCATGCCAACCACTGGATCGCCGACTCGGCGCGCGCGAAGGTGAAGGATACCGGCCTCGCCGAGACGCCCGACTCGATCTATCGCGACAAGCGGGTGCGCGACCAACTCTCGCCCAGGCGCGGCAAGCTCACGCTCGAGGATTTCCGCCAGGCCTTCTTCGACGACTGGGGCACGCCGCATTCGGTCTGCCGCCCACCGCGCATGAACACGCGCGGCGTCATGACGGCTACGACAGCCATGATCCTGATGCGCCCGGCCGAGGGCCATCTCGAAGCCTGCCCGATGCCGGCCCTCAACCGCCAGTTCACCACCTACACGCTGACCCCCGACCGCCTCGCGCAGAAGCAGGCAGCGGAGTAACTC
>Ga0209066_10006035_pt1 | contig 12511 bp, 25 predicted proteins | sample All_14_2_FD_187198 | JGI IMG/M metagenome (GOLD analysis project Ga0209066, IMG submission 187198) | Freshwater microbial communities in response to fracking from Pennsylvania, USA - Allegheny Zone_MetaG_DW_15 (SPAdes) (version 2) ...
AAACCATCTTCGCTGTCAAAGTCGAACGGGTCAACATCCTCAATGTTCGTCCCAAGGCCAAACGCGTCGGTAAATATTCCGGCACGACCAGCGCCGTCCGCAAAGCGGTCGTCAAACTCGCTGAAGGCCACAAAATCAACCTCTTCTAAGAACAGGCTGATCGCACATATCGGAAGAATTACGCGATTTCCGGAAAAAATGCGTAAGGAGGAAATTCATGGGAATTAAAAAGTACAATCCGACGACACCGGGTCGCCGCGGGATGTCGACGCTGACCTTTGATGAAATCACAGTCAGCAAACCCGAGCGGTCCCTTATTGAAAACCTCAATAAGAACGGCGGACGCAATAACAACGGTCGTATCACGACCCGTCACCAAGGCGGCGGACACAAACGTGCCTACCGCGTCATCGACTTCAAACGTAACAAAGACAACATCCCGGCAAAAGTAGCGACGATCGAGTACGATCCGAACCGCTCCGCCAACATCGCCCTGCTGCATTATGCGGATGGCGAAAAACGTTATATCTTGGCGCCGAAAGGCTTGACCGTCGGTCAGGTCGTCGTCAGCGCCGAAGTCACCGACATCAAAGTCGGCAACGCGATGGAAATGGGCAAGATGCCGGACGGCACCTTCATCCATAACGTCGAGTTGAAACCGGGCAAGGGCGGCCAGTTGGCCCGTTCCGCCGGTGTCTCCGCGCAGATCCTCGGTACCGAAGGCCGTTACGTCATCGTACGTCTGGCTTCCGGCGAAGTTCGTAAGATCCTCAGCAATTGCCGCGCGACCGTCGGTCAAGTCGGCAACGAAGACCATAGCTTAGTCAACCTCGGCAAAGCCGGCCGTACCCGTTGGATGGGCGTTCGCCCGACCGTACGCGGTGCCGTCATGAACCCGGTTGATCACCCGCACGGCGGGGGCGAAGGGAAAAACCCTGTCGGGCGTAAATCCCCGATGACCCCGTGGGGCAAAAAAGCCATGGGCATGAAGACGCGTAAGAGAAAACAAGCGTCGACGAAACTGATCGTTCGCCGCGCAAACGGAAAGTAAACGAAAGGAAGGAATGAAACATGAGTCGTAGCTTGAAAAAAGGACCGTTCTGTGATGACTACCTGCTGAAACGGGTAGACAAACTGAACCTGGCCCACAAGAAAGAAGTCATCAAAACTTGGTCTCGTCGTTCTACCATCTTCCCGCAATTCGTCGAACACACGTTTGCGGTTTACAATGGTAAAGAACATGTTCCCGTCTATGTCACCGAAGATATGGTTGGACACAAATTAGGCGAATTCGTCCCGACCCGCAAATTCGGCGGGCACGGCGGCGACGATAAGAAGGCAGGTTAAGCAAGTGGACGTAAAAGCAACAGCAAAAACCCTACGTGTCCGTCCCATTAAGGCACGCTTGGTTCTGGATTTGATTCGTGGGAAAAACATCGTCGAAGCAACCGCGATCCTGAAGTTCATGCCGAACAAAGCCGCGGAAGCCACCGGCAAAGTATTGAAGTCCGCCGTCGCCAACGCGGTCAACAACCATTCTTTGGACCAAAGCAAACTCTTCGTCAAAGCATGCTATGCTGATGAAGGTGTCGTTATGAAACGTTTCATGCCCCGTGCCAAAGGCCAATCAGCTCAGATTTTAAAGCGTACCAGCCACATTACCGTTGTGGTTGCGGAACGCGAATAGGAGGAACAACATGGGTCAAAAAGTAAGTCCGGTTGGATTCCGGATCGGCATTATCCGCGATTGGGAATCCCGTTGGTACGCCGAGAAAGAATACGGCAACCTTCTTTTGGAAGATATTAAAATCCGCGAATACATTTTCAAGGAATTGAAAGCCGCCATGGTTTCCCGCGTCGAAATCGAACGTTCGAAGAACCGCGTCGAAGTTATGGTCCGTGCTGCCCGCCCGGCCGTCATCATCGGTCAGGAAGGCGCCGTCGCCAAGACGGTCAAAGGCGCGCTTGAAAAGCTGACCGCCGGCAAAACCGTCCATCTGCGTGTGTTGGAAATCGCCAACCCGGATTTGGATGCCAGCCTGGTCGCACGTAAGATCGCCGAACAGCTCGAAGCACGCGCTTCGTTCCGTACCGCTCAGAAAAAAGCCATCCAAGCCACCATGCGTGCAGGCGCCAAGGGAATCAAAACCATGGTCTCCGGCCGTTTGGGCGGTAACGATATCGCTCGTTCCGAAGGGTACGCCGAAGGCGTCGTCCCGCTGCACACCCTGCGCGCGGACATCGACTTCTCAGTCTATGAAGCAGCCACGACCTATGGTCGTTTAGGTGTCAAGGTTTGGATCTGCCGCGGTGAAGTTTTGCCGGGACAAATGGTCAAAGAACCCGAAGCGCCGAAAAACACCGGTTTCGACCGCAAACGTCGCGACGGCGGACGGAATGATCGTCCCCGCAGCAATGATCGTCGCCCGCGTACGGATGCCCCTGCGGCAGCCGCACCCGCAACCGAAGTAGAAGGAGGGAAGTAGTCATCATGTTAATGCCGAATCGTACGAAGTATAGAAGACCGCATCGCGTGACCTACGATGGCCGTGCGAAAGCAGGCCGTTCCATCGTCTTCGGTGAATACGGATTGGTCGCCGAATCCGGCGCCTACGTAAGCAACCGTCAGATCGAATCCGCGCGTATCGCCATGACGCGTTATATGAAGCGTGGCGGTAACGTCTGGATCAAGATTTTCCCGCACTTGGCAATCACGAAAAAACCGCTCGAAGTCCGCATGGGTTCCGGTAAAGGAGCTCCTGAAGGATGGGTAGCCGTCGTATCCCCGGGTCGCATCATGTTTGAAATCGGCGGAGTCGACGAAGAAACGGCGCGCGAAGCGTTCCGTTTGGCAGGACACAAACTGCCGGTCAAAACCCGTTTTGTCCGTAAAGGTGAGGAGGAATAGTCATGAAAAACGATTTACGTGAAAAAAGCAATTCCGAATTGCTGAAAGAAATCGATACGCTTAAAGAAGAACTGTTCACCCTCCGTTTCCAACAAGCCACGGGGCAACTGTCCAGTCCGGCGCGTATGCGTGAAGTCCGCAAGACCATCGCGAGAATCAAAACCGTTCTCACTGAGCGTTCGCTCAGCGAGCGTAAATAGGAGGTCGCAATTATGGAAAGAACAAGCCGCAAAGTTTACCGCGGGACCGTCGTCTCCGACAAAATGGAGAAGACGATCGTCGTCGAAGTATCGACCTCGAAACGTCACCCGTTGTATGGAAAACGCGTCAAGTATTCGACGAAGTTCAAAGCGCACGACGAATTGAACGAAGCGAAAACGGGCGATATCGTGGAGATCATGGAAACCCGTCCGTTATCCGCCACGAAACGTTTCCGTTTAGTCAAAGTCATTGAAAAAGCCGTCGTGCTGTAACCGGAGGAGGAACATTCATGATTCAAAATGAAACCAGATGCCGGGTAGCCGACAATACCGGCGCTAAAGAAGTCCTGGTCATTCGCTGTTTGGGTGGTAGCCGTCGTCGTTATTCCAATATCGGGGATGTCGTCGTCTGCACCGTCAAAGAAGCGACACCGGGCGGTTCCGTAAAGAAGGGTGACGTCGTCAAAGCCGTCATCGTTCGTACCGTTCGCGGCGTTCGCCGTGACAACGGAACTTACATCAAATTTGACGACAATGCTGTCGTCATCATCAAAGAGGATAATACGCCGAAGGGAACCCGCATTTTCGGCCCCGTGGCGAGAGAGCTCCGTGACAAGGATTTCATGAAAATCGTATCCTTGGCCCCGGAAGTCCTGTAGGAGGTCGACATGAAAATCAAAAAAGGCGATAAAGTCAAAGTCATTACCGGCAGTTCCAAAGGAACCGTCGGCGAAGTCTTGAAGGCTTTCCCGAAAGATGAAAAAGTGCTTGTCGAAGGCGTAAACCTGGTTAAGAAGCATTTGAAACCGACCCAGGCCAATCCGGACGGCGGCATCGTCGAGAAGGAAGCCCCGATCCATGTATCCAACGTAGCGCTCTACGACGCGAAAGCGAAGAAGGCCGGACGTGTCGGTTACAAGATCGAAAAAGGGAAAAAGGTCCGTGTCCTTAAACAAACGGGCGCTGTTGTGAAGTAAGGAGGAACAACATGAATCGGCTCAACGAAAAATATGTAGCAAACGTCGTGCCCGCGTTGGTGAAGCAGTTCAACTACTCCTCCGTCATGCAGGCCCCCAAAATCCTTAAAGTCATCGTCAACATGGGCGTCGGAGACGCGATCGCCAATGCGAAAGCTTTGGAAGACGCCGTCGCCGAAATGACCCAGTTGACCGGACAAAAACCGGTCATCACGAAGGCGAAAAAATCCATCGCGAACTTCAAACTCCGCGAAGGAATGTCCATCGGATGCAAAGTCACCTTGCGTGGCGAAAAAATGTATGAATTCTTGGATAAACTATTCAATATCGCGCTTCCGCGTGTTCGCGACTTCCGCGGTGTCAGCGCCAGTGCCTTCGACGGCCGTGGCAACTACACCTTGGGTGTTAAAGAACAACTGATTTTCCCGGAAATCAATTTCGATAAAGTCACCAAAGTCCGCGGTATGGATATCGTCATCGTCACGTCGGCCAACACCGACGAAGAAGGACGCGCTTTGCTGAAGGAACTCGGCATGCCGTTCGAGAAGAAATAGGAGGACAAGAACATGGCAAAAACATCTCTGATCAATAAATCGAAACGTCCTCAGAAGTTCCAAGTGCGTGAATACACCCGCTGCGAACGCTGCGGACGTCCCCACGCCGTATTGAGTAAGTATAAACTCTGCCGTATTTGCTTCCGCGAACTCGCCTACAAAGGTCAGATCCCGGGTGTCAAAAAGGCAAGCTGGTAAGGAGGAACATACGTCATGATGAATATGACCGATCCCATTGCGGATATGCTGACACGTATTCGTAACGCCGCTAGCGTGCGTCACGAAACCGTCGAAGTTCCCGCAAGCAAGGAAAAAGTAGAAATCGCCCGCATCTTAAAAGATGAAGGGTTCATCACGAGCTACGTCGTGAGTGGCGATGTCCAAAAGACCATCACCATCGTCCTGAAGTACGGGGCCAATAAGGAACGTGTCATCAGTGGGTTGAAACGCATCTCGAAACCGGGATTGCGCGTGTACGTCGAATGTGACCGTTTACCGCGCGTCCTCAACGGACTCGGCATCGCGATCATCTCCACCAGCCACGGCCTATTGACCGATAAGCAGGCTAGAAAACAGAATGTCGGCGGCGAAGTGCTTGCCTACATCTGGTAATCAACGGAGGAATCAATAATGTCACGCATCGGAAACAAAGCGATTACCGTTCCCGCCGGCATTGAAGTCACCATCGCCCAAGGGAATGAGGTGACTGTCAAAGGTCCCAAAGGGGAACTGAAGCGTCAATTTAGCCCGCTTATGCTAATCGAGCTGAACGACGGTATCCTGACTGTCGCGCGCCCCAATGAAGAAAAACACACCAAACAACTCCACGGCACGACCCGCGCCCTACTGGCCAACATGATCGAAGGCGTCCACACCGGATTCAAGCGTTCGTTGGAACTGGTCGGTATCGGGTATCGCGCCAACGTGGTCGGTACGAAATTAACCATCAACATCGGTTATTCGCATCCGGTCATCTTCGAAGTCGAGGAAGGCATCAAGATCGAATGCCCCACGGTGACGGAAATCGTCGTCTCGGGGATCGATAAGCAACGTGTCGGAGAATGGGCAGCCAATATCCGCGCCGTCCGCAAACCGGAACCGTACCTCGGCAAAGGGATCAAGTATAAAGGTGAAATCATCCGCCGTAAAGAAGGAAAAACGGCAGGTAAGAAGTAACGGAAAGGAGAAACTGAACACATGCTTAAGAAAATCTCGAAGAATGTTGAACGTCAACGTCGTCATGCGCGCGTTCGCACCAAAGTTACAGGTACTCCGGAACGTCCTCGCCTGAACGTCTTCCGTTCCAACGCGCATATCCATGCGCAGTTGATCGATGATGTCGCGGGGGTAACCCTGGTTGCCGCCAACTCCGTGGAAATGAAACTGGCCAATGGAGGGAACATCGACGCCGCGAAAGCCGTTGGTGCCGAAATCGCCAAACGTGCCCAAGAAGCGAAAATCAGCGAAGTCGTATTCGACCGTGGCGGTTATCTCTATCACGGACGCGTCAAGGCGCTGGCCGAAGCGGCCAGAGAAGCCGGACTGAAATTCTAGGAGGACACCATGGAACAACAACAACAACGCAAACCGAGACGGTTTGAAAAGGAAGTTAAAGAATTCGAAGAACGTGTTGTCACGATTAACCGTGTCACCAAAGTCGTCAAAGGCGGACGTCGTTTCCGTTTTGCGGCGCTGGTCGTCATCGGCGATAAGAAAGGCCGCGTCGGTTTCGGTACCGGCAAAGCCAACGAAGTCCCTGACGCGATCAAAAAAGCGATCGAAGACGCCAAGAAGAATTTGGTCCGTGTTCCGATCGTGGGAACCACCATTCCGCACATGATCGTCGGTAACTATGGCGCAGGATCCGTTCTGCTTCGCCCGGCGACCGAAGGTACCGGCGTTATCGCCGGCGGCCCCGTTCGTGCCGTTCTTGAACTCGCCGGAGTCGGCGATATCTTGACGAAGTGCTTGGGATCCCGTACCCCGATCAACATGGTCCGTTCGACCATGGCAGCTCTCACGAGCCTGAAAACGGTCGAACAAGTAGCCGCTCTGCGCGATTTAAAACGCGAAGACGTGCGCTAAGGGGAGGAAATATCCATGAAATTACATGATTTGCATGCTGTTGAAGGCGCCCGCAAGGGTCCCGTCAAACGTTTAGGTCGCGGACAAGGTTCCGGGACCGGAAAAACGGCCGGTAAAGGTCATAAAGGTCAAGGCGCCCGTACGGGCGGCGGTGTCGCTCTCGGTTTCGAAGGCGGACAGACCCCTTTGTTCCGTCGTATTCCGAAACGTGGTTTCACCAACTTCACGCGCGTTGAGTACGCAATCGTCAATGTCGGCGTATTGAACTGCTTTGAAGAAGGAACCGAAGTCACTCCCGAACTGTTGATTGAAACAGGAATCGTCCGTAAGGAACTCAACGGTATTAAAATCCTCGGCGTCGGAGCCTTGGAAAAGAAACTGGTCGTTAAAGCCCATAAGTTCTCCAAGTCCGCCGTCACGCTTATCGAACAAGCAGGCGGCAAAGTCGAGGTGATCTAGTATGATCAAGACGTTTGTCAACTTGTTCAAGAACAAGGATATCCGTAAAAAGATCCTTTTCACCTTGGGCATGTTGTTCATCTTCCGTCTGGGTGCCGGTATCCCGGCGCCGAAAGTCGACACCGCCGCTCTGTTGGAAGGTGTCAGCGATGTTTCCGTATTGGGTATCATGAACCTGCTTGGCGGCGGCGCGCTCCAACGTTTCTCCATCTTCGCGATGGGCGTCGGACCGTACATCACCGCCTCGATCATCGTCCAGCTATTGGCGATGGATGTCATCCCCGCCCTGACGGAAATGTCGAAGTCGGGAGCCCAAGGAAGAAAGCAAATGGACAAAGTCACACGTTATCTCGGTGTCGTCCTCGCGCTCTTCCAATCGTTCACGATGACGTATGCGTTCGATGTCAATTATGGCATCCTAACCAACGCGACCGTATCGACCTATCTCTACGTATCCGTCGTTCTGACCGCGGGAACCATGTTCCTGTTGTGGATCGCCGACCGCATCTCATCCTTCGGGATCGGGAACGGGGTCTCGATCATCATCTTCGCGGGCATCGTCTCCAACATTCCGTTCACCTTCTCCTCGGTGTTTAAGACCTTGGTCGACACCAGTAGCAGCGCGGCGATGTTCAACGGTTATCTGAACTTCGGTATGTTTCTCTTGATGTATCTCGCGATCATCATCCTGGTTATCTTCATGTCGCAGGCAGAACGTAAAATCCCGATCCAATATACCTCGAGTACGATGGGGAAGGCTAAAAACGATATCACCTATTTGCCTTTGAAGATCAACTCGGCAAGCGTTATCCCGGTCATCTTCGCCTCCGCGGTCATGACCGCTCCCGCGACCGCCTTCAGCTTCTTCAGCCAGACGCAAGGTTTGTATAGTTGGTTCAGCGATATCTTCAATTTCCAGAAGCCTTTGGGATTGACGATCTACGCGATCTTGATTGTCCTATTCACCTTCTTCTACACGAACCTGCAGGTCGATCCGGAAAAAATCGCCGAGAACCTCGGCAAACAGGGGACCTATATCCCGGGCATCCGTCCGGGGTCGGAAACCAAAACTTACCTCAAGAAGGTCCTCAACCGTATTACGGTTCTGGGCGCTCTGTTCTTGACCTTCGTCGGGATCTTACCTTACCTGTTACCGATGATCACCGCGCTTCCCTCCAGCATTTCCGTGGGCGGTACCGGTATCATCATCGTCGTCGGTGTAGCGCTTGAAACCATGAAGGATTTGGAAGGGCAGTTAACGCAGCGTCAATACCGCGGATTCGTAAACCGGTAGGAGGATAGCGCGATGAACCTTTTGATTATGGGACCCGCCGGAAGTGGCAAAGGAACGATGTCGCAGAAGATCGTAGAAACCTACGGAATTCCGCACATCTCCACCGGCGATATGTTCCGGGCTGCTTTCGCGGAGGGGACCGAATTAGGGAAGTCCGCGAAAAACTACATGAATCAGGGTCTGTTGGTACCCGATGAAATCACGATCGCGATGGTGAGCGAACGGTTGAAGAAGGCGGACTGCCAGCAAGGTTACTTGCTGGATGGATTCCCCCGGACCCTCAACCAGGCGCTCGCCTTCGAGAAGATCGCGAAGGAAATCGGCAAACCCGTGGAAGCGGTCATCAACTTGACCGTCGACCTCGAAGACTTGTTGCTCCGCGTCACCGGACGCCGATTGTGTCCGAAATGCGGTGCGATCTACCATACCGTCCATATCCGACCCAAAGTCGAGGGCGTGTGCGATGTCTGCGGCAGCAACTTGATTCAAAGGGCGGATGATACGGCCGAGCAATTGACCGTGCGTCTGCAAGAACACGTAACGAATACGACGCCCGTATTGAACCATTTCAGCGCCCAACACCTTGTTTACGACGTTGACGCATCGCGGGATATCGCATCCGTATGGGAAGATGTCAACAAGGTCTTAGGAGGATTGGAATGATCAGTACGAAGTCTGAAAGGGAAATCGAGCTGATGCGCATCGCCGGCGAAATCGTCGCGAAGGCGCATGACGCTTTGGTACCTTTTCTAAAACCCGGTGTCACGACCAAACAAGTGGACACGCTTGTGGAAAAAGTGATTCGGGAGAACGGGGCGACTCCCTCGTTTAAAAACTACAACGGTTTTCCGGCCGCGGCATGCACATCGGTCAATTCCACGCTTGTTCACGGGATCCCCGACGCTACCGTGCTGAAGGACGGAGACATCATCTCAGTCGATATCGGCGCTTGTTTTAAAGGCTATCATGGCGACAGCGCTTGGACGTACGCTATCGGGAACGTGTCGGATAAGGCACTCCACCTGATGGAAGTCACCAAACAAAGTCTCTTCGAAGGTCTGAAGAAAGTGAAACCCGGCAACCGTCTCTCGGATGTGTCCAACGCCATCGGCGAATACGTCTACAGTTTCGGTTACACCGTGCCCTTCGAGTATACCGGTCACGGAATCGGCGCGCACCTGCACGAAGATCCGTCCATCCCCAACTATGGGGAACCGGGCAAAGGCGTCCTTCTTAAAAAAGGGATGTGCCTGGCGATCGAACCGATGGTGCATATGGGGAAACCTTTCACCAAGGTGCTTGATGACGATTGGACCGTGGTCACACGGGACGGTTCGTTGTCCGCACACTATGAACATACGGTCGTCGTTACCGACGACGGGTATGAAATCCTAACATGTCTAAGAAGCAAGGAGGATCACTCACAGAATGGGTAAACAAGATGTCATCGAGATCGACGGTATCGTGGAAGATACGCTTCCCAATGCCATGTTTAAGGTGAAACTCGCCAACGGACACATGATCCTGGCCCACGTTTCCGGTAAAATCCGCATGCACTACATTCGCATTTTACCGGGTGACCGTGTCACCGTTGAAATTTCACCCTACGATCTAACACGTGGGCGCATAACATTCAGACATAAATAATGTCGCAAGGAGAAAACGCATGAAAGTAAGACCGTCTGTCAAACCCATATGCGATAAGTGCCGCATCATTAAACGCAAAGGCCGCGTAATGGTAATTTGTGAAAACCCGAAACACAAACAACGTCAAGGGTAATAAGGAGGACACACACAAAAATGGCTCGTATTGCTGGAGTTGACATCCCGCGCGACAAGCGCGTCGTGGTGTCGTTAACCTACATTTATGGTATCGGAAGAACCATCTCAGAACAGATTTTAGCGATCTGTGGAATCAGCGAAGACATTCGTGTCAAGGATTTGACCGAAGAACAAGTCAACGCCATCCGTAAAGAAATCGATCAGATCAAAGTCGAAGGCGATCTGCGCCGTGAAGTCAACCTGAACATCAAACGCTTGATGGAAATCGGGAGCTATCGCGGTAGCCGTCATCGCAAAGGATTACCGGTACGCGGACAACGTTCGAAAACGAATGCCCGTACGCGTAAAGGTCCGCGCCGCACTGTCGCGAACAAGAAGAAATAGGGTAGGAGGAAATAACAATGGCAAAAGCAGCAGCTAGTAAAACAGCCGGTCGCAAACGTCGCGTCCGCAAGAACGTCGCACGCGGCGTAGCGCATATCCACTCCACCTTCAACAACACGATCGTCACCATCACGGACGAAAAAGGAAATGTCATTTCCTGGTCTTCCGCCGGTGCCCTCGGATACAAAGGTTCCAGAAAATCCACGCCGTTTGCGGCGCAATTAGCCGCCGAAGCCGCCGCGAAAGCCGCGGTCGACCACGGTATGAAGACTGTCGAAGTCAACGTCAAAGGTCCGGGTCCCGGACGCGAAGCCGCGGTACGCTCCCTGCAGACCGCCGGTCTTGAAATCAACGTCATCAACGACGTGACGCCGATTCCGCATAACGGATGCCGTCCGCCGAAACGGCCCCGTGGTTAATTCAACGGTGAGGAGGGCTAATTAATGCAAAAATTCGAACGCGCCAATTTCGAAGTCAAAGAATACATCGAATCCGACCATTACGGGAAGTTCGTGATCGAACCGCTCGAACGTGGATTCGGGACGACGATTGGGAACGCTTTAAGAAGAGTTCTACTCTCCTCTCTACCCGGTGCTGCCGTATATTCGATCAAGATCGACGGCGTTTATCATGAATTCACATCCATTCCGGGCGTCGAGGAAGACGTCACGACCATCGTCCTCAACATCAAGGACTTGATCATGACCATCAGCGACGACGATGCTTACACCCTCCGCATTTCCGCGAAGGGTCCCAAAGTCGTCACCGCCGCCGACATCGAATGTCCGACGAATGTGGAAATCCTCAATAAAGACCTGGTCATCGCCACGCTGGAAACCGGCGGTGTCCTTGAAATGGAATTAAAAGCCCGCAACGGAAGAGGTTACGTCAGTGCCGATGCGAACAAATCCTTGTATCAAGGATCTTCGCAAGGTATCGGAACCATCTACACGGACTCCATCTACACACCGGTAGAACGTATTTCATACAATGTCGAACCGACGCGCGTCGGCCAAGACTTGAAATACGACAAAGTTATTTTCGAAATCTGGACCGATGGTTCCATCACCCCGCAAACTTCGTTGGCGTTGGGTGCCAAGATCCTCATCGACCACCTCGAACTGTTCACGGAAATCTCCGAAAACGTCTCGGACCTTGATTCGGTCATGAAAGACGCCAACGGCGAGATCGTAAACAAAGGATTGGTCATGATGATCGAGGACTTGGATCTTTCCGTCCGTTCATACAACTGCTTGAAGCGTGCCGGTATCCAGACGGTCGAAGAGCTAACCCAACGTTCGGAAGACGAAATGATGCGTGTCCGTAACTTGGGTAAAAAATCGTTGAAAGAAGTCAAAGACAAACTGTTCGAACTGGGTCTTGGCTTCAAATCCTACGAATAAACCTAAGGAGGAGAAGAACCATGTGGAATCGTAAATTTGGCCGCAAAGCCGATCACCGCAAAGCCTTGTTGAGAAACTTGGCGACCAGCCTGATCGTCTACGGAAAAATCGAAACAACCGAAATGAAGGCGATGGACTTACGTTCCGTCGTCGACGAACTCATCACGACCGCGAAGAAGGGTGATCTTCATGCCCGTCGCCAAGTCGCATCCTATGTTAAGGATGTCGTCGCGAACAAGGAAACCGGTCAAACGGCTATCCAAAAGCTTTTCGACGAAATCGCGCCGAAATACGCCGATCGTAAGGGCGGATACACCCGTGTCCGCAAGACCACGACCCGCCGCGGAGACGCAGCGGAAATGGCAACCATCGAGCTGGTTTAATAGGTCTAAAAGGAGCGAGACATCGCTCCTTTTCTAACATTGCGGACGTATCCGAAAAGCAACTTACCACCGGATATGTTAC
>Ga0209066_10006036_pt1 | contig 12509 bp, 7 predicted proteins | sample All_14_2_FD_187198 | JGI IMG/M metagenome (GOLD analysis project Ga0209066, IMG submission 187198) | Freshwater microbial communities in response to fracking from Pennsylvania, USA - Allegheny Zone_MetaG_DW_15 (SPAdes) (version 2) ...
CCCCTAGATGCTTGAAATACAATCAATATAGTAAGTTATTTATGAGTTCAGACGCAGGCTTTTTTGAAACTTTTAGTCATTTCCTTTTCACCTTATGTTGAATTAGAATTTGAAATCCCGAAGGGATTTAATTTTAATAACCACCAATGAAACTGGTGGATCATAAAAAAACCAAGAAACAGAACCCTGAAAGGGTTCAATATCAGTACAATAAAACCATTCAACCCACTTCGGGGTTGATCTGCTTGTTAACAATAACCTCCGGTTTCACCGGAGGTTATTGAAATTAAACTCCTTCGGAGTTTTTCAGCAGACCCTAAATAATTGTTAAAAATGAAAAAGGCAACCCCAATTCAGAGGTTGCCTTTCTGCAATCGTTAGCAAGGATTTTTTTAAGGTCTTTCGCCACAGGCAAGCCTCAGATTTATTTTTTCAATCAGCGCTTTAAGTTCGGCCAGGCTGTCAATTACATAATCAGCGCCAGCTTCGAGGTAGTCTTCACGTACCTTTTTTCTTCTTTTTTCAAGTTCAGCTTTGTCTAACATATTGATTTCGTTTAAAGTTAGTCCCATTTCGTTACTCGAATCTATAACACCAACGCTCCACATGCCGGTATTAATTCCTTCTTCGATATCGGAAATAGTATCACCTATTTTTACCAAAGCCTGCATGGGGAATATGTTTAGATTTTCTGCATTTTTAAAGGCCATCCAGGGTGCCGGTCTGCCTGCCGGAACATCAGTGGCACACACTACCGAATCGGCAACATAGCCTTGCTTTGCCGCCGCTGCCGTTAATATTTCCATCATTTCGTTATTATAACCGGTGGTAGAACCTATTTTCATATCCATCGACCGGAGTAATTCTATCGCTTCGGGAAGTTCAGGAATTATTGCCGAATGCTCTTCAATAACAGCCATTTGAAGAGGAATGAACTTAGCAAACATATCGTCAACATCATTTTCTGTGCTTTCACGCTTGTGTTCAACTCTCCATAACTCTGCTATCCGCGGATTTCGGGTCAATGCCCGTATATGGTCACGTTTGTGCATCCCCATCGGGCCGCGGGCTTCGGCTATGGTGATATCAATGCCTTTTTGCCTGAATACTTCAATAAACACACCTGTTGGCGCAAAACATCCGTAATCAACGGTTGTGCCTGCCCAGTCGAAAATGACTCCTTTTAGTTTGCCGGCATAGTTTTTCCGATATAATTCGTTCATTTTTTCCTTTTTTATATTTCGGTTAATATTACATTCATTTCGTGCATAACAGATTCAATTGCATCGACAAGATTTTGTATATCAGCAGGATATAACTGTCCGATATTTCCAATCCTGAAGCAATCCACCTTACTTAGTTTGCCCGGATAAATGACAAATCCTTGTTCGTTGAGTTTCGAATAAAAAGTTTCGAACGAAAAATCAGGATGCGAAGGATAAAGGAATGATGTAATTATATAACTCCGCAACTGAGCAGGTAAATAAAACTCAAATCCCAGTTCTTTCATTTCGCCTGTGAGTAATGCATTGTTTACGGAATAACGTTCGGCACGTCCATTCACGCCTCCTTCTTTTTCAAGTTCATTCAAAGCTTCGCGAAATGCCAGCAAAGCCTGCACCGGCGGAGTAAATCGGAATTGCCCGTTGGTGTTTAGTCCCGACCACTGATCGTAAAGATCAAGGCTTAGCGATCGTGCCTGGAATTTGCATTTTTCGAGTTCTGTCCGTTGGGCAAGCACATAACTGAAACCAGGGATTCCTTCGATACATTTGTTGGAAGATGAAATCAGGTAGCTGATATTCAGAGCTTTTATATTAATATCATAAGCTCCGAATGTACTCATGGCATCAACGATATATGCTTTGCCATAGCTGCTGACGATATATCCTATTTCCGCAATGGGATTCAACAGACCGGTAGTAGTTTCGCCATGAATAACAGACACATGGGTAATCAGCGGGTTTTTCATCAGCGTAGATTCAATTTCCAGCAGATCAGGTGTTTCATTTTCTTCGTAAATGAGTTCCAAAAGCGGGATGGAATGAATACGTGCAATCTGGCTGATTCGCCGTCCGTAAGCTCCGTTGATAATATTAAGCAACATCCCGTTTCTGGGTATGGCCGACGAAATGGTAGCTTCAATTCCAAAAGTGCCGCTTCCCTGTATTATAACCGCTTCATAATCGGGCGATTCAACATGCGCAAGCTCAAGTAGTTTTTGCCTGATAAACTGAACATGCGATATAAATTCCGTGTCGCGTGACCCGAGATCTGTCAGCGCTGCTTCTTTCACGCTTCTGGTGGTAGTCAGGGGGCCCGGCGTGAAAAGTAATTTGTCTTTTATTTTCCTGAAATCTGAAATGATCATGGTTTTACAATTTAGGTGGTTATGGATTGAAAATTTGATTCTTTTATGGGCGTAGCAACTTTCGGATTTTTCTGAAACTTCAATCTGAAATACAATAACGAGCTGATTATTAGCAAACTACCTGCAATTGATAAGCTGTAAGATGTTGTGGTGAGGAAGTTGAACCAACTCAGTTCCCTGCTGCTGAAGTTTTTGTAAAGCAGAGTGCCAACGCTTCCCAGGTATCCGAATGAGTCGGCAATGTAAATGAAGAACCCTGCATTGGCTGCGGAGCCGAAAGCTGCTATCAGCCTGTCGAAAAGGAAACAGTTAAAAGGCAGGTAACCAAGGTAAGTTCCGAGTCCCAAAAGTATCATCCAGGTAACCGGGTTAATTATTCCGGCATTTAAAGCAACTGTGCTCAGTCCGATCAGTAAAAATCCTGCAAGTATGATAAAGTTATTTAAACGTAGTGCTTTCCGGTTATCACTAACCAACATCAGCGATCCCATTACAACAAAAACACTGAGAGCAATAGGCAGTTCCGACCAGGTGAATATCATTGAGTTACCGCTTATTCCGATCGACGACCATATTTCGGCTGCAAAATTGTCGCGTAAATCCCTGTAAATAGTCAACAGTATGTAAGCAATAGTAAGAAGCACAAGCCCTGGGGCAAATTCCCTGAAAATCCTTTTTCTTTGCTGTTTATCCATCGGCACTCTCCTGGTGCGCATAGCTTCATCCTCAGGAGTGGGTTCGGGAGTTTTATCGAGCAGCCATACAAATAGTACGAGAGGAATAAAGAAAACCATTCCGGTAACCCATGGCATCTGGAAATCGGTAAGGTTCAGATTTTTCATTAACAGATTCCCGATGCTTTTTACAAATCCCGACGAAACAATAAAGCTTATACTCAGCACAGTACCAAGTATTTCGGTTGTTCTCCGGCCTTCGAGGTACGCAAAAACAAGACCCCAGATCATTCCCAGCGGCAAACCGTTTAAAAACAGCAGTATTATATTGTAAGGCTCAGGAACAATACTGAAAAGGATTAAAGCCGTTTCGGCAATTCCGGTAAGAACAATAATGGAAATGGCACGCGACGAACGTCCCATTTCCGATATAACCTTGATTCCGATAAATTTAGAAAGTGCATATCCGATTACTTGTGATATAATTAAAAGAGCTTTGTAATCCATTCCGCCTAAGGTAATTCCTTCGAATGAAGCTACTGTAAAAGGCTTCCTCAAACCATACATGCATGCGTAGGTGAGGAAAGCTAACACGCTGATGTACACAGTTAGTATAACCGGATTTTGCCTGCGCAACCATACTGTAACAGCGTGTTCGGTGCCTGATTTATAACCTCTGAGTTTGAATTGCTTTTTCACTGTTTCCGATGCGGTAATTCTGTTATAATTTGTTGAATGATTGTTTCAGTTAGGGGCATAGCAGTAGCTATTCCTGCCTGTTTGTGAATTAACCTGTTGTTGGTTAATGGCGGGTAATTACTTGTTATTTAGAATGATAGGTGTGGAATGAGGCTGTACCGGAAATGTTACTTCTTCTGTTCGTCGAGCCTCCAGTTTTCCTGTTCTTTGCTTTCGCGTTTCATATCTTCGGGATTATCGATAGCAGGTCCTGATTTAAGTTGTTGCCAGTCAAATTTTTCATCAAAAGGATCAAGAGCTTTCTGCGGATCGAAAAAACGGGGATCGACAGAAAGTGCCGAATAAGGTGTGAAATCGGGTTTATCAGTAAAAAAGTCACCGAAATCGGTAGCGCCTGCATCATATTGGTTCAGGTAAGGAATTCCCAGTACGTTCCAGAAAGTCTTGAAAATACTTCCAAAACTATAATGAACATGGCTTACATGATTTTTCTTTACATAGGGCGAAATTACCATCAGCACGCTACGGTGAGCATCAACATGATCAACACCGCCCTGGGCATCATCTTCGGTAATTACTATCATCATATTCTTCCAGTACGGAGTATGCGATAAATACTCAACAATTCTTCCTACAGCCAGATCATTATCGGCCATATAGCTTTCGCGGAATGGAAATCCGGCTTCCGGACGTTCGTCAGCTCCATGGTCGTTTGGCAGGATAACTGTTAGCATACCAGGCATTTCGGCCTTTCCTTCGCCCCATTTTTCTTCAAATTCCTTTTTAAATATATCAACTCTGAACTGATCAGGAATCGCCATGTTATAAGTTGGATACTGATAGGATGTCCGGCTCCACAAAGGAGCAGGCATAGGATAATTTGTAAAGTGCTTTATGCCGCCATATTTATAAGTATCCTGGTAATCGCCGGGCTCGAACATCACGCCGAAACCGAAATTGTAGTATTCTTTGTTATGGCGCGTGAGATGGTCCCACATGGAACCGGCTTCGTTATAATCTTCCGGGTAAATGGCTCCGGCAGCGCCTGTAAAACCTAAGTTTCCGGGTGCATTTGAGTTTTCGCGGTACTCGCGGTTGCCGCCGTAATTGGCTGGTGTTGTGGCTTCAACCCATTCGTTCGGATAGGTATTCGCCAGCCAGCGGTGCCCGTCGGCTGACACATCCGAATCGACATAAAAATTATCGCTGATAGCAAATTCCTGCGCCAGTGCAAGATGGTTGGGCATTACGGTTGCATTTTCAACTTTTTCCGTTTTTTTACGGTTGGTAAAAGTTACATTGGTTCCATAACGGGCAATAGAAGAATCGCCTTTCGCATTTTGAACCTGTCCGAAAACTTCATCGTAAGTCCGGTTCTCTTTTGATATGAAAACAATATGTTTAATCGGTGATTCCTTTTGTTTGGGATAGAGTGGGATTGGGTTATTTTTCCGCCAGTCGAACGAGGCTGATTGTGATTTTTCGATCAGGAAGTTATTGTCAATAACTTGTTTTGAATAGGTGAGGAGCTGATCACGATTCGGAATATCAATAATTTGCACGGTACCTTTCATCAGGCTGCCGATATAACTTCCTTCGGGACCGACGGTAAAAGTATTGCCTCCGTTCGGACCGCTTCCAAAACCCTTGGCATTGGCAATAATAAGTTTCTTGCCATCGGGGGTAACTTTCAGTTTTGCCGGAAACCATCCGGTTGGAATGTGACCAATTACTTTCAATGATTCCACATCAATAACGCCAATGGCATTAATTCCTGATTCGGCAACATACACCCGTTTTTCGTCGGGCGAAACGGCCAGTCCGAATGGGATAATTCCCCTTTTTGAGGCTAATAATGGCTCAGGATTGAGTTTTATATGAGTAATGATTATTTGTTTGCGGCTATCGAGCACAGTAATATTGTCGTTGGTGCCATTGCTGATAAAAACATATTTTCCGGCTGCTACAATCGAATTCGGGCTCGAACCTCCTACGGCAGGAATTCCTTCAACCATCTGGCCAACAAGAGCCCCGGTTTTAATTTTCGAAATGATGGAAGGTTTTACCGGATTTTTGATATCAAATGCCCAAACCGAAAAGGATTCATCTGTATTCGCCGGTCCCAATGCTGGAACCTGCATGGTATCGTTCGAAATTCCTTTTACCGATTCGTCAGAGCCATAAGCGTAAACAGGAGAATCGACTACGCTTTTCTTCCATTCGCCGTTTTTCTTCTTTTTAATGTATCCGTATTCGTACATGCCTACATTGGCTACATACACCGTTTTTTCATCCTTCGAAAGTGCTATCCCGAAAGGATACCTGCCAACCGGAGTGTTCGAAATTACTTTCCGTTTTTCCAGGTCAATGCTTATAAGCCTGAAACCGATCTGATCGACAGCAAATAAAAGTTTTCCATCGCGGCTGATTGTCATATCGCCAATGTATCCGTGTGTATAATCAAGATTTGAATCTTTAAAGCTGCAATCAATTGATCCTGAAGCTGCTCCTGATGCAATATCGAAAATATATACTTTGTTTGCCTGTCCGCCGGCTACATACACCAGTTTGTTATCGGGCGAAATAGCCAAACCCATAAACACCGATTCCAGCACACCTTTATCACCTGCCGGAGTAGGAGGGACCTGCTGAATATCAGGGTTTCCTGAAATAAGGTTCCGTATAATAGTTATCGAAATCGGATTGGTACCCGAATTGGCTGTAACTGCAATATTGCCATCATTACTGATTGCAAGTCCGTAAGGATGCGGTGCCACAACATAACTTTTTCCGGCCGGGGTGAGCAGGCGTCCGTTTGGGATCACGGAGGTTCCTGTTTTATTAATCAGAGTATAATTGCTCCCGGCGGGTGCGGAGATTGTATACTCCGGGTTTTGGGGAAAGGCAGCTAGATTTATCCAGCTGAAAAGCAATGTTATCAGGAGTAATCTCATGATTTTTATTGTTAAACGATTAGTGCAGTTATTTGTAGAATTCAAAGTATCGTGATTCGGACTTTTCAAAATGATAAGTTTTAAAATTGTAAGTAAGCTTCTGTTCGACATGCTAAAATTACGGACTTAAATCATAAAAAATGTCCAACTTCACTAAAGAGGCATTCTTTTCTTTTGTGAATATAGTAAAAGTAATGCCAGTGTATTAATTGAAAGTTAAGGGTGTTTTATGTTAATGATATGATTGAAGTCTTTATAAGTATTTGTAATGCAGTATGTTATATTATGGTTAGCGTATGGTGAAATATATCGGTACAAGAAAGGAACTGCCGGATATTGTATCCGGCAGCCCTCTCATCCAATCAAACCAAATTCAACCCAAACTATTTTACTACCCATATTTCGGTATTAATGTCATCGTTTTGTGATCCAAACTGGTTCTGCAAAGCTATATTGTAATTATCGGTGTTTGTAGTCCGTTCGGAACTCGGATACTGCCAGCGTTTGGCAATTCGTCCGCTGTTACCGGTTCCCGGGCCGGTAAGGAATTCAGGAATACCTGTGCGGCGGTTGTTGTAATAAGCTTCCCAACCTGAATTCTGGAAGAATCCGAGGTATTTTTGGGTAAGTATCTGGGTTAATCCATCTGTATTATTGCCTTTGTATTTTACAGTCATCTGAGCATAATAAGCTGTCCAGTCAGCACTTACATCAGCTCCGTGAAATTCCCATGAAGCCTTTATGCCAGCTATATAAAACTCTTCGGCGTTTCCACTTACCCAGCCGCGGTTAATAGCTTCTGCAATATTGAAACACTGCTCAATGTATCCGATCTGAATGGCCGGTTCGCCCAGGTACGATCCATAATATTTCTCTTTACTTACAGCGGAGTATTCGCCGTTTAGCATTTTTGTTGACATATCGTCAAGACTTTCGCCTGAACTTGCACCAACATAAGCTTCATAATCAGTAGCCGTTAACCCGGATTCCAGTTTTTTGGGAGCGGGGTCAGCGGTAAGGAATGTACGTGGATCGCGCAGCGAAACCAATGTGTTAAGATATGTGGCTGCTGTGTTTATGCGGGTTGCCGTAAATCCATAGTTATCAGGATTTAAAGGGTATTTTTCCGAGCCACTGTTAAAGGTATATTGCAAATTATCGTCAAGCGATGTCATCAGAGGATAAGTAGAAGGATTACCCATCATATTGGCAAACGATTGCCTGATATTCAAGTCGGTATCACTTTCTTTCTTGCTTAATGTAATAAGAACTCTCAGTTTATAAGCATTCACAACTTTCTGCCATTTTCCGAGATCATTGCCCAACATAAAATCGCCGCTTAACGAATTATCGTTGGCATTAATGAGTTTTTGCAAATCACTGTTGGATTCATCGAGCCAAACTAATGCCTGCTGAAAAACAGCCTTTTGGGTGTTGTAAGCAGGTGTAGTGTTTTCGAGGCCTTTAAGCGCGTCAGTTAAAGGAATATCGCCCAGGCGCATGCTCATATCAACATAAAAATAGGCATTAAAAAATTTAGCCAGGGCTGAATAGGCATTGTTTTCGGGTAATCCAACACGTGTAGCTTCTGCAACCATTTGTTTAACATTATTCAGTTTCGTGTAGTTAAAACTGGTGGTTGTCCAGTCGTATTCCTGATCATCGTAATACGCGTAATTGCTGCAATAGAACTGGTTCCAGCGTTGTTCGTCGCCCCAGGGCAGATACACCATGCTGTTTATCACATTCGTGAATATCAGTGACGGAGGCACTTCGCCCGGTTTATTTGGATTTTTTTCGAACTCCTCAAATTTATTACATGCTGCAAATGTGAGTGTAAGCAACAGGAAGATATAGAATGTCTTTTTCATTTTTTTAGTTTTTGTAAGGGTGAGGTTTAAGCATTTAGAAAGTAAGATTAATATTGAAGCCGAATCTCCGGGTTGTAGGGGTTTGAAGCCCTGAGTAGCCTGAATTGCCTGTATATTGTTCAATATCAATATCGCTGCGCTCAGCAAAGTAGAGTAAGTTGCGGCCTACAAACGAAATACTAGCCTGTTGAAGCATAGTTCGGCTCAGCATTGATTTCGGCAGCGAATAAGTAAGAGTTACTTCACGCAGTTTTACAAAAGTGCGGCTGATAGAGGTGGAAGCATCTGTTCCGTAATACCTGCTTATGTAATCCTGAACATAGGTTGCTGTTGTATTTGGGGCAAATTCGAGCTCGCTGCTATTAGTGATTTTCCCATCGGCATCATATTCTATTGCTGCTCCGTTACTTACTACAACACCTTCGCCAATGTAGGATTTGATTCCGAGGATATCGTTTGCTCTGGCTTCACCCATTGCTCCTTCCACAGTTGCAATATGCCTGCCTCCCTGGTAGGTTTTTTTCTCTACGTAATCGAGTATGGTTCCACCAAATCGCCCGTCAATCTGAAATGAAAAACTTATTCCTTTATAGGTAAGCGTATTTCGCATAGCTCCTACCCAATCAGCATTGGTGTATCCCAGAAACTGAGTTACTGAGTTACGTATCGGACGGCCACTGGCATCGTTAATGATCTGTCCATCGTCATTTCTTACGAAATCGGAACCATACATTTTATCCATTCGGTCGCCAACTTTCAGATAGATATTGTAATTTTCCACACCAGGATAAATTTCTTTCAGATAAGACTGGTTGGTTGAATAATTGGCCGAAATATCCCATTTCAATCCGTTAGGCTGATATACAGGAACTGCATTGGCCGAAATTTCGATCCCTTTGCGTTGAACTTTTATTCCGTTAACAAGCGCATATCCAAAACCTGAAGCATTCGAAATTGGTAGTGCGAAAATAGCCGGACCATCAATAGTTGAAAAATAGGTAAAGTCAAATCCCAGTCGGTTTTCGAGTAAACTTACATCAGTACCTGCTTCCCAGGCCGAACTGAAACTTGGTTCAATATCCGGATTGGTAATTGTGCCTGTGTATGAAGCTGAAGCAAGACCTTGTACTAAACTGATCCCGTATGACGGACTGTTGATGTAGGAAGGCCCATCGTATGGTGAGTAATAATTTGCTCCATAATCAAGCACATCCGAAGTTGGCCCAATCATCGAAGTAGTTAACGCGCTGCCCACGTTGGCATAAGAACCTCTTATTTTCCACGATTTTACAGTAGGGATCTCAATAAGTTTTGAAACTTCAATACTTGTTGAAACACTTGGGTAGAAATACACATTGTTATCAGCCGGAAGTGTCGAGTTTTTATCCCAACGTCCTGTTAATGATAAAGTAGCGAAATCATTATAAGTAAAATCGGCAAGGGCATAACCGCTCAGTACAGTCATAGGAGCATAAAAGTTGTAGGACATTACCGGGTTTTTCGAGTTGCTCAGGTTATACCATTCAGGTACGTTCAGATAATCAGTTGTTGCATAGCTGCTGCGGAACAAATAGGAACGAAGGTTTCCTCCTGCCGAAGCATGTACACTTAATTTAGGAACGATATACTGATCGTACGAAAGCAAAATATCGGTATTGTTTTCGAAAAGTGTTCTTTTATCTTCTCTGTAATCTCCAAGGCCAGCCTCTCTGCCATACGGATGTGCTGAGAAAGGCATTTTTTCTGTTCGTAGCAGATCATAGGAAGTTACTGACGACCGCGCCATCAGGTTCAAATGATCAGTGAAACGGTATTTTGCTGAAACATAACCATTAAGGTCGGTTTTATAATGTCCGCGCAACCATTCATAAGCCATAAAATAGGGGTTGTGGTAACGCTGATATTCGGCATATATGGATTGTACACCTTCTTTGCCGGGTTGCCAGTAATCGCGCATATCGTCGATATCCCAGTCAGCGCCACCCCAGGCTATCATGTTGTAAATGATACTGTTGGGGCCATAGCTTACATCAGGTACATTAGGCGTAAATTGCCGGCTGTACGCCATATTAGCCTCAATTCGTAATTTCTTCGAAATATTATAACCACCTGCCAGGCTGAAATTGGTCATATTGAGCGAGGTGTTCGGAACAATTCCTTTCTGGTAACTGTAGGAACCTGAGAATCGCAGGTCATATTTTTGATTACTGCTGGCAATAGCGATACTGTTTGTTGATAACAAACCTGTTTCGAGGAAACGTTTCAGGTTATCCTTCCCGCGGGGAACCCACGGAGTTGGAATGCGTTCTCCGGTTGCAGGATCTATCGGGCTGTCATATTGCGGAAGCAGTTGTCCGTCGAGTTTTGGTCCCCATATATCGTAGTCGCCGTCATTGGTTCCGCCACCGCGACCGTCAACAAATGCATATTTACCATGATCTCCCGGGCCATATTCATCCTGCACTTCAGGTATAGCTAAGAACCCTTTTTCGAACATGGTACTTGAGTTGAAATCAACCGAAAACTCCCTTTTGTTGCTTGTTCCGCGCTTGGTTGTTATCTGTATGGCACCGTTTTGACCGCGCGAACCATACAAAGCTGCTGCAGTAGGCCCTTTTAAAATAGTGTAACTTTCGATATCATCAGGATTGATATTCCATGTATCCGACTGTACAGGTACCCCGTTAATTACATAAAGAGGAGTTACCCCGCGCAAAAGTACATTAGGTGCACCGAGTATTTCGGATGAACTGCCGACAACAAGTCCCGCAACCCGACCAGTTAAGGCATTGATAGCATTAGGCTCGCGTGCTTTAATCATTTCGCTGCCTTTTACATCACCAATAGCATAACCGATAGTACTTTTCTGTTTTTCAATACCGAGAGCAGTTACAACAACACCTTCTATTTGTTGCCCCGATTCGTTAAGTATAACATTTATAACACTTTGTGTGCCAACGGTAATTTCCTGCGCTTCGAAACCAATGAAAGATATCACCAGGATATCAGTTGGCTGTGCCGAAACTGAAAATTTACCATTTACATCCGTTATGGCTCCGGCTGTTGTTCCTTTAATCATAACGGTAGCGCCAGGCAGGCTCTCTCCTTTATCTGTTTTAACTGTGCCTTCGATGCTCGCTTTTTGAGCTGAGGCTGATATTCCTATGATCAGGAATAGCAGTAATGTGTAAATTTTCCGCATTGTTCTTGTTTTGGTTAATTGTTTTAAGTGTTTAGTATTGGAATAGTTTTTATGGATATTTGCATTTAATGTGTTGTTTAGCAGCGGACAAAGCAGCAGCAAGGGGCTAAATATTTAGTCCTGTAATCAGAGGTGCTAAAAAAAAGTCAGGGTTTAGTTACACTGCGAAATGGTTATTCATATTGCCACCCGCATCAGCAATGAATTAGTAATTCAGTTTTACCTGGTTGGTAAACAACAACAATTTGGATTCAGTAGTGTCGAGTGCTTCAATAGCCGATTCGAAATTCTCAGTATCCGAAGCAAGTATATTAAGGGCTACGTCGAGTACTTTATTCAATGAAGTAGTTGCTGATTCGGAAGTAAGTGTCCCTTTCTTTACTTCCTTCTTCAGGAGCTTCTCGATGCGTTTAACGGTTTCATAGATAACCGGTTTCCTTATGACTGTGCGGGTTTGAGGATTTCCGGGAACAATTTCGACTTCCGAAGTATATTTGCTTTCGAGTAAAAATATTTTTTTTGCGATGGTTTCGCCAAAAATATGTTCCCCTGCCATTTCAGCAGTAATTCCTTCTAATTCATAATCGCGCGAAAAGGCGTTAAACTCATATACTACCGGTTTCCTGCTAGTTACTTCAGAGTCATTTTTATGACTGCTTCCTATATAAGTAAGGGCATCCTGCGCACTGATGCTGAGGGCTGATATATTAATTGCAAGGACTATAAGCAGTATTATTC
>Ga0209066_10006037_pt1 | contig 12509 bp, 22 predicted proteins | sample All_14_2_FD_187198 | JGI IMG/M metagenome (GOLD analysis project Ga0209066, IMG submission 187198) | Freshwater microbial communities in response to fracking from Pennsylvania, USA - Allegheny Zone_MetaG_DW_15 (SPAdes) (version 2) ...
CCTTGGGGATTTCGGTATTCTTCATCTGCGGCTCGAGCAGGGCCTTGGTGTTATAGCGATAATTAAAAGAACGTACAATTTCACGCGCAAACTCAATGTGGGGTGCCTGGTCGATACCAACCGGCACAACATCCGAGCGATACAAGACAATATCGGCGGTCATCAAAACCGGATATCCCACCAGCCCATAATTGATGTTGCTTTCATTCTGACGCACCTTTTCTTTAAATGTCGGCAAATCGGTCAGTTTTCCCAGCGGGGTTACCATCGACAAAATCGTATGCAACTCAGTTACCTGGGGCACGTGCGATTGAATGAACAGCGTGGTTTCTTCCGGGCGAATTCCGGCAGCCAACCAATCGAGCGCCATTTCATAGGTATTTTGCTTTAAATCCGCAGTGGTTTCGATTGTTGTCAATGCGTGCAAATCCACTATACAATAGACACAATCATAATCATCTTGCAAAGCGACATAGTTTTTAATTGCACCCAGGTAATTGCCCAAATGCTGCCGCCCGGTGGGGCGAGCACCAGAGAAAACGCGTCCCTTTTTTGCCATACAAACCTCTTTGATCTTTGATGGGATATTTCCAAAAATTATAACATACGAGTCTTGACGCCCTACAAGAACTCTGATAGACTCCGCATCCGCGCAAATGACCCTCAGCCTGTATGGCCGCACATTGGGCAGCCAGCCAGGCTTGATTTTTGCCTGTAACCTTGTCTCGCGGGATATGTTTTGGTATAATCTCCCCGCTTAATCGGCAGGCTCCTCGCCGACGTAGCTCAATCGGCAGAGCACCCGCCTTGTAAGCGGGAGGTTACGAGTTCGATTCTCGTCGTCGGCTCAAAATGCACTTTACAAGCGTCTTTACCCTTTACCCGTTGGCTGCTGCGCCTGATTTCTTCAATAAGACGTAGCCGCCAGCCGACAAATGGCTGGACAATAATTCTGGGCGGTTACCCAAGTGGCCAACGGGGACTGACTGTAAATCAGTTGGCAGAAGCCTTCGGAGGTTCGAATCCTTCACCGCCCACCTTCCGGGTATAATCCCGGCAGCACGTAATGCCCTCATAGCTCAGTTGGTAGAGCACGCCCTTGGTAAGGGCGAGGTCATGGGTTCAAGTCCCATTGAGGGCTCTGTTGCTGAATCTGAACTCTGTTCTATTTTTATCAAGGAGAGAAAGATGGCGAAGCAGAAATTTGACCGCAGCAAACCGCATCTAAACGTGGGGACGATGGGACACATCGACCACGGGAAGACGACCCTGACAGCGGCGATCACGAAAGTGTCGCAGCTCATGGGTAATGCTGAATTCAAAGCCTATGACCAAATTGACAACGCGCCCGAAGAAAAGGCGCGTGGTATCACGATCAACATTGCGCATGTCGAATATCAGACCGCCAAGCGCCACTATGCGCACGTCGATATGCCCGGTCACCGTGACTACATCAAGAACATGATCACCGGTGCGGCCCAGGTCGATGGCGCCATTTTGGTTGTGGCTGCCCCCGATGGTCCGATGCCCCAGACCCGCGAACACGTGCTCCTGGCCCGCCAGGTTGAAGTTCCCTCGATCGTTGTGTTCCTGAACAAAGTGGACATGATGGACGATCCCGAACTGCTGGAACTGGTCGAACTGGAACTGCGTGAACTGCTGACCAGCTACGGCTTCCCCGGCGACGAGACCCCGATCGTGCGTGGTTCCGCTAAAAATGCCCTCGACAGCACCTCGACCGACCCGAATGCCCCCGAATACGAGTGCATCCGCGAGATCCTGCGTGTTGTGGACGAATACATCCCCGAACCGGTTCGCGAAACCGAGCGCCCATTCATGATGGCCGCTGAAGACGTGTTCTCGATCAAAGGTCGCGGTACCGTCGTGACCGGTCGTATCGACCGCGGTATCATCAAAGTTGGCGACCCGATCGAGATCATCGGTCTGCGCGACACCCAGAACTCAGTTGTGACCGGCGTGGAAATGTTCCACAAGCTGCTCGACGAAGGTCGCGCGGGAGACAACGTTGGTTTGCTGCTGCGCGGCATTGAGCGCTCCGATGTGGAACGCGGCCAGGTGTTGGCCAAGCCGAAGAGCATCACCCCGCACAAGAAGTTCCTGGCAGAAGTGTATGTTCTGAAGAAGGAAGAAGGCGGACGCCACAAGGCCTTCTTCAATGGCTACCGCCCGCAGTTCTACATCCGCACCATGGATGTGACCGGTGATATCTCCCTGCCCGAAGGCGTGGAAATGGTCATGCCCGGTGACAACGTCAACCTGACGGTGGAACTGATCATCCCGGTCGCGCTCGAGCAGGGCTCCAAGTTCGCCATTCGTGAAGGCGGCTTGACCGTCGGCGCGGGTGTCATCACCAAGATCATCCAATAGGTGCAGACATGTCGAAGCAGAAAATCCGCATCCGCCTTAAGGCGTATGACCATCGCGTGCTTGACCAGTCGGCCAAGCGTATTGTTGAGACGGCTGAACGTTCTGGTGCACAAGTAGTTGGCCCCGTACCCTTGCCAACTAAGAAAGAACGGTTTACAATACGTCGCTCTGCATTTATTGACAAGGACTCGCACGAACACTTTGAGATTCGCACTCACAATCGTCTGATTGATGTTCTTGACCCTGATTCAAAGACGATTGATATGCTGATGCGGCTTAATCTGCCTGCCGGTGTCGATATCGAGATCAAGATCTAGTAAAAAAGTAAACAGTTCGGTTAGTCCTCTTGAAAAAGAGGGCTAACCGACTAAAAACGGTAACGTAAGCGCGGGTCTGTTCGTGGACCCTACTAAAGTGTGTGTCGCGGCAAATTCGCGGACTGCGCTACCGGGAGATGATGCAGCCACAGCCCTGGCTGACAGTCTCGTCGTAGGACGGCTTTTTTTTGCCTGTCCCACAAAGACTTTATAAAGGAGAAAACAGAGTATGTTGAAAGGGCTTCTTGGTAAGAAGATTGGTATGACCCAGATCTTCGATGATGCCGGTGCGGCTTTTCCCGTAACGCTTATTGAAGCTGGGCCTTGCTATGTTACCCAAGTACGACGTCCAGAGAAGGAAGGTTACTCTGCGGTGCAGCTGGGTTTTTCAGAAGTTCACCCAAAGCGTTTGTCTGGTGGTGAACTCGGCCACTTCAAGGCTTCTGAATTACCCTCGATGCGTTACCTGCGAGAGTTCCGTTCCAAAACCCTGGACGTTTCTGTTGGTGATGTGGTCAAGGTGGATATGTTTACCCCCGGTGAGCGCGTGGATGTGATTGGCACGAGCAAGGGTAAGGGTTTTGCGGGTGCTGTAAAGCGTTACCACTTTCGTGGCGGCCCCAAAACTCATGGTCAGTCTGACCGTCATCGTGCGCCTGGTTCTCGCGGTTCTGGTACCACTCCAGGGCGCGTCTACAAGGGTGCGCGTGGACCGGGTCACATGGGCGATGACCGTGTGACAGTGCAAAGCCTGAAGGTCGTTCTGGTTGATGTGGAACGTAACCTGATTGGCGTTCACGGCGCTGTTCCTGGCCCCAAAGGCGGCCTGGTAATGATCAAGGAAGCGCGCAAGCAGTAAGCGCGATAAATGGGAGCATGTGCTATGAAGGTTGACGTTTTCAATATGGAAGGCCAGAAGGTGAAGCAGGTTGAACTGCCTGCTGCCATCTTTGAAGCCCCGATTAATGTAGATTTGATGCATCAAGCGTTTCTGCGTCAGATGGCGAATGCCCGTTTGGGTACGCATGACACAAAAGTGCGTGGTGAAGTTGCTGGTGGTGGCCGCAAGCCTTGGAAGCAAAAAGGCACAGGCCGCGCCCGTCAGGGTTCGACTCGCGCAGCCCATTGGGTTGGCGGCGGTCGTATCCACACCCCGCACCCCCGCAAATACACCCAGCGGATGCCGCTTAAAATGCGTCGCGCCGCTTTGCGCTCAGCTCTGTCCGCTAAGGCTGCTGATGCAGGTATTGTGGTCGTGGATGTGCTTGCTCTGTCTGAACCCAAGACTAAGCTGATGGTCAAGGCTCTTAATAGCTTGGCTGGTGGCGCAAAAACCCTGGTGCTGATCCCTGAGAAGAGCGCGTCGTATGATGTTATTGTTCGGGCAACCAACAATATTCCGAGCGCAAAAGTTCTTTTGGCCGGTTATATCAACATTCGTGATTTGCTCGGTTATGACAAAATTGTTATGCCTATGCAAGCCATTGATGTGCTGACGGCTCACTTAGGTTAGGAGTAGACATGACAACAATTTATGATGTCTTGCGCCGTCCCCTGGTGACAGAAAAAACCAGTTATCAAAGTAAGCTCAATCAATACACTTTTGAAGTTATGGGCAGTGCCAATCGTACTCTGGTTAAAGATGCGGTTGAGAAACTGTTCGATGTCAAAGTGGTTAATGTGAATATTATCAACACTCCGGCCAAGCGTGGCCGCCGCCGCAATCGCCGGTTACTGGTTCGCCGTCCTGGTTACAAGAAGGCAATTATCACGCTTGAAGCTGGTCAGACACTCTCGATCTTTGAAGGAGTGCAGTAATGGCTGTCAAGAAGTATAAACCTGTAACCCCTGGTCAGCGTGGCATGACTGGTTATTCGTTTGATGAAATTACCAAATCGAAACCAGAGCGCTCGTTGATCAGTCCGCTGCGTAAGACCGGTGGCCGTAATATGCACGGGCGTATCACTGTTCGCCATCATGGTGGTGGACACAAACGTTTCTTGCGCCTGATCGATTTCAAGCGCGACAAACTTGGTATTCCGGCTCGTGTTGCAGCGATCGAATATGATCCGAACCGGACCGCCCGCCTTGCATTATTGAACTACGTTGATGGCGAGAAACGTTACATTCTTGCTCCCGTAGGCTTGAAAGTTGGAGATACTGTCGTTTCTGGCGCTACCGCTGATATTCGTCCTGGCAACAGCCTGCCGATTTCCAGCATTCCTGTCGGTACGATGGTGCACAACATCGAGATCAAGCAAGGCAAGGGTGGCCAACTGGTTCGCTCTGCCGGAACCGCTGCGCAGTTATTGGCGAAAGAGGGCGATTATGCCCAGATTCGTATGCCTTCTGGTGAAGTACGCCTGATTAAACAAACTTGCTATGCTACGGTTGGGCAAGTTGGCAACCTTGAACACAGCAACATCAAGTTAGGTAAAGCCGGGCGCAAAATTCACCTGGGTATTCGTCCGACGGTGCGTGGTACTGCGATGTCGCCCCGCGATCATCCGCATGGTGGTGGTGAAGGCCGTCAGCCTGTTGGTATGCCGGGTCCGAAATCACCCTGGGGTAAACCCACCCGTGGTTACAAAACCCGCACCAATAAGCAGACCGACAAATACATTGTTAAACGCCGCAGCAAGACCAGCCGCTAATGCGTAACATGTAAAGCGTAACGCAAAAGAGAGTAAAAACTATGTCGAGATCGCTCAAAAAGGGGCCTTTCATTGCCCCAAAACTGTTGAAGAAAATTGAGATGATGAATCAGCGCGGCGAGAAAAAGGTTATTCGTACCTGGAGCCGCCCGAGTGTCATCTTCCCTCAGATGGTGGGACATACCATCGCCGTGCATGACGGTCGCCGTCATGTGCCGATTTACGTGACCGAGAATATGGTCGGTCATCGCTTGGGTGAATTTGCCCCTACGCGCACATTCCGTGGACACGTCTCGGAAAAATCAACGAAAGGGAAGTAAGCCATGGCAGATATTCGCGCTCAATTGCGCTTCCTCTCCGTTTCGGCCCAGAAAGTTCGCCTTGTGGTTGACTTGGTTCGCGGCAAGGATGCGAATACCGTACTTGAAATGCTGCGCTTTGTACCCAATCGCGCTGCGGAGCCGGTACTCAAGCTGATCAAATCAGCTGTGGCCAATGCCGAAGAAAACTTTGGCGTTAGCCGCGATGACCTTTATGTGGCGACCATCTTTGCAGACGAAGCTCCCACGCGCAAGTGGCGTCGTTTTGGCGCTCGTGGTCGTTTCAAGCCCTTGTTGCGTCGTTCGTCGCACGTCACTGTTGTCCTGAGCGAACGCAAAGATTAGGAAAGGTACGGAATAAACTATGGGTCGTAAAGTACATCCGATTGGATTTCGTCTGGTCGTGAGCCGGGGCTGGCAAGGCCGCTGGTTTGCCGAAGGCGCCCAATATCGTGATCAACTCAAGCAGGATATGTCCATCCGTGAACTGGTGCAAAATATCGCGCCAAAAGCTGGTGTTTCGCGTGTCGATATTGAACGCTTCCCGGGCAAGGCAAAAGTAACAGTTCACACTGCCAAGCCGGGTATCCTGATTGGCCGCAAAGGCGAAGGCGTCAAAAAAGTTCGCGAAGGTTTAACGGAATTGGTTGGTAAAAAAGTTGACTTGGACATCAAGGAACTTGCCAGCCCCGACACCGACGCCTATTTGATTGCGCGAAATATTGCAGACCAACTGGTTCGCCGTATTGCTTATCGCCGCGCTATGAAGCGTGCCATTCAACAGGCCATGCGCCAAGGCGCTTTAGGGATCAAAATTCAGGTGTCTGGCCGTTTGGCTGGCGCCGAAATGGCTCGCACCGTGTGGCTGCGTGAAGGCCGTGTACCCCTGCAAACGCTGCGTGCCGATATTGATTTTTCCCGCGCTGAAGCTCTAACAACCTACGGCCGTATTGGTATCAAGGTCTGGGTTTACAAAGGCGATATGAAGCAGGAAATCGAAGAAAAGGTCGAATCGACCGAAGGTGTTTACGTTAGTGAGTAGGGAGTGGGGAGTAGGTGATGAGCGCTTCAAGCTCTTCCTTACTCACTGGTCTCTAATCTCTATCACTTTGAAAGAGGTTTAGCCATGTTAATGCCGAAACGTGTTAAGTGGCGCAAGCAGATGCGCGGTCGTATGAAGGGCAAAGCCCTGCGCGGCGCTGAGATTTCTTTTGGTGAATGGGGCCTACAAGCCCTTGAGCCAGGCTGGATAACTGCCCGCCAAATCGAAGCTGCCCGTCGTGTCATCGTCCGCGAAATGAAGCGCCGTGGCAAGGTCTGGATCCGTATTTTCCCGGCCAAGCCTTATACCCATCGTCCTCCCGAAACCCGCATGGGTAAAGGGAAAGGAAATGTGGAGTACTATGTTGCCGTGGTCAAGCCCGGCAGAGTCATGTTCGAAATCGGTGGTATGACTGACGAGGAAGCCTTGAAGGCCCTCAAGATGGCCCAGTACAAATTCCCGATTAGAACTAAAATCATCACCCGCCACGATGCGGTTGCAGGAGAGTAAGGAATGAAAGTCAAAGAAATCCGTGCTCTTTCCGTTGATGAAATTTTGGTCAAGACTGCAGACATGCGCGATGAGATGATGAAACTCCGCTTTCAGCAGGTTGCCGGTCAGTTGACTGATACCAGTCGTCTACGTATTCTGCGCCGCCAGATCGCCCGTATGGAGACGATCTTGACTCAAAAGAAACACCTGGCGGAATAGGAAGGTTTGTCATGAATGAACGTCGTCGTATCACTGGTGTAGTCACCAGCAACAAAATGCAGAAAACAGTGGTCGTGGAAATCAAGCGTACCTTCCGCCACCCGCTGTACCGCAAGGTTGTTCACCTGAGCAAGCGTGTTAAAGCACACGATGAAATTGGTTGCCAGGTTGGAGACCAAGTGCAAATTGTCGAAAGCCGCCCGATTTCCAGAGAAAAACACTGGGTGGTAGAGGCAATTGTCAAGCGCGAGACCAAGACCGCCGATAGCGGCGTGGAGGTGTAATTATGATCCAACAAGAGTCTCGTGTAAAAGTCGCTGACAATAGCGGCGCTCGTGAACTGCTCGTCATTCATGTTCTTGGTGGTTCCATGCGTCGTTATGGTGCTGTTGGGGATGTGGTGGTTGCAACCGTGAAATCTGCTGCCCCGCAAGGCGCTGTCAAGAAGAGCGAAATTGTTAAGGCCGTTATTGTGCGTTGCGCCAAAGAATGGCGCCGCGAAGATGGTTCTCACATTCGCTTTGATGACAATGCCGCTGTTATATTGGATAATGATGGGCAAAATCCTAAAGGTAGCCGTATCTTCGGGCCTGTTGCGCGTGAACTGCGCGAAAAAGGCTTTATGAAGATTGTTTCACTGGCGCCTGAAGTGCTCTAGGTTGTATTGGAGTTGACGCCATGAAAGTAAAGATCAAAAAAGGTGATACCGTTGAGGTTATCAGCGGGCGTCTGGAAGACAAAGGTCAGCGCGGAGAAGTAATCAACGTTTTGACTGATGAACTGCGGGTGGTTGTGCAGGGTGTAAACCTGCGTATCAAACACCAGCGACAGACGCAAACCCGTCAGGGGCGCACTATTAATCCGGGCCGCATTAAGCTTGAAGCACCCATTTCGATCGCAAACGTGATGTTGGTTTGCCCGAAATGCCAGAAAGCTTCTCGTTTGGGTGTTGTCCGTGACGATGATGGTGCGCACCGATTATGCAAAAACTGCCAGGCCTTGATCGATTAAAGGCACTGGACAGGAGAGCGATGAAATGAACAGAATGAAAGAAAGTTATCTGAATGAGGCCGTCCCGGCCTTGCAAAAGGCTTTCGAGTATGGGAATGTCATGGAAGTTCCGCGCATCCAGAAGGTCGTGATTAACATCGGCCTGGGCGAAGCGATGGACAACCCCAAGGCGCTGGATGCGGCAGTAGGTGATTTGACTACAATTTCGGGTCAGAAACCGATCCAAATCAAGGCTCGTAACAGCATTGCCAACTTTAAGCTGCGAGAGGGTCGCATCATTGGTGCGAAAGTTACTCTTCGCGGTGAGCGCATGTGGTCTTTTCTTGATCGCCTGATCAATGTTGCCCTGCCTCGGGTTCGCGACTTCCGTGGGATTTCGCCGGACTCTTTTGATGGCCGGGGTAACTACACCCTGGGGTTGCGCGACCAACTCATTTTCCCCGAAATCGAGTATGACAAAATCGATAAATTGCGTGGAATGGAGATCACTGTCGTAACAACTGCCAATAACGATGAGCATGCGCGCACGCTGCTCAAATTGCTTGGAATGCCTTTCAGGAAGGAAGCCTAAATTATGGCGAAGAAATGCATGACCTATCGTGAATCGCGTCGAAAATACCCGACCCGTGTTCGTAACCGCTGCAGTCGCTGCGGACGTCCTCGTGGTTATATTCGTCGCTTCGGCCTGTGCCGGATTTGCTTCCGTGAGTTAGCCCTGGAAGGCAAAATCCCCGGTGTTGTGAAATCATCCTGGTAAACCGGGTGGAGGTGCTGGAATGAGTGTTTCTGATCCGATTGCTGATATGCTGACCCGTATTCGTAACGCTGTTATGGTTGGTCAGCCTAGTGTAGCGATGCCTTCTTCAAAGGTCAAAGCAGAAATTGCCAAGATTTTGAAAGAAGAAGGTTTTGTTGAAGGTTTCGAAGTTGCTGATTCAGAGAAACCCGGGCAAAAAGTGTTGCGCATCAAGATTAAATATACAGGCGAGCGCCGCGAGCGCAAAGCTGTGTTAACTGGTCTGGTACGCGTCAGCCGCCCTGGTCGCCGTGTCTATACTAAGAAACAAGAGATCCCTTGGGTGCTCTCCGGAATGGGCGTTGCCATTCTGTCGACCCCGAAGGGTGTGATGACCGGCCAACGTGCCCGCCAGTTGGGCGTGGGCGGTGAAATCCTTTGTAAAGTTTGGTAAGGAGGTGGTACTGTGTCTCGTATCGGACGCATGCCTATCACTGTCCCCGCTGGTGTACAGGTAGATATCAAGGGTTACTCGGTAAAGGTGAAGGGCCCCAAGGGCGAACTTCAGCGTGAATTTTCCCCGCTGGTTGACATCGCCATGAACGGTGCCGAAATTACCATTGCTCGTCACTCTGATCTTCCCGCTGAACGTGCCTTGCATGGGACAACACGGGCTGTTTTAAATAATATGATCCACGGCGTTAGCGCCGGTTTTGTCACTATTCTGGAGTGGGATGGCGTTGGCTATCGCGCTGAGATGTCTGGCCTCAACCTTGTACTTCATATGGGTTTTTCTCATCCGATCGTGGTTGAGCCTGCTGAAGGAATTTCCTTTGAGGTTGATATCAAGACTCGCCAGATTAAGGTAATGGGCTACAACAAAGAAGTTGTTGGTCAGGTAGCGGCTAATATTCGCAAAGTACGTCCTGTCGAACCGTACCTGGGCAAAGGCTTGCACTATCTCGGCGAGAAGATCCGCCGTAAAGCCGGTAAATCTGGGAAAGGGAAGAAGTAACCTATGGCGAACAAATCTCGTTCTGCGGCGCGTGTTCGAAGGCATCTGCGGGTGCGAAAGACTGTTTTCGGTACCCCCGAGCGCCCTCGTCTGTGCGTTTTCCGCAGCTTGAATGATATTTATGCTCAGGTGATTGACGATATCGAAGGTCACACCTTGGTCTCGGCTTCCTCTATCGATGCTGAACTGCGCGGTAAATTGTCCGGCCTTAAAAAGGCCGAACAAGCCCGCGAGGTTGGTAAAGCGGTAGCTGAACGTGCCAAAAACAAGGGAATTGCAGCGGTCGTTTTTGATCGTGGTGGTTTCCGTTACATGGGCCGCGTAAAAGCCCTTGCTGATGGCGCGCGCGAAGGCGGCCTGGACTTCTAGGCTGGATGGAGAACGACAATGTCGGACTACGAAAAGAAAGTATTTGAACAACAAGCTCCAGAATTCGACGAGCGCGTCATTGAAATTGCGCGTGTTGCCAAAGTGGTCAAAGGTGGCCGTCGCTTCCAGTTCCGCGTAACTATTGTCATTGGCGATAATCATGGCAAGGTTGGCATGGGTATTGGTAAAGCCAATGCCGTGCCGGATGCGATGCGCAAGGCTACAGAGCGCGCCCGTAAGGATATGCGTCAGGTAGCAACGATGGGCACTACTATTCCGCATGAGGTTTTGGGTCGGGTTGGCGGTTCACGCATCCTTCTCAAACCGGCATCTCAGGGAACTGGCGTTATCGCAGCTGGTGGTGTTCGCGCGGTGCTCGAAGCAGCTGGCGTGCGTGACATCCTGACCAAATCGCTGGGCGGCTCGAATGTGCTCAACAGCGTGATGGCCACCTTTGGTGCCCTCGATGCGCTCAAATCCCCGGCTGTTGAAGCGGCTCGCCGCGGAAAACCCACCGAAGATTTGATGCCCTTCTGGGAGCGACGGAGGAAAAATGGCTAAGAAATCTGAGAAGAAAACCACCGTACGCGTGACGCTTGTCAAGAGCCCGATCGGGTTCCCTGACCCTCAGAAGCGCACCGCCAAGGCGTTAGGTTTGCGCCGTATGAATTTGACCGTTGAGCATCAAGATACCCCCGCTTTACGCGGCATGCTCAATAAAATTATCCATCTCATTCGGATTGACGAGTAGGAGACACAATGAAACTCCACGATTTAATCCCCAATCCGGGTTCAAAAAAGAACCGTAAACGTGTGGGGCGTGGTATCTCTGCCGGTCAAGGTAAGACCGCTGGCCGTGGTACCAAAGGCGAAGGATCACGTTCCGGCCAGGGCGGTCACCTGTACCGTCAGGGCGGTAACCTGCCTTTTTATCGCCGTCTGCCCTTCATGCGTGGTGAGGGGTTCAGCTCACTCAACGATGTTGAGTACAACGAAATTAACCTGGACCAACTCGCGGATGCCTATAAGGCAAACGACGAAGTCACTCCTGAAACCTTGGACGCTGCCCGGCTGGTGCGCGATATGCGCAACCCGGTTGTTATCCTGGGGCGTGGCGAAGTGACTGTCCCCTTGAAAGTGCGCGTTCACCGTGTGAGCGCGGGCGCCCAGAGCAAGATCGAAGCCGCTGGCGGCTCGGTCGAACTCATCGCCTAAGGAGAATCTGTCTATGAAAAACACATGGTTGGCCTGGCGCTACCTGTGGAAATCGGAAGACATCCGCCGGATGTTGTTGGCGACGCTTGGGCTGCTGGCGATTTATCGTCTTGCAGCCAACGTCCCGGCGCCTGGTATCGATGTGGCTGTGCTGGCCCAGTTGAAGACGTTGATTTCGACGCAAGGTAATTTTGTCCAGTTCTTGAATCTTCTTTCAGGCGGCACGATTTCCAACTTCTCCATCCTTTCGATGGGTGTTTATCCTTACATTACTGCCCAGATCATTCTTCAGTTGTTGGTTCCCATCATCCCTGCTTTGCAGAGAAAAATGGAAGAAAACCCGACTGAAGGCAGAAAGTGGATGGAACGCACAACCTACTACCTGGTAGTGCCAATGGCGGCTCTTTCAGCCTATGGTCAGATCAATATCTTCAATAACCTGACCCTGAGCAGCCCAGCAATCGGTAAAGCCGTACTCGATTTTGGTTTTACCGGCGACAAAATTATCCCGTCGTTAACTGCCTTGATCAGCATGGTGGCCGGTACAATGTTTGCCATCTGGATCGGTGAGTTGATTTCTGAGTACGGCATTCGCGGCCAGGGTCTCTCCCTGGTCATCTTTGCCGGTATCGTTTCTCAGATGCCAGCCAACCTGCTGCAGATCCTTGCAGACGAGCAAGGGCGCTACGTTCTGCTGGTTTTGATGGTTCTTGTGATTGTTTCAACCATCT
>Ga0209066_10006038_pt1 | contig 12506 bp, 13 predicted proteins | sample All_14_2_FD_187198 | JGI IMG/M metagenome (GOLD analysis project Ga0209066, IMG submission 187198) | Freshwater microbial communities in response to fracking from Pennsylvania, USA - Allegheny Zone_MetaG_DW_15 (SPAdes) (version 2) ...
ACCTTGGGGTCCTTCAGGCGGATGCTCAGGTCCTTGGGCTCGTAGCGCAGGCCAAAGCTCACGGCCACATGCCCTGTGTAGCCCTGGTTGAAGATCAGCTCTCTGGCGGTCAGGTCAACGGCAGCGACCACGCGGTTGCGATCAGCCAGCAGGTCCAGCTGCGGCGCGGACGCTTCCACATCCAGCAGGTTCATGACCCGCTTGGTGGTCGGGAAACGTTGCCCCAGCTTGCTCAGCAGCTGCTCGCGCGAGATCTCGATGGTGCGCGGGCCCATCAGGCTGGCGCAGGCCACCAGCAGGCTCGTGGCGGCGAGGGCGCCCAGGCCCAGACCATGGCGGCGTGTGAGTTTCATGCAGGCCATCATACGGCGACTGGCAAGCCGGCCCAGCTCTGCAGGCTCAGCACTTGTACGCCATGCGGCCGGGCGCGTCGCGCCAGCTTGAGCAAGGCGGCATCTTTGCTGAACAGCCAGGCGGCACCCACATGCATCGCCAGGTCGATGAACACCTGGTCGTCCGGGTCCTTGCAGCGCAGGGCGCAACGCGGTGGTTCGTCCACAAAGGTGGCGTGCTGGAACACGGTCAGCGTCAGCATCGGGTCTGGTGCCCAGCGCTTGAACACGCTGCGTGGCCACACCTGGTGCCATTCCTGCTCCATCGAGGGGCAGGCCAGCCAGCGCAACCTGCCCTCGGCCAGGGCCTGGGCCACAGGGTGGGCGGCCGGGTCCTTGAACACGCGCCAGTCGAGCAGGGCGTTGGTGTCGAGGATGACGATGGGTACAGGGGCGGGCGTGGCCAGGCTCATGCTGCGCTGCTGATCACACCACCACCCAGGCAGACCTCGCCCTGGTACAGCACCGCCGATTGCCCCGGCGTGACCGCCCACTGCGCATCGGAGAAGCGCAGGCTGATGGCCGTGGCATCGGCGGCCTCAACGGTGCACGGCGCATCGGCCTGGCGGTAGCGGGACTTGGCGCCCACACCGGGCGTGCCGACAAGGGGCCCGTGCCCATCCACCCAGCTCAGGTCATCGGCCACCAAGGTGTGCTGTTGCAACCAGGGGTGGTCATGGCCCTGCACCACGTACAGCGTGTTCTTCTCAAGGTCCTTGCGGGCCACGAACCACGGGTCATGTTCGCCGCCACCGCGCGGCGCGCCCTTGTCCTTCACGCCACCGATGCCGATGCCCTTGCGCTGGCCCAGCGTGTAAAAGCTCAGGCCCACGTGCTCGCCCAGCTTGCGGCCGCGGTCGTCCTTGATCGGGCCAGGCTCGTTGGACAGGTAGCGGTTCAAGAACTCGCGAAACGGCCGCTCGCCGATGAAGCAGATGCCGGTCGAGTCCTTTTTCTTCGCATTGGGCAGCTTGATCTCGGCGGCAATGCGGCGCACTTCGGTCTTGGGCAGCTCGCCCACCGGGAACATGGTCTTGCTCAACTGCGCCTGCGTCAAACGGTGCAGGAAGTAGCTCTGGTCCTTCAGCGGGTCCAGGCCCTTGAGCAATTCAAACCGGCCTTCACGCTCGCGCACCCGGGCGTAGTGGCCGGTGGCAATCTTCTCGGCGCCCAGGCGCATGGCGTGGTCCAGAAAGGCCTTGAACTTGATCTCGGCGTTGCACAGCACATCGGGGTTGGGCGTGCGGCCTGCCTGGTACTCGCGCAGGAACTCCGCGAAGACGCGGTCCTTGTAGTCGGCCGCGAAGTTCACGTGCTCGATCTCGATGCCGATGACGTCGGCCACCGAGGCGGCGTCCAGGAAGTCCTGGCGCGACGAGCAGTATTCGCTGTCGTCGTCATCTTCCCAGTTCTTCATGAAGATGCCGATGACCTCGTGGCCCTGCTGCTTCAAGAGCCAGGCCGTGACCGCGGAATCGACACCGCCGCTGAGGCCGACGACCACGCGCTGAGCTTGAGACATAAACAGTAGAGGGCAGCCTCGCCGGCCACCACAAGCAGCCGCCTCAGGCGATCAAAGGCCGAAAAATCAGGATGCCCGATTGTGCGCCGGCGCGGAAAACACGCTTTCGTGCACGGTCAGGATGGACAGGGGGTAGCGCTCACCCGCCAGGTAGCTTTCCAGGCACTCCAGCACCAGGGGACTGCGGTGGCGCTCGGGGCAGGCGCGGATCTCGTCAGCCGTCATCCACACGGCGCGCACGATGCCTTCGTCCAGTTCCAGGGCCGGGTCGGCCTCGCCCACCGAGCCGTAAAAGGCCAGGCGCAGGTAGGTGATGTCTTCACCCGTGCGCGTGCGCCGAAAGCGCGACATGTACATGCCCAGAAAGCCCTCGGGCGTGAAGACGCACGCGGTTTCTTCCAGCGTTTCGCGGATACAGCCATCGACAGGCGACTCGCCGGGGTCCAAGTGGCCCGCTGGGTTGTTCAGCAGCAGACCATCCGAGGTCTGTTCTTCCACCAGCAGGAATCGCCCGTCGCGCTCGATCAACGCAGCAACGGTGACGTTGGGTTTCCATCGCATTTGGGGTGCGTGGTGAACCTCGGGCTGAGGGGCGGTCTCCAGAAGGATATCGGCGGTCTTCATGAGCGCAGGATTATCCGTCAAACGGCGGTAAATGGTTTGATGTTTCTGTGACGGCCAGTGGCCCGCTCGACAAATGTGAGCTTCCCCCAACTGCATACCATTGAGCCGCGATACCTCTGGTAACGTGTTGCCCGGCCGTGAAATGGCGGCCGTTTCGCCATATGAAGGGATAGGGTTTTGAGCACACATTTGGGAATGAAGGCGGCCATTTGCGCCGCAGCGGTGAGCTTGATGGCAGGCTGTGCCATCAAGGCACCTCCGTACGAGCCATCCGTCAACAACGTGAGCTTGCTCAAGCGGGTGAGCGTCGAGCCGCTCCGTTTGGGCAGCTTCACCGTCAAGGCGGGGGCCGTTGGTGGCACATCGGTGAGCTTGCGAGGCAATCCGATGGCATCGCCTGTTGGCCAGGACTACGCTGCCTACGTCGCCGATGCGCTCAAGCAAGAGCTCGACATGGCCAAGAGACTGAGCCCCAGCGCCGCGCTGGAAGTGTCTGGCACCTTGCTGGGGACCGACATTGACACGGCCGCAGGCACGGCTTCTGGGTACGTGGAGGCGCGTTTTGTCGTCACGAAAGACGGGCAGGTGCGCTTTGACAAGACCAAGCGCGGGGACTTCAGCTGGGAATCATCCTTCATCGGTGCTGTTGCCATTCCCGCTGCACAGCGCAATTACCCCGTGATTGTCCAGAACCTGTTGTCGGCACTCTACGGCGATACCGATTTCCAGAATGCCATCAAGTAAACACCTCCATATTGAACAGGAAGAAACATGAAATTCCAGACTATCCGTCGTGCCCTGATGGGCTTGGCCAGCGTGACGGCGCTGGTGGTGATGACCGGTTGCGCACACCAGGTCTCCATGTCACCTGAACTCAAGCAACTGCCCGCCGTGGCAAGCAAGATCGACAAAAACGTGGCCTACGTCATCAGTGCGGCGGACCTGGCCAAGGAAGTCCAGACGCCTGGCGGCGGTGGCGACAAGATCAAGTACCAGCCCTATCGCGATCTGGATGGCGCCCTGTACAAGGCCTTTTCGGAAGTGTTCAAGGACGTGACCAAGCTGTCCAGCACGGCAGAGGCGCCGGCGCTGGCATCCAAGGGCGTGACCCTGGTGATCGAGCCGGCCATCACGACCACCTCTTCGTCGGAAAGCATGTTCACCTGGCCACCTACCCAGTTCTCTGTTGAGCTGGTTTGCAAGGTGTCTGACCTGCAGGGCAAGGCCATCACCGAGGTGCGCGCAATGGGCAAGGGAGCAGCCACGTTCGACGAATTCAAGAGCGACTTCTCCCTGGCGGCGCGTCGCGCGTCCAAGGAGGCCGTTGACAACCTCGTCAAGGTCCTGTCCGAGACAGCCGAGTTGCGCCGTTGATGACGCATGCTGACCGTTGATACCAAGGGGGCTTCGGCCCCCTTTTTTTCGAGCACACGAAGGCGCGGGATGTGACAACGCCCCACCTCAAATGAAGGGTTTAAGCGATCCGGACAGGTCAAAACGTCCGCTGGGCTAGGTGAGGCCCCAGGAATGACGTGAACTTTGTGTATGCTGGTGAGTTCGGCAAAGCAACACCCACCTGTAGGAGACACGTATGCTCATTGGCATACCCTTGGAGACCACCGTCGGCGAAACCCGCGTGGCCGTGACCCCCGAGACCGTCAAGAAATTGAAGGCGCAAGGCCACACCTTGCGTGTGCAGTCTGGTGCCGGTGTGGCTGCCAGCGTGACGGACGAAGCCTACGTGGCTGCCGGCGCCGAGATCACCGATGCGGCTGGCGCCCTGGGCGCCGACATGATCCTCAAAGTGCGCCCCCCCTTTGCCAACGAGTTGGCCATGACCAAGCCCGGTTCGGTGCTGGTCGGCATGCTCAACCCGTTTGACAAGGCTGGCCTGCAAGCCATCACCGATGCCAGGCTGACCGCTTTTGCACTCGAAGCCGCGCCGCGCACCACCCGTGCGCAGAGCATGGACGTGCTGTCCTCGCAGGCCAATCTGGCAGGCTACAAGGCCGTCATGATCGCCGCTGACAAATACCAGCGCATCTTCCCGATGCTCATGACCGCTGCAGGCACCGTCAAGGCCGCTCGCGTGGTGATCCTGGGCGTGGGCGTGGCTGGTCTGCAGGCCATTGCCACGGCCAAGCGCCTGGGCGCGGTCATCGAGGCCTCTGATGTGCGGCCTTCGGTGAAAGAGCAGGTCGAGTCCCTGGGCGCCAAGTTCATCGACGTGCCTTACGAGACCGCCGAAGAAAAAGAAGCCGCTGAAGGCGTGGGTGGTTACGCCCGCCCCATGCCGCAGTCGTGGCTGGACCGCCAGAAGGTGGAAGTGGCCAAGCGCGTGGCCGCTGCCGACATCGTCATCACCACCGCGTTGATCCCTGGTCGCGCGGCGCCCGTGCTGGTGTCCGAGGACATGGTCAAGGCCATGAAGCCGGGCTCTGTCATCGTGGACCTGGCCGCAGCGCAAGGCGGCAACTGCCCCCTGACCGAAGCCAACCAGACGGTGGTCAAGTACGGCGTGACCCTGGTCGGCGAGACCAACCTGCCTGCCCTGGTGGCCGCTGACGCGTCTGCCCTGTATGCGCGCAATGTGATCGACTTCCTCAAACTGGTCATCAACAAGGACGGCCAGTTCCATGTGGACCTCGAAGACGACATCGTCAAGGCCTGCATGGTGAGCCGCGATGGCCAACTGCTGCGCGCCTGACCAAAGAAGCGACTAGGAGACAAGCCATGCAACGCGTCATGCTGCGTGCCAAGCTGCACCGTGCCACCGTCACCGAAGCCGACCTGAACTACGAAGGTTCATGCGGCATCGATGAAGACCTGCTCGATGCAGCCGACATGAAAGAGTTCGAGTACATCGAGCTTTACAACATCAACAACGGCGAGCGCTTCTCGACCTACGTCATCAAGGCTGCGCGCGGCTCTGGCGTGATCTCGCTCAATGGTGCGGCGGCCCGCAAGGCCCACGTTGGCGACCTGCTGATCATCTGCACCTACGCGCCCATGACGGACGCCGAAGTGGGCAGCTACAAGCCTAAGGTCGTGTTGCTCGACGAGGGCAACGCCATCAAAGAAATCCGCAAGTTCGATTGATCAATCTTTTGTCCAGGAGACAACGATGGAAGCCGTTTCCCATGTCGTTATCAACCTGACCATCTTTGTGCTGGCCATTTATGTGGGCTATCACGTGGTCTGGACGGTGACCCCTGCTCTGCATACCCCCCTGATGGCCGTGACCAATGCGGTGTCGGCCATCGTGATCGTTGGCGCCATGCTGGCTGCCGCCCTGACCGTGACGACCCTGGGCAAGACCATGGGCGTGCTGGCGGTGGCGCTGGCCGCCGTGAACGTTTTTGGCGGCTTCCTGGTCACCCGGCGGATGCTGGAGATGTTCAAGAAGAAAGAAAAGAAGGCCGGGGCCAAGTAAATGAGCATCAACCTGATCACCCTGCTTTACCTGTTCGCCTCGGTGTGTTTCATCCAGGCGCTCAAAGGTTTGAGCCACCCGACCACGTCCATCCGTGGCAACTTCTTCGGCATGCTGGGCATGACGATCGCCGTGCTGACCACGGTAGGCCTGATCCAGGGCCAGGCTGCGGCACTGGGCGTGAACTTTGGCGAAGGCCTGGGTTATGTGCTGGCCGCGCTGGTCGTGGGTGGCGCAGCCGGCGCCATCATGGCCAAGCGCGTCGAGATGACCAAGATGCCTGAACTGGTCGCCTTCATGCACAGCATGATCGGCCTGGCGGCGGTGTTCATCGCCGTGGCGGTGGTGGCCGAGCCCTATGCCTTCCAGATCGTGGCCAAGCCGATTGGCGATGCCCTGGCCGAGATCCCGGTGGGCAACCGCCTGGAACTGGCCCTGGGTGCGGCCATTGGTGCCATCACCTTCTCGGGTTCGGTCATTGCCTTTGGCAAGCTGAGCGGCAAGTACAAGTTCCGCCTGTTCCAGGGCGCGCCGGTGAACTTCGCCGGTCAGCACATGCTGAACCTGGCGCTGGGCTTGGGGCTGCTGGGCCTGATCGGTGTGTTCATGGCCACGCAAAGCATGGAAGCCTTCTTCGCCATCCTGGCGCTGAGCTTCGTGCTGGGTGTGTTGATCATCATCCCTATTGGCGGCGCCGACATGCCCGTCGTGGTGTCGATGCTCAACAGCTACTCTGGCTGGGCGGCGGCCGGTATCGGCTTCTCGCTGAACAACTCCATGCTGATCATTGCCGGTTCGCTGGTGGGCTCGTCGGGCGCGATCCTGAGCTACATCATGTGCAAGGCCATGAACCGGTCGTTCTTCAACGTGATTCTGGGTGGCTTTGGCGGCGAGGCCAACGCGGCGGTAGCTGGTGGTGCGCAAGCGCAGCGCCCCGTCAAGAGCGGCTCGGCTGACGACGCGGCCTTCGTGCTGGGCAACGCTGAAACCGTGGTGATCGTGCCCGGCTACGGCCTGGCTGTGGCTCGCGCCCAGCATGCCGTGAAAGAGCTGGCTGCCAAGCTGACCGAGAAGGGCATCAACGTGAAGTACGCCATTCACCCGGTGGCAGGCCGCATGCCCGGTCACATGAACGTGCTGCTGGCCGAGGCCGAAGTGCCGTACGACCAGGTCTTCGAGATGGAAGACATCAACGGCGAGTTCGGTCAGGCCGACGTGGCCATCATCCTGGGCGCCAACGACGTGGTGAACCCGGCGGCACACGTCAAGGGCAGCCCGATCTACGGCATGCCGATTCTGGAAGCCTACAAGGCCAAGACCGTGATCGTGAACAAGCGCTCCATGGCCTCGGGTTACGCCGGCCTGGACAACGAGCTGTTCTACATGGACAAGACCATGATGGTGTTCGGTGACGCCAAGAAGGTGGTCGAGGACATGGTCAAGGCGATCGAGTGATGCCTTGCGTGCCGGGCCTGTGAGGGCCTGGGTTGGCGAGAACAGAGCCGGGCCATGTGCCCGGTTTTTTCTTGGGTGCCGCACATGGATCCCTCATCAAGGGTGTGGTTGATGGGTGGCGTGCCCGCGATAATTTGTGTGAGAACTTGAAGCAACTGTTTCAAGTGGGCAATTCAACAAAGGGAGGCACGGATGCAATCCGGTTTTCGTCACATGGTTTGGGCCTTGGTGGCCATGGGTGGTTTGGCTCAAGGTGCTGCGCAGGCGGCCAGCTTTGATGGGCAGTACTTGAAGGGCTCGTTCAACGAGTTGGGCTTGGGGGCCTTCAGCAACGTCCAACTTCAGGAAACGCCCTTTACCTGGGACTGCACGGCCAGCGCTTGTACGGTGCGCGACTTGCCCACCATTTCCGTGGTGTTTGGATCGACCTCGGGGCAACCGGTCGCAATCGAGTCGAAGACGACGTTTTTCTCTGGTCAGACAACACAAAAGACCAATGTGGATGTGATTGATCCACTGGGTCACCATTGGGGTGTGGCGTCGGCGGACCTGGGCAAGTGGTCGGTTGGTGTCAATGTCGCCTCGCAAACACCACCTGCAGGAGACGCTCAATTCGCGACGGCTTATGGGCAGTTCCGCGTTACTGCTGAATTCGGCTGGGGTGTGCCACCGACCTGGCCTACCGGTGCGTGGCCAGCCATATTGAGTGAATATGAAGTCTTCCCGGGCCTCTCTTTGTGGGACGCCACCTCTGAAGTGGCTGTCTTAGGCCTGCATCAGACGGGCTTGGTCCAGAAAGGGCCCGGGGATCAAGGATGGTCGACCGTCGCGCACAGTGGTGACCTGGTTGACTCCAGTTTTGATTGGCGGTTCTGGACGGGTGTGACTGGTGCCTACTACGCGTTCCCGTCCACGACGGATGCGAGCTGTCAGTCCTTGTCATGCATGACGTTCAAGCGAGGTCAGGTCAATGTCAGCAGCTTCGTCTTGAACATCGGCGTCACGGCTGTGCCTAGCCCGGTGCCAGAGGCTGACTCGATGCTCATGGCGTTGATGGGCGCTGGTCTGGCGCTGGCAATGTACCGTCGTCAACCCCGGTGAGCTGAAACGAAAAAGGCCAGACAAGTGTCTGGCCTTGCATGAGCTTGTGGTGAATCGTTCAAGCCAGGATGGCAGGCTTGTTTCGCTTAACTCGCCACATGCCCACACCCAACAAGCCAAGCAAGCCCATGATGCTGGCATCTGCTTCGGGCACATTGGTTGGTGTCAACAGAAAGCCGCGTGCAGGCCCCCCATTTCCGTAAGATGCCGTCCCATATATTTGACCGAGCTCGTTGATCCCATATGCCTGTCTCAGGTGCCAACCTGGCGCATTGGTCGTCAGGGTGCCGAGGTCATATGCGATCCCATCTTCCCACAATGTGGCCACGAGACTGGTGCTGCCGCTGGACGTGCCAACAATCTGCCCCATGTCGTTGATGCCCGAAGCCCAGGCTTCCATCGCGTCTGTGACTGGCGGCAGCACCTGCAATTGACCATTCGTCCAAGCTGCGGCAAATGAGGTCGCATAGCCATACAAAGAACCAACAACGGTATTTTGGTTGTTGATGCCCAAGGCGTAACTGCTGGTGTCCGAGCTGGCCGGGAGCAGGTAAGAGGGCAGGGGCAACAAACTGGCCACGCCATTCTCCCAGATGGCGGCATGGTTTCTGCCACTTTGCAATCTGACCGCACCAACAATCGTGCCGACCTCATTGATGCCGTAAGCGCCTGCGCCTGGCCCCTCTGGGGCGCTGGCCAACTCGGAGATTTGGCCGTTGTGCCAGATCACGGCTGCACCACGACTGCTGCCAACGATGTCACCCTGGTTGTTGATCGCTTCGGCAGAAGACCAAGTACTACCCGGAAGTTCGCTCAGCAAGGTAAGCTGCCCACCCTGCCATTGCGCGGCCCGGTCTTGAAAGAAGCCGACAGAGACCCCAGCGTTGTTGATTGCTCGCGGCTGTGCCGGGTCCAGGCGATCCGCCGAGCCGACAAGGGTACCCAGGTCATTGAGGCCAAATGGCTGGAACTCGCCCAGATCCTTGAATGTGTAGGACGGCACGGCGAAGGCGGAGGCACTCGATAACAACAGGACCGCTGTGGCGATCAGTCGTTGCGCGGAGGCGTTCTTTTTCGACATGGTTTGATCCTTGCCCTGATTGATTTTGTTTGTATGGTGCACGTAAGCGATAGGTGCTTTACGCATGCATTGGCAAAGCAGCCTACTTGCAGCTTATGTCAGCCGGATGACCGCTGCCACCGTGCCTTGTGCTCAAGCCTGATCGGCCACGGCCTTGCGACGCTTCATGGGCCACACCACGGCGCCCAGGCCGATCAAGGCCAGGACACTGGCATCGGCTTCCGGCACAGCCGAAGGGGTCAACAGGAAGCCGCGCCATTGGCCATTGATGCGCCCTTCACCAATGATCTGCCCGATCTGGTTGATACCCAATGCGATGCCGAACTCCCAGCCTTGCGCGTTGAGCGTCAGGTCGGTGAGGTCATAGGCCTGGCCTTGGTCCCACAAGGTGGCGCGCAGGTGGTCGTCGCTGCCGCCGAATGAGTAGCCCACGATCTCATCCGCATCGTTGATGCCATTGGCGATGCTTTGCCCGCTGCCCAGGAGGGGCGACAGCACCTGCACCTGGCCGTTCTTCCAGACGGCGGCAGTGTCCGTCCAGTACTCGGACACATAGCCCACGACGGCGTCATGCCCATTGATGCCAAATGCCCTGCTGTTGGTGGCGCTATCAGGGTCGGCTTCGTTGAAGCCTGTGGGCAAGGGTAGTACCTGGATCAGGCCGTCTTTCCAGGTTACTGCTCGCAGGTGCTCGTCAGCCTTGACGATGGTCCCGGCGATGGTGCCTGACTGGTTGATGGCGTAGGCTTCAAAGCCCGTGCTGCCTTGAGGGGTGGGTAGCGCGCTGACCTCGCCGTTGTGCCAGCGTACCGCAACGCCGCCACTCTCGCCCACGATGTCGCCTTGGTCATTGACCGCGTTGGCGTACGACCAGGTGCTGCCCGGCAGTTCGCTCAGCAAAGTGATTTGATCGCCCTGCCATTGCGCAGCGTGGTTTTGCGCGATGCCCACGACCAAGCCTGCATTGTTGATGGCAGTGGGCCAGGCGCTTTGCTGTGGTCCCGCTGTCGAGCCGGCCATCGCGCCCAGGTCGTTGATGCCTGCGGGCAAGAATGCGCCAAGGTCTTGTACGAAGTAGGTTTGAACGGCCAGAGCCGGCGCTGTCAAAAGGAGTGACAGTGCTGCCGTGGCAAACACCTGGCATGTGAAAGTCCTGCTTGATTTCATGGCTGTGTCCTCTTGCGTAAGGAAGGGTTGAGCTGGGTCTGCCGACATGGTGCACCATCGGTCTTATCTCCATGTGAAATATAGCCCGCGAAGGGCCTGGTGCATCAGGCGGTTTTCACCACAACCTGATTACGCCCCTCGTGTTTGCCCTTGTAAAGGGCCGCGTCGGCGCGCTGTATGGCGACGTCCACCATGTCGTCGACTGCAAGGGTCGACAGGCCCAGCGTGGCGGTCACCCGCAAGGCGTGGTCTCTCGTGGGAAAACGCAGATCAGCAATGCCCTGGCGCAGGCGTTCGGCCACAGGCAAAGCCGTGGCAATGTCTGCAAAAGGCAGGATGATGAGGAACTCTTCGCCGCCCCAGCGGGCCACGAAATCCATCTCGCGCACACCTTTTTTGAGCACCTCGGAGACGGCCTGCAATGCCCAGTCACCCATGTTGTGACCAAAGGTGTCATTGAGTTTCTTAAAGTGATCAATGTCGACCAGGATGATGGCCACGTCATGCGGCTTACGTTGACGTCGGGCTTGTTCGGCGTCCAGCATGGCCAGCAGGCTGCGGCGGTTCATCAGCCCGGTCAGGCTGTCGGTGGTGGCCAGTTCGTGCAGGCGCTCTTCAGCCTGGGTGATCAGGTGCACGTACAGCACCGTGATGCCGCTGAGGATGGCGATGGTGGTGACCAGGTTGAAGCGGTGCAGGTAGGCCAGGGTGCTCAGGTCCATCTGGTAGACCGGCGGTGCGGTGCGCCAGTACCAGTCCAGGGCAACGTAGGACGCACCCATGAAGGTGGCCACCGTGATCTTGACAGGCCAGCGGTTGACCTGGTTGGCCAGGTAGATGGGGATGGCGATCAGCAGGTAGTAGTGAAAGCCGCTTTCCCAACCCACTGCGATGACGGCGAGCACGGCATGCACCGCCACCTCGCCGATCATCAGGATCATGGCCAGACCGACACGCTCGTGACGCAGCAGCAGGGCCGAGAGCACATAGGTCAGGACACTGGCCACGTTGACCTGGGCCATGGATGTGACCTGAGCCTGGTAGAACAGGATGCCGAAAGCCAGATGGGTGACACCGGCCAGCACGCAGCAACTGCTCAAGAGCAGCTTGAAGGAGTGGCTGGCGACCGAGGGTGTCAGTGACTGATGCTGGACTTTGATCGTGGGGTGTCCCATGAATGCAGCATAGCAGCCACCCACCTCACCAGACAGGGACGCTGGGCGGGCAACATAGCGAAGTAAAGAAGGAGGATCGGGCACAGCCCGATCCGGATGACATGAGCGGCGTTGCCCGCCCGGTGGCCCTGTCCCCCAAGCTCAAACCTTCACGCCATGCGCCGAAGCCGCCTTCAAGCCCAGCATCGCACGGGCTTCAGCAGGCGAGGCCACCTCGCGGCCAGCATTACGCGCGCATTGCGCCAGCGCGTCGATCAACTGGCCATTGCCCGACGTGCGCTCGCCACCTGGCAGATAGAACGTGTCTTCCACGCCCGTGCGCAGCATGCCGCCCAACTCGGCGGTGGCCTGGTGCACGGCCCAGATCTCTTCGCGGCCAATCAGCGTGGTCTGCCAGATGGTGCCGGGCTGGCGGTACTTGACCAGCAGCTTGAGCAGGTCGGCGTCCACCGGCATGCCCGAGGCCACGCCCATCACGAAGTTGTATTCGAGGTAGTCGACCATGCCGGCCTTCTGGTACATCTCGACCGAGCGCACGATGCCACGTCGAAGCACT
>Ga0209066_10006039_pt1 | contig 12498 bp, 13 predicted proteins | sample All_14_2_FD_187198 | JGI IMG/M metagenome (GOLD analysis project Ga0209066, IMG submission 187198) | Freshwater microbial communities in response to fracking from Pennsylvania, USA - Allegheny Zone_MetaG_DW_15 (SPAdes) (version 2) ...
GCTGCGATCCGCTGGATGCGCCCATCCTGCGCCATGGGCCGTTCGTGATGAACTCGATCGACGAGCTCGAGCGGGCGGTTCGCGACTATCACGCCGGCCGCATGGGCCGGATCGCGGCCTGACCTTTCCCTTTCCCTTCAACCTCAACCGACAACGACTGGAGACAATCATGACCAAGGTTCTCGTTCTCTATTATTCGAGCTATGGCCACATCGAGACGATGGCGGAGGCCGTCGCCGCCGGCGCCCGCGAGGCCGGCGCGCAGGTCGACATCAAGCGCGTGCCCGAGACGGTGCCGGAAGCAGTGGCCAAGGCTTCCCACTTCAAGCTCGACCAGAAGGCGCCGATCGCCAAGGTCGAGGACCTGGCCGACTACGATGCGGTGATCGTCGGCACCGGCACGCGCTTCGGTCGCATGTCCTCGCAGATGGCGAGCTTCCTCGACCAGGCCGGCGGCCTGTGGGCCAAGGGCGCGCTGAACGGCAAGGTGGGTGGTGCGTTCACCTCGACGGCCACCCAGCATGGCGGCCAGGAGACGACGCTGTTCTCCATCATCACCAACCTGCTGCATTTCGGCATGGTGGTGGTCGGCCTCGACTACGGGCACGCCGGCCAAATGACGATCGACGAGATCACCGGCGGCAGCCCCTACGGTGCGACCACGATCGCCGGCGGCACCGGCCAGCGCCAGCCTTCGGAGAACGAACTGGTCGGCGCCCGCTACCAGGGTCGCCGGATCGCGGAGACGGCGAAGAAGCTCGCCGCCTGATCAGGCACCGCCGGTCACTCGACGACGGGATCCCGGGCGGCGTCGCGAACGGCGCCGCCCGGCCGGATCAGCGAGATCAGGCCGGCGAATGCGGCGAGGCAGGCAAGAAGGACGATGACGTCGCGGCTCGCCGCGACGAGCGCCGCGGGCGGCAGATTCAGGGTGCTGCCGCTGCTGCTCCCCAACGATAGCGAAAGAAGAGTCGAGGCGCCGGCGATGCCGGTGCTCGTGCCCAGCATGCGCATGACGTTGAGGACGCTGCCGGCCTGGCCGGTTTCGCCGGCCGGGGCCGCGGACATGATGGCGCTGCTGTTGGGCGAGATGAAGAGTCCTTGGCCGACGCCGATCACGGCGAGGGACAGGGTCACCAGCCAAAGACTGGCAGGGACGCCGTCGAGGAAAACGTAAAGCGCTGCGAGCCCCGCGACGCAGATCGCCATGCCGAGGCAGGTCGGCAGCCGGGCGCCAAGCCGGTCGTAGAGCATGCCGCCCAAAGGCGCGACCAAGCCCAGCGCGACCGGCAGGATCGAGAGCCGTAGGCCCGCGGCCAGTGCCGAGTCTTGGTAGAGGCGCACCAGCGCGAAGGGCACGAGGAAGAACACGCCGAACAGCGTCGCGTACGACACGAAGTTCGCCGTGTTGCCGAGCAGAAAGGCGGGTTTGGCGAGCAGCTTGAGGTCGAGCAGCGGCGCCGCGGTGCGATGCTCGGTGCGCACGAACAGCAGGGCGCACGCCACGCCGACCAGGAGGCAGGCGATCAGGATCGGCGATCTCGGTCCGAGCGCATGCAGCTCGTTCAAGGCGGCAACCAGACCCGTCAGGGCCGGTGCGATCAGCAGCGCGCCGCGCCAGTCGAAGCGCTCGTGCTTGGAGGCGACGCCCGTCTGGGGAAGAACGAACCAGCCCAGGATCGCGCCCGCGATGCCCAGCGGAACGTTGATCCAGAAGGCCCACTGCCAGCCGAGCGTGTCGAGGATGAAGCCGCCGATCGCCGGCCCGGCGCCGAGGCCCACGGCCTGCGCCGCCGACTGGAGCCCGAGGCCGCGGCCGCGTTCCTCGGGACCCATGATCATGACCACGATGGCGACGCTGTTCGAGGTGATCAGCGCGCCGCCGATCGCCTGCAGGACGCGGAAGAAGATGAGCTGCGGCAGGCTCGTCGCGTAGCCGCACAGGGCGGAACCCGCGATGAACAGGAGGAAGCCGGCAGTATAGAGAAGCTTGCGGCCGAACATGTCCGACAGCCGCCCGAAGATCGGCATGAACGAGGCCAGCGCCAGGAGATAGGCGACGGCGACCCAGCTCACGCTGGCCAGGCGGGCGCCGAACTCGACTTCGAGCCGCGGCAGCAGCACCTGGGTCATGCTGGCATCGACCTGTCCCATGACGGCGCCGATGCAGACGGTGCCGACGACGAACCAGCGATACGCCGGCAGGCGCGCGACCACCGGCAACGGGGGCGGCTCCCGCCCTTCGAGAGCGGCAGCCCTCAGGGCGCGGAACGACAAGGGACCGGGTGTGTCCGACATCACCAGGTCGGCTTGGATTCGAAGGTCGTCGCCGCTCTGGTCTCGCGGGCGGCCTCGTCCACCCGGGCGTCGAACGTGTAGGTCGTGCCGACGGCCGACTGGCTGACCCTGTCGCCATAGGCATTGGCAAGCGCATGCAGGGCCCGCCAGCCGGTGCAGTGGCCGGTGATGAAGTAGCCGATGTCGAAGGCTGCAAGCGCCTCGACCGTCTGCGGGATAAGGCGTTCCATCACGCCGCCCAGATGCAGGCCGCCCATCACCGCGTGGATGGGGATGTCGGGGAACAGGCGCTTCGTCTCGGTGCAGACGTTGACGATGCCGGCATGGGAGCAGGCGCTGAACACGACGAGGCCGAGGTCGCACACGTTCACGATCAGCATGCGTTCGTCCATCAGGAACGGGTCGGGCCGCCATTCCTCCGAATTGTCCCTGCGGCAGAGATGGTCCTCGCGGCCCTTCTCGAAGGCGCTGACGCGGGGAATCTCGCCGCTGTAGTAGAAGTGACCGTCGAGCAGGGTGCGTGGCCCGCCGTCGTTGGCGATCCGCGCGCCCTGCGCCTCCATCTGGGCAGGCGTCGGAACCCGCGCCGCCGGGAAGATCGTGCCGTCCTGCAGCCGCACGCCGCGTTCGTTGAACATGTCGGGATTGACGTTGACCGTCACGCTGCTCCGGCCGCGGCGGGCAGCGATGGCGTCGAGCGCTGCCGGCAGGGCGCCCATGTGGTCCCAATGCCCATGGGTGACGGCGATCTCCTCGACCTCGCCGAGGTCGATCGCCATGTTGCGGCAGTTGCGGATGAAGGCCGCACCTTCCGTCCCGGTGTCGAACAGCAGCGTGTGCTGCTTTGCGCCGATCCTCGTCCTGAGGCGCAATCCGTAGCCGAGATTGGCCACCAGAAGCGTTTCGCCGGAAATCTCCGTCGCGCCGGCCCTCAAGATGTTGGCCATCTCCGAGGTCGCGAAGGCGGGCTTGCTCGCATAGGTGTCGCTCACATTGTCGGTGATGACGTCGACGGTGAGCGAATCGACGGCGGCGAGGTCGGACATGCGAAGCGCCTCCTGTGTCAGGGTCCCGGAGCGAGCGGTCGGGCGAGATAGCGGACGGTCTTGGCGCCATCATGGATGGCGGCATGGCCGACCTCCAGGAAGCCCAAAGATGCATGGAAGGCGTCAGAGGCCGGATTGGGCGGATCCGAGTTGACCTCGCAGACGACCCGTTCGTGGCCGGCGACGCGGGCGGCGCGGAAAAGGTCCTGATACAGGCGATTGGCCAGACCGCGCTTGCGCATGGCCGGATCGACGACGATGCGGTCGACATAGACGAAGCGCGGGTAGCGTTGGCGGAACCAGAGGTAGTTGGGACTGTCGTATTCCGCGTCCTGATCGAAGGCCAGGAGGAAGGCCGCAACGTCACCGATACGACGCGCATGGAAAGCCTGCGCCAGCAGATGCCGCAGCCGCCCGGCATCGAGCCAGGACAGCTCGACGGCGTGATCGTTGTTGAGGGCGAGGAGGGAGGCCTCGTCGCCTGCGGAAACGCTGGCCAGTTCGGTCAGGCGTTCGTCTCCTTCAGGAAGCGGATCAGCAGGCGGCTCACTTCCGCCGCCTGTTCCTGCTGGACCCAGTGGCCTGCGCCTTCGACCATGTGGATCTCCTTCATGTTGGTGCAGGCGCTCTTCTGCATCTTTTCCAGTGCGCCGGGCGACTGGTAATTGCCCCAGTCGCTCTTGCCGGAGATGAAGGTAGAAGGCTGGTCGATGGTGCGGCCGGTGAAGATCTCGAGTTCGGGCGTCACGCGGCCGCTGGTGCGGGCACGGTACCAGTTCAGGCCACCCTGGAATCCCGTGCGTTCGTACTCGCCAGCGTAGACCGCGAGCTCGTCGTCCGTGAGCCATTTGGCGGCGGCGATCTCCTCGGGCGTCGGCATGTGCTTGGCCACCGTCTCGGCCATGCCTTCGGCCAGGTCCATGACGTAATAGGTCGGCATCTTCGCCAGTTCCTCGGCGGTCCAGCCCTTCAGCTCGTAGGGCTTGTTCGCCTTCCAGTCGGCGCTCTTGTAGTGATAGTAGGCCCGCAGGAAATTGTGCAGGCCCTGCTTGGGGTGCCACTGTTCCTCGTTGGCTTCGCGCGTCGACTGGTACCATTGGTAATGCTTACGCGGCCGCGGCAACGCCGCCAGGGCGGCATGGACGTCCGGCGCCTTGGGCGCCGCCGGCTTTCCCGCCGTGTCGAACGGCACCGAAGACGGGCCGGGGAAAGGTGCGCTCATCAGCGCCATGCGCTTGAAGATGTCGGGGCGGACCAGCGACGCATAGGAAGCGACCGAAGAGCCGAAATCATGGCCGACCGCGGCCTCGGCGGTGCGATGCCCCAGCGCATAGAGCACGCCGATCGCGTCGCGCAGCAGATTCGTGAAACGGAAGCCGATCTGATCGGCGTCGAAGTCGGCGCTCCAGCCAGTCGTGCGACCATAGCCGCGCAGGTCGGGGGCAATGACGTGGTAGCCGGCTTCGGCCAGCGCCGGCATGACCTTACGCCAGCTGTAGGCAATCTCGGGAAAGCCGTGGAACAGCATCACGGCCGGAGCTTTGCGATCGAAGCCGGCTTCGAGCACGTGGATGTCGAGGCCGTTGATGCCGGGAAGGATGCGGGCGCGAAGGCCGGCGGGAAGAACGGAAGAGGGAAGCGGTTGCATGGGCTGAGCCTACGACGGGCGCGCCCAGAATGGCAGCGCAGTCGTCGACTCAATTGCGGTCGGTCCGCCCTGCGGCTATGCGACGATCAGGTGTCGTCGGAATGCCTAAGCCGTGGGCCAAGCAACCTTCGGCATCTGCCCGGTGCGATCATAGGCGTCCGCAACACGCTCGACGCATTTCTCGAACGCGGTGGAGTGCGGGCGAACGCCCTGCTCGATGCAGGCCTTCTCCGCGATGGCCAAGGCATGGCCGGAACGCGCCTGGACGGAAGGGGTAAGGGCGGCCGTCGCGGCTGCGGCGCAAACGGCAATGAAAATCGTATTGAAGCGACTCATGACATCCTCCGTTACTCACTGGAAAAACGTCATCGGACGGCGCGAAGTTGCCGGCGGGCCGACTCAGTGCTCGGCGATTTCGCGTTCGTACTGGGGTTCGTCGGTGAACACGAGCAGGCGCCTTGCATGGGCCTCGCGCTCCATGCACGCCTTGTACCCGGACGTAGCGGGCGAGAGGCCGTATTCCATGCAGGCATCCCGGGCGTCCGCAGTCACCTTCGCCATCGTATAGGCGATCTCCGGCTTGCCCCATTCGATCGCGCGTGTCGCCTGGGAGAGGCAGTATTCGTAGCCTTCCGTCTTCGGGGTGATGCCTTGCTCACGGCAGATCCGCTCCGCCTGGCTCTGGGCGGAGGCCGGCGGCACCGGGGGCGCAAAGGCCACGATCCCCGCCATGAGGAACACGCTTCCCAGCGCCAGACCGGCGTGCAGCTGGTTGCGGGTCATTGTTCGGCTCCCGTTGAGTTGGTTGCGATCAGGTACTGAACAAACGCCCTGAATCACCAAGGGGTTGCTGATACAAACGATACAATCGTCTGCACTCGCCCCTTTTCCGCCTCAATCGGACACCGGTCAGTAGCTCTTCGGCAGTCCCAACACCCGTTCCGCCACGTAGCAGAGGATGAGCTGCTCGCTGACCGGAGCGATTCGGGCAATCATGACCTCGCGCAGGAAGCGCTCTACATGGAACTCCTTGGCGTAGCCGTAGCCGCCATGGGTCAGGATCGCGCGCTCGCAGGCATCGTAGGCGGCGCGGGCGCCGAGATACTTGGCCGAATTGGCCTCGGCGCCGCATTCCTTGCCGTTGTCGTACAGCCAGGCCGCCTTGAAGGTGAGCAGGTTGGCCGCCTCGAGCTGCATCCAGCTCTCGGCCAGCGGATGCTGGATCGCCTGGTTCTTGCCGATCGGCCGGCCGAACACGACCCGCTCCTTGGCGTACTGCGTCGCCCGCGCCAGCGCCGCCTTGCCGATGCCGATGGCCTCGGCCGCGATCAGGATGCGCTCGGGATTGAGCCCGTGCAGCAGGTAGTGGAAGCCCTTGCCCTCCTCGCCGATCCGATCCTCGAGCGGCACTTTCAGCCCGTCGATGAACACCTGGTTGGTGTCGATCGCCTTGCGGCCCATCTTCTCGATCTCGCGCACCTCGATCTTGCTGCGGTCGAAGTCGGTGTAGAACAGCGACAGCCCGTCGGTCGGGCGCTTGCACTTCTCCTTCGGCGTGGTGCGGGCGATCAGCAGCATCTTGTCGGCGACCTGCGCCGTCGTGGTCCAGGTCTTCTTGCCGTGCACGACGTAGCCGTTGCCGTCACGCTCGGCCCGCGTCTCCAGCGCCGTCGTGTTCAGGCCGGCGTCGGGCTCGGTGACGGCGAAGCAGCCCTTCACCTTGCCCCTGATGATGTCGGGCAGGATGCGCTTCTTCTGCTCTTCGGTGCCGAACACCACGATCGGATTGGGCCCGAACACGTTGAGATGGATCGCCGAGGCGCCCTGCAGCGCCGCGCCCGATTCGGCGACCGCCTGCATCATGATCGAGGCCTCGGTGATGCCGAGGCCGGAGCCGCCGAACTCCTCGGGCATGGCGATGCCCAGCCATCCGGCGTCGGCCATGGCCCGATAGAAATCCTCCGGGAAGCCGCCTTCCTTGTCCTTCTTCAGCCAGTATTTTTCGTCGAAGCCGGCACAGAGTTTGGCGACGCTGTCCTTGATGGCGAGCTGGTCTTCGGAGAAGGCGAAATCCATTTTGAAACCTCTGTCATCCCGAGCGTCAGCGAGGGATCTTTAGGGGCAGGAGAAGGATCCCTCGCTTGCGCTCGGGATGACAAAAAGTCAGCGGTTGAGGCCGAGGAAGCTCAGCATGAGCCGGTTGAACGGCTCGGGCCGCTCGACGTTGGGCAGATGGCGCGCCTTGGCGATGTCCTCGTAACGGGCGCCGGGAATCTTCGAGGCGATCAGCTTGTTGCGATCGGGCGGCGTGGCCGGATCGTCGTCGCCGCAGATCACCAGCGTGGGAATCTTGATGGTCGGCAGCCGGTCGAGATAGTCGAAATTCTGGATGGCCGCGGCGCAGCCCAGGAAGCCCGCATCCGACGTGCCGCAGATGGTCGAGTGGATCTCCTTCCAGCGTGTCGGGTTGGCTTCCTTGAACTCGGGCGTGAACCACCGCTCCATGTTGCCGTCGGCCAGGGCCTTGGCGCCGCCCTTGCGCACCGCCGCCTTGCGCTGGTTCCAAAGGCCCGCCGAATCGTCGGGCGAGGAGGGATGCGTGTCGCAGAGGGTGAGCGACTGCAGCCGCTCCGGATAGGCCAGCGCAAAGCCCTGGCCGATCATGCCGCCGATCGACAGGCCGATGTAATGGACCTTCCAGATGCCCAGCACGTCGAGCGCGCCTTTCACGTCGCCCGCGAGCTGGTCCATCGTGTAATCGCCCTCGACCGGCTGGCTGCCGCCATGCCCGCGCATGTCGAGGCGCAGCACGCGATAGCCGGCGGTCAGCAGCGGCACGAGCTGCTCGGTCCACATACCGCCATCGGCCGCCAGCGAATGGGTGAAGCAGACCGTCGGCGCGTTCTGCGGCCCGGCCAGGTCGAAGTAGATCTTGCGTCCGTCGAGTGAGAGCAGCATTCAAACCCCCATGTCATCCTGAGCGCAGCGAAGGATCTCACGCTGGCTACAGTTGCCGTCTGTCCGCCATGCAAGGTCCTTCGCTACGCTCAGGACGACAAGAACAATCACATGGCCGAAATGCCGCCGTCGATGATCACTTCCGAGCCGGTCATGAAGCTCGATTCGTCGGAGGCGAGGAAGACCAGCGCCCAGCCCACTTCCTCGGGCCGGCCGAGGCGGCCGATCGGGACCTGCTTGCCGAGCTTCTGCTGCATCAGGTCCTGGCCGAAACGGTCGCGATACTTGTCGAGGATCGGCGTGTCGATGAAGGTCGGATGCACCGAATTGCAGCGGATGTTGTAACCCGACTTGGCGCAGTGCAGCGCCACCGACTTCGAGAGCAGGCGGACGCCGGCCTTGGCCGAGTTGTAGGCCGCCATGTTGGCGCCGGCGATGATGCCGGAGATCGACGAGATGTTGATCACCGAGCCGCCCAGCCGCGCCGTGTGCTTCTTGATCTCGGCGACGCCGTGCTTGCAGCCGAGGAACACGCCGTCGAGGTCGATCGCATGGACCTTGCGCCATTCTGCGAGTTCGATCTCCTCGACCGTCTTGCTGAGGCCGATGCCGGCCGAGTTCAGCAGCACATGCAGGGCGCCGAACTTGTCCACGGTTTCCTGGATCGCGGCCTTCCAGTTGTCCTCGCTGGTGACGTCCAGCTTCACGAAATGCCCGGACGAGCCCAGCCGGTCGGCGACCGCCTTGCCGCGGTCGGCCGCGACGTCGGCCACCACGACCTTCGCGCCTTCCTTGGCCATCAGTTCGGCGGCATTGGCGCCGAGTCCGGAGGCGCCGCCGGTGATGAGCGCAACCTTGCCGGCCAGACGATCCGTCATGTCTTCTTTCCTCCCGAGGCGGCCCCCGCTCTTGCCTCGCGGTGGGCGATGTAGGTCGTGGAGGCCACGATGATGGCGGCGCCCACGAAGGTCCAGATGTCCGAGGTCTTGCCCCAGACCGCCACGTCCATCAAGGCGGCCCAGACAATGCCGAGGAAGGTGATGGACTGCAGGGCGGAAATGTCGAGCAGGCGGTAGGCCCAGGTGATGAAGAAATAGCCCATCGTCCCGAAGAAGCCGGCGGCCAGGAACAGCAGGAGCTGGTCGGCGGTTGGCGTCTGCCAGAACCACAGGCCGAGCGGCGTGAAGCAGATGGCGCCGATGATGCTCTGCCACAGCACGACGACGGCCGGCTTGTCGCGACTCGACACGACCTTGGCCACCAGGTTGGAGCCGGCGATCAGCGGCACGGCGCACAGCATCATGACGATGCCGGGGTTCACGGTTACGAGCCCCGGCCGCACGATGATCAGCATGCCGACGAAACCGATGCCGACCGCCAGCCAGCGCCGCCAATGCACCGTCTCGCGCAGGAAGATGACCGCGCCCAGGGTGACGAAGATCGGCCCGGTGAAGCCCAGCGCCGCCATGGTGGCGAGCGGCAGCCAGACCACGGCCTCGTACCAAAGGGCATAGCCCGACGTATGGAAGAGCCCGCGGAAGCAGTGGAGCTTCAGGTCCTGCGTCTTCATGCCGGCGAGGCCGGCGCGCCAGAACAGATAGGGCGCGATCAGCGCGACGCCGGCGACCCAGCGGCCCCAGGCGACGTAGAGCGGCGGCATCTCGCTCGCCAACTCCTTCACCGAGGCGTTCAGAAAATTGAAGAAGAGTCCCGAGAGCACGGCCAGGAAGAAGCCGCGGGCCGTGCGCGAGGGGATCAGGCGCGACAGCGTGTCGGGCTGGTCGATGGCGGGAGCGGACATGCGCCGGCAGAGGAAGCCGATACGGGATCGGGGTCAAGGCACTGCTTTTGCAGGTCGGCCCCGCGGCGAGCCTTGCGCTCCGCAATCGTGACCGTGAGAATGCCGTAGAGAGGAATGCCATGCCCGATGCCGTCGCCGAGACTGTGAAGCACGCGGCCCCCGGCCATCCGCTCGATCCGCTGACCCCCGACGAAATCCGCCGGGCGTCGGCTGCCGTGCGCGCGGCGCACGATCTCGGGCCGGGCATGATGTTCGAAACGGTGAGCCTGCACGAACCCGCCAAGAGCGTCGTGACGGACTTCCGGGCAGGCGCGCCGTTTCCGCGCGAGGCGTTCGTTTGCGCCTTCGACCGCACCAACGGCCAGGTCTGGGAGGCGCGGGTGGACCTCGTCGCCGACAAGGTCGTCGACTGGCGGCACGTTCCCGGCGTGCGGCCACGGATCCTGGTCGACGACATCCTGCTGGTCGGCGAGGTCGCGCGGGCCGATCCGCGGTTCCGCGAGGCGCTGGCCCGGCGCGGCATCACCGACATCGAGAACGTCCAGGTCGACCCTTGGTCGGCCGGCAATTACGGGTTGCCCGACGAGGAGGGCCGGCGGCTCTCCCATACCTTCTGCTGGTACCGCAGCGAGAAGAACGACAACGGCTATGCCCACCCCATCGAAGGGCTCTGCGCCGTGGTCGATCTCGACCGGGCCGAGGTGCTGCGCGTCGACGATTACGGCGTGGCCGAGGTGCCGAGGCTCGATCGCAACTATGCCGCCCGCTACCGGAGCGTCTTTCGCGACGACGTGAAGCCCCTGGAAATCGTCCAGCCGGCGGGCCCGAGCTTTGTCGTCGAGGGCAACGAGGTCCGCTGGCAGAAGTGGCGCTTCCGCGTCGGCTTCAATGCCCGCGAGGGGCTGGTGCTGCATGCGATCGGCTACGAGGACGAGGGACGGCTGCGGTCGGTGCTGCACCGTGCGGCCTTGTCCGAGATGGTCGTGCCCTACGGACATCCCGGCGGCGGGCACTTTCGCAAGAATGCCTTCGATGTCGGCGAGTACGGCATCGGAGTCTTGGCCAATTCCCTGACCTTGGGCTGCGACTGTCTCGGCGCCATCCGCTACTTCGATGCCTGGCTGTCCGACAGCAAGGGCGATCCCTACTGCATCGAGAGCGCGGTGTGCCTGCACGAGGAGGATTTCGGCATCCTGTGGAAGCATACCGACCTGTTCACGGGCGAGGTCGATGTGAGGCGCGCGCGACGGCTGGTCGTGTCGTCGATCTCGACGGTCGGCAACTACGAGTACGGTTCCTTTTGGTACTTCCACCAGGACGGCTCGATCCATTTCGAGATGAAGGCGACCGGGATCATGAACACCGCTGGCCTGCGGCCCGGCGAGGCGCCGGACTACGGGACGATCGTTTCGCCCGGCGTCTATGCCCACTACCATCAGCACGTCTTCAACATGCGTCTCGACATGGCGGTGGACGGCGAGCGCAACCGCGTCGTCGAGGTCGACACGGTGGCTTTGCCGATGGGCGACGACAATCCGTACGGCAATGCCTTCACCACGCGCCAGACGGTGCTGGCAAGTGAGCAGGGTGCGCAGCGCAACGTCGACTTCAACGCCGCCCGCTTCTGGAAGATCGAGAGTGCGGAGGCCCGCAACCGGCTGGGCCAGCCCACCGCCTACAAGCTGCTGCCGTTGAGCCCGGTCCCGACCTTCTCGCATCCGCAGTCGATGGTTACCCGGCGCGCCGCCTTCATGACCCGTCAACTCTGGGTCACCGCCTACCATCCCGACGAGATCTACGCGGCCGGCCGCTACCCCAACCAGAGCAGCGGCGGCGACGGACTGCCGGCCTGGACGGAAGCGGATCGTCCGCTGGTCGATACCGATCTCGTGGTCTGGCACAGCTTCGGCCTGCACCATATTCCACGACCCGAGGATTTCCCGGTCCAGCCCGTGATCACCGCCGGTTTTGCCCTTCATCCCACCGGATTCTTCAGTGAAAATCCGGCTCTCGATGTCCCGCCCTCGGCCAGCAGCATGAGCTGCTGCGTCGATTGAGGCGGCCCGGATAAGACGGATCGGACCTCAAGCGAGGAGATGGCCATGGATACCGTGATCGAGACCGCGTCGCGCTGCCGGAGCCTCTCGGACGCGCCGACCGCGCCCATCCTGTTCGCGCATTTCGTGCTGCGCTCGTCGAACGTGCAGCCGATGATCGACTGGTATTCGGCGGTGCTGAACATGCGCGTGGTCCAGCGCACCGACTACATCTGCTTCATGACCTATGACGATGAGCATCATCGCCTGGGCATCGTCAACCTCGCGGGGCTGAAGCCGCCCGATGCCAAGACCTCGGGTCTCGCGCATGTCGCATATACGTTCGGTGACATCGGCGCGCTGCTCTCGACCTATCGCCGCGTGAAGGCGTTGGGCATCGAGCCGTCGCGCTGCATCCATCACGGGCCCACCGTGTCGATCTACTATCGCGATCCCGATGGCAACGGCGTCGAACTCCAGGTCGACCGTTATGCGACGAAGGAGGCGACGGCGGCCTACTTCCAGACCGAGGCGTTCCGGAAGAACCCGATAGGCGTCGCGTTCGATCCCGAAGCGCTGGTGAAAGCCTACGAGGCCGGCGCTCCGGAGAGCGAATTGCTCGACATGCCGGACGGTCCGCCGGCGCCGCCGCAATCGGTGCCTTCTCCTCGTTAGGACGTGCGCGTTTCCAACGCGCCTAGAGCATCGAGC
>Ga0209066_10006041_pt1 | contig 12496 bp, 9 predicted proteins | sample All_14_2_FD_187198 | JGI IMG/M metagenome (GOLD analysis project Ga0209066, IMG submission 187198) | Freshwater microbial communities in response to fracking from Pennsylvania, USA - Allegheny Zone_MetaG_DW_15 (SPAdes) (version 2) ...
CAATGGGCGCGCGGGTCATTTACTGCGAGCGCTACGCGGACCACCACCGCTACCATGCGCAGGAGATCATCGACGCGGTCAACAAGGCGGCCGACCTGCACGCCGACGCGCTGCTGACAACCGAGAAAGATGCGGTCCGTTTCCCCCGGCTCGAAACCACGCCCCTGCCGGTCTTCTATCTGCGGGTCGACATCGAGCTGCTGAGCGGCGCGGAGAATTTCCATGAGGCCGTCGAGCACATCTGCTTCCGCAAGAACGGACGGGGCAAAACGCCGTCTGCGCCCGACAACCCACACACGTGAGCCCTGCTGTGACTGAAACCCAGAAAGCGTCCGAAGACCCTCACCCGCGCGTGCTGCGCTCGGTCTCCGTGGTCAGCCTCATGACCGCCATCAGCCGGGTGGGCGGGCTGGTACGCGAGATGGCGATGGCCTATTTCTTCGGCACCTCCGCGCTCAAGTCGGCGTTCGACATCGCCTTCACCCTGCCGAACCTTTTCCGCCGCCTGTTCGGCGAGGGCGCGTTGGCAAGCGCCTTTGTGCCGGTCTTCAGCGAGACCCTGGAGAAGGAAGGCAAGGAGCGCGCGGGCCTGCTGGCCATGCGGATCGTCACGCTGCTGATCACCTTTCTGGGGCTGCTCACCTTGGGCGGCATCCTGATCTCCTTTCCGGTGGAGCGCGCGCTGGCGCCCGAGAGCCGCTGGCTGATCCCGCTCCCGCTGATGCGGATCATGCTGCCCTACGCTTTGCTGATCTGCGTGGCGGCGCTGCTGTCCGGCATGCTGAACACGGTGGGCCGCTTCGCGGTCTCGTCGCTCACCCCGTTCCTGCTGAACCTGGTCTGGATCGTCACGCTGGTCGGGCTCTTCCCGTTCCTTCGGAACGAGCCGGCTTTCCGCATCCGCGTCCTGAGCTGGATGATCCTTTTCGCCGGGTTGGCGCAAATCCTCTTCCAGCTGCCGGCGCTGTCGCGCTCCGGGTTCCGCTTCCGCCTCTGCTTCTCCGGGCTTCTCCGGGACGAGAAGCTCCGGCGCGTGTTGACGCTGATGGCCCCCGCCGCGCTGGGCATGGGGCTGATCCAGATCAACGTGTGCATGGACAAGCTGCTCGCCTACTGGGCCGATGCCGCCGCGCCCGCCGCGCTCGAGTATGCGGAGCGCATCGTCTACCTCCCGCTGGGCATGTTCGGCACGGCGTTCATGACCGTCCTGCTGCCCACCTTCTCCCGCCAGGTCTCGCGCGGCGACCTGGTTTCGGTGCGCGACACGCTCGAGCGCGCGATCCGCCATCTCGCGCTGATCATGGCCCCCTGCTCTGCGGCGCTGGTCTTCTTGGCGCTGCCGGTCATCGAGCTGATCTACAGCATGCAGGGCGGCTCCTTTGACCACACGTCGGCGGTGCTCAGCGCGCGGGCGCTGGCCGCGTATGCGCCGGGCCTTCTGGTGTTCAGCTTCCAGAAGGCGCTGACGCCGGCCTTTTACGGCCTGCAGGACCTGCGCACGCCGGTGCGCGTCAGCCTGTTCGGGCTGCTGCTCAATTTCACGCTGAATGTCCTGTGCGTAGGGCTCCTGCCGCACGGGTGGAAGCATGTGGGAATCGCGGGGGCGACGGTCTTCACCAGCGTGGTGAACGGCCTGACGCTGGCGGTGATCCTGCACCGGCGGCTGGGGACGCCGCGGGCGTCGGCGCTGACCGGCCCCGTGGTACGGGCCATCGCCGCGGCGCTGGTCATGGCGCTGGCCGCCTTTCACGCCCATGCGGCGACGCTGCGCGCGGCGCTGGCGACGGGCTGTCCGACCAAAGCCTCCCAGCTCCTCGCGATCGGCGTTGCGGTCATCCTGGCCGTTGCGGTTTACGGCGCGCTCATGATGCTCCTCAACCGGAACGAGCTGCGCGAGATGGTGGGCGAGTTCCGCCAACGGCGGACGAAGAAAGGGAACTGAGATGGAGGCCAGAACCTTTGTGGTGGCGTGCGGCGGCACGGGCGGACATGTGTTCCCCGGCCTGGCCGTGGCACAGGAGTTGAGGCGGCGCGGCCACACGGTCGAGGTCTGGTTTTCCGGGCGCGCCATCGAGTCCTCGACCTTGTGCAGCTGGGACGGCCCCGTTTTTCTGACCGGGGCCCGGCAGCTCTCTCTGCGCGCGATCCCCCAGGTGTTCCGCGCGTTCCGCCGCTCTCTGAAGGCCTGTAAGCTGCTGCGCCCGGACGCCCTGCTGGCCATGGGCAGCTACGCCAGCCTGCCGCCCGTGCTGGCCGCGCGTTCCTGCGGCGTGCCGGTCCTGCTGCACGAGGCCAATGCGGTGCCGGGCAAAGCGGTGGACTTCCTTTCGTGTTTCGCGGCGCTCACAGCCACCAGTTTCGAGGAGACCGCCACATGGCTGCAGGGCCGCAAGGTGGTCTGCACGGGATTGCCGGTGCGGGATGACCTGGCGGCGCAGCCGCGTTTCGCCGATGTGCCCGAAGGCCTGTTCACCGTGTTCGTGACGGGCGGAAGCCAAGGCGCGCGGCGCGTGAACGAGCTGGCCTCTCAGGCGCTGTGCCTCCTCAAACAGTCCGGCGTGGATGATTTCTTCGTGATCCATCAGTGCGGCGCGGCCGACGAGGCTCGGGTGAGGGCCGCGTACCAGGCGGCCGGCGTCCGTGCGCGCGTGTGCGCGTTTCTGGCGGAAATGGGACAGGCGTATGCGACCGCGGATCTCGTGATCTGCCGTGCGGGGGCCTCCACCTGTTTCGAGCTGTGCCTGCTGGGAAAACCGTCGCTGCTGATCCCGCTGCCGACCGCCGTGCGCAATCACCAGCACGTGAACGCCACCGCGCTCGCCCGGTGCGGCGGCGCCGACGTGGGCATTCAGCGCGAACTTACGGCGCGCTCGCTCATGCGCTACGTGCTCAATAAAAAGGGCGACCCGGCGGCCTTGACGCACATGAGCCAGGCGCTGAAACCATTGGCGACCCCCGCTGCAGCGGCACGCGTGGCGGACGCGCTGGAGGGCATTGCGGCAACGCGTCCGCTCCAGCGGCCCGGCGCGGTTTAGCCGACGGCAAGGCCCGCATCAGGGCGCCTTTCTCGGCGGTGCCCCCGAGCCTTCTTTTTTCGGCTGCTGCAGCTCCATCATCTGCTTGGCGAACATCTGGAAGAAAAGCTCCTGCAAAACAGCCCGCCCGTCACGGTTGATGCGCTGCAGGGCGGCGATCTCATTCGAATGGAAGCGCAACGAAGCGGTCAGCGTGTGATCCGCGCTCTGGCTGATGCCGAATGTCGCGCCATCCCCCCCTGACGGCATGATGCGCACCTGCTCGGGCTTCACGTCCGGTATGACGGAGACCATGTGCCGCAGCAGGCTGGCGAGGTGCAGGCTGGCGCCGACGCTCAGCGCCTCGCCCAGAGCCGGGTCTTGGCCGCTGATCTTGCGATGCAGGGTCACCGGGCCTTCGGGAAACGTCAGGGCGGACAGCTCGTTCTCGATCGTGTTGGCAACGCCGATCACGGCGATGAGGTGCCCGCGGGTGACGGCTGTTTCCAGCACGGTCTGCTTGAGAAAGAGCGAGAGCAAGGTGAAAGAGAGCGAGGCTTCCGCAGTCTTTTCGCCGGGGGCCGCCGCCGGAGGCTTCAGGGATATCGCATAGGAATGGATATCCACATCGCCCGCGCGCCGCACGGGCTGCGGCGTCAGGATGATCCCGTCGTCCTGTTTCACCGAGTGCAACCGCCGGATCGCCTCCGTAACCTGCGCCTCCTGCTTGACCGGCTCGACCTGCACAAAGCAGAACCGCTGACCGTCTTTCGTCGGCGCGAGGTAGATCAGACGCTCCCCGCTGTAGGCCTCCTGCGGGGCAAGCCCCGCATACGGGCGCAAGAGGCGGAATCGCGTCTTGCCGAAATACTCGTCCCAAAGATCCGGCGCTCCGCACGCGGAGGCCGAGGCGAAAAACGCGGTGCCGGGCAAGCCGTTCCAGAGTCGCTCCTGCGGTGGCCGCAAAGAGGCCGCCAGCGCATCGAGCCCGGTTTTGGCCAAAGGCTTGCCGCGCACGGTGAGGGCGAGGGCCTGCCCGTCCAGCGCGAGCGCGAACGCAAACGTCTCGAAGTCGCGGAGCAGCTTGTCCGCGTTGACGAAGTCCGTCGCTTTCGCGCCCCGCGTGCCGATCAGGTCGGCGAAACGCTGGGGGTTCACCAACACGCGGAGGGTTCCCGGGAGAGACTGCATCGGCGCGTCGACGAGGTGCGCGCGGTTTTTCCACGCCCAGGCGAGCGCGTCGCGCGAGGTCGAGGTGAACAGGTGACCGCCAGTGAGCGCCACCGCGACGAGCGGCGGCAGATTGGTGGCCGCCGGATCCTCGAAGAGGGTAAACGGCTCAGAAGGCGTCCGCTTCCGGTAGGCGGAGGCAAAGGCCTCCAATACGGCTGAGCCGTTATCGGTCAGCGGAAGGAGCGCCACGTTGGCGGGGTTGCCGTCGCTGAGCGGCAGCGCGGGGTCCACGGTCTGGACAATGCGCAGCGTGTCCTTGGCGGAGACGCCCGAAAAAGAGGGCAAAGCCATCGCCTTCGCCAGCGTCGTCTGGACCAGCTCCAACGCCATCGGCAAGTCCGCAACCCGGCTGAACGCCGAAGCCCCATAGATGACACTCTGATAGCTGTCCGCCTCCAGAATGCCGACAAAAAGCCGTTCAGCGCGGACGGCCGGCGCCAGCAACAGCAGAGAAGCCATCAGGCCGGTGCGCCATAAGGCGGACCCCGCATCTGCACAGTGCCGTCTCATTCGCGGTTTCTCTTGGGCTGCGGGTGATAGAACATCAGGACCATCATCTTCAGCTGCTCAGCCAGATCGGGATCGCCCACCGGATCGATATACGTGACGGTCTTGTTCTGGATGTTCGCCGACACGTAAATCTGGTCAGCCTCTTCGACCTTCTCGGGCTTTTTCGGCTTCTCGAACAAACCCTTGTCCACGAGGCCCTGAAACAGAACGACCGCATCCTCGCGCGGAATGTTCAAGCGCGACTCGCGGATGTCGTTCCACTGCGCGTTGTTCACGTCTTTCGCGAAAGGGTTGCTGACCAGCGGGCTGGTGCCCTCGCGGACGGTGACAACCCCGTTCCCGTCCAGGCGGACACGCACGCGCTGCGTCCTCTTTGTCAGCGTATAGTGCCGGATCTCAACCCAGTTCAGGCCGGACTCCTTGACTGAAAAATAGGGGTTCTCCATCGGGTGCTGGCACCCTCCGAGCAGAGCGGCCGCAAAAACGGCTGAAAAGAGAATTGTGTAACGCATGCCATAATAATGGCGGGAATATGGAGCCCGGGCAAGAACGAAGTGCGCCCGCATGAAAAACACGGACGCTGTTTTTTTGTAACGCGCTCCCGGCCTTCCGTGTATATTAAAAACAATGAGGCCTTTCTACATTCTCTGCGCGGCGGTCCTGATCGTCGCGCTGCCGCTCCTTCTCCGGCGTACGCCGGAGTCGGGCGAGTGGCGTAAAGGGGACCCCGAGCTGGTGATCGTCACCCCGCACAACGAGGCGTTCCGTCAGGAGTTCGCCGAAGGTTTCTCGCGGTGGCACCGCGCGAAATTCGGAAGGCCCGCCCAGATCGACTGGCGCGTGATCGGCGGCACAACGGAAATCATGCGCTATCTCGCCTCCGAGTACGGCGCTTCGGCCAAGACCTACGTCCTGTCTCAGAACCGGCCCTGGCCTCCGAACGGCGCCGAGCTCATCTTGGCGCGTAAGCGTCCCGACACGGCGCGCGACGCGGGGGGCGGTGCCCTGTGGGACCTGTTCAGAGGCGAAGACGCGCCCGGAAAAATCACCTGCCGCATGGATCTCTTTTTCGGCGGCGGCGTGTACGACCACGAGAAAGCCGAAAAGCAGGGGCTGACCGTGCCCGCGTGGGGAGCCGCAGGGCCGCCGCCGGGGCTTTTTGAAGACGCGGAAGGGCGCGTGCTGATCCCGCGCGAATGGAACGGCGAGGTGTGGCGCGGCCAGGCCTTCTATGGCAGCGTGCTGAGCGCGTTCGGCCTCTGCTACAACGCCGACCGCCTCGCGGACCTCGGCATCGGGCACCCGCCTGCAGCCTGGGAGGACTTGGCAGACCCGCGCTATTTCGGGCAGCTCGGCTTGGCCGACCCGACCAAAAGCGGCAGCGTGGCCAAGGCTTTTGAAATGATCATCCAGGCGCAAAGCGCCAAAACCGTCGCGAAGGCCGGGTTCACGCGCGAACAGCTCCGGCGTTACGAAGCGGCCATCGCCGCGGCGAAACAGGGCGTGGGCGAGCGGCCGCCAGACGTGCCGCCTGCCTATCAGGAGGCTGTTGAGCGCGGCTGGCAGGACGGCATCCGGCTGGTGCGCCGCATCGGCGCGAACGCGCGTTACTTTACCGACGCGTCGGGAAAGGTGCCGGTGGATGTGGCCATGGGTGCTGCCGCAGCCGGAATCGCGATCGATTTCTTCGGGCGGCTTCAGTCGGAGCTGTCCGCCCTTCCCGGCGGGCGCCCCGTCATGGCCTATGTCACGCCGGTGGGCGGCTCAAGCGTAACCGCCGACCCGGTGAGCCTTCTGCGCGGCGCGCCACACCGCGAGCTGGCGGTGCGCTTCATCGAATTTCTCTTGGGCTCTGAGGGTCAGCAGCTCTGGAACTACCGCGTGGGCACGCCGGGCGGGCCGCGGCGCTTCGCTTTGCGGCGCTTGCCGATCCGCCGCGACTTCTACCCTTCCGACGACCCCGCCCTGCAGCGCGCGTTCGAAGCGCACCGGCCGTATCTCGCGGACCCCTTGTGGCAGCCTGATACAGACGCCTACCGGCTGGGGTCAGCGTTCCACTATGAATCGCGCTGGACGGCAGCCCACTTCGGTATCCAGCGCGACCTGATCCGCGCCATGTGCATGGACTCGGGAGATGAGCTGAAGCGCGCGTGGCGGGCGATCATGGCTCACGGCGGCCCCTCGCAGAACCCCGAGGCCATGCGGCTGCTGGAGGCCCTGCCAGACCGCCCATACCCGCTGACGTGGTCCAGCGCAATCGGCGCGTACGCCAGCGTGCCGCGCATGGAAATCCTTCGCGAGTGGACCGCTTTTTTCAGGGAGCAGTACCGCCGCGCCGAAAAGGCGGCGGGGCTTTAGCGCCCCGGCGTTGCAGGGAGAAGCATGATGTTTAAACCGATATGGATTACTTCGTGGTTGATTGCCGGCGCGGCTTACGGGCAGACGACATCGCCTGTCCCGGAGCGCGTGACGGTGCCGGCGGAGCGGAGCTTTACGGGACACGCTTTCGCGTACACGCGCGCCTTCCGTGAGCAGAACCACCGCCATGCGGTATACGATCTCCGGTTCCCGTCGCCCGTGGTCTCGCCGCATGAGGAGAACAACACCGTGCCCGCCGAGCTCTACCTGCCCGCAGGCGTGACGCGCGACAAGGCGTTCCCCGCCGTGGTGTGCCTGCACATCATCCACGACAACTTCGATCTGGAGCGCATGCTCTGCACCCGGCTGGCTCAGAGCGGTGTCGTCGCGCTTTTTTTCAAGCAGCCCTACTACGGCGAGCGCGGCGGCAAGGTGGGCAAGCAGATGCTGGCGACCGGCTCGAACATTTTCATGGGTGGGCTGGAGCAGGGCTTGGAGGATGCCCGGCGGGCGGTGGACATCGCGCAGGCGCTGCCCGAAGTGAATCCGCGGCACATCGGCATCACGGGGATCAGCATGGGCGCAGTCCAATCTGCGAGCGTGTGCGGGCGCGAGCCGCGGATCAGCAAAGCCTTTCTGATGCTGGGCGGGTGCGACATCAAGAAGGTGATCCTCACGGCGCACGAGACGCGCCGCATGCGCGCCTTCATCCAAGGGCTGCCGCAAGCAGAGCAGGCGCGCGTCTGGACGTGCATCGACCGGCTCGACCCGCTCACCGCCAAAGACGCGCTGCGAAAGCTGGCCGCGAGCGGCGGGCTGCGCATGATCTGCGCGGACCAGGACCAGGTGATCCCGCCCGACTGCGGCCGCAGGCTGGCCGAAGCGGCGGGGTTCGCCGACCGCGTGACGTGGCTCGCAGGCATGGACCATTACACGGCCATGGCCGCTTTTCCAAAAATCATGAGCGATGTCACCGCCTTCTTCGGCGCGGATGCGCCCGTGGCTTGGCGGCCGCCGGAGGGGAACGGAGCGAAAACGCCGACCGAGCTGCTGGGCTGCTTCCTCTCGGGCCTTGCGGCTCTGGCGGGCGGGCAGCCGGCCGACGGAACCGCACACATGGCGGGAGGGACCGTCGAGGTGACGGCGGACGGCAAGCCTTACCGGGCCTCGTTCGACTATGTGCGCGGCACTCAGGGCCGCATAAAACTGGCGGGCGATTTCCCGGTGGTCGGCAAAGCAGGCTTCGGGGTGGGAGCCTACCCGTGGATCATCGGCGGCGGCAAGACCGTCTTTTGCGGCAGAGCCGACGCGGTGGAGGAAAGGACCGCGGCGGCCCTGGTCACCCCTCAGCGGCTGATGCGCTACCGTGTCGGCGTGGGCGTGCTGGCCGGCGCGGCGCTGTCGCCCGAAGCGCTCAAACAGTATTACACGCTCGCCGACTCGCACGGCACAAATGGGGAGCGGGTCGTCGAAGTGAAGGTTGCGTATAAGAAGACCCACGGCTCCCTGAGCCTCACCTTCGCGAAGGATGCGACGCCGCTGAGCGCGGCGTGGGCTTTCGGCAACGTCACGGGCACCGCGCGCTTCTCCCACTGGCGGCTGAACGCGGTGGCCGACGATCCGGTGTTCGATGCGCCGCCGGGGCTGCCTCAGCAGACCGTGCGGCAAGAAGACGTGTTGCGCATGCTCGCGGCGGCTTTTGAATACGGGATGGAGGCGGCGGAATGAGACATCTCCTGCGTGTGCTTTTTGTCAGTGGCGTGGCGGCGTTCGGCTGTCTGGCGCTGACCGCCCAAGAGCTTCAGCTTGTCGCCAAAGACCCGCAGGGGCACGGCCTCCTGTGCAAGGCCGGAGCCAAGCGGGTTCTCGTGGTGAGCGGCACGCCCGAACAGATGGGCGGCGCGCACGGACGGCTGCTGGCGGACCTGGTCCCGCAGGTGATGCCCCGGACCATGGCCTTGGTTGCGGCGGGCCTGGCGGTGCAGAAAGGCGAGTGGTTCTATGACCGCATCGACGAGATCGTCCGCCGGTCTTCGCCCCACACGCCGGAACGCTTCATCCGCGAGTGCCGAGCCATGGCGGCCGGGGCCGGGATCACCGAGCGCGACGCGTTCTGCGGGAATTTCTTTCCCGAGCTGTTCCACTGCAGCGGCGTGGCGGTGCGCAACGCGGCCAGCGCCGACGGACGCGTCGTGCATGCGCGCGTGCTGGACTACATGCGCGACATCAACCTGCAGAAATACACGGTGTTGCAGGTCTTCGTGCCTGAAGGCGGCATCCCGTGGCTGTCGGTCGGCTACGCCGGCTTTCTGGGCACCGTCACCGCGATGAACGCCCGCGGCCTGGCGATCGGCGAGATGGGCGGACGCGGCGAGGGCGCGTGGGACGGCATGCCGATGACCTTTCTGATGCGCGAGATCGCGGAGAAGGCCGCGACCGTCGAACAGGCGCTGGCGATCCTGCGCCGGACGCCGCGCACCTGTGAGTATTACTACGTGATCAGCGATGCGAAACGGAACATGGTCGGAGTTTACGCGACGCCTGACAAGCTTGACGTGCTGCAGCCGGGACAGCAAGACCCGCGCCTGCCGCCCGTGCCGCAAGACACCGTGATGATGTCCGCCGGCACCCGCGCGAAGGCGCTGTCCGAAAGGCTCCATGCGCAGTTCGGCAAGATCACGCCGGAGGTCATGATCGAGATCATCAAGCGCCCCGTGGCGATGAAGTCCAACCTGCACAACGCGGTCTTCATGCCGGAAACGCTGGACGTGTGGTTCGCCGACGCCGGCAAGAAGACGCCCGCCTGCGACGAGCCCTACACCAAGGTCAACCTGAAAGCGGTCCTCGACTTCTATGCGGCGTCCCTGCCGTAAGAAAAGATCTGCTTCACGCAAAGCGGCCTTTGCCGATCCGCCCTGTGCGGCAGAAGCGCCGTCTTTTCCAGTTCTCTCTATCGCAGGTGACAGGGGCTTGCGCGAGTGCGTGAGTGTGTTGGCGTACACCGTCGCGACAAGCAGGTGACCGTTGCTGCCGCGTCGCCGGATACAGCTCCTCGTTTCAAAGTAACGCGGCGGCCTCGGCGAAGCACGTGCCGGCACCTCCAACGGTAGGGACGCCTCCCCGAGGCGTCCGCGGCGGTTTCGGAATAACCGCCATACCCGTGTTGCCCGTCACGTTTACTCCCGCTCCGCAGAAGGCGGGTGCGTCGCCTCCACCGTCGTGTTCGGCATGTTCTGTCATCCAGGAACGGCTTTGCGCTTTAAGCCGATCGCATCAAAAAGTTTCAAAACCGTGGCAAGCTCTGGGTTTCCCTCTCGGGATAAGGTCTTATACAGGCTCTCACGTCCGAGTCCGGTTTTCTTCGCGATCTTCGTCATCCCTTGGGCGCGTGCAATATCGCCCAGCGCAGCGGCAAGCATGCAAATACGGCCGAGAAACAGACAATGCCGATCAGATAACGACCCCACTGTTTCTTTTGGGGCTCCTCCTTTTCATGGATCGACATGACCATTGGTCTTCTTCTCCCTCCAACGTCAGCCTTGAGGCGATGAGGAAGCCGCGCTCCGCGCGGGTTCCGAAGTCGCCTCCGAGGCTTTGTTGGGAGCCCTCCTCAATCCTTGTCCATTGGGAAACCGGGTCTACTGAACATCTCTCTGGCTTCTTCTTCAGTCAGTGTTGCGTCGAGCCATTCGTTCGTTGTGTTTTGCCAGAAAGCCTCTTGGATCCCAAGGTCTTTTATGACGAAAGCACCAGCCTGTGCCTGCTGACGGAGAAACGCTGCTCGAGCATCCACCGCATCCGCAAAGCCAAAGCTGGAGATTGCCACCCTGCCACCGTAAGTCTGGAAGAGCGACTTCGCAAACAGGCGGGTTTCAATAATTGAACGAAAGAAGACCCTGCCTTCTTTGTCCAGAACTGCGTCCGGCACTGGTTCATCGCCATGCTTGAGGCAGGCAATCAACTCCTTGTCCGATACTGCCAGTCTGTGCTCCCGCATGTATCGACGCATCAGGGGCTCTTGGACGAACAGAGAGAGACGCTTGACTGGGTAGGCGCTCTGCCATGCCATGAAATCTGCTGGCGACAAGTCCGCTTGCCTCATGGCAAGCGTGCGCGCCTCTGGCTTCAGATCGTTGCGGTAGATTCTCCTGCCGAGAACGACAGCTACTGGGTCTCCTGAGTTGGCAGCGCACCCCATGATGCATACGATCGACGCCATTGCCATCAATTTCATTCTCATATTGCTCCCAACGTCAGCACCCACCAACACCGGAGCCGAAGGTGAACAGTGTTGGGTGGGTGCGTTGTTGGAACTCATTTCTCATCTCGTGTTCTTCTACGCAGTTCGTTCCATGCCCTTGCAAAACTGATCAAGACGAGAATCTCCATAGCTGCCAAGGTCCCCATCTGCAACATTTTGTCATGTTGCGTTCTGTCGCCTGTTAGCAACACCGCACCCGCAAAATCTATGCAGAGCAAAAAAAACAACCCGAGTGAGCACGCAAATTGCTTCCTCATTCGGACCATCAATTGGTTGACCGTCAATTCTTTCAAGTCTGCAAAGATGAGATTCATTTTTTCTCGGTTCCAACGTCAGCCCTCTGCGGCGGCGCGGCAGCGACGTACGCGGGAGGCCTTTGTTGGAGCCTCATTGTTTTCCAGTTCGACCCCTGACCTCTTCAATCAAGATGGAATTCTCTGGCACTGCCTTCCGCTTGACCCCTGGAGAGACAAGATTGCCAACGGAATCCCTCCACGGTGCCCAGACTGATATAGATACCTGGTCAGCTAGACCATCTGGCATCTGGTAGACATATCTGCACCGATCCCCAGGCTTGAGTTGCATGTACCCATCGGGAAAGTGACAGATTGCATGGTCACAATGAATGCTCTGCAGACTATCTGAGAGTTCTGCAATGTTGACAGCCTCGCACCCGATCATCCCTCTGCTGCCGTCTGTCGAGGGTACCCACAGCATTTGGCTTGTGGTGTTTCTGGCCTCAAGCACAATTTCTATCGTCCCCTCTCCCGCGTGTCTAACCACGACCGTTCCGACGAGTAGTTGGATGTCCGATCGTCCGTCCTTGTGCATGATGCCAGCATGAACACTACCTGTAGGTTGCGGCTGTTGGCAACCCGTTGCCAATAGGCATGCAATCAAGCCACATAAGATGGTTTTCATATTCTGCGCTCCAACGTCAGCAGCCAGCCGCCACCTGAGCCGAAGTCGAATGGGTGTTGGGTGTGGTGCCGCTTGTTGAACTAAGCCGGCAAGCCGGCAGAACCTCGCTTTCGATCTCCTGACGCGTAAAAATGCCCTTCCGGCGGAACCGGCGTGTATGTCGCACGCTTGGTGACTCCGCCGGAAGGAGCATCACTAA
>Ga0209066_10006043_pt1 | contig 12495 bp, 11 predicted proteins | sample All_14_2_FD_187198 | JGI IMG/M metagenome (GOLD analysis project Ga0209066, IMG submission 187198) | Freshwater microbial communities in response to fracking from Pennsylvania, USA - Allegheny Zone_MetaG_DW_15 (SPAdes) (version 2) ...
CGACGAACTCAACATTGCGCTCAAGTACCGCTATCTTGAAGTCGACACCGTCGTCGCCGACCTGCTGGCGCGGCCGACGATGCAGCACGTTGTCGTCACCGGCCGCGGCGCCCCGCCCGAACTGGTCAAAGCGGCCGATACCGTCACCGACATGACGCCGGTCAAGCATGCCTTTGCTGCAGGGATCAAGGCCATGCCCGGCATGGAGTGGTAATCATGAGTTTGCCCGCCTTTCCCGTCCTCGCCTCTTTTCGCCCCGGTCCGTTGCCGGGTCACGTTTATTTGGTTGGCGCGGGGCCGGGCGATCCGGAGTTGTTGACGCTGCGCGGTGCGCGCCTGGTGGGTGGGGCCGATGTTGTCGTTTATGACAATCTGGTCGCGCCGGCCATCGTCGATCTCGCACCGGCGGTGGCCGAGCGCATCTACGTCGGCAAGAAGGCTGCGGATCACACCTTGCCGCAGGATGAGATCAACGCCTTGCTGGTGCGCCTGGCCCAGGCAGGCAAGCGGGTGGTACGGCTCAAGGGCGGCGACCCTTTCATCTTCGGCCGCGGTGGCGAGGAGATGGAAGATCTGCTCGAGGCCGGCATCACGGTCGAGGTGGTGCCGGGCGTGACTGCGGCGGCGGGCGTGGCGGCGTATGCCGGCATTCCGTTGACGCACCGCGATCACGCGCAGTCGGTGGTGTTCACCACCGGTTTCCTGAAAGACGGCGGACTCGATCTGGACTGGTCGCTGCTGGCCCATCGCGGCCAGACGCTGGTGATCTACATGGGCATCTCGCGCCTGGCAGAAATCTGTGCCCAGCTCGTTGCCCACGGTTTGCCGGCGACCACCCCGGCCGCGGTCATCGAGCGCGGTACGACGCATGCCCAACGCGTGGCCAAAGCCGATCTGTCGACGCTGGTCGATGAGGTGCAGCGCCTCGGCATCCGTCCGCCTTCGCTGACCGTGGTCGGCGATGTCGTCAGTCTCTATCCACGCCTCACCTGGTTCCGGCCCGGTGAGCCGCCGCCGTCTTCGCCCTTGCCGCATGCCGGCTGTGCCGTTGTGCACGCGAACAACAAGGATTGAACTGTGCCCGAAGTGAATAATCTGTCGAACTCCGCGCGCTGCCCTGCGCTGCTCGTCGCCGCGCCCGCGTCGGGCCAGGGCAAGACCACGATCACCGCTGCGCTCGCGCGTCTGCACACCCGGCTGGGGCGCAAGGTGCGGGTGTTCAAGTGCGGGCCGGATTTTCTCGACCCGCAGATCCATGCGGTGGCCAGTGGCGCGCCGGTGCACAACGTCGACCTCGGCATGTGCGGCGAGACGGACATCGCCTGGCGGCTGCATGCCGCCGCGTGCGAATCCGATCTGATCCTGGTCGAGGGGGTGATGGGGCTCTATGACGGTGCGCCCTCCGCGGCCGATATCGCACGTCGTTTCGGCATTCCGGTGATGGCGGTGATCGACGCGCGGGCGATGGCGCAGACCTTCGGCGCGGTCGCCTACGGCTTGGCTCACTATCAGCCCGGACTGCCGTTTGCCGGCGTGCTCGCCAACCATGTCGGCAGCGCGCGCCACGCCGACATGCTGCACCAGGCGCTGCCCGAGGGCATGCGCTGGTTCGGTGCGGTGATGCGTGATGCCGAGGCCGCCCTGCCCGAGCGCCATCTCGGCCTGATGCAGGCGGAAGAGATCGCCGACCTGGGCGAGCGCCTCGACCGTCTGGCCGACCACCTCCAGGCCACGGGGGCCGCCGAACTGCCGCTACCGGTCGATTTCCCCGCCGTACCCGCGCCGGCGATTGCGCCTGTGCTGGCGGGCACGCGCATCGCCATTGCGCGCGACGCGGCCTACGGTTTCATCTACCCGGCCAATATCGATACGCTGCGGGCGCTGGGGGCGGAGCTGGCTTTTTTCTCACCCCTGGCGGGCGACAGCTTGCCGGCGGGCTGCGACGCGGTATGGCTGCCGGGCGGTTACCCGGAGCTGCACGGCGAGACGCTGGCCGCGAACACCGCCTTCTGGGCCGATCTCCGGGCTCATGTTGCCGCCGGTAGGCCGCTGCTGGCCGAGTGTGGCGGGCTGATGAGTCTGCTCGAAACCATCGTCGACAAGGCCGGCGTCGAGCATGTGTTTGGTGGGCTGTTGCCGGGTCGTGCGGTGATGCAAAAACGGCTCGCCGCACTGGGCATGCAGGCGGTCGAGTTGCCGCACGGGCGGCTGACGGGCCACACCTTTCACTACTCGAAGACGGAGTCGCCGCTGGTGCCCTGGCTGCATGCGCAGGGCACGGATGGCAGTGAGGGCGAGGCGGTGTATCGCCTGGGGTCGATCACCGCTTCCTACGTCCATTTCTGGTTTCCGTCGAATCCGGCGGCGGTAGCGGCGCTGTTCGGCGCCGTCTGACCCGGGCTTGATCGCGCCCGGTTTTCAGCGGTCGAGCGCGTGTGCTGCTGCTTCGCCGATCGCCTTTGCCAGCCGTGCCATTACGGCGGATTGCACCTGCCAGTGGTGCCAGTACAGCACGACGTCCTCGCGCTCGGGTGCCAGGTCGACCAGTTCGCCGCGAGCCAGAGGCTCGCGCGCCTGGACTTCCGGGATGAATCCGTAGCCCAGTCCGGCGACTGCGAAAGCCATGAAGCCCTCGGAGGAGGGCACGACGTGGTGAGGGTACTGCCCGGCATCGAGCCCGAAATGACGGCGCAAGAACGTGTCGTGCATGTCGTCGTGACGGCCAAAGACAATGGCGGGCGCTTTGGCGAGGGCGCTGCGGGTGAGTCCGTGTGGAAACCAGCGCGTGCGGAACTCGGGCGCGCCGGCGCACAGGTAGGGCATCACACCCAGACGTTCGGCGGCGCAACCGCGGATCGGATCGGGGCGGGTGGATACGCAGCCCAGCACTTCGCCATCGGCCAGCAGGGCATGGGTGTGGTCCTGGTCGTCGACCACGCAATCCAGCACCAGGCTTTCTTCCTTGACCACCCCGGCCACTGCGCCAATGAACCAGGTTGCCAGCGAGTCGGCATTCACGCCGACCGCGAGCCGTAGCGGGGCGTGCGCCTGGCGCGAGGCCAAGGCGCGGCGCGCCTCGGCCTCCATCAGTCGTAATTGCGCCAGATAGGGCAGCAACCGGCGCCCCGCGGGTGTGGGCCTGACCGGCTTGCTGCGTACCAGCAGTACCTGGCCCAGTTCGGCTTCGAGCAGTTTCACCCGTTGTGAGATGGCTGACTGCGTCAGCGTCAGCCGGCGCGCGGCGCGTTCGAAGCTGCCTTCCTGCAGTACCGCTTCGAAGGCGATCAGACGATGGTCGATCATAAGAAAAAATGCAGTAAATCGAATTAAATCGATTCTACTTAATTGATGACGTACGCCCGCCTACCATCGCTGCATCATCGCGATGCCTTCGACGGCGGCGAACCATAACAACAACGGGACGCATCATGAGCCACGTCTACTTCAACGGATTCCTGCTGACACTGGGCCTGATCATGGCGATCGGCGCGCAGAACGCCCACGTGCTGCGCCAAGGTCTGCGCGGCGAACATGTGTTGCTGACGGTCAGCGTATCGGCGCTGTGCGACGTGTTGCTGATTGGCCTGGGCGTTGCCGGTCTGGGGCGTCTGTTCGTTGCCAACCCGGACCTGATGACGGTGGCGCGTTACGGCGGCGCGGCCTTTCTGCTGGGGTACGGCGCGCGCGCGCTGCGTTCTGCGGTCCGTGGCGGACGGGCGATGGACTTTGCCGAACACCGTCGCATGTCACGTGCGCAGGCGCTATTCGCTGCAGCCGGTTTCAGCCTGCTCAACCCGCATGCTTATCTGGATACGGTGGTGCTGCTCGGTTCGATCGGCAGCCAGCAAGCCGAGGACTTGCGTCCGCTGTTTGCGGCCGGTGCGATTACCGCGTCGATCGTCTGGTTCGTCGCGCTCGGCTATGGTGCCCGCCTGCTCGTGCCGCTGTTTTCCCGCCCGGTGGCGTGGCGCGTGCTGGACGCGCTGGTGGCGCTGATGCTGTGGGTAATCGCTGCGTCGCTGCTGGTCGTGTGAAACACGCCGGCTGCGGGACGACGGCATCCGGACCGCTATAATCCGGGCCAGTCCGCGCCTTGCGGCGTCTGCCTTCTACCCCGGGATTCCATCGTGTCCGAACGCCTCACTGTTGCCTTGCAATACGCCCTTCCCAAGCGCCTGCTGACCCAGCTCGCCGGCAAGCTCGCCGGCCTGCAGGGTGGCAAGGCGACGACGGCGGTGATCCGTTGGTTCATTCAGCGCTATGGCGTAAATATGGACGAGGCGGCCAACCCCGATCCGGCCAGCTACGCAAGCTTCAACGAATTCTTCACCCGTCCGCTGCGGGACGGTGTGCGTCCTTTTGCCGAGGCGGATTACCTGTGCCCGGTCGATGGAGCCATCAGCCAGTTCGGCCCGATCGAGCGTGACCAGATCTTCCAGGCCAAAGGCCACCACTACTCCACGACGACGCTGATCGGCGGCGACCGCAGCCTGGCGGCGCAGTTCGAAGACGGTGAGTTCGCCACGATCTACCTCAGCCCGCGCGACTACCACCGTATCCACATGCCGTGCGCCGGCCGTCTGACGCAGATGATCTATGTGCCGGGTGATCTGTTCTCGGTCAATCCGGCCACCGCACGCGGCGTGCCCGGTCTGTTTGCGCGCAACGAGCGCGTGGTGTGCGTGTTCGAGGGTGCATTCGGTCCTTTCGTGATGGTGCTGGTCGGTGCCACCATCGTTGGCAGCATGGCGACGACCTGGCATGGGGTGGTCAATCCGCCACGCCGGCCCGACATCGAGAAGCATGCCTACGTGCCGGGCGAAGTCGAATTGCGTCAGGGCGAAGAGATGGGGCGTTTCCTGCTCGGATCTACGGTCGTGATGCTGTTCCCGAAAGGCACGATGCGTTTCAGCCCCGACTGGGTCGCGGCACGGCCGGTGCGCCTGGGCGAAGCGATGGGGCGGCATTCGGGGATGGCCTGAATCGGCCACTGTTCAGCACCAGTGCAGGGCGATGTGGCATGCACCATGCACGGCAAGGGTGCGTGCCGACGGGCCGATGTTGCGATGCAGCATATTGGCATGGTCATGTAATTGCAAGAAAGATGCTTTAAAACAGGAAGTTGGGCGCAGTTTTCGGTGGCTTGGCCGAGGCGCTCAAGTTGGCACGATTGAAGCTTGTCTGGTCGTGCCTTTCCACAAAAGCATCAGGAGACAGATCATGCCCAGCCGTCCGATCCATCAGGTTCTCTCCGATCGTCCTTTCTTGTGCGTGCCGGCCGACATGCCCGTGCGTGCCGTGACCTGCATGATGCAGGCCCAACACCGCAGTGCCGCCCTGGTCACCGAGCATGGTGTCCTCACCGGCATCTTCACCGAGCGCGATGCCACTTTCCGCGTGCTGGCGGCGGGTCTCGATCCCGAGGCCACGGTGGTCGGTGAAGTCATGACCCATAACCCGCAGACCGTGACCGAAGATCGACCCTTCGGCCATGCGCTGCACCTGATGTACGAAAACGGGGTGCGCCATGTGCCGGTGGTCGATGCCAACAAGCGTCCGCTGGGCGTGGTGACGGCACGTGACGCGCTGGCGCTGGATGCGCTCGATTTTGGCGCGGAACTGGTGCGGCGCGAGGAGATCACGGTCATCCTCTGATGCTTCGAAGGCCCTGGCAGTCGTCTAGCTAGCGGCTCGCCAGGGCCTGATCGAGTCCTGCCCGGAATAGTGCGGCGACGAGATCGGATTGGGTCAGCATGCCGATGACGCGCCTATCCGCATCCACGATCGGTACGTGGTGAATGCCTTGATCGGAGAAGGTCGGCACCAGTTCGATGACGAGTTGTTCAGGGTTGGCGCTGACGACTTCACGGGTCATTGCGTCCTCAACGCTGCGCCATGGCAGGTCTTGTGAGAGCAGAAAATCGTGCATCGTCACGATGCCGACGAGCCGGCCGTCCTCGACGACCGGGAGCGCCTTCAGACGATGATGTGCAAGTTGCGACCAGGCGGCTTCGAGTGTTGCCGATGGCGCGATCGTGACCACGTCGTGCGACATCACGTCGGTGCAGCGCATGTCGCCGAAGCGACGTCGCCACGCACGGCGTTCGGCCGCGAGCAAAATTTCTTCGAGGTCCGTATTGCTGATGTCGATCATCTCACCGCGCTCTTCCAGTACGGCTTGCAGATCTTCAGGTCGTACCCCCAGACGGTCCCCGGGCAGCGCGTCAGCGGTGTGGTGTGCCCCGGGCGGGTGCTTGTCCGTCGCCCGTTGCGGGTAGCGGCGGTGCATGGCGGCATTGAACAGCAGTGCCATCAGCAGGAGCAGCAGCGAATTGAGTGCGACTGGCACGAGGGCGAATCCGAACCCGAGGGCTTCGACTTCCGCGCCGCCCAGCACGCTGGTCAGGGCCACCGCGCCGCCGGGCGGGTGCAGGCAGCGCAGTTGGAACATCAGGATGATGGCCAGGCCGCCGGCCAGTGCCGCAGCCAGGGTGGGGTCATCAATCCAGTGGGCGCAGCCCACGCCGACCAGTGCCGAGAGCACATTGCCGCCAACGATGGACCAGGGTTGAGCAAGCGGACTTGTCGGTACGGCGAACAGCAACACCGCGGAGGCGCCCATCGGTGCGATGAACCACGGGACCGAAGCACCCAGCACGGTGCGACTGACGATTTCGGTGACCAGCAGGCCGAGCAGTGCACCGACGCCGCTCAAGCTGCGTTCGCGTAGATTGGCCGGCAGTGGCGCCGGCCAGAAAGCTTTCAGCCAGGCAAGCAGGGAACGCACGAGGTTTTCCGGGACAGGAACGTCTGCCCGGCCGAAGAACATAAAAGGGCCACGATCTTAGCGCAGCCCTTACTGTGCTCCAAATTGGTGCGTGTCCTCGTTGTTGGCGATCCGCCTGCGGTAGCGTCAGGCGAGATTCATTCGCTTGGCTGCCTCGCGCAATTCATTGCGGAAATCCGGATGCGCGATGCCGATCAACGCGGCTGCGCGCTGTTTGGCCGTCTTGCCGCGCAGCTGGGCAACGCCGTATTCCGTGACCACGTAGTTGATGTCGTTCTTGCTGGTGGTGACGTGCGTGCCGGGCGACAGCACCGGCGCGATGCGCGACACGGTGTCATTTTTCGCCGTCGAGGGCAGCACGATGAAGGCCTTGCCCCCTTTCGAGCGGTTGGCTGCACGCACGAAATCGACCTGGCCGCCGGTGCCGGAGTAAGGCACGTGGCCGAGGCTTTCCGAGCCGCACTGCCCGAGCAGGTCGATCTGCAACGTGGCGTTGATGGCGCACAGATTGTCGTTGCGCGCGGCGATGTAGGGATCGTTGGTGAAATCCACCGGATGCATTTCGATCGCGGGGTTGCGGTGCAGGGTGCGATACAGGCGAAGGGAGCCGAGCGCGAAGGTGGCGATCGTCTTGCCCGGCATGAAGGTCTTCCGGCGGTTGGTGACTGCGCCGGATTCGATCAGCGACAGGATGCCGTCACCGATCATCTCGGTGTGAATGCCGAGGTCGCGCTTGTGCTGCAGTTGCATCACCACCGCATCGGGAATGCCGCCGTAGCCGATCTGCAGCGTCGCACCGTCGTCGATCAGGTCGGCGACGTGTTTGCCGATCGCCTCCTGAATCGGGCCGATCTGCGGTAGGCCGACTTCGAACAGGGGTTCGTCGCTTTCCACCAGGCCGGCGACCTGCGAGATGTGGATGTGGCAGTCGCCATTGGCGAAGGGCACGTTGGGATTCACTTCCAGCAGCACGACGCGCGCACGGCGGATGGCGGCCATGGTGTAGTCCGGCGCCAGCGACAGGCTGAAATAGCCATGCGCGTCCATCGGCGAGGCCATCGACACCACCACGTCGGCCGGCGACAGGCCGCGGTCGATCAGCATCGGCAGCTCGGAGAAGTAGGCGGGGACGAAGTCCACCCAGCCTGCCTGGCCACCGGCGCGGTTGGCGCCACCGAAGAAATAGGCGTCGTGGCGGATGTTGTTGCGCGTTTCCGCGTCGAGATAGGCGAACTTGCGCAGCGGCAGGATCTGGCTGACTGCCACGCCGCGCAGCGTGTGGCGGCGCTCGGACAGCGCGTGGAGCAGGGCGGGGGGCTCGCCGACGCCGGTGGGCACGACCACGGTGTCACCGTCGCAGATCAGCGTGACGGCATCCGCTGCGGTCATACGTTTTTGTTGGTACAGGGCTTCCGGCGTGCTCATGTTGTCTCCACGGCGAGATGACGGATTATTCGATGCGTGGGATTATAACGGGTTCCATACTGTTAAGTATGGATGCGAAAAGCGCGGAGTGACGGCTAAACTGCGGGCCCGCAGCGGTCGACTCAATCCTGCCCGAAGCCGCGATCAGGGAGCCAAGGACGCCTGTGAATACGAAAAACGGTCATTCCGAGCCGCATGGAGAAGCCAGGCCAGGCCAGGCTCACGCTTACCCGCCCGAGGCGCGGGCTGCGGTTTATCGCGCCATCGCCGAACGGCGGGATATGCGCCATTTCCGTCCCGATGCGGTCGATCCCGAAGTCTTGCAGCGATTGCTATGGGCGGCTCATCAAGCGCCCAGCGTAGGCTACATGCAGCCGTGGCGTTTCATCCGCATCACTGACCGGGCATTGCGCGAACGCATCCATGCACTGGTCGAGGACGAGCGGGTGCTGACGGCACGTGCGCTCGGCGAGCGCGAAGAAGCCTTCATGAAGCTGAAGGTCGAAGGTGTTCTGGATGCGGGTGAGGTGCTGGTGGTGGCGCTGGCCGATGGGCGCGAGAAGCACGTTTTCGGTCGTCGCACGCTGCCGGAAATGGATCTGGCGTCGGTGGCCTGCGCAATCCAGAACATGTGGTTGGCGGCCCGGGCCGAGGGGCTGGGCATGGGGTGGGTATCGATTTTCGATCCGGATGCACTGGCCGCGCTGTTGGCAATGCCTGCTGGCGCACGCCCGGTTGCCGTGCTGTGCCTGGGACATGTCGACGCTTTTTATCCGCGGCCGATGCTCGAACTGGAGGCCTGGGCCGAGCGCATGCCGCTGGCCGAGGTCATGGCGGAGAACACCTGGCCGGGTGAGCCGGCCTGATCAGGTCTCACGCCCGGCGAACCCCTTGTGGGTGTCCGCCGGGGAGCTACTCAGCGCTCGCCGCTGCCCGGCTTGGCTGAAAACAAGGCTGCGCGCGGCGCCGGGCGGCGTTGCTGGCCTTGTCCGGCGCGGTTCCCGCCGCCATCGGGTCTGCGATTGGCCGGTGCGCGATTGCCATCCACCTCCGGACGGCGCGTGGGTGCGACACGGTTGCCGTCGACCTCCGTACGGGCTTGCTGCGGCGCGCGGTTGCCATTGACTTCGCGTGCTGCATTCTGACGCGGGGCACGGTTGCCATCGGCTTCCCCACGCGCGTGCTGCGGTGTGCGGCCAGCCGGCTTGCCTTGGCCACCGCTGCGTCCGCCACCGGCCGGACGGTCGCCGCCGCGTGCATTGCCGCTGGTCGTCTGCGAGCGTCCCTGGCCCGGTCGCCCCGCACCGCGGCGCGGCAGCGGCTCGCGTTGGTGGTCGGCATCGTGTGCGGCTTCGGCGCTCGCGCTGGGCACGAAGTCTTCGGCCACGGCACGATCGATACGACGCTTGATCACCCGCTCGATGGCGGTCAGCAGCTTGATTTCCTCGTTGTCGACCAGCGAGATCGCATTGCCGGCTGCGCCCGCACGACCGGTACGGCCGATGCGGTGCACGTAATCCTCAGGCACGTTGGGCAGTTCGAAGTTGACCACTTGCGGCAGCTGGTCGATGTCCAGGCCGCGCGCGGCGATGTCGGTGGCGACCAACACCGGTAGCGAGCCGTCCTTGAACTGCGCGAGCGCGCGTGTGCGTGCTGCCTGGCTCTTGTTGCCGTGGATCGCGGCCGAGGGGATGTCGTGCTTCGTCAGGTATTCGGCCAGCTTGTTGGCGCCATGCTTGGTGCGGGTGAACACCAGCGCCTGGAACCACTGCTTTTCCTTCATCAGGTGGGCGAGCAGTTCGCGCTTCTGCTTCTGGCCGATCAGGTAGACCGATTGGTCGACGCGTTCGGCGGTGGTGTTGCGTGCGGCGACCTCGACCGTGGCCGGGTTGTGCAGCAGGCCGTGGGCCAGTTCGCGGATCTCGTCCGAGAACGTGGCCGAGAACAGCAGGTTCTGGCGCTTCTTCGGCAGCAGCGCGAGCACCTTGCGGATGTCGCGGATGAAACCCATGTCGAGCATGCGGTCGGCTTCGTCCAGCACCAGAATCTCGACGCCGGACAGGTCCAGCGTGCGCTGGCCGACGTGGTCGAGCAGGCGGCCCGGGGTGGCGACCAGGATGTCGACACGCTTTTTCAGCGCGCTGATCTGCGGGTTGATATTGACGCCGCCGAACATCACGAGCGAACTCAGCGGCAGATGCTTGCCGTAGGTTTTCACGGATTCTTCCACCTGGGCGGCGAGCTCGCGCGTCGGTGTCAGGATCAGGCAGCGGGGACGGCCGGGCGGATGCGGGTGGGCGTGGGTCTGCGACAGGAGGTGCAGCAAGGGCAGCGTGAAGCCGGCGGTTTTGCCGGTGCCGGTTTGCGCCGCTGCGAGCAGGTCGCCGCCCGCCAGCACTTGCGGAATGGCCTGGGCCTGGATCGGGGTGGGCGAGCTGTAGCCCGCCTCGCTGATCGCACGCAGGATGGGGTCGGCCAGCCCGAGGCTGGCGAAAGTCACTTCGGAATTCATTCAGTGGTTTCCGGCGCCAGGCCGTCGCGCATTTGTGGCGACACCAATCCGGACTGGCGGGAGAGATCCGCGGCAGTGTGCCGGTCGGATCGTTGCAGGATCGACTGCGATCGATCGGTCAATTCGCAGTGAGCCTGCACTATAGAGACTATCCCCCGCGGAGGCGAGCATTTTTGTGCAATGCAGCGCGCAGAGGGTGCATCAGCCTGACGCCGTTGATTTTAGTCTTATATAAGACTTCATGAAAAAGGTGTTCTGGCGTATAGTCCAGACACCAAAAAATTCCATTTGTCATGTACTCGTCTGCTCCCGGGAAAAGACTGTTCGTCCTGCGCGCGCGCCTCGCGCGGGGTTTGACACTGCAGGCCATCGTCGGTCTGGTGACCTGTCTTTCCCTGTTGCTATTGTTGCTGGGTGGCGCGGCGTATGCGCTTGCCTGCACCTGGGTCGAGATCACCGCGGGGCATCCCTTTGCGAGTGGTTTATGGAGTCTGACGGCGGTGAGCCTCGCCTTGTGTGCAGTGGTGTGCTGCGAAGTTGTCTTCAGCGTGGCACCTCGTCCCGATGGTGTGCGCTTGCGACGCGAGGACGCTGAGGCCTTGTTCGGCGTGCTCGACAGCATGGCGCAAGCCCTCGATATCGTCCCGGTGCAGGAGGTGTTCATCAGTGGCGAGATGAATGCCCATATTCACCAGCGGCCCGCCTGGGGCGTGGTCGGACCCTTGCGCACCCGTCTGACCCTCGGCTTGCCCCTGGCGCACAGTCTGTCACCGGTACAGTTTGCCGCGGTGCTGGCGCACGAACTGGCCCATCTGGCGGCGCAGCGCCGTGGTTGGTCGGGGGTGGCTGGGGCGTTGCGGGCATGGTGGGCACGGACACTGGATCGTGCGAGTGCCCATTTTGTGTTGATTGCAGACTGGCTCGACAGCACATCGCTGGCTTACTGCCTGTCCATGCTCCGTCTTTCACGTATTGAGGAGTTCGAGGCCGATGCGCTCGCCGCGCGGCTCGTTGGCAGTCGCCTGATGGGCGAGGCGCTGGTCGAGGTGAGCCTGAAGTCGCACTTTCTGGAGAACGATTACTGGCCCCATGTCGAGGCTGGGAACACGAGTCCCGCTGATCCTTCCTTGAGGCCTTACCGCGACATGGCGCTGGGGGTTGAGGCGGGCTTCATGCGCACACTATCGAACCATGCGGTCGCGATCGAGGCGGCGGTGGTCGATAGTTTTGCTTTCCATCCCTCCTTGCAGCGGCGTCTCAACGCCTTGCGCGTGCCGTGCCGGGTACCCGAAGCCAACCCGATGTCGGCCGCAGTCCATTTCCTCGAACAAGTGTTGCCGGGTTTGGCGCAGGCATTCGATCGCGCCTGGTGGAGCGCGTCGCTTGAAAGCCGGCGCTTGCGCTACGAAATGCTGCACGATGCCTGAGCACCCTTGATGGGTGAGGGCAGTCCCGCTCAGAAGGCTTCCTTTTCGGCCTCGAGGTAAGCCAGGCTGACATATTTGCCGATGTTCGATTCGAAGCCCTGGGTATCGGCGGCGCGTGTGCTGACGCGCGGGTCCTTCAGCACCGCGTCGCGGGCGCTGTCACTGCGCAGGCTGCGTCGTCCGGCGTTCTCTCACCGACTCGAGCTGTTCGCACAAGCGGGTCGCGCCGTCGAGGATGCGGGGCGTGTGGCGTTGCAGGATGTCCGGCGGGATGAAGAACAGGTGGCCGTTGGCGTTGGCGGCAAGCCCTGGCCAGCGCTTCCATTGATCCAGCCATTCCGGGC
>Ga0209066_10006044_pt1 | contig 12491 bp, 12 predicted proteins | sample All_14_2_FD_187198 | JGI IMG/M metagenome (GOLD analysis project Ga0209066, IMG submission 187198) | Freshwater microbial communities in response to fracking from Pennsylvania, USA - Allegheny Zone_MetaG_DW_15 (SPAdes) (version 2) ...
GGAATACATGGAGATGAATATGGAACACAACAGGATCGTGCTGCTGGAAGTGGGCGGAATGAGCTGCGGCGGCTGCGCGGCTAACGTCAAGAGGATATTGGACTCCCGGCCCGGGGTGGAGTACTCATCGGTGGATCTTTCCGCCGGCCGGGCGGAGGTCTGTTACCGTCCTGCGGAAACGGGGCCCGAGGCGCTGGCGGCCGCCCTGTCGCGCGCCGGTTATGCCGCGTCATTGCCGTCCGGGGCCGGCTCCGTATGAAGACGCTGGCGCTGGCTTTGCTGCTGTTGTGCCAGGCCGTCCCGGCGCTGGCCGCGCAGGCCGCCCCGAGGAACTATTTCCTGGAGTTCTATATCCTGCATATACTCGGGGTTATGGCCCTGCTGTCGCTGGCCTCGGAGCGCGCTGAAAAAGCGGGCTATCCCCCGGCCAGGCTCCAATTGGCATGGAACTGGATACTGCTGGTAAGTTTCGCCGCCTGCTGCCTGACGGGGCTGGCGCTGTTCCTGCCCGTCGGCAAGCCTTTGTCCAAACTGCTGTTCCGGCTGCATGTATGGACCGGAGCCGCCTGCTGCTGGGCCGGGCTCTACCACTCTGTCCGGCGTATGCGGGCCATGCTGCCCTCCCGCCGGGCCGGTTAAGGCCGGTCCGGCGGCAGGCCGCGCATCATTTTTTGCCTTCGGGCTTCCCGCCCGATGCTTCTTTCATCTGCATTCCGCACTCGGGGCAGCGGCCGGGTTTATCGGCCTGCGCGCAGCCCATGGGGCAGACGTACTTTTTAGCGGCTGAAGCCTTTTTCTCCTCCAGCTTCATGCCGCATTTGGGACATTTGCCTGGCTTCGGCCCCTCGTAGTGGCCCATCGGGCAGGCGTAGACCTTCTCCGGGGCGGCCTTCTTTGCGGCGTACTTCTCCGGGGCCTTCACGAAGGACTTGTCGCAGCCGGCGCAGCAGAAGTAGTAGACCTTGCCCTTATAGGACATCGAGATGGTGTCCTCCTCTATCTTGAACTTCTCGCCGGTAACGGCGCAGGCGGCTTCTTTGCCGAGCTCCTCCTTGGTTACTTTCCTTGGCGCCGGAACGGCCTTCTGCCCTTTCTTGCCGGCCTCCGTCTTCATCGCAGGCTGAGCATGCGCATGGCCTTCGTGCCCGTCCTGGGCGAAGACCGCTGTGCCCAGCAGCGGGAACAGAAGCGTTAGTATGGCTATGTTGTTCTTCATTTGTGTTTCCTCCTCACTCGCAGCAATCGCGATCTTTCGGGGCTTTACCCTCCCCGTAGAGTTCCTCGGCCCGGCAGCAGATGCGCTCTTTATCCGCTGCAACCCGGCCGCAACCGGGGCAGATGTATTTCGCGTTCCTGGCCGCCGCTTTGAGCTTTTCGAACGACTCTTTTTTTGCGGCCAGCTCGCACAAATGTTCCTTGTTTTCCATACGCCTCCTAATACCTGGTTATAGTTCTGTCTATCTTTTCAGCCCAGGCGTCTATGCCGCCCTTGAGGACCGCGACTTTCAAAAAGCCGCGTGCTTTCAGCGCTCTCCACAGCGCGGTGGACTTGCTCTGCCCCTTGCAGTATAAAACCAGTTCCTCATCATGCCTCAGCCCGGAGCCGGTCTTGACCAGCTCATCGAAATCGGCCAATTCGTCGCCGGATATATGCGCCAGATCGTGCTCCCAGGGATTGCGCAGGTCGAGAATGCGCGGCGGGGCCGCGGCGCCGAGGCGCTCCTTCAGGCGCTCCGGTGAGATGAAGTCCGGCTCTACGGCCCTGACGAATTTTCTGTCTGCGGCGGCTTTGGCGCCGCAGACCGGGCAACTGGCCTGCTTCTCCAGTTCCAGAACGCTGAAGTCCGATGAGACGAAGTCCAGCATGGCGAATCTGCCCTTGAGCGTGGGCAGGCCCAGTATCAGCTTCATAATTTCCAGCGCCTGCATGGAGGCGAGGGCCGTGGCCGTCGGTCCCGCTACCCCGGCCTCGGCGCAGGCCTGGTCCTGGGTGCTCTCCGCCTCAGGGCAGAGGCAGCCCAGGCAGGGGCCCCCGGCCGGGTCGAAGACGGTCAGTTGCCCCTGCAGCTGGTATACAGCCGCATGCACATAAGTCTTGCCGAGCTCAAGGCAGGCCCGGTTAATGGCCGCGCGTGTGGCGAAATTGTCCGTGCAGTCGGCTATGTAGTCGTAGGGGGCGAGGGCCTCTTTCATGTTCTCAGCCGTCAGCAGGCCTTCGACGGCGTTGACATTCAGCCCCGGGTTGAGTTCCAGCAGCCGGCGCTTGGCCAGTTCAGTTTTGAGTTTTCCCGCGTCAGCGGTGGTGTAGAGGAATTGCCTGTGGAGGTTGGAGAGCTCCACCGGGCCATAGTCGAAGATCCCGAGCTCGCCCACTCCGGCGCCGGCCAGGCAGGCCAGTACCTGCGCGCCCAGGCCGCCTGCCCCGGCTACGGCCACCTTGGCCGCCTTGAGTTTTTCCTGGCCGCCCGGGCCTATTTCCGGAATGACCAGCTGGCGCGAATAGCGCACCAGTTCTTCTTTAGAGAGTGCCATATCTATTTCAGCGCGCGCTCCAGGTCCGCCAGCTGGTCCTCGGAGTTCTCTATGCCGGCCGACAGGCGTACCAACCCGGCGGTGATGCCGCGCTTAAGCCTGTCCCTCTCCGGTATGGCCGCGTGCGTCATGGCCGCCGGATAACAGGCCAGCGACTCCACCCCGCCCAGGCTTTCCGCCAGGGTGAAGACCTTCAGCCGTCGGAAGAACTTGTCCGCGGCCGGCCGCCCGCCTCTCAGTTCGAAGCTTACCATGCCGCCGAAGCCGTCCATCTGCTCCCCCGCCAGCGCGTGGCCGGGGTGTCCCTCCAGGCCCGGGTAGAACACCTTTGAGACAGCGGGGTGGCGGGCCAGCAGGGCGGCTATCTCGAAGGCGTTGGCCTCGTGCGCTTTCATTCGCACCGCCAGGGTCTTGATGCCGCGCAGCGTCAGCCAGGCGTCCCAGGGCCCTGGCACGCCGCCGGCGGCGTTCTGGTAGAACTTCACCGCCTCGAAGACGGCCTTGTCCTTTATGGCCAGCAGGCCGCCTATCACGTCGCTGTGTCCACCCAGATACTTCGTGGAACTGTGAAGCGCTATATCCGCTCCCAGCTCGGCGGGCCGCTGGAAATAAGGCGTGGCGAAAGTGTTGTCCACGGCGAGCAGCGCCTTGCCCTTATGGGCTATTTCTGCCACGGCCGCTATGTCTGTGATGTTGAGCAGCGGGTTGGTGGGTGTCTCGGCCCAGACCAGCCGCGTATTGCGGCGCATGGCCTTTTTAAAGGCCGCCGGGTCCCTGGAATCGGCGTAAGAGATCTCCAGACCCCATTTGCGGAAGATCTTCTCGAAGAGCCGGAAGGTGCCGCCGTACAGATCGTCTCCGGCGACGACATGGTCGCCCTTCTTCAGCAGGCCGCCCAGTACGGCCGTTTCGGCGGCGAGACCGGAGGCGAAGGCCAGGCCGTGAGGAACGCCTTCCAGCGCGGCTATGCAGCTCTCCAGGGCCGCCCTTGTCGGGTTGCCGGAGCGCGAATACTCCCAGCCCCGGTCGCGGCCTATGCCGTCCTGCTTGTAGGTGGAGGTCTGGTATACCGGCACGTTCACCGAGCCGGTCTGTTTGTCCGCCGCCTGGCCCGCGTGTATCAGCGCGGTTTCGAAAGACATTCTTTTCATAGGAAGCCGTTCTCCTTCATCCACGCGTCGGAAAAGACCTTGCTGAGATAGTTGCGTCCGGTGTCCGGGAACAGTATCACTATGGTCTCGTGGCGGCGGCACTTCTCCGCGTATTTTAGAGCCGCTGCCAGCGCCGTGCCTGAAGAGCCGCCGACCAGCAGCCCTTCCTCCCGCGCCAGCCGCCGGGCCGCCGCGAAGGACTCCTTGTCGCTGACGCGGAACCATTCGTCGACCACGCTCCTGTCGTAGATCTCCGGGAAAAAATCCTCGCCTATACCCTCTACTTTGTAGGAGCCCGGCCTGTCGCCGGAGAGTATGGAGCCTTCGGGGTCCGCGCCTATTACCTTCAGGCCGGGATTCTGCTCCTTCAGGTATTTGCCGGTGCCGGTTATCGTGCCGGTGGTGCCGGCCCCGGCGACGAAGACGTCCACTTTGCCGCCGGTGTCGGCCCAGATCTCAGGCCCGGTGGAAAGGTAGTGCGCCTTCGGGTTCTCTGGATTTGCGAACTGCCCGGGCCGCCAGGCGCCTGGTATCTCGCGAGTCAGCCGGTCTGCCACGCCGTTGTAGCTCTCCGGAGAGTCGGGGGCCACGTCCGTCCTGGTGATGACCACCTCTGCCCCGTAGGCTTTCAGCAGGCTGACTTTGTCGGCGCTCATCTTGTCGGGCAGGACGAAGACCATCTTGTAGCCCTTTACCGCCGCGGCCAGAGCCAGGCCCGCCCCGGTATTGCCGGCCGTGGCCTCCACTACGGTGGTGACTCCGGGCTTTATCAGCCCGGCCCGCTCGGCCTGTTCCAGCATGCGCAGGGCTATCCTGTCCTTTACGCTGCCGCCGGGGTTCAGATATTCCACCTTGGCGTAGAATTCGGCGGGCAGGCCCGCGCCCACGCGGTTGAGCCGCACCAGCGGCGTGCCGCCTATGGCGCCCAGGATGTTGTCGTGTTTCATTGCATCGCCTCTTTCTTCATCTCATGCTGTTTCCACAGGAAGAACACCACCGGGTAGACCAGCAGTTCAAGCGCGAAGCTGGAGAAGAGGCCGCCTATCATGGGCGCGGCTATGCGCTTCATCACGTCGGCCCCGGTGCCCAGCGACCACATTATCGGGATCAGCCCCATGAAAGCGGTCATCACGGTCATCATCTTGGGCCGCACGCGCTTGACCGCGCCGTGCACTACGGCCTCCTCGATGTTCTTCAATGTCAGCGGCCGCCCGCTCTTCCTGAGCTCTTCCCAGGAGAGGTCGAGGTAGAGCAGCATGAACATGCCGGTCTCGGCGTCCAGGCCCATCAGCGCTATCATGCCTACCCAGACCGCGATGGACATGTTGTAGTCCAGCAGGTACACCAGCCACACCGCGCCGATGAGCGAGAAAGGCACGGCCAGCAGTACGATGCCTGTCTTGACCGGGGACTTCGTGTTCATGTAGATCAGAAGGCAGATGAGGAAAAGGGTCAGGGGCAGCACGAACTTCAGCCGCTCCCGCACGCGCAGCATGTTCTCGTACTGGCCGCTCCACTGCAGTGTGTAGCCGGGCGGCAGTTTCACGTGGTCGGCTACCATCTGCCTGGCGTCCTTGACGTAGGTCCCTATATCCACGCCCTCTATGTCGACGTAGACGTAGCCGGAGAGCATGCCGTTCTCGTTGCGTATCATCGCGGGGCCGGAGCGGAAGACGATGTCGGCTATCTGGCCGAGCGGCACGTTGACGCCGTTCCCGGCCGTCACGAGCACCCTTCGCAGTTTGTCCACGTCGTCGCGGAAGTCGCGGGCGTAGCGCACGTTGACAGAGTAGCGCTCGCGGCCTTCTACCGTGGTGGTGAGGTTCTGACCGCCTATCGCCGTCATCAGGGCCATCTGCGCTTCTTTAACGGACAGGCCATAGCGGGCCAGCTGGTCGCGCTTGAGCTCGAAGTCCAGGAAATAGCCGCCGGTGGTCCGCTCGGCGTAGACGCTGCGGGTGCCCTTCACCTGGCGCACTGCCTTCTCCACGGCGAGGCCGGTCTCCTCTATGGTCTTGAGGTCCGAGCCGAAAACCTTTATTCCCACCGGCGTGCGCACCCCGGTGGTGAGCATGTCTATGCGCGCCTTTATCGGCATGGTCCAGGCGTTGGAGACCCCGGGGAACTGCATCTTGGAATCGATGTCGGTTATCAGTTCGTCCCAGGTCAGGCGGTCGTACCAGACCCGCCGCAGCAGCGATTGAAGGAAGTCCGGCGCCCAGGAGGAGTACCAGCGGTCCTTCGTGCGCCACTGGTCCTGGGGCTTGAGCACCGCGACCGTCTCCATCATGGAGAAGGGGGCGGGGTCGGTGGAGGTGTCGGCGCGGCCGGCTTTGCCGTAGACGCGCTCAACTTCGGGTATTGATTTCAGGACGCGGTCCTGCGCCTGCATCAGTTTCTGCGCTTCGGTGACCGAGATGCCAGGCAGCGTGGTTGGCATGTAGAGTATCGTGCCCTCGTTGAGGGGAGGCATGAACTCGGTGCCGGTCTTGAGGTAGACCGGTACCGCGGTCAGCACCAGGACCAGGGCCGCGCCTATGACGCGCTTCGGGTGCTCCAGCGTCCAGCGGCAGACCGGTTCGTAGAACTTGAAAAGCCGGCGGGATATGGGGTGCTTCTCCTCCGGGTAATACTTGCCCACCGTGACGGCGTTCACCGCGTCCGAAACCCATTTGGGCCTGAAGTAGAGGTAATCCATGCGGGTGAACATCATGCGCAGTGCCGGGTCCAGCGTGATGGCCAGCAGCGCGGCGACGAACATCGTCAGGTTCTTGGTATAGGCCAGCGGCTTGAAGAGGCGGCCTTCCTGGTCCACCAGGGTGAATATGGGGAGAAAAGCGACGGCGATCACGAGCAGCGAGAAGAAGACGGAGGGGCCCACCTCCTGCAGCGCCTCCAGCCGCACGGCGTGGAAATCGCCCCTCCTCCCCCCCGACTCCCAGTGCTCGAGCTTCTTGTAGGCGTTCTCCACCTCCACTATGGCGCCGTCCACCAGTACGCCGATGGAGATGGCTATGCCGGCCAGCGACATGATATTGGAGCTGATGCCTGCCAGGTACATGGGGATGAAGGCCAGCAGCACGGAGACCGGTATGGTCACTATCGGTATAATGGCGGAGGGGATGTGCCAGAGGAAGAAAAGTATGACCAGGCTCACTATGAGCATCTCCACCGTGAGCTGGTGCTTGAGCGTGGCGATGGCCCGCTTGATGAGGTCGGAACGGTCGTAAGCCGTAAGTATCTCCATCCCTTCCGGCAGCGAGGGCTGTATTTCCTTCAGGCGCTGCTTGACGCGCTCTATCACCTTGAGCGCGTTCTCTCCGTGGCGCATTACCACTATGCCGCCCACTGCGTCGCCCTCCCCGTCGAGGTCTCCGATGCCGCGCCGCATCTCCGAGGCGGAGGTGACGGTAGCGATGTTCTTTACCAGCACGGGGGTGCCGCCCGGGCCGCGCGCCGCCACCACGATGTCCTCTATGTCCTTTACGGACTTCGCGTAGCCCTTGCCGCGTATCATGTACTCCGCGCCGGCGTACTCTATGAGGCGGGCGCCCACCTCTTCGTTGCCCTCCTGCACCGCCTTCATTACCGCGCCGATGGAGACGCCGTAGGAGGCAAGGGAGTCGGGGTTGAGGTTCACCTGGTACTGCTTCTGGAAGCCGCCTACTGCCGCCACCTCGGCCACGCCCGGCACCGACTGGAGCTGGTAGCGCAGGTTCCAGTCCTGGAAGGAGCGCAGCTGGGCGAGGTCGTGGCGGCCGGTCCTGTCCACCAGGGCGTACTGGTACACCCAGCCCACGCCGGTGGCGTCCGGCCCCAATTCGGTCTTCACTCCTTCCGGGAGCTGCGGCAGGATCTTGCTCAGGTACTCCAGCACGCGCGCGCGCGCCCAATAGATGTCCGTGCCGTCCTCGAATATGACATAGACGTAGGAGAAGCCGAAATCGGAGAAGCCGCGTATGGTCTTCACCTTGGGCAGGCCGAGCAGCGAGGTGATGACGGGGTAGGTGACCTGGTCCTCGATTATGTCGGGCGAGCGGTCCCATTTGGAATAGACTATGACCTGCGTGTCGGAGAGGTCCGGTATGGCGTCCAGATTTATGCTCTTTACCGAATAGACGCCTGCCGCGACGGCGGCCAGCGCTATTATCAGCACCAGCACCCGGTTATTGGCCGAGAAAGCAATGATGTCGCGTATCATAAGAGCATTCCCTTTAGTTCCCCAGCGCCGCGCGCATCCGGGACTCCGAGTCTATCAGGAAGTTGGCGGAGGTCACCACTTTCTCCCCCTTCGAGACTCCGGAGCGCACTTCCACGTTCTCCTCGTCGCGCCTGCCGGTGCGCACTTCGCGCGGCTCGAATACACCGTCGGCCTTCATGACGAAGACCAGTTCTTTCTCTCCGGTGTTGAGGATAGCGCCCGCCGGCACGGTCAGGGCCGTCCCGAGTTCTATCTCGATGCGGGCCTCAACGTACATATCGGGCCGCAGTTCCAGCCCCGGGTTCTGCGTCTCTATGCGGGCCCGCAGGGTGCGCGTCTCGCCCGAAACTATCGGGTCCAGAGATCGGACCAGGCCCTCGAAGTCCCTGCCGGGCCAGGCGCGGGAGGTTATCACGGCCTTCTGCCCGGGCTTTACGGCGGCGAGCTCGTATTCGTAGATCTGGGCGTACACCCAGGTGCGCTCCCGGGGCAGCAGCAGGTTCTCGAAACGCTCCGGCTCCGCGCCGGCCTCTTCGATCTGTTCCACGGAGACGCCCAGTTGGAGCAGGCGCAGCTTTGCCGCGTCAGCCACCGCCGAGGCCCTCTCTTTGGCTTCGGACCAGCCATTTTTATCTATGCGCTCGCGCGCTGCCGCAGCCTCCCGGTATTCCGTGATAGCCATGTAGAGTTCCGGGTCGTATGCCACCCGGCCCGGGGCTCTGATGGTCCTGGCCAGCCGCCTGTAGGCGGCCGCGCCGGTCTTTAGCCCTATCAACTGCTGCTTCTCGGGGGAGATGTCCACAATGCCGTGACTGGGTACCGCCGACCCTCCGGCGTCGTCGTAGACGGGGACATAGTCCATCCCCATCTCGTCCTTCATAGGCGTGGGAGAGGTGACCTCCGGGTTCATGGGGTTGCGGTAGAACTTGACCTTCCGTTCGCCCTGAGCCGCGCCGCCCTCTTTCTTGACCAGGTGCATATTGCAGATGGGGCAGTCGCCGGGCTTATCGGACGTGTAGTCGGGATGCATGGGGCAGTAATAGACGTCCTTGGCCTGCGGGGCGGCTTCTTTCTTGACCAGGTGCATATTGCAGATGGGGCAGTCGCCGGGCTTGGGTGACGTGTAGTCCGGGTGCATAGGGCAGTAGTAGAGCTCGGCATGCGACTCCGCGTGCCCGCCGCTGAAATGCCTGTAGGCCAGCCAGCCCCCGCCGAGCAGCAGCGAAGCGCCCAGGACCGCCGCGAATAACTTCAGCTTGGTTTTCATAAATCTTCTCCGGTTATCGCCCTTATGGCCGCCAGCTGGGCGGCATAGTCGGCCTGGTATTCGTAATACTCCCGCTGCGTGTCCAGCAGCCCGCGCCCGGCATCTATGAGTTCCAGAAAGGAGCCCCGCCCGGCTTCATAGGCGGCCAGGGCGGCTTTCAGCGCCTGTTCCGCCTGAGGCAGCATTGTGTCCTCGTAGAGTTGGACGAGCTTGGCGCAGCAGTCTATATCCACGGCCCCCGTCCTGAGCTCCAGCAGAAGCGCGTTGCGGGCGGCGTCGTATTCGGCCTGGGCCATACTGTGATCGGAGCGGGATTCCCCAATCTCCGCCCGGTTGCGGCCGAACCAGAGCGGCACGGTAAGGCCCAGGGATACGTCATAGGTGCCGTCCATGGCGGCGGAATCGGCCGAGCGGCGGCGCCAGCCCAGCATGAAATCAGGGGCGTACCCCGCCTTTGCGAGGGACAGCCTGCCGGCCGAAGCTTTCACCCGTGCCCTGAGCGCCTTGAGGTACGGGTTGTTGGCCAGGGCCGCGGACTCCAGGCCGGCGTAGTCCACCGTTACCGGCTTGAATTCAGGTTCTTCCGGGGCCGGCACGGGGGTGCCGGGCGGGAGGTTGCGTAAAGCGTTCAGCCGGGCGGCCGCCGTGGTTTTCTGCTGCCCGGCGGTGATCAGCGAACGATGGGCCCTTGATAGTTCCAGCTGGGCTTTGAGCGCGTCGGACTGGGAGCCCTGTCCGGCCGCGTAGCGGATTTCGGCCGCCCGCGCGAAGCTGCGCAGCAGCTCGAGGTTCTCGGCGTAAAGACGCTCGGTCCTGGTATACAGGATGTAGTCCTGGAAGGCCTTCTCGGCCTCCGCCACGATTTTGCTCGTGCGGTCGCCGTAAAGCCCGCTGTAATAGGAACTTTCATCCTTCGCGGCTTTGCGCGCCAGGCGGTATTTGAGCGGGTTCCGGAATTCCTGCTTCAGCGACACGGTCCTTTCCGCGGCTCCGGAGCCCAGCGGCCCGTCGGCGTACATCCGCTCGAACTCCAGTACCGGGTCCATGGGCAGCCAGGCCTGCCTGACTCTGGCCGAGGCGGCCCCGGCGGCGGCCCCGGCGGCGGCCATCTCCGGGTTCGCGGCACGTACTTCCCCGAGGAAAGTTTCGAGGGACAGGCGTCCTCCCTCCTCCGCGGCGGCGGGGAGCATTGCAATCATCAGGAACAGGACCGCGTACTTCATAAAGGACTCCTACTTAGCCAGTTTAGCCGCCAGGTCGTTGAGGGCCGGCATGTGGTACAGGAATATCGCGGACAGCGTCACCAGGTAGGCGATGCCGGCGAGTATGGCCGCCTTGGCCAGCCGCTGTCCACGGGCGGTTATCGCCGGGTCTCGTAACGCCATCACACCGAAGGCCACGGCGAGGGCGGCCTTCTCCACCCCGAACAGGTGCACGAAAGAGAGCAGGCCCATAGACAGCGCCGCTGCGGCAAGTTTAGTTGTCATCTGCGTTTTCCTCCATATTGATAGTATTGCCTGCCTCCGTCTTTCCCATCTCGCAGTCCTTGCAGGGGCAGAGGCTCTCCTTTCCGGCCTCGTGCATGCACAGGCACATGTACTCGGAGCACTCTCCGCAGAGGCGCGCTACCGCCACCGGGTTTATCAGGCTGGCCGGCTTGGCCAGCTGCGTCGCCACTTTCCTGGCCAGTTCGCGGCGGGGGCCGTTCTCCAGGGCGTTGATGTTGAACGCGAAGGTGAAGATGTTGAAGATGAGGAAAGCCGTGAGGGCGGCGGCGGCCGGCACCGGGTAGAGCATGAAGCGGCGGAAGGGGCCGTGGTACACGTTCAGGGAGCGGGCGGCGGCTGCTACCCTGGCGGCGAAAAAGGGAGGCAGTTCTATTGCCGGCAGAGCGCGCAGACTTGCATCGGCGGCTTTGAGGCGCCGTAATTCCTCCGGGCAGGATGCGCAGGAATCCAGATGGGCCGTTACGGCTTTCGCCTCCTTCTCGTCCATGAAGGCGGAGAGTTTGCGGGAGATGTTTCCACAGTCGTCAATTGGCATAAGATTTGCCTCCTATGCCATTTAACGTAAAAGCGGGGCAAAACTTGCGGTCTTATTTTAATTTTCTGGCCAGGGACTGGCGGGCGCGGAAAAGCAGGGACTCCACCGAGGCAACGGAAAGTCCCATTATCTCGGCTATTTCAGCGTAAGAGCGGTCATCGTAAATTTTGAGCAGCAAGGCCAGCCGCTGGGTTTCCGGGAGTTCCGCCAGGCTGGAGTTGAGCTCCGCGGCGCGCTGGGCCTTTTCGTACAGCGCGTCGGGCGAGGAGCCGGGGGCGGAGGGCTCCCGGCCGTACTCCGCGCCCGCGTCCAGGCTGCTGACGGGCGCTCTGGCGGAGCGGCTTTTGTTCTTCCTGGCCTGGTCAACGGCCAGGTTGTAGGCTATCTTGTAGAGCAAGGTCGAAAGTTTTGCCCCGGGTTTAAGGCCTGGCGCCGCCTTGTACAGCCGCAGAAAAGCTTCCTGCGCTATATCCTCGCTGGCGCCCCGGTCCCGGGTGTAGCGGTAAAGGAAGTTTATCAGAGGTCCGGCATGTTTTTCGACAATGAGTGTGAAAGCCCCTTCGCTGCCGGAGTTGAAATCGGCCAGCAGGTCGAAGTCCTCATGGTCTGCTTTTTGCTCATCTTCCTGCATGCGGTTATTCTACTTATTTATTGGCGGGCATCTTCTCGCATCTTACCCAAAGGGCCCTTGAAAAAGCGTGTTCTGTGAGCTATGCTATAAACAGGGGAAGGGGTTCCTCCCCGTATGTGGGCCGTAAAAGTACAGTTGGAACCCGGGCAGCGGGCGGGCCAGGTGGCCCGCCCCGCTTTATGCCCCGCCGGGCGCCTCAGGCGGCGGGGCGCGCCGGGGCCGGTATCATGGCCGGCGTCCAAAGTTTTTCTGTCTTGGCGACCCAGGCCGCGGCCGTGATATCGCCGTAGACGTTGAGGGCGGTACGGCTCATGTCCATTACGCGGTCCAGGCCCAGTATGATTGCTATGCCCTCGGCCGGCACGCCGAACATGGAGGTTATGCCGACCAGCAGGGGGATGGACCCCCCCGGCACGCCGGCGGCCCCCACCGCGGTTATCACCGCCATCACCACGATAACGCCCATCTGCCCCAGCGTCAGGTCTATGCCGAAGACCTGGCAGAGGAAGATGGCGGTTATGCCCTCGAAGATGGAGGTGCCGTTCATACAGACCGTAGAACCCAGCGGGACCACGAAGCCAGCTATGTTAGGCGGCACGCCGAGGGCTTGCTCGGCCGCGTTGAGGGAGGTGGGCAGGGTGGCGGCGCTGGAACTGGTAGAGAAGG
>Ga0209066_10006046_pt1 | contig 12489 bp, 12 predicted proteins | sample All_14_2_FD_187198 | JGI IMG/M metagenome (GOLD analysis project Ga0209066, IMG submission 187198) | Freshwater microbial communities in response to fracking from Pennsylvania, USA - Allegheny Zone_MetaG_DW_15 (SPAdes) (version 2) ...
CCGGCACACTGATGCCCGTCAGATATTCGTCCGGCACGGTGGCGGCGAAGGTCACCGGCATCCCCTGCACCCAGGGCTCGTCGATCGGGCGCACCCCCGACTCTCCCGCCGTCAGCGCCGCCCACGACGACTCGGCATCGCCTCCCACCGGCGTCAAGGCTCCGAACCCTGTGATGGCGACCCGCGCGCTCACACATGCCCCGTTCCCGCGCTCGACGCGCTCATGGCGGGTCCACCGTCCCGACCACGAGCATCGGCATCGGCATCGGCATCGGCATCGGGATCGGGGTCGGTCGAGTCAGACACGGATGACACCCTCGGCTCTGAGCCTGTCGGCGATCATGTCGCGAAGGACATTCTTGCGCACCTTTCCGGGCGCTGTCCTCGGCAGGGAATCCACCAGCTCCACCCGTTCCGGCAGCTTCTGAACGGCGACGTCGCGAGCGCGCAGATACTCGCCGAGTGACTCCACGGTGGGTGCCGCACCATCACGGGGCACGACGAAGGCACACGCCTTCTCCCCCAGACGGGGATCGGGCATCGAGACGACGGCGACGTCGAGGATGTCGGGATGACCGGCCAGAAGATCCTCGACCTCTCGCGCGCTGATGTTGAGCCCGCCGCGGATGATGATGTCCTTCACGCGGCCCGTGATGCGCACGAACCCCGCCTGGTCGGCGAACCCGAGGTCACCGGAGAGGTGAAAGCCGTCCGGCGTGAGAGTCTCCGCCATGGCTGCGAGATCTCGGTAGTACCCCAGCATGAGGGAGGGCCCCTTGAAGGCGACATCGCCCTCAGACCCGATGGGGACATCCTGGCCCGCATCGTCCAGGATCCGCACTTGGGAGCCGGGCGTGGCGCGGCCGTCGGAGGTGACGGCACGCTCGGGGGGGTCGTCGGGCCCGGTCATGGTCGAGGCGAAGTTCTCGGATCGGCCGTAGATCGCGATGAGGTTCATTCGCGGGAAGACCGCACGCGCCTGCTGCACGATCGGCCCCGGGATGGGTGCTCCCGCGCATCCCCAGAACCGCATGCCGCTGACGTCGTGGCGCTCGGGGTCATATGCCTGCATCGTCGTGGAAAGGAACGTGGCCGCCGTCACAGAGATCGTGCACCCGTATGCCTCGATCCGGCGCAGACCCTCCTCCGGGTCCCATTCCGGCTGGAAGTGCGATCCTCCACCCGCCAGCAGCGGCAGGATCAGTCCGACGACCAGCCCGGTGGAGTGGGCGACCGGCGACGGGTTGAAGACCACATCGTCGGAGGTGACCCGCAGCTTCTCCATGACGGCCTTCGCTCCGGCATACATCGTGTTGAAGCTGTGAAAGCACCCCTTCGGCCGTGCTGTCGTCCCGGAGGTGTACACCAGCAGCGCGCCGTCGTCGGCGGCCGCGGTGGTGCCGAGCCCGGCATCCAGGTCGTCCACGTCACCCGCGACGAAGAGCGCCTCGAACTCGCGCACTCCCTCCGGCACGACGGTCGCGCCCGGCCTGATCATGATGATCTCCCGCAACGTCGGGGTCGCCTCGCGCAGCTGCAGGTACATGTCCAGGTAGTCGAACTTGTGGAACGTTGCCGGGCCGATCAGCACCTCGGCACCGGAGTGCTCCAGGATGTAGCCGACCTCGTCCCCTCGGAAGATCGGCATGATCGGTACGAGCACCGCGCCCAGGCGCGAGAGCGCCATCGCCACCACGCCGAACTCCGCCCAGTTCGGCAACTGCACGGCCACCCGGTCCCCGCGCCCGACACCCAGCCACGCCAGCCCTGCGGCCAGGCGGACGCCCTTCTCCCGCAGGCTCCCGTAGGTCAGCGTGTTGTTGCCGTCGGTGATCATCACCCGCTCAGGATGGGCCGTTGCGCCGTCGACGAGAAAGTCCCACAGCACCCGGTCCTGCCACCAGCCGTCGGCGTAGTATCTGCGCCTGTCGGCATCGGAATGCGGATTCCCGATGGCTGCGCCGTTGTCGATCATCTCGTTCATCTCTTCGCCACCTCTCGATCGGGATGCCTGCGGCATCCGGCTCACTCACCGGCGACCAGCGCGCCTGACTCGCTCACCGTCGTCAGGGCAGCCGCGTGGTACTCGCCGTCTCCGCCCACGGCGGCGGGGAGCTCCACCACCTGGGACGCGTAGCACAGGCCCGCGCCGAAACCGAACAGCAGTGCGGTCTGACCGCCGTGCGCGGTGCCCTCGCGCAACAGCCGCTCCATCGCAAGCGGCACCGAGGCGCCGGAGGTGTTGCCCGTATCGATGACATCGCGGGCGATCACCGCGTCCTCGCGCAAGCCGAGGGTGTGGGCCATGGTCTCCACGATCCGCAGATTCGCCTGATGCGGGATGAAGACGTCGATGTCGGCCGGAGTCAGGCCCGCCGCCTCGATCGCCTGTGCGGCGAAGTGGGGCGCGACCGAGGTCGCCCACCGGAAGATGGTGGGTCCGTCCTGCTCCGCCGTCGGCCACGGAACGTCGCGGAAGTCGTCGGCATACTTGTACTCGAGCCAGTCATGGGTCGTGCGGATGGCGTCCCCCTTGCGGCCGTCCGAACCCCACACGGTGGGACCCACGCCGGGGGTGTCCGACGGGCCCAGCACGACCGCGCCGGCGCCGTCGCCGAGGATGAACGAGATCGTCCGCTCGGTCGGGTCGGTGAAGTCCACGAGCTTCTCCGCTCCCACGACCAGGGCGTGCCGCGCGAGCCCCGAACGAATCATCGCGTCGGCCTGCGCGATCGCGTAGCAGAAGCCGGCGCACCCGGCGTTCACATCGTACGCAGCAGCCGACGGGGATGCCCCCACGCGCTCGCCGATCAGCGGCGCCATCCCTGGGGTCATCTGCATCCACGTGACTGTGGAGACGATGATCACGTCCATCTCGCCGGCCGGGACCCCGGAGGCATCCAGCGCGGCGCGCGCCGCCTGCTCCGCCAGGTGCTGCACGAGGACCTCGCGCGACGCGTGCCGTCGTGTGACGATGCCGGTGCGGCGCCGGATCCAGTCGTCGTCGCGTTCGAGCGCCTCGGCGAGATCGTCGTTGGAAACGATGCGGTCCCCTCGCGCGCCCCCGACGCCGATCAGCCGGGAATATGACAATGGACGGCGGTACGAGATTCCTGTCATTTTCCTGAGAATACTCCTGCGAGTCATGGGGTCGGTCACGAACATGCCCGCGTACGAGGAACCTCCGTCGTATCGCGGGCCTGATGCAGATCAGCTCCGCCGAAAAATCGGCGGTTCGCTCGACAGTCGCTTGCGGAGCGTGTTGATCTTGTCCACGAGCCCTGACTCGTCGATATTCGCCGCTGCGAACGACGTGGAATACACCGTCTTGCTGCCATACGCCCACCCGAGGATCGTGCCGGCCCGCTTGTAGAGCTGCTGGGCGCGGTCGGGGGCGTTCTGCGGATCATCGCCCCCGAGTTCGACAAGACCGAGCAGCTGGGACACCTGCAGTCCGGAGAGCACGAGGTTGTGGTGGTAACACGTGAGCCCCGTCTTGCCCTTCGCGGTCGTGCTGCGCTGTGGCGACCAAGATGCCTGAGAGTTGGAGCCAGCCACTCGGAGCGTCTCGGTGAATTTGCCCGGCTTGGCAGTGAGGACCTTCACCTTCCCGGGCGGCTGGCCGGGGTAGCAGAGCTGAGTCAGCAGTGAGGTTGCGTCGGCGGTTGAGACGGATGACGAGGCCCCGGCGATTGTCGTCACTGTGGTGAGCTCACTTTGCTCAGGGGCGGCGCTCGCGCCGCCGAGCACGTCCCTCTCAAGTTCGCGGAGCTCGTACCAGAGCACCTGATCGACGGATCGCGCGGTGCCGTCCGATCCGGCGAATACATTGTCCTGGCACAGCTTTCGATGCAGTTCGACCACGGCGTCGGTCGAGAGCTCGCCCTCGAACGTCGCCGTGATGGCCATTCCCACACCGGACGGGAAGAGGTAACGCTCGCACCTCACAGCGACATTCGGTATGTCCGCAGTCGGCATGTAGCCCGCAGCGCGTCGCAAGGGTGCCTGCTTGATCCACGCGGTGGAACCGTCGGCCCTTGCGTATCCCGGGCTCAACGTCGCCGCCCAGTACTTGTGGCGAAGATTGTAGGTGCCCCACGGCTTGATCCAGATCGCGCCGTCCTCCGGTGCAGCGTTGAAGGCGGAGGCGTACTCGGGCAGAGTACTCAGCGCGGGGCTCGCCGCTCCCGAGACGGCCTCCGGCAACGCCGCGGTCAGCATCCAGCTGACGTGGAAGCGGGTGATGCTTGCCATACCGGATCTCCCTCTGATATCACTGTGGTGACTGAGTCATCTCTGTGGAGATGAGGGCCGCCCGATGGCGGGCCAGGGCCGGGCGCATGCGCCCGGCCCATCACTTTGTGTGGTGATCATCGCTACCCCGTCTGGTCGACGATGCGGCCGCGGCCGAAACTCTTCAGGTCGGCGACGTCGACGGCTGCAACCGCTGAGACCGAGGAGGAATCGTACCGCGGCAACGTCGCCGCCTCATGCTTGGTCACCTCTCGGTACAGCTTGCGGTTCTTCTTGCCTGTGAGCAGCCGTTCGAACTCCAAAGAATACTGGTGGTTGTTCTCGACGACGGTGGGCGTGGTGATCTTGGGGCACACGAGCGCCTTCGTGCCATCGACGCGAAGGATGAACACGGTGCCATCGATGTCGTCCTTCGGATCCTCGGCGTGCCTCACGTGCAGTGCGTTCTGAACTTGCGTGAGGTTGCGGCGTCCGCGGGTCAGTTTGCGGAAGGTCGTGGGGGCCGGGTCGCCGGGCATGAAGCGATACCGGCGCACAATCCCGCGGATGCCGAGTCCGGCTCCCCACGCGACCACGGCCACGGCGATGCCCAGCGCGCACATGAGCCCGATATCCGCGAAGCTATAGACGACGATGTAGTCGCGCCCCGTGACCAACCGGTAGAGGTACGGGAACGGCAGGGCGCAAAGCACGCCCAGGATCGCGAGAGCCACCGCTGCGCTGATTGCGGAGGGCGGCGTCATGTCGACCGGGAACCTGCGGGGATAAACGTGCATCCAGAGGAACCACAGCACCAGCACGAACAGCAGTCCCGGAACGACGAACAGCGCGGGGGCGAGCGCCGCACCAAAAGCCCCCTTCACTGCCTCCTCGCCGAAGACCGTCAGCCCAATGGTGTGCGTACCGGTCGAGAAGGCGGGGGTGCCGCTGACCGCGTCATCATAGTTGAGAGAGAGGGTGATCAGGGCGTTCCCAGGCTGAACGCCCTTGGGCGCGGTGACGCGAAGATGGATTGCTGTGCCATTGCCGGCATTGAGCGCGTCGGTCGTGAAGGGCACGGTCATCGTCCCCGCCGATTCCTTGGAGACCGAGCCGTCAGCCAGCTTGACCTGAAGGAAGGTCGGGAATGTGAGTGTGGCTGTCGTGATCCTCTGAAGGGTCGCGCCGTTGTTCTGCACGGTGAAGATCACGTCTGCGCCCGAGGTGTCCACCATGGCGGCATCGCCTGACGCCGTGATGACGAGGGCTCCCGGGGCCGCGGTCGGCGTCGCGCCGGACGTCACCTTGAGCGAGGCGATCGCCGATCCCGACCCCCCAGGTCCGGTGTAGGCGACGGTCGTGACCACGGTGACGGGGAAGGCCGATCGATGCACGAGCGTGACGGTTGCCTCCAGCGCGACAGATCCCCCCGCGGGAATGGATTTCGCCGTCTCATCCAGTCCGATGGTGACCGGGTCTGAGTTGCCCTCGGTCTGCGCGACCGTCGAGGTCGCCGTGACGGGGACTCCAGTCGTATTCTCCACGAGCAATGCGACTGTCCGGGTCTCGCCGGGGAGCATCTCGAGTTCTGCCGGCGTATACGACGCCGACACGGCGGTTGCCGCCGCGGTCGCGGCCGCCGGAACCGGCATCGCGGCCGGGATGAGCAGCCCAGTGATCGCCGCGACGACCCACGCCGCGATGACGCTCCACCGACGCAAGCCGCTCACCCCCACTGGCTGCCTCCCGCTCGATTCGCCCGAGCGTCATCATGGCACACGGGTTATCGCGGAGAAAGGCCGACCTCTGAGCGCACGGGCCGACGGTACGGCGATCGACTCGCTCATCTGGGCTTGGGGCACATCCCCGCCAGCCTAGATGGCGAGAGACTTCCGCATGAACACCTGCGCGGTGCCGTCGCCATTGTCAATTCGCTCGGATTCTCGGTAACCGCACTCCTCGTAGAGTCGGATGTTCGCTTCGCTGAGGCTGCCGGTGAACAGTTCCGCCTCGCGGCTGATCGAAGCGTCCTCGGCTGCCGCCAGCAGCATGCGGCCGATCCCCTCCCCTTGGACATCCGGCGCGATAGCGAGCCGCCCGATCTGAAGGAGCACGCCGTCGTCCCGGGTGCGGATGGCACCGACAATCCGTTGACCGATGAGCGCAACGAAACCGTCGGCGTCGCGAAGCTCAGCTTCCAACTGCTCCAGCGTCTGAGTCAGCGGCGTCGCCTGCGGGTCGCCGTAGATCTGCGCCTCACTGACGAATGCGGCGCGCTGGATCGTCAGGACCTCGCCGGCATCGGCGACCCGGATCGGGCGCACCGTCACATCACTCATGACCCTCCGAGATCATCATCCTGGGCGGGATTCTCTGAGTAGAACACTAATCGTGCTGCGGCACCCGGCTGGCCTCAGCTGTGATCCAGGTACTGCAGTACAGCCTGCACCCGTCGGTGGGCATCCGCGTCGTCGGCGTCCAAGCCCAGCGAGTCATAGATGCGGGAGACGTGTGGGACGACCGCCTTCTCGCTGAGGTACAGAGCCCCCGCGATGGACGCGTTCGAGCGTCCCTCGGCCACCAGACCGAGCACCTCGGTGCCGAGCGAGACCAGTTCCTCGGCGTGGCTGCGCTGAACGTACTGGGAAAGCACGACGACGGCGATCTCGGGGTTCGTCCGGCGTATCCGCAACGCGGCCGCCAACCCGTCGTCAGCGTTTCCCGGCGGCAGCCGGATGTCGGTGATCACCAGATCGGGGCGGTGCTCTGCCACCGATGACAGCAGACCCGGTGTCAAGGTAGAGGATCATGCCACTGCGAAGCAGGCGACACAGGTCGCTTGTTGAGCGGAGAACCATGTGAATACAGTCGTGTCATGACCACGCCCCTCGCCCCGGCCTTTGCGATGACCGCCCTCGCCCTCGTGCTCGCCGGTTGCACCGCACCGGCGGAGTCCACTCCCGACGCCGTCACCGCCTTGCCTCCGTCGATTCAAGCGATCATGGATCAGCCGATCTACACGGACGCCCGGTGGGGTCTGTCGGTGGTGAACCTCGACAGCGGCGAGACGCTCATCTCGTACAACCCCGATGAGAAGTTCCTCACCGGGTCGACCGCCAAGATTCTCTCGGTGACGGCGGCGCTGGCCGAACTCGGAGCGGACGCGACACTCACGACGCCGGTCGTCGCCGTCGGCGACGTGTCGGGCGGAACACTCGACGGCGACCTCGTGCTCCGTGGAGCAGGCGACCTCACGCTCGGCGGTCGGACGATGGCCGACGGGACGATCGACGTGCCGATCTTCGATCACTACGACGCCAACGCGCTGCCCGGAGTGGCCACCCTCACTCCGGAAGACCCGCTCGCGGGAGTGGACGACCTGGCACGCCAGGTCGCCGACGCCGGCATCACCCGAGTTGCGGGCGACGTCCTCGTCGACGACCGCCTGTGGGAGCCGGTCGTCCTCGACGAGGTGCCCATATCTCCTATCGTCGTCAACGACAACCTGGTGGATTTCGTGCTCGTGCCCGGCACCGCGGCCGGCGAGCCGGCGACGTTCGAGTGGCGCCCTCAGACCGCGGCGTACCACCCGGCTGTCGATGTCACGACCGGCGCGGCCGACAGCGACATCGACATCACGATCGAAGAGTCCGGGGACGGCATCCTGTCCATCACCGGAAGTGTGCCTCTCGGAGCCGACCCCGTCGTCCAGACGTACCAGGTTGCGGACCCTGCGCAATGGGCGCGGGTCCTCTTCGTTGAAGCACTCGCGCGTGCGGGGGTGACTGTGGATGCCGATCCCCTCGCCGCGGCCACCGGAACGCTGCCGACTTCAGTCGAGCTCGATGCGCTGACACCGATCGCCACGTTCACCTCTCCCCCGTTCTCGGAGACGGCGCGACTGATCAACAAGGTGAGTCACAACCTCGGCGCCAACCAGCTCCCCCTGATCCTCGCCGCCCGCGAGGGGCTCACGACGCTCGAAGAGGGCCTGGCCATCGAGATGGCCGCTCTTCAGGCCGGTGGACTCACCTCCGCGGATGTCGAGATCGCCGACGGACAGGGTCTGCCCGGAAACAGAATCACGCCTGCCGGGATGACCACGTACTTGCGCTACCTCACCGGCACCGACACGTTCCGGACGTTCTATGACTCGACGCCGATCCTGGGCGTCGACGGGTCGCTCGCAAACGTGCTGCCCGAGGGCGATCCCGCGATCGGTGCCGCGCATGCGAAGACCGGAACGCTCGTCGGCGCCGGAGTCAGTACTGCCTTCGTCCTCGAGACCAAAGCACTCGCCGGATACCTGGATGCCGCCAGCGGCGAGCGTTTCGCGTTCGCTGTCTTCGTCAACGACGTCCCGATCGATGACGTCTCAGCGGTCTTCGAGGCCAACAACGACCTCGGCGCGATCGCCTCGCAGCTCTACCAGCTGTACTGAGCCGGCCCAAGAGCTCTGACCGGGTCATGCCCGAGGGAGCGCGCCTCGCAAGTCGGGGATGCTCGAATGCGAATCCGGCCCCGGTCCCGAAGAGGGTGCGTGCGATCTCGCCGTTCGACAGTCGCGTCGGGAGGTAGTCGAGTACCTCCCGCTCGCGCTCGGTCAGCGGCGCCGCGGCCGAGGTCGGCGCAGATCGACTCGTTGCCCAGCAGGTGGACATCGTCGATCACGACCACCAACGGGTGGCTCAGGTCTTCCAGCTCGGTGCGCAGCCGGTTCACGAAGGCCGGGCCGAGAGCACGGCCGGCGACAAGGTCGGCGATTGCCGGATCGAACTCGGGAGCGGAGGTCGCGATGGCGGACACGAGCGCCCGCGCAAAATGTACCGGGTCGTCATGACTCGCCGTGACGTTCATCCGGCACACGCGGCCCTCGGATCGGCTGGCCCACTGGCTCAGGAGGACCGATTTTCCCGATCCTGCCGGTGCCACGATCACCCCAACGCCGGCAGGCGGCACCTGGTCCAATGCGGCCTCCAAGCGCGGGCGGCGTTGCTTCGCGGACACAATGGTCGACGGCAACGCCAAGTCGGCGAGGTCACTTGACGAGAGGCCCATGTTCAGAGGGTCCCAGTACTGGCAGTGACTGGGCAGGGCCGTTGGTCCCGCCGTCTCAGCTCGTCACATCCAGTCGACGTACTTGAAGGATCTCGGCGTGCAGATCGTGCATTCGGTGCAGCGCGGCGTGGAGGGCAGCCTGATCAGCCACCGAGCCGACCATGCTGACCCACCCGGAAGTCCCCGGCTGCACGGTAAGTCCGTCCAACGCCGCAAGCAGCATGGGTCCGGCCTCACCAGCCACGACGATCTCGTATCGCGAGGACACCCTGCACCTCTCTCCGTCGGTTGTGGTTCGCGTGCTCCGCGACGACGGTCGTCACCCCCGCTGGGTGATCCGAGAGCCCGGTACGCCAGATCACCCAGCCGGGATGACGTCGGCATATCGGGATGAGGGCACTGTCGGAGGCAGAACGTGTCCTGCGCCTGTGCGCCCCACGACGGAGAAGGAGAACCATCATGGCAATCACCGCGAGAGAAATGGTCATGGCCGCTCGTGCCGATCTCGATCTGGTCGCCCCGGAGGCAGCTTCGAAGGAGTCGCAGTCCGGTCAGGCCGTATTCGTCGACGTACGCCAGACGGAGGAATGGCAGCACGGCCACATTGCCGGCGCCATCCGCGCGCCCCGCGGGCTGCTGGAGTTCCTCGCCGACCCCTCGAGTCCCCGCCACTCGGAGGCACTCGACCCGACGCGTCGCGTGATCATGGTCTGCCACACCGGAACCCGGGCTGCGCTCGCGGGGCACACCCTGCAGCAGCTCGGCTACACCGATGTCGCCCTGCTGGAGGGCGGCATCACCGCATGGCAGGCGGCCGGACTGCCGCTGGTAGAGCACGAGTTCGCCGGCATCTGAGCCCCGCGGCGCATGGTCGCCGCCACATCCAACGGGGCGGAGGCCGCTCCACAAACAGCAAGGAGAGTCGACATGACTGACACGATGACAACCAAGGTGGCCACCACGGCGCCGCTCCGTTGGGACGAGGTGTGGTTCACGAACTGCCCGATGGTCTCGGCGAACAACATCGACCAGGAGCTCGGGTGGTGCCGCGAGGAGTTCAAGAAGATCGGCGTCGAGTACGCCTACTTCCGCCACTCGCCGGAGAACAACTGGTACCCGCACTACGTGCACAACCTCGACAACCTGGTCCGCTTCGGGGGTCTTTACCCCACGATCCACGTCAACGCCGACATCCGGCGCACGCGGCTTCTCGGCGCGACGCAGGTGCGTGAGGGCGGGGCGATGATGGTCCGAGCCCGGGATGACATCTACACGATGGCAGACCTGAAGGGCCGCAAGATCGGGCTCACCAAGAGCCTGAACACGATCAAGAACGACTGGTGGCGGGTGCAGGAACACGCGGGCATCGAGCTGATGCTCCGACTGAACGGCATGACTATCGACGATGTCGAGATCGTCGAGTTCCCCTACCCGGACGACTGGTACGACAAGCCCGAAATGCTCCAGGTCGCGATGAACAACCCGTCCGAGCTGTGGCTGCGACGCGACCACAAGCACGACCTCGCGTTCCGTCCCCTCGAGACATCTCTCGAGAACGGCACCGTGGACGCGATCTACACACAGAGCAAGGTCTTCCAGCACCTGCAGGAAGCGACCGGCAAGTTCAAGGCGATCGAGGACCTCTCCCTCCGGCCGGACTGGACCATCCAGATGGCCAACTGCCCCGCCGTGATCACCTGCACCGACGTCATGGCAGACGAGCACCCGGAGCTGGTCGTCGCGTACATGAAGGCGATGATCAAGGTCGGGCGCTGGGCAAACGCGGACAAGCACGCCGCTGCCGGGATCCTGAACCGGCAGACGTTCTACCGGGACGTGGAGGACACCTACCAGGGCATCAAGGATGTCGACCTCGTGCCGAACCTCTCGCCCAAGAACCTCGTCTCGATCGACATCGCCAAGGACTTCATGCTGAGTCACGGCTACATCCACAACGACTACGACGTCAACGAGTGGGCTGCACCTCAGTTCCTGCAGGAAGCGGCGAAGCAGCTGCTCGAGGAGGAGTGGAAGATGATCACGACCTCGAAGCTGCCCGAGCCCACCGAACTCCAGATGGGCCACGCGCGTCTCGGTTGAACCCGATCAGCGCTCAGGTTCGATGATGGACAACCACAACGAAACCCGCATGGGGCGCCTGGGCTACCGGCCCCCTGCGGACGTCCCCGAACCCGAGCAGCTCGTGCTGCTCGAGTTCGTCCTGGATGACCGGGTCGCGGTGATCACGCTCAACCGCCCTCATGCGGACAACGCGATCACGACCGAGCTTGCGGTGCAGTTCATCGAGGCTCTCGAGACGATCGCCGCCCGTCCTTCGGTGCGGGTGGCGGTCCTCGCAGCTGCGGGGGACCGGGCGTTCTCCGTTGGCGGAGACCTCTACCAGCGCAAGCAGATGACCAAGGAGCAGTGGCTGCGTCAGCGGCAGGTGTTCGATCGGCTGGTGTACCTGGTGCGGCAGCTGCGCAGGCCCATCATCGCCGCCGTCCACGGCATGGCCTACGGCGGCGGCTGCGAGCTCGCGATCAGCACCGATTTCATCATCGCCGCCGACGACGCGGTCTTCGGCCAACCGGAAGCCATGGTCGGGTTGTCCGCCGGAGCCGGCTCCCCGGTCTTCCTACCCCGCCTGCTCCCGCCGGGCAAGGCCATGCAGATGCTGATGACCGGGGAGCCGATCACGGCCCAGGAGGCGCACCGGCTGGGTATGGTCAACGAGGTGCACCCGCGGGCCGAGCTGATGCACGCCGTGCTGTCCATCGCCGCGAAGATCGCCGACAACTCGCCTACCGCGGTGCAGTCCGTCAAGCGAGCCGTGCAGAACGGCCAGGGTGAACCCGCGGAGCAGGCGATCGCGATCATGATGGACCAACACTGGCGCTCCGTGGTGCACCCCGACCGCTTTGAAGGGATCAAGGCGTACACCGAAGGTCGCGACCCGGTCTTCCCCGACCCGGACTTCTGACTCTGACCTGGTCTCCAATTGCCGTGCTCGGTGAGAGTCGCGTTGGCCCCACCAGCGCTAGACGGGGCATGCGCGAGGCCGCTCGGAACCTGCCGTGGGCGAGACACCCACGGTAGGGGCGGCGATGTCAACCCGCGAACCCCGCGTGATGCCGCCTATGGGGGCCGTCCGCAAAGGGGGGCCACCTGCCGTGTTGGGCCAATACCAGCCTCCGT
>Ga0209066_10006047_pt1 | contig 12488 bp, 11 predicted proteins | sample All_14_2_FD_187198 | JGI IMG/M metagenome (GOLD analysis project Ga0209066, IMG submission 187198) | Freshwater microbial communities in response to fracking from Pennsylvania, USA - Allegheny Zone_MetaG_DW_15 (SPAdes) (version 2) ...
AACCTCTTGGTGAAAGTGGTCGGAAAGCCGTGTGAGGGAGAACCTCATGCACGGTTTGATGTGGCGGGGATAGGAAACGGGTTTGCCGAAAGGCGAATACCGCGCCTGTCCTCGACCCTACCAAACTGCCGCTTGCCAAAACTCAACCCCGGCGCCGCTTAGGCGGCGCACGCCCTACACAATCACCAAAGCCTGCTCACGCGTCCTGTCGAGTCAGCTAGGGCTTCGGCAGCTTCGCCGCCTCGCACCTGTCTGCCTCCCGGAAAGCCCTTCGGGCTTTCCGCAGGTCGCGGCAATGCCCACGGCTCACGACTCCATGTCATTTAATGTCATCCAAGCTAACCAGACTTTGCCTGATCAGCTCCCGCCCTGAGCCGTGGACATTGAACGCAGGCTTTAATTCTTCCTCGATCCAGGCAAACGGTAACTCCCCGGCGCTCCCTGCCCGCCGCCCCCTGAAGGGGGCTCCCAACTAAAACTTCCGGCACAATTTGACATCATTTATAATGTCATATCTAATCATGATTAGATAAATAGTTTTTTCGAAAAAGGCACATTATGGAAAGCAGCAGTCTAGTAACGTGAATAAGGAATAAAGGCCAATGAATCACAGTAAAGATTTTGACTGGTTTTATAATTGGCATGGATGATCTTATTTGCTTTCATACCGAAAATACGCATGAAATAGTGCCAGTATTTCATAACATTGTTGATGATTACCTTAAAGCCTGCAAAGAAAAAGGAATCTAGCCTCAAAAAAGCTTTTCTGGTAGATTCATGCTCAGGCTTCCACCTCAACTGCACGCTAGAGTGGCAGCGTTGGCCAGTGCTGCAGAAAAAAGTATTAATGTCTGGATTGCTGAGCAACTGAAAAAAAATAGCCAAACCTCCTGATTTTTTGAACCTTAATAAAATTGGCTGAGAGGCTAAGATTTGCAATGTTCTGCAAGTCTTAGCGTGCGTGAATTTTCGTTCGATGTCGTGCCCCGTCGTTCTATTTTTCAGCCATTCCACCGTTTGAAGTTTTTAACAGTCGAAGCGCGTTGAAGATCACCAGGAGTGATGTGCCCATATCGGCCGCTATTGCCATCCAGAGGGTTGCCGTCTGCAAAATGGCCAGGATCATAAACAGTCCTTTGATACCTAGCGAAAGACAGATATTCTGGCGGATGACGCGCAAAGCTCTACGAGAGTGACGAACAAGCCAGGGCAGGCGGGACAGATCGTCGGACATGAGTGCGATATCCGATGTTTCAATCGCGGCATCGGTACCGGCGGAACCCATGGAAATGCCGATCGTGGCGGAAGCGAGTGCCGGAGCGTCATTGATGCCATCACCAACCATTGCCACGCCACCAAATTTTTGTTTTAATTCCTCGATGGCCTTCAATTTGTCTTCTGGAAGAAGTTCGGCCCTGACCTCATCAAGTGTTACCGCTTTACCGACAGCAGTGGCGGTTCCCTGGTTATCGCCGGTCAGCATTATGACATGACTTATACCAGCCGCTTTTAGCTCATATACAAGAGTCTTGGCCTCTGGGCGCAGAGAGTCCGCAATGCTGATGATGCCGCAAACATGGCGGTCGCTCCCCACTACCACCACCGAATGACCCGCGTCTTCCATACGCTGGGCGTGCGTGTGCATGATATCCTCTTCGCCGCCTCTTTCATGCAAAAGGCGGTGACTACCAACCCAGAAAAGACTGTCCTCGATCATCGCTTCTGCACCGCGGCCTTTCAGGGCGCGGAAGTCCTTGGCAATCAACGGTTCCACATTTTCGGCCCGTGTTTTTCTCAAAATTGCGGCAGCAAGAGGATGTTCGCTGTGAACTTCCAGAGCCGCCGCCCGTGCGAGGATTTCGCTTTGGGTATGCCCATTCAGCGGGACAATTTCCTGAACTTCGGGAAGGCCCTTTGTCAACGTGCCAGTCTTGTCGAGGGCGAAGGCATTAACACGGCCTACAGATTCAAGAAACGTGCCGCCTTTAATCAACACGCCCGCACGGGCCGCCGCCGTAAGAGCGGCGACAACGCTTACAGGTGTTGAGATGACCAGAGCACAGGGACAGGCGATGACAAGCATAACGAGAGCTTCATAGAACCATCGGCTCCATTGGCCGGTGAAGAGAGGCGGAACGATGGCCACAAGGGCGGCAATGAAAATCATTGCGGGGGTGTAATAGAAGGCGAAGGTTTCAACCCATTGTTCGACTGGAGCCCGACGTGATTGCGCCTCCTCAACCATGCGGATGATCCGGGCAAGAGTGGTATCCGTTGCTGGTTTGGTGGCCTTGAATTCTATGGAACCATCTTCATTGATTGTGCCGGCAAAAACTTCGGAACCTTCTTCTTTGGTCACAGGCATGGATTCCCCAGTAATCGGGGCCTGGTTTACCGAGGTGTGTCCTTTGGTGACGATACCGTCAAGCGGAATTCGTTCACCCGGTCGGATCAAAACTGTCGCTCCCAGTGGGACATCGGCGACAGGCTTTTCCATGACATCTCCATCGCTGGGGCAAATGTAGCGGGCCGTTGATGGAGCGATGTTTATAAGGGCCTGAATAGCTCGGCGAGCGCGGGAGATGCTCCACGATTCCAACAGGAGAGAAAAGGAAAAAAGGAAAGTCACCGTACCGGCTTCAAACCACTGGCCAATAACCATTGCACCGACGACGGCGAGAGTCATCAGGAGGTTCATGTCAGCCCGCAAGCGGCGGAGAGCAAATAATGCTTTCGGGAAAATAAACCAGCCACCAGTTATAACCGCAGCTGTATAAAATAAGACGACCGGCAAGGGGAATTCGTGATTGACGACACCCTCCCCGCCGACCAACGCATGTAATAGATTCTCATGCATGACGGCGTGAGTCAGAAAACCAAGGCTGACCAAGATTCCAGAACACCCGCAGAGAATTGACGGGCCATTTTTCTGCCACCAACTTGTTTCAGGTTCGGCAATGTTGGAGGGGCTTTTCTCGTCCACGGGTTCAGCTTCCAACCCAGCCATGCGTGCGGCGGCCCGGATTTTATCCTCATCGGTTTTGAGAGAATCGAATGTCACGAACATAATACTGTCGATAAGGTTGAAATTCAGGGATTGAACCCCCGAAAGCGTTCCGACCGTTTCCTTGAGGGCTTTGACTTCCTCGGCGCAATCCATGCCTCGAACCTTAAAACGCCTGGCGTTTTTCATTTCATACATCTCCAATCGAAGCGGTGAATCGTGATTTTTGTCACGATTCACCGCAATGCTTGATTTTATTTATGAGCCCCATGGGGCTCTTTTGAATGATCGTGACCTGTATGATCATTTTTGGCTTTTTCTTTGCAATCAGAGCAGCAGAAAAAAGCTATTTTGTCATCAGTCGTCTTGAAAAATTCAGTTACCGCAGGCTTTTCGCAGACGAAGCATTTGCCATTGACATTGGCCAGCGCCACTTCAACGCCTGGCGCATCTTTCAGCTTTTCTGCAAACTTTTTTGGCTCCTTTTCGAAGTCTTTTTGGCATTTTTCGTCACAGAAGAAGTAGACCTTTCCCTCAAACAGAGCGGATGTGGCAGGGGCTTCTTCATCTCCGCAGGTGGTGCAGGTCACGTATTTTACAGCGATCACTTTTTCAGGCAAAGCTGCCGCTGCCGGAGTTTCGGCAAAGCCTGTTGAAGAGGCAAGAAGGACGGTCAGAAGACCAACAACAAAGAATTTTTTGAACATAGAACAATCTCCTTAATGAATTTTAATTCCGGCGACTATCGCCGGTTTTTCCCTGTTTAATTTGCCATGACACTTTGAGGCAAAGAATCGTTTCGCCCGGAGGCATTGTTTTTACCTTGAGCGACAAATGTTGCTCAAGTCGCGCCTTCACCGCGTTCTCCGGTGCTTATTCTCACTGCCTGTTCTATTGAAGCAACATAGATTTTTCCATCGCTTTTCAGACCAGTATGGGCGCCCTTTTCGATAGCACTGATGACGGCATCCACCAGATCATTATGGCAAATCACTTCCAGTTTGATGCCAGGGTGAAACCCAAGCTCAGGCTCGGTTGCTGTAACCAGACCGCGCCCGTAACCACCGCACTCAATCACACTGATTCCAGTAAGCCCTTCTAATTTGTGAAGAGCCCTTGTGACTGGTCCCAGTTTGTTTTGAGCAATGTAAGCCCTTACTTCTTTCATGTTTTAATCTCCTTTTTTACCTCTATTGCAAACCATTTGTATAAGGCCGGAATTACCAGCAGGGTCAGTACTGTCGATGTAAAAAGGCCGCCAATAACAACAGTTGCCAACGGACGCTGGACTTCGCTCCCTGTGGCGGAACTCAACAACAGTGGGATAAGTCCAAGCGCCGTGGTGACCGCTGTCATGAGAACCGGACGAAGTCGCAGACATGCCCCATGAATTGACGCTTCATTTATCTCAATACCGTCGAGAAGTAACTGGTTGAGATAGGTGACCAGCACCATGCCATTTTCCAGAGCGATTCCGAACAGGGCGATAAAACCTACTGACGACGGTACAGAAAGGTTCTGACCGGTCAGCCATAGCGCAACAACCCCACCAACCATAGCCAAAGGAATATTGAAAATTATCAAAACGGTATTTTTCAATGAACCGAAGTTCATGAAGAGCAGTAAAAGGACTATCAGCAGCGTGGCCGGAACCACGAGCGACAGTCGCTTGTTGGCTTCCTGCTGAAGCTCGAACTGACCACCCCAACTGACCAGATATCCAGGTGGCATCTTGATTTTTTCGGAGATGGCTTTCTGGCCTTCAGCGACGAAACTGCCAATGTCACGACCACGGACATTGCATTGTATAGCGATAAATCGCTGGTTATTTTCCCGAGTAATCTGACGTGGCCCGATAATTTCATCAATGGTGGCGAGCTGATCAAGGGGGACCTTCGTTCCCGATGGTGCGGATATGAGAATATGCCGGATCGAATCAGCATTTTGGCGGGCTTCTGGTGTGAACCTTACGATTATATCAAAACGCCTGATACCTTCGAAAATCTGCCCGGCACTTTCACCGCCGACAGCGGTTCGAATTACATTCTGAACATCCTCCACATTGACACCATAGCGTGCAATAGCTTGTCGATCAATACGGATCAGAAGTTGTGGTGTACCGGTCACCTGGTCTTTCTGGACATCCGCCGCCCCTGGGATTCCCCGGATCACGGTCTCGATTTCTGCCGCCTTTTCCTTGAGAATATCCATGTCGGCACCAAAAATTTTGATGGCCAGCTCTGCTTTCGTTCCGGTCAAGAGTTCATCTACCGCTGCCGCGATTGGTTGCGTAACGTTGAACTGTGCACCAGGGAAAGATGCAAATACTTCGCTGATTTTTGCATACAGCTCATCCGGTTCTTTAGCGCTCGTCCATTGCTCATGAGGTTTGAGAGCCACGAAAGCCTCCGCGCTGTTTACCGGGTCGGCATGTGCTCCGACTTCGCCGCGACCAACACGTGTGACGATACGGGTAACCTCGGGGAAATTTTCCATCAGCCGCTTTTCAAAGCGCAGCATAGTGTTTCGTGACTCTTCGAGAGAAATAGACGGAGCCATGGTAGCGCGGATCAGCAAATCGCCTTCATCCAGCCGCGGTACAAATTCTGATCCCAGTTTTGGCAGGACGATAGCGCCGACGAGCAGCATGATACCGCTCAACACCACCGCCAGCCACCGTTGTCTGACGAACAGACCCACAATGGGACGATAAGGAAGCAGGAGCAATCTGACAATCCAGGCTTCTTTTGATCCCTCACCGTCAGCAACCAGTTTGGGGCGCCGCATAAGGAAGCTTGAAATCACCGGCGCAAGCAACAGTGCATAGAGCAACGAGCCGAACATACTCAAAGCCACTGTTTGTGCCAGAGGTATAAAGGTTTTTCCTTCAACGCCCTGCAGGGTGAACAGCGGCAGAAAGACAATTACGATGATGGCGATGGCAAAGGTTATCGGTCTGCCGACTTCGCTGCAGGCTCTGGCGATAATGCTCAGACTAGACTCGTCTGGGTCAGCCTCGCGCAACATTCGATCAACATTTTCTACCATGACGATGGTCGCGTCTACCATCATACCTATAGCAATTGCCAAACCGCCCAGAGACATGAGATTGGCACTGATATCTAAAACCTTCATCAGTATAAATGCGAAGAAAATAGAGAATGGGATGGATAGAGACACAACAATACTGGGGCGTATTCCGCCCATGAAAATCAGGAGTACCCCAGCGACCAGAATCACTCCGGAAATCAGGGCATCGGTGACAGTCTTGACACATTTGGAAACAAGAGTGGCTTGATCGTAATAGGGCACGACCTTCACCCCTTCGGGAAGAACGCTATTGATTTCCTTGAGCTTGGCCTTAACATCAGCAATAACCTTAGATGTGTTTGTGCCGATCAGTTTCAGGACCATGCCAACCACAACTTCACCCTCGCCATTCATGGTCGCCAACCCCCGGCGTATCTCACCCCCGATGACGATTTTGGCAACCTGATTTAAATAAACCGGAGTTCCATCCTGGACCTTGAGAACAATTTGCTCCAGATCGCTGATTTTTTCGGCCAGGCCAACTGAACGAATAATGTATTCTTCGTCGTTCTTGACCAGGAATTGAGCGCCCGCATTACCGTTATTGGCTTCTACCTTTTCCTTGATCTCTTTAATGGTCAAGTCATAGCGGAGCAGGTCAGCAGGACGTATCTGCACCTGAAACTGTTTAACTTCACCACCAAGAGAAAGAACCTCAGTCACGCCAGATACGGTCTGCAAGTTGAACTTGATAAGCCAATCTTGAATTTCCCTCATTTCTTCTGGGGTGCGGTTTTTTTTCTCGTCCTCGACCACGAAAAACAGGATCTGCCCGAGACCGGTTGCTATTGGCCCCATTTCAGGATCCCCAAATCCATCAGGGATTTCTTCCCGGGCCATTTGCAAACGTTCCCCGACAAGTTGCCGGGCAAAATAGATATCGGTGCCGTCCTCAAAGTATATGTTGACCACCGAGAGCCCAAAATTTGAGACCGAACGGATTTCTTTTAGATTCGGGAGCCCGTTCATCATTGTTTCTACAGGATAGGTGACGAATTTTTCTGCCTCTTCGGGGGCAAGACCTTCGGTTTCTGTAAACACCTGGACCAGTGTCGGAGTTACATCAGGGAAAGCGTCAACAGGCAATTGCTGGTAACTAAACCAGCCTGCTATCAGCACAATAAGCCCAAATACGATCATCAGGAGGCGATTGTGCATTACAAAGAGGATTAGTTTTTCCATTTTATTTACCGTCCTTAATGATTATGGCCATCGCCAAATGCGCCTTTGGACAATTGCGCCTTGAGTGTGAAAGAGCCATCTGTTACATAGGTCTGCCCAGATTCGAGTCCAGAAAGAATTTCCACTGTGGCTTCATTCTTTCGGCCAAGTTCGACCGGCTTTGGCTCAAATCCTTTGTCGGTTCGCACAAAAACCACGGTCTTGTCCTCAAACGTCTGAAGCGCATTCTTGGAAATCACAAGGCCAGCTTCCGAGCTGCCAACCGCCACTTTGGCGGTTACAAAAAGTCCCGGTCGAAGTGCGCCATTCAGGTTGGGCAACTCGACTCTGGCTTTTGCCGTGCGGGTTCCCTCGTCAACCTGCGGACTGATCCAGGCGATCGACCCCTTTGCAGAAGGAATGCCATGGCCAATGTCGATTTCTACGGTTTGTCCCTTGTGAATTTTTATCAAATCCTTCTGATAAATGTTGATATTCACCCATACGGTAGACAAATCAGCGATCGTGAAAACATCCGATTCCGTGCCAACCTGCTCGCCTAAAGTAATCTGCTTTTCTATGACAGTTCCAGCTATAGGAGCCGTTATACTGTAATGAGTAAAGGTCGCGTGTTTGCTTGACGCCAGATTGATCAAATCCTTTTCTGAGCATCCCAGCGCGTGCAACTGCTGTTCAGCCGAATTTTTGGCAATCCGGACTTCAGCCAGGGCCTGGCGGGCATCCAGATATTCCTGTTCGCTGGTCACCTTTTTTTGCCAAAGCCGCTCTTCCCGCTTGAAGTTGGCCTGTGCAAGGATTTCCCTTTCGATTGCTGCGAGATAAGAGGACTTGGCATCTGCCAGTTCGCGGCTTTCCAGGACAGCCAGAAGCTGTCCTTCCTTCACCTGGTCACCCACGGTCGCCTTTATATCTCTGATATTGCCTGCAACGCGCGGCACCACATGTGCAATACGATCGATATTGAGAACGATCTCTCCTGGAAACTCTATATACTGGTCCATCGCATCAGACCGAGCGATTTCAAGCTTAATACCGAATTCCCGCAACTCATCTTCTGAGAGGCGGACAACCTCTTCACCATGGCCCTCTTCTGCACTATTTTCACGCTCATCATGACCAGCGTGATCGTCATGTGTGGAAGGCTGTTTTATACCGTGTTCCTCATGGTTTTGCCCGTCGTGGTCCTTTTCTTGCTCATCCACATGGGCTGCCTGCTCCATTTGAGCTTGATTTTCCTTGGCGTAGGCATTCTGCAGGGAAACAATTCCCAGGCTTAAAGCTGCGACAGTAATGACGGAAATAATGATGTATTTGTTTTTCATTCTTGTGGGCTCCTTTAATTGGCCTAATCTTTGTTGGTGTTTATTATGTCGCTGAGTGGCACACCGACCAGACGCTCCATATCGGTGTTTGCCAGGTGATATGTTCCTAGAGATAACAAATACTGGCGCTTGACTGTGAAAAGCGTTCGCTGGGCATCAAGCATTTGTAAAAAATCCAGTTTTCCCTCGCGATACCCGAGTTCTGTAGCCTCATACGTCGACTGGGCACCGGGAAGAATTTCATCGCGAAGGGTAATTGCTTCCGTGTAGGCGGCAGAAAGGTTTTGCCACACATCTGAAAGTGCGGTTTCCAAACTGATTTTTGCTGCCTGATGTTCCGAATGAGCCTTATCGATACGTGCCTTGGATTCAGAAATGCCACCCTGATTGCGATTGGATGAAGCAAGCGGCATTGAAATACCTATCAAAAAAGCATTTTCGTTTGTCTCTCTGGAGTTTCTGATGCCGGCGCTCCATGTAAGATCTGGTTTGGCTTCGGAACGGGCCAGCCTGAGAGTTGCGTTGCTTCTCTCAATTTCAGTCGCCCAACGGGCAAGATCTGGATTGTTTCTCAGATATTCTTTAAAAGATTCCTCGGCCGGCAGGACCGAGATATTATTCAATTGCCCAACCAGTTGGCCAAAGTCAGCGCGGTCAGCACCCCAGAAACCTGCCAAACGTCGTCTGGCAGCCTCTAACTCGCGAACAGCCTTGTTAGCTTCGATTTGTGCTGCAGCCAGTTCAATTTGCGCTCGCGACTTCTCTACTGGAGAGACCTTACCGGCATCGGCTTTTTCACTGACTGCCGTGGTAGTCTGCTCGGCAAGCTTGAGCAGCTCATCGTTCAAGGCAACCTGCTGCTGCGCAATCAGAACTTCGAAAAAAGCTTTGGCCGTTGCAGCGAGAACGTCCAGTTTCTTGCTCTGATAATCCCATTCAGCCAGACTCCTATCAAGAGTGGCAACCAATCGTCGGTTTTTTCGCTTGCCACCCCGCTCCACCAGCTGGGAATAAGCAATCGTGGTTTCGGCTCCTTTAAATCCACGTAGAGAATTATTGCCGCCAAAATTCTCCAGTTCGACCCCGAGTTCTGGGTTCGGGCGAAGTCCGGCCTGAAGCGCGGCACCATCTCTGGCGCGAATTTCGGCGGAAAACCCTTTCAATGAAGGGTTTCTGTTAATGGCTAACGCCATGGCATCAGCCATGGTGATTTGCTCGGGAATGGTCTCAAGAATATTCTGGGGCGGCTCATTTGCCGCAATATTGCTCGCCATTAATGTGTTCTGACCAGCGAACCCAAACGTGAGCCATACCACTGCAATGAAAACCAGGCATAGATTGAATTTCATAAATTTCTCCTGTAACAAAATGAACAGACAACAACAATTAAGTGTTCTGGGTTTCAGTTGAAGACAATCAGCACTGGCTCAGGGGAACCACATAAAAGCATCTGGTTCCAGAGCAGGTTGGTGCTGTTGTTACAGGCAGGGTATCAAATCAGGAGAAAAACGGTTCGAAGAGCAGTAAGATTTGGTGAAGACAGGCTTTCAAATGGGATGAAAAAACCATTTGAACCTGCATACATATTTTCGGAACCGGCAAGAGAACCTTTTAAGAAAAAAGTCGCCGGGGAATTGTATATATTCAGCGCGTATTGCTGATAATTCGTTTTTTCATCGATGCGCGTTGCTTCTTTTGGATTGCTGCAAGCTAACGCAATATGAAAACAATTGTCATGATGTGCTGTGGTGTAGGTTGATGGATATTGCCTGGTGGGAACTTTCGATGAAGGCCCATCCTGGCAACTATTCAACAAAAAATCAACGTGGCCATCCTTGCCAAGACAAAGCTCCAGGTCAATCCCCGTCGGGATAACCAGCATCGTGTTCATCGTCAGTATGAGAAACACGGCGACTGCTTGAGTTATTCTTCGCAAATAGGTCACTTTGTCACCTTTAATTCAACATTTCTATGTCTCAAATGTATCAGCCCCTCTTCCAGAAGGTGCCACACACAATCATCATACAACGAATAAAAAACATTTCTTCCCTTTTTCCGACTTTTGACCAACTGATATGGTCGAATCAGCCGCAGATGATGGGAAACAGCAGAGTGAGTCATGTCGAGACTGTCCGCCAAGGACTGAACTGTGGTTTCTTCATTGCGGAGAAGAAACAATATACGCATGCGGGTTCCATCTCCAAGGATGGAAAACAATTGTGCCAGGTCATCTGCTGTTTTTGCCAAATCCAAGTTCATCATCGACCTTTTTTCTTTAACTATGTAAATAATATATGAACACCTGTTTCAACGTCAAGGTGCTTTCGTATTTTTTGTGGCCACCACATCAAACGGAAATTTAATTACCCAAATCACTCATATTCCAAGAGCTGTAATTTTTTTCGGTTTAGCTAAGATGGTGACTTCCAGTATTAACAGGCTTAACAAAAAAAATAGTGCTGAAAATATATGAAAATTTCGCAGATTTGTGACATTCTCTAAGCTGAATAACCATTCAAGATAACAAAGGGTAACTCTATGTATGAAGTATTTCAGCAGCTAAACCCAGTAATTCAAGCACTTATTGCAACACTGTTCACCTGGGGGTTAACAGCCGCTGGAGCCGCATTAGTGTTTTACCCGGGCGGCGTAAGCCCCAAACTTTTGGACTCAGCACTTGGCTTTGCGGCCGGGGTCATGATTGCAGCAAGCTTCTGGTCTTTGCTGGCTCCCGGCATCGAAATGGCAGAGCAACTCGGTCATACCGCATGGTTGACGGCAGCGATTGGCTTTCTTGGCGGGGGCATCTTTATGAGACTTACAGACAAGTTTCTGCCACATTTGCACCCTGGTCTGGATCCAAAAAATGTTGAAGGGATAAAAACTTCATGGCAGCGAAGCACTCTTCTGGTAATGGCAATCACACTACATAACATACCAGAAGGCCTGGCCGTCGGCGTCGCCTTTGGCGCTGTTGGTGCCGGTCTTCCCTCGGCCACTCTTGGTGGAGCTATTGCGCTTGCAATCGGCATCGGGATTCAGAATTTTCCAGAAGGAACCGCCGTATCTGCGCCATTATTGCGAGAGGGCATCAGTAAGCGCAAATCCTTCTTTCTGGGACAAGCTTCTGGTGTAGTAGAACCAATTGCCGGTGTTTTCGGAGCATTATTTGTGCTTAAAATGCAGCATCTTCTGCCTTATGCTCTGTGTTTTGCAGCAGGAGCAATGATTTTTGTCGTGGTAGAAGAGCTGATTCCTGAATCTCAAAGTAAGCCAGAACACATTGATACGGTGACAATGGCCACAATGCTGGGGTTTACAGCAATGATGGTTCTCGACGTCGGGTTAGGCTGATCGTTGGGACGCTCTTTATAAACAGCTTTATCATACCGGAGTAAAAAGATATAGCGCTTGAGAATAACTGGCTTGGGCATTTCAACCAATCCCTTTCCCGCTAAAACTCTCATGTCCCAGGAAAGTGGCTGACGCGCCTTTTCAGCCACTTCACGTCTCCCAGGGCCGTTTCAGCCTCTCTGCCCTGCCTTAAATCCACTCCCAACTCCCCGCCAGCCGCACCCCCGGCCCATGAACCTGCCTCACAGCCCGTGTAGCCGGCCATATCACCACAAAACCCCACTTTTGCCCCAATTTCACGCCTTTTTCCGCCAGAGCCTTCCACAGCCCACCTCGAACACCTCCCACCCGGCTCCCGTCTAAAAGCCGCAAATCAAGAAAACCCGCCTCCTGTTGCCTGAATGCAAACCATCTTCGCGACACACATTCCCGAAACTTGCCGCTCAAACACACTAGCAGCACCAGCTCCCGCAAAGATCAAAAAGGGGCCCATGGCCCCCCACTCTGGGCTCACCACAGGGGAAACCGTTTTAAAT
>Ga0209066_10006048_pt1 | contig 12486 bp, 9 predicted proteins | sample All_14_2_FD_187198 | JGI IMG/M metagenome (GOLD analysis project Ga0209066, IMG submission 187198) | Freshwater microbial communities in response to fracking from Pennsylvania, USA - Allegheny Zone_MetaG_DW_15 (SPAdes) (version 2) ...
GAATACCTGACTCCGGTGATGACGGAGCCGGGCTTTAAATTCCTGGACGCGCTGGGCGGCACCGTTTCGCTGGTGCACGGCGAGAACCGCCTCTACCTAAGGGACCTGGACTGGGGGATGGTGGAGGCCTGGGCCGCCGAGGGCGCGCGCAGGAACCCCGCTTCCGCCATAGTCGCCGCAGAGGCCATTCCCGAGGAGGACATCAAGGACTTTTGCCGCGTCTACAGCGAGACCATGGCCCAGCAGCCCTTCGGGGATATCTCGCTGAAAATAGAGATCACGCCCGAACAGGTGCGGTTGGGCGAAGCCACGGCCCGAGAAGCCGGGGCCGTGCATACTACCATCTACTCCAAAGAGGCCGACGGCAGCGTGAGCGGCCTGACCGAAACCCAGTACATGCCGGAGCTGGGCCACCGCGTCTGGCAGATGCTCACCGGCGTGCGCGCCGACTGCCGCGGCCGCGGCTTGGGCAAACTGCTGAAGGCGCTGATGCTGCTGGATATCAGGAAAAAATACCCGGGCGTGAAATACGTGGTAACCGGCAACGCCGACGCCAACGCGCCCATGATGGCCATAAATAAAGCGCTGGGCTTTAAAAAACACCGCCCGGTGCTGATCTACAAGCTGAAGCCGGGCCCCGCCCTGCTGCCGCCGAAAGGATAGAGGATATGAACCTGAAAGCCATGCTGAAGTTCCTCGTTTACTCCCTGCTGCTGATGGCGGCGGCGCTGGCCGTGGCCTATTACACCCTGCCCGTCAACCGCATCAACATGCGCTCGCGGCTGGTGATGCTGGGGGATTTTAACGGCGACAACAAGTGGGACGCCTCCGACGCCGCCCTCCTCGACGCCGTGGCGGCCGACCCGTTCTCGCTGCCGGCCGAGACCGTCTTCAGGGCCGACGTCAACCACAATGGCCTGCTGGACGAGGAGGACCTTTACTTCCTGCGCGAGCTCTACAGGACCGGCGACCCGTATAAGGCGCGCGATCACTTTACCTCTAAAAAGCACGTCTTCCCTTACCCGCGCGATTTCTTCCGCTACGTGCCCGAGACCGAGTACATACAGCACCCGGTGCTGGCCGTGGAGCACAAGGCCGAGGCCTCCTCTCCGCTCAAGTTCCTGGCTCAGGCGCGGCTGAAGACCGCGTTCGGCTACGGCGACGCTTTGCTGCGGGAGATCTACAGCGAGGGCGTGCGGTTCTCGCTGGCCTACGCGCGCCGCGCGCCGGGCCTGCTGCCCAAGGAGAGGGCCCACGCCGAACTGAAGATAGCCCGCTGCAACAGGCTGTGGCGCGAGGGGGACCATTACGAGCTGCTGCTCGAAGTTATGGCCCTCACCGAGGACGCCGAGACCCTGACCGTGCGGGACCAGCCGAAGTTCGTGGCGCAGAGCCTCTACTTCCGCGACCACCTGCGCGACCTGCTGGCTTCGAAGCTCTACAAGGATTTCGAGGCGGGCAGGGCGCCTGCCGGAGAAGTCTTTAAAGTGATGGAGCGGTACCTGCTCGAGGATATGGGCATAAAGGCCGACCTGGCCAATATGTCGCCGCCGCGCGACTTCCTGGAACTCAAGAATTATTCCGACCGGCTGCGCTGGCAGTATTACAAGAGCACCTCCAGCCGCGGGGATTTCCGCAAGCTGCTGCTGTTCGCCCAGTACGACCGGCGCTACCTGCGCGCGGCCGCCCGCACCACCCGCAAGCTGGACGACGCCCCGCTGGAGAACCACAACCTGCCCATGGTGCTGCTGTTCAGGGAGGCCCTGGCGATAAAGGAGGGCAGCAAGCTGGCGGCCGTGGGGCTGATAGACGAGGCCGTGCGCGTGCCCTTTGCCTGGGTTAAAGTCATTCCGCGCGGCAAGCTGCCCGCCAGCGTGGCGCTGGAGAACTTCCTGCTGCCCGGCAACAAGGAAGACGGCTCCGATAAAAGCCGCCACTGGAACGTCTTCGGCGGCATCAGCCTCTACAAGTCGCCCGAGAAATCCCTGGAGCTGGCCCTCGCGCGAGAGGTGAAGGATTTCAACGAAAAGCCGTCGCCGCACGCCATGACCGAGTTCATCCGCGACACCATGGCCAACCTCAACGGCATCTACTACGTGGTCAGCATCAACCCGGACCTCTTAAGGAAATAACCATGGAATATATAGCCGTCCCCGTAGCCGCGTTCATCGCCTCCGTGCTGAGCTTCTACTCGGGCTTCGGCCTGGGCACGCTGCTCATGCCCGTGCTGGCGCTGTTCTTCCCGCTGCCGGTGGCCATAGCGGCCACGGCCGTGGTGCACGGCAGCAACAACCTGTTCAAGATAATCATGGTCGGCGTGAAGGCCGATAAAGAACTGGTGATGAAGTTCGGGCTGCCCGCCATAGCGGCGGCTTTCGCCGGGGCCTGGGCGCTGCATATCTTTACCGCCCTCTCGGGCGGAGCCTCCTATAGCTACCCGCTGCTGGGCAAGACCGCCGTCATAACGCCCCTTAAATTCCTGCTGGCGCTGCTGATGCTGGGTTTCGCGGCGGTGGACATACACCCGTCGCTCAAGAAGATGAAGTTCGACCGCAGGTACCTGCCGCTGGGCGGGCTGCTGTCGGGCTTCTTCGGCGGGCTGTCGGGGCACCAGGGGGCGCTGCGCTCGGCCTTCCTGGTGAAGACCGACGTCACCCCGGAGGCCTTCGTGGCCACCAACGCCGTCATCGGCTTCATGGTGGACCTGGCCCGCATGCTGATCTACGCCTATACCATCTTCCTGCTGGGCGACGCGGGCGGAGTGGACGGCTTCCCGGCCGGCATCGCCGGCGTCTCCGTCATCGCCTCGGTGTCGGGCGTGGTGATAGGCCTTAAATTCCTTCACAAGGTAACCATCTCCGTAATACAGGCCATCACGGCCGCCATGCTGGGCGCTATCGCGGTCTTCCTGGGCGCCGGGCTGATATGACGCTTAGAATACTTGCCATCGCCCTGTTTGCGCTGGCGCCGGCGGTCCGTGCGCAGGAGAATTGCGCCGACGCCTCCGACAAGGCGCTCTGCGCCGAGTTCCTGGCCATAGAGGCCGAGGACCAGGCGGCCATGGGCCGCGCCGGGGAACTTTACGCCGCCGGCAAGCCGTGGGAAGCGGAAATGCGCGCCGTGCAGAGGAAACACGCCGAGCGGCTTAAGGCCGTGCAGAAAGAGAAAGGCTGGCCCGGTCCGGCCCTGCTGGGGATAGAGGGCTTCAAAGCCGCTACCGTGGTGGTGCAGCACGCCGACCACGACCCGGCCCTGCAGAAAAAATTCCTTAAAGAGATGAAGAAGCGGGCCGGAAAGAAGGACGGGGTCTCCGCGGACCTTTACGCGCGCCTGGAGGACCGTCTGCTGATGAACGCCCGGAAGGTGCAGCGCTACGGCACGCATTTGGAGGTAAGGAAGGGCCAGGGCTGCCTGCTTGCCGCGCCTCTGGAGAGGCCGGGCAAAACGGAGGCGCTGCGCCGCAAGCTGGGCCTTGAGCCGCTTTCTGAATACCTGGAGGTCTGCACCCGCGCGGTGCTCGCTGACCCGGAAAACTGCCCGGGCCCTAAATGCCTGGGAGGAGCGCCCCGGAAGTAGGACCGCCCCGTCATTACGCCTGCCCCGGATATACGCCGGGATACAAAGGAAATGAGTTTATGAATATAAAAACTTCTATTGCGGGCATCCTGCTGGGCACGGCCCTCCTGTGCGGCTGCGGCGGGGACAAAGAAGCTCCCGCCCCTGCCGCGCCGGCGCAAAGCGAGGCCGCGGCCCCGGCTGCCGCGCCCGCGCCCGACCCCTCCCTGGACCAAGCGCTGGTGACGCAGGTGCTGTTCGGCAGCAGCGTGGACGTGGAGGCCCTGCTTAAGCGCGGCGCCCGCCCGGAGGCCGCCGACCGCTACGGCCTGCCGGTCATCTTTACCGCCGCCAAAGCGGGCAATACCGCAATTATGGACCTGCTCATAAAGGCCGGGGCAGACGTGAACGCCGCCGTGGGCACCACCCACGCCAGGGACGATACCGGCTACGGCGGCACCGCCGACGGCACCGTTATGAGCTACGCCGCGGCCTCCGGCAAGGTGGAGGCGCTGGAGCTGCTGCGGAGCGCCGGCGCGGACCTGAACGGGGCGGCCCCGGGCGGCACCACGCCGCTGATGATGGCCGCGGAGAACGGCCGGGCGGAGGCCGTGGAATGGCTGCTCAATAACGGCTCCACGGCCGGGCGCGAGCAGGCGCTGGCCATCAGCCGCAGGTTCATAAACCCCAACGACAGCTACAAGAAGCTGCAAAAGCTGCTGGCCGGCGAGCCGCTGGAATGATGTAAAGGGGACGTTGATTCCTGAATCCAGCGGGGTTCGCGCGAAATTAGGAATCAGCGTGCCCTTTCTGGTCCGGCCGTTCCAGGAGGCCGCCGGCGTAAAGGAAATCAGCCAGTTCCTTCGCGGCTATCTGGTGGGCTATCTCGTTGGGGTGGTGGTCGGTGGGCGCCGCCCACAACTGGCGTGAGCGATGCCTGGAGAAAGGGGCGAACAGGTCCAGCATGGCGATGTCCCTTTCTGCGCAAAAAGACCTGATCTTTTTGTGGATCTCCTTGAAGGGATAATCCGAGAAATTATAGAGCAGCGGGAACACAACTATGACCAGCCTGCCGCCGTCGGCCTTTACTTTCTCGTTCAGGTCGTTTAATTTTTTGAAGTGAGTTTTGGCGTTCTCGCCGCGGAAGGCGTCAAGATAGGCACGGGCCGTCCTGTGGCTGAGCCTTATCCTGTCCAGAGTGTGAAAGACATAGTTGACCACGGCGGACATGGCGCGGAACCTGTTCCAGCTGTTGCCGCCGTTGTTCTGGTCGATAAAGTCCGAACCCACGATCTCTCTGCCCCCCGACACTAAACCGAAGTCGTTAAGTACGAAGCCGTAAACGACCACCTTGAACTTATGTCGGGAGGCTTGCGTCTCATATGTTTCTATGATCTCTTGAAGGTCGGAGTTCTCTGTCGCGCAATTCAGTATGCGCTCCCCTTCCCCGTCCGCGTCCAGTTTTTTCTGCAGGCGCGTCGCATAGAGGTCTTTGTAACGCACTCCCCGGCCATAAGTGAAGGAATCCCCCAGGATTAATATGGACGGAATCCTCCGGCCGGTTTTTTCTCCGGCGGCGGCCTGGGACAGCGGCAGGCGGAACCCCTCTTCGCTCTGTTTATAGGCAAGGCCGTAGAGGAAGCCCGAGTCATGCATGCCCACGATATTGTAATATCCGCGCGGATTCGTATAGTACACCTGGCTGTATTTGTTGAATTGATAGTAATGCGGTCCCGTAAAGCGCAGCGCGACCTCAAAACAGGCGAAAACAAGCAGGAGCGGCGCGCTCACGGCAATGGCGCGGAAAAAGAATAATTGCAGTTTTTTGTTAACCATGGGGAAGAGGGGGGGCGAGGGGGCCTCGCGCTGATGGTTTCTGCGGTTTGAATGAGCTGTCTTCGGGGGAGAGCACCGTTATGCCGGTCTCTTTGGCGGCCGCGGTCTGGCCCGCACACTCGAGCGTAAGCACGCCGGGCATGACAGGCTTATTCGGGAAGTGGCCGTGGGAACTGAGTATTTCCCCGCAGGGGCCGACTCGTACGGGTTTGTAATGGCGGGGTTTGGTTTCGGTCATGCTTTTCAGGCCTTTTCCAGCAATATTTTAGCAAAATTGACATTTGCGGCCTGGCCGGGCCGTTCGGCCTCTAAGCGGATGTGCCTCATGGGCAACCCGGTGAGGGCCAGGCCGCCTATGAGGTCCAGTAGTTTCTCCAGGGAATAGGGGATGTTGATTCCTAATTCCTAACTCCAGCGGGGTTTGCGTGAAATTATTAATCAGCGTCCCCTCCTTTACTTCGCGACACGCCCTTGTCGGGTTGGACTGCTATAATATGAGGGATGACTCCGGAAGAAATCCTGAAAAAGCGCTGGGGCTACGACGCCTTCAAGCCGCTGCAGCGCGAGGCCATTGAGGCCGCGCTGGACGGGCGCGACTCTTTGGTGGTGCTGCCCACCGGCGGCGGCAAAAGCCTGTGCTACCAGCTGCCCGCCATAGCGGGCAAGGGCCTGGTGCTCGTGGTATCGCCGCTCATAGCCCTGATGGACGACCAGGTGGCCGCCGCGCGCGAAGCGGGCCTCGCCGCAGACGCCCTGCATTCAAATTTGAAGGTGGGTCCCAAGCGCGAGGCCTACGCCAACCTGGAGAACGGCGTCACCGAACTGCTCTATGTCAGCCCCGAGCGCCTGCTCACCGGGGATCTTTACGAGGCCATAGCCCCGCGGCTGATACTCGCCGCCGTGGACGAAGCGCACTGCGTGTCCCACTGGGGCCACGAGTTCCGCCCCGAGTACCGCAAGCTCACCGAAGCGCTGGACCATTTCCCCAAGGCCGCGCGCATGGCGCTTACCGCCACGGCCACGCCCACAGTGCGCGAGGATATCTTAAAACAGCTCGGCCTGCGCTCGCCCGAAATACTGATAGGTCACCCCGACCGGCCCAACCTGGTCTACCGCGCCCACCCGCGCCGGGACCAGTTCAAACAGGTGCTCGAGACCGTGCATCGCCACCCGGGCGAGGGCGGCATAGTTTACGCCCAGACCCGCAAAGACGTGGAGCGCCTGGCTGAAAAATTAAAGGAAGAGGGCGTTTCCTGCGCGGCTTACCACGCGGGGCTGGGCGCCGCGGAGCGCCAGGAGGCCCAGCACGCTTTCGTCAACGAAAAGCTCGACGTGATAGTGGCCACCATCGCCTTCGGCATGGGCATAGACCGCTCCAATGTGCGCTACGTGGTGCACGCCAATACCCCGCGCTCCGTGGAGCATTACCAGCAGGAAAGCGGCCGCGCCGGCCGCGACGGCCTGCCGGCGGAATGCACGCTGCTGTTCTCCGCTTCGGACCTGGCCACCCACCGCTGGCTGGCCAAGAAGGATTTTACCCTGCCGCCCGACCGCGCCCGCGCGCTGGAGAAGCAGCTGCGCGACATAGGCCGCTACGCTTCCGCCCCGGTCTGCCGCCACGGCCTGCTGGCCGCCCATTTCAGCGCGCCTTACCCGCCCGAGGGGCGCGGGGACGAGGGCTGCGGCGCCTGCGACGTCTGCCTGGGCGAGACCAAAGGCCTGTCCGACGACGAGGCCATACTGACCGCCAAGAAGGTTTTAAGCGCCGCCTGGCGCTGCGAAGGCCGCTACGGCACCGGTTATGTGGTGAACCTGCTGCTCGGCCGCCCGGGCGAGCGCATAAGCGCCAACGGCCACGATAAACTGCAGGTGTTCGGCATATTGAAGGACGCCGGCGAACCCGCCGTGCGCTCGTGGATAGACCAATTGATAGTGCAGGATTACCTGGAAGTCACCGAGGATTCCGAATACCCGCTCTTGCGCATAACGGCCGAGGGCCGCGCCCTGTGCCAGGACCGCGGCACGGTAAAGCTGGGCCTGCCGGTGCAGCCCGCCAAGGGCAAGAAAAAACCCAAGGCGCTCAAAAATGTTTCCGCCGATTTTACCGAGGCCGACGGCGCGCTGTTCGAGCGCCTGCGCGCCGTGCGCCGCGCCCTGGCCGACAAGGCCGGCATACCGCCCTATGTCATCTGCCAGGACGCCGCGCTGGTGGAGATAGCCGCCGCCCGCCCGCGCACGCCGGAGGCACTGCTGGAGATAAAAGGCATGGGCGAGAAGCGCGTGCAGAAATACGGCCGCTACTTCCTGGAAGTGGTGGAGGGGAAAGAGCCGCAGCTGTTGGATACCTAGCTTTTTTGGGGTGACTAGTAGATGCCGGCGGCTATGGCTTCGGCCATCTTCTGCTGGCCCTGCTCGGTCTTGATGAAGGCCGCGTCGGCCTTATCGGACAGCACCACCATTTCGATGGTGAGGGTGGGGATCTCTGAAAATATGGAGTAGGTCAGCGCGCCCTGGCGGCCGCCCACGGCGGTGCGGGAATCGCCGAACACGCCGCGGTCGCGCAGCACGCCGCTGAGGACCTGGCGCATGCCGCGGGCCACCGCGTCGGCCAGCGTCTTGCTGTCCTTGCGCACCTGCAGCGAGGGCCCCTGGAAGCCGTTCTCGGCGTCGTCCTTGTAATCGTGGGTGCCCAGCTGGTCCGGGTAGTAGAGGGCGAAGCCGCGGGTGGGCGCGCTGTCGCAGTGCAGGTGCAGCACCAGCTCCGCCCCCGAGGCGTTGCAGAAGCGGGCGCGGGCCTTGTTCTCCACGGACTGCAGCTCGGCTCCCTTGGTCATCACCACGTCGAAGCCGCGCTCTTTCAGAAGTTTTTCCAGCTTGAGGCCCACCACCCAGTTGATGTGGTTCTCGTTGGTGCCGTTCACCTGGTGGGTGGCGGCGTTGAAGGTGTTGGGGTGGCCGGGGTCCACGCAGATGCGGCGGCCGGTGCGGGACGGGGCCGGCGTGGAGGGGATGTCCGGTGAGGGCGCTTCCATGCCGATGGTCAGGGAGACCAGGTCCTCGAGCGAGGAGGCGTACGCGCCGGTTTGCAGGCAGCAGAGGGAGAGCAGCAGTATCAGCAGTTTTGCCATAATAAGGTTATACTTCTATTTTAATTCGTGTAAAAAAACTGTCAAGGGCTGAAAGGGTTAAAACCGTGAGTCTTAAGGTCATAGGCCATAAAGAAAGCCTGGTGGAAAAAACCGGGGAACTGCTGCTTGGCTGCGGCGGCCCGGAGAATTGCGTGGTGGTCTTCCCCGGCAAGCGCCCGGCCCATTTCCTGCGCAAATACCTCGCGGAGCAGCGCGGCGCGGCCCAGCGCGCGCCCCTGATAACCTCCATGGACGGCTTTATGGACCTGGCGGCCGGGGAACTGGGGATAAAAGGCCGCGCCGCCTCTACCCTGGACCTGGCCTACCTGCTTTATGACAGCCTCAAGGCCCAATTGTGCCGCGTTATAGCGCGCGACCCGGCGGGCCTGGCCCTGGACGCCGTGCTGCCCTGGGCGCTCAAGCTCATAGGCGACTTCGAAGAGCTGAAGATAGAGCTGAAAACACCCAAAGACCTCGCCGCCTACGATTCCCTCCTGCCGCAGGACCTGAGGACGGACGCCTTCGCGCGAAAACTGGAAAGTTTCAGCGGCCTCTACGCGGAATTCTACGCGGCCGTAGAGAAAGAGGGGCTGCTGACGCGCTCGGTAAAATACTCGCGCGTGGCGCAGGGCATAAGCGGCTTTGACCATAAACGGTACGAGAAGATAATCTTCGCCGGTTTCTTCGCCCTGACGCAGAGCGAGAAGGCCGTCATAAAGCACCTGGCCGCGGGCGGCGCGCAGGTGCTGCTGGAGCCGGGCCCCGGCCTGGAGGAACAGTTCGCCTTCCTGGCCCCGGCGCCCGGCGCCTTCCCCGCCGCCGCGCCCGACGCCATGCCCGGCCTGCGCTTCTATAAAGCTCCCGACGCCCACGGCGAGGTGTTCAGCCTGGCCCGCGCGCTTAAGGCCCCCGGCCCGGGCGACGTGATAGTGCTGCCCGAGGCCCGCACCCTGTTCCCGCTGCTGGAACACGCGCTGCCGGGGGAACTGGAGTATAACGTTTCCATGGGCTACCCGCTCTCCGCTACGCCGGTTTACGCCCTGCTCGACGCCCTGGGCGACCTGCTCGACAAAAAGGGCGAGGCCGGCTACTTCGCCCCGGATTATCTGAAATTCGTCTTCCATCCCTACGTCAAGAACACCTATCTCGGCGGCTCGGCCGAGCACGGCCGCGTCATCTTCCAGGCCGTGGAGGAGCGCCTTTCGGAAAGGGTTAACAAGTACGTGCCGCTCGGGGAGATAGAGGGCGACGCTGAGCTGCTGCGCTCGGCCGCCGCCAGGCTTGAGGCCGCCGGCGTGGACGCCGCAGGCGTGAAGGCGCATATAAAAGGCGTGCATGATTCCCTGCTGCGGCCCTTCGAGGAATTGAAGGATATCGCGGACTTCGCCTCGAAACTGCTGGCCTTCATCTCGCAGGTGTCGGAGCGCAGCACCGCCCCGCTGCACCCGTATTGGGCCCCCTTCGTGGAGAAGGCCATCGAACATATCATAGAGCTCCGCAACAGCCGCCTGGGGAGCGAACGCTTCGAGGGGGCCGCGGGCTATTTCAAGTTCTTCAAGACCTTCATGCAGGGCGCCAGCTATCCTTTCCCCGGCACCCCGCTCAAGGGTCTGCAGGTGCTGGGCTTCCTGGAAACGCGCGGCCTGAAGTTCGGCCGGGTCTTCTTCCTGGACGCCAACGCCGACATCCTGCCCTCGGCCCGCAAGGAGGACACCATCCTCTCGCACTTCGTGCGCGAAGGGCTGGGGCTGTCCACCTACAAAACCCGCGAGCGGCTGTCCCGCTATTATTTCAGCGCGCTCATAAACGGCGCGCGCGAGGCGCATATCTTCTACAAGGACGCGGCCGACCAGGAGCGCAGCCCCTTCGCGGAAGCCCTGGCCTGGGACCTGGAGCGACGTGGTGAGAAACCCGCCGCGGAAGAGGTGCACCTGCGCGTGGATTTCTCGCAGGCAGACCCCAGGCCGGCGCCCAAAACTCCGGAGATAATAGCGGCGCTCAAGGCGCGGGAGTTCTCGCCGTCGGCCATAGACACCTACCTGGCCTGCAACCTTCGCTTCTATTACCGCTACGCCCTGCGACTCTCCGAGAAGGACGCCGTCTCCGACGACATAGAGCAGCGCGACATCGGCAATATAGTCCACGAGGTGCTGCAGGAATTCTTCACCGCCCGCGTGGGCCGTCCGCTCAATATCATGGAGGATGACTACGGCGAGATAGCCGCGCTGGCCGAAAAAGTCTTCGGCAAGGAACTGAAGGGCCACAAGGCCGGCTTCGAGTACCTGATAAAGCGGCAGGTGGAGCGCCGGCTGGCCGACATCCTGGATTATCACCGCGACAACCTATCCGGGGTAACCATACAGGGCTGTGAGACCGAGCTGAAAGCCGAACTGGCCACGCGCTTCGGCCCGGTTAAACTGAAAGGCTACGCCGACCGCGTGGACCAGCGCGGCGGCACCGTGCACATCCTGGACTACAAGACCGGCTCCACTGCTGCCGTGCCCAACTGGCAGCGCTTCGACCTCGGGCTGCGCGCCGACTGGCCCGCCACGCTTAAATCCGTGCAGCTGCCTTTCTATATACTCGCCTACCTGGCCGCCCATCCGGGAGCGGCCGCTTCCGGCATGGACGCCTCGCTGCTGCTGCTGGGCGGGGAGAATATAACCGAGGAGAACCTCTACAAGGAGCGCAACAGGAAGCCCCCGGTCAAAGAAGCGGTCTTCGGCATGTTCAAAGAGGGCATCACGGCCCTGGTGGAGGAGATCCTGGACCCGGAGTTCCCTTTCTATCCCGCCGTGGACGAAAAGAACTGCTCCGGCTGCCAGTTCCGCCGCCTCTGCGGCCGCCAGTGGGTGGATTAGGAAATTTATGAAAATAGCTATAGGGCTGGGATTGCATAAGGACGGGGAAAAAGCGGCGGAGCAGGCCGTTAAGCAGGCGCTAAAAACGGTGCCCAGGCCGGGGCTGGCCATCGCTTTCTCTTCCATCTCGCTCGACCAGGGCAAGGTGCACAAGGCGCTGTGCCGTCATGTGGACCCCGCCGTGCTTACCGGCGGCTCCTGCTACGCCGAGATCACCAACGCCGGCGTGTCGCGCGGCAGCGTAGTGGTGCTGCTGATGTCGGACCCGGCGCTGAAGGCGCAGTTCAGCGTGGCGCAGACCTCCGAGGACTGCCGCAAGACCGGCCTTTGTCTCGCCGAAGGTGTGGCCTCCCCGGCCGCGCGCGCGCTTTCGCTCGTTTTTGGCTCCATCTCCACCGGCTACGAACAGCGCATGGTGGACGCCGTCTCCGAAAAACTTTCACCGGTCTTCGGCGGGCTCACCTGCGGCGACTACGACCTGGGCATGAGCCACCCGGACTTCTGGACCAATTTCCAGTACTGCGGCTGCGAGCTCACCAAGAAAGGCGCCCGGCTGGCCGCGCTGCAATTGCCGCCAGGCGTTACCCCGGCCTTCGGCTACGGCCACGGCTGGCAGCCGGTGGGCGAGGAGCTCACCATAACCCGGGCCGAGGGCCCCGCCGTCTACGAGCTCAACGGCGTGCCGGTGATAGAATTCTACCGCCAGTTCCTCGGCCGCGACGCCAAGGAAAAGTTCTTCGAGCTGATGGTGCAGCGCTACGGTTTTTCCGTGGCCGCGCCCGGCGCCGGCAAGACCGTGATAAAGCTGCCGGTCTCCTGCGATTTCAAGAAGGGCTGCATCACCTATTTCCCGTCGGAGGACCTGCAGGGCAAAAAGGTGCGGCTGATCCAGGCCAGCCGCACCAGCCTCATAGAAGGCGCCCGCGCCGCCGCGCAGGAATGCGCCGCCGCCAGGCCGGGCAAAAAGCCCGCGCTGGTGTTCATGATCAGCTGCTGCTCGCGCTCACATATCCTGCACAGCCGCGTCAATGACGAGCTGGAGGCCGTGCGCGGCGTGTTCGGCCGCGAGGTGCCGGTGTTCGGCCTCTACTCCGACGGCACTATCT
>Ga0209066_10006049_pt1 | contig 12483 bp, 6 predicted proteins | sample All_14_2_FD_187198 | JGI IMG/M metagenome (GOLD analysis project Ga0209066, IMG submission 187198) | Freshwater microbial communities in response to fracking from Pennsylvania, USA - Allegheny Zone_MetaG_DW_15 (SPAdes) (version 2) ...
GGGCGTAAATATACGGTCATTCTTAAATCACACAAGAATTGTTAATAAATGTTAATAAAAAACCCATCCGGTTGGGGATGGGTTTCAAAATATCTTTTAGAGATTAGCCGGCTAAAGTAAATTTAATCGGCATATTAAACTGAACACGTACTGGTTTTCCGCGCTGTTTTCCGGGCTCCCATTTAGGCATATTCTGCACAACGCGAACAGCTTCTTCGTCGCAACCTCCACCGATACCACGCAGTATTTTTACATCAGTAACATTTCCATTGCGTTCAACAACAAAAGTAACGTAAACAGTTCCCTGTATTCCGCTTTCACGAGCCATTTGAGGATATTTAATGTTGTCCTGAAGAAATTTCATACGTGCAACATCTCCACCCGGGAATGCCGGCGCATTTTCAACAACCATAAAAATTTCCTGCTCTTCAACTACCTCTTCTTCAGCCTGTTTCATAACAGGAGCTTTATATTCTTCAACCTGGGTATTTTCATCAGCTTCGGCATCAATGGAAATATCATCATCGATTTCAGCTGTGTTTTCAACAATATTCAATACCATAGATGGGGCAGGTGGTGGAGGTGGTGGTGGAGGTGTATTTTGCTGAGTTATAGTGGCCAGCTCTTCTACCTCGTTCAAAGCTCTTTGATCTCCCATTGTACTAATATCCAATGCGTCATAAGTTTTCCATTCGAACGCTACCAGTATTACGGCCATTGCGAAAATAAGACCTATCTGAAAGAAAATACCTTTCCTGGATTCAAGATCTGCCTTTTCTGATTTCTTAAGTTCCATAACTTATGTTATTATGTATGTGATGAATGACAATTTTTCTTATTCTCTGTCCGCGAAACAGGTTGCATCAGTCGTAACTACACTTTGAAACAAACACTTTTGCTTACTGATTTCTTGTCAACAGTAATGTAAGATAAAACAATAAAAATATGCTACCAATGTATCTATAGCGGAGGTTATAACTAACGCATTATCAATCTTTTTCCTGTAAGCAAAAAGCAATTACAATTGCTTTCCACCCACCAGGAGATGAAGAAAGAATCAAATAACACCTGGAGCTAATTGAGTAGTATAACTTTCGGGAAAGCTACATTTTAAAAAATACCGACAACGTAAGATTTACGCTTCAACAAGTGCTTTATACTGCTCTGCATTTAGCAATGCCGATACTTTTGAAGCATCAGCGATAGAAACTTTTATGATCCAGCCTTCGCCATAAGGATCTTTATTTATAAGTTCCGGTTCGTTGTTGAGTGCTTCGTTAAATTCGAGCACTTCTGCTTCAATCGGCATAAACATATCCGAAACAGTTTTAACAGCTTCGATAGTTCCGAATGTTTCGTTTTCAGCTAAGGTTTCGCCCACTACAGCTACATCTACAAATACGATGTCGCCTAACTGATGCTGAGCAAAATCGGTAACACCAACCCAACCGGTATTGCCTTCGACCCTGATCCACTCGTGATCACTGGTATAAAAAAGATTTTCAGGAATATTCATTTTAAATGGTTTTTCGATGCCAAAATTAAGCATTGTAAACAAGCTGCAATACAAAAATTTTGAACTTAGAATGATTCTGAATAATGAACGGATCAAGTATTTCAATAACCTCTTTATCCTCAGTTAATCCTACTGTGCTAGAGTGAAACGGAGTGAAATTCCGGCGTTGGTATTTGAGGTAGGTATTTGGGCCGAAACGTGCGGTTTACTAATGGTCTGATCAAAGAAGATCCGGATATTCAGCTTTTGGCTGATCATATAATCCGCTGAAGCATTTATCGATATCTGCCTGGTGCCGGTGGATATCTGGTTATCTCTTTCTTCGATGCGGCGAAGTATTGTTTTATTATCCCGGATTGAAAAATCGAGTTTAACATTTAAATCGCTCTTCAGGTTAACGGTTTTTCCTGTTGCCAGGGAACGCACTTTAAACGGTACGCTTTTAAACCTGTATCCAGTACCAATAACAAACTCGTTACTACGCATTTCAGTGAGCTGGTTATTAGCAAAACTTAAGGACAAGTTGCGTGTTTTTTTATACTCCAGCCTGGCGAGCATACTGTTTTTCATAGTTACATCAAATCCAAGGAATGGCCCGAACTGCTCCGTAACCGAAACTACATCCATACGTTTTTCCGGGATAAAATTCTCGGCTGCGTCGAGAGCTGCAGAGAAACCGTCAACCTCAACATAGTTTTTATCCGAAAGAAATCCACCAATTGAATAGGACGACCGATATGCATGTGAAACATTAAACGATTGGAAATACTGACGCAACGACTGTATGCCCTGAGTTGCGTTGTATGTTATCCGCCAGTTAGGATATGGTATTTTAGGGAAGGCATTAAACTCTATTTTTTCAGGATCCTTACCTCCATATGCTGCCATAAATGAAGCCATGAGCACCTGCGGCTGAGTGGGGCCATATCCGACAGGGAAACCAAGTGAATCAACCTCTCCGTTATAATTTGGATTTTCCTTAGCCATGCGCTGAGCCATTGATAAACGGTAATCGAGCATCTGGTCGAAAACAGGACTTTCATTATTATCGTTATCCTTTTTAAATGATGATGGCCATATGATGTATGACATGCTAAAATTCCCGCGCTCCTGGTAGTTTGATTCCTGGTATTCGCCCAGCCCGTTTGCCTGAAAGTAGGATTGTTCCGTAGTGGAATAAGCCCTGTCGGCAGTAACATCAATTTTTAAGTTACGCACCGGCTCGAGTGTTGAACGGAACGTGAGATTCTCCACAGCTCGGGTTATATATGGATTGTTCAGCAAAGTATCGGATGTTAACCAACCAGACGAAGCTGCCTGATATCTGATATCTTTCTGACTTCCAAAGATGAAACCCAGTCCGGGAGCATCAGCTCCCCAGTTATTTCCCAATGGGCCTGGTTCGGGCGTAAAGCCAGGCAACAAAATACCATTTGACCTTGTGAATGTTAAATTAGCATCTTTAACTGACATCAAAACGCCAAGTGTATATTGTCCGATAATTTTAAAGTACTGTGGTTTTGGTTTTTCGGTACTATCGGCGGCAGTTTCAGGTTTTTCCTTGCCATCCTCCAATTCTTTCTCTTTTTCTTTTCCTTTAGCATTTGGCCGTTCCATCTGACCGGGCATTTTCCCTGGTGAAACCTGCCCTTTACTCTGCAGTTCAAGCCGTGTTTTTTTCAACAGCGGTACTTTATCATATAACGTTGTTAATCGCAAACCCGCATTAATCTGAACATCGCGCATATTATCGATAGAGTTACCAAACCTTGGTTGTAAAGATCGTGGCGACGCTTCCCAACGGTATTTTACCCCATAGCGCACATTCATGGTTACCCAGTTCAGTACCGGAACTTTGTTAAAAGGAACAGCATAGTTAATATTTGCCATTTGGTTGAACCGGTTCATCGATCCACCACTTTTAATGGAATTCCAAACAGTATCGCGGTATTGCTCGTAATTGCTGTTTTGTTTTTCGTACCCTCCGGGAGGTTCGAGGATATAGGTATTTACATTAGCACTGTAATCGAATTTGAGTGATTGTGAAAAGTCGTATTTTATGTCGTAAATACGGTTCCAGTCCCATTGCTTGGTATAGTTTGGCTCCAGAATAATAAGTGCAGCACTTTTATTCCGAAGCAGCCGCCGCTGGTAATCGCGGTACATATCGGTGCGGACGGATAGAAGCTTGGGTAAATAATAAAAATTAAAGTCGCGGATGATTGCCAACGATTTCGACCTGACAGTTTTCTGAAATGGTTTAACTGCTTTTGGATTTATTGCAAAATTATAGCCTATTCCACCCCGGTAAGTCTTTTGGTTGTCGGATTCTATATCGTTGTTATGCCGGTTTACTTCGGAGTAAGCATAAGACAGATCGAAATTTTCGATATCCCAGAGTTGTGGCTTTTTTGCAGCTCCTACCCTATCTTTACGAACGTTCATAAAGTTAAGGTTTTGTCTTTTTATAACATCAGTAGTCAACTGCCTGAGCGAATCGCGCTCCGTCTTGTTCATGTCTTCAGTTTGATCAGAATATAACACATCCGGATCAAGTGGGTTATATTGCGGATTGGCAATAGTTTGCGAATAATCGTAATGCATCGGAATACGGATTCCGGATTTCTCGGGAAGGAATTTACCAAGCTCCAGATTGGTTGCAATATCAACCTGAGTGATTGCTTCTTTCTGCCTTTCGTTAACCTTTTTTTCGATGCTACCGAATCCCGGCGAACTGTAAGCTCCCGACAACATTAAACTTCCCAGATCGGCCAGATTAGTAGCCACACGTGCATTAGCAGCCCAGCCCGATTGCTCATTGAAATCGGTAAGCCGTAATTCGTTAATCCATATTTCGGCACATTTTGCCTGTCCGTCATCGTTGTCAAGTTTTTTGGGGTTTCGTTTTGGATTCCGCACACCCACCATCATAGCTCCCACATCGCTCATACTAGGCGATCCGACTATGGTTACTTTGTTTTCACCGTCGGGTATAGTAAAAGGAGCTGTAATGCTGATCATTGATCCGGGGCGGTTAAGCTCATCGTTCCTGGCTTTTTTAACAGCAAGGAATTTTGAAAGATCAATGTTCATTTCATTTTCGAGAGGCCATATTTTCCGTTTATCGGCATCATTTTCCTGATTCGACCACCCCTGATCCCATTCGGTAAAAGTAATCGGGATTTCATACTCGTAATAGTTGGAAGTAAAATCAGAACCAATCCGAACAAATGCAGTAAGGTCTCCTTTTTCTAATTGATCTTCTGCGAGTACTTTTTCAGCATGAATATACATCCGCAAATTTTTATAATCGCGGAAATCAAAATCAGTGGTTTTATATGCACCACGGGCATCGCCATCGAGCAGGTTACATGCGCGTAAAACCATTGCCTGTTCGTTCATCTGCATGTAGTTGGTGGTAGCTACATTTATTTCGCGTTCTATACCCGGCGGTGTGCGGTAAGGTACATGATCCCGGTAGTAATTTTCTTCAACACTAACTGCCGAAATATCAAAAGTGGTTCCATCCTGATTAGGATCGGGAATATACTCGCCGGGAGTAAGCAAACTGTTATAATATTTACGCCATTCGCCACGTTCGAGTTCAAGTGAAGCAAACCTGCAAACTACTGCAGTATCCCAGTCTTTAAAAAACATACGCATGAAACGTATCGATTTAAAATCCTGAATACCCCCAACTACTTTATCTGGCTGCTGAACCGGTATTTTAAACTGGTACCATTTTACACCACCCATGCGTCCGTTATCGAGTTTCACCGGATTTTCCTCTTTCGAATCATAAACCTGGGTAATATAGTTTTCGCCCACTTTCATATTCTCCGGACGAAGTTTTACAACATATTGAAAATACCGTTCCTGATCGCTGAGTGTATTATCGTTATTAAGGTCTTCGAGGTTAGGATTACGCTGACCAATGGTGTTGGAGTTATTTGATTCGTTAGCCGGGGAGTTGCCATCGGGACCGTTAAATAGCTTATAGCGTTCAACTACGCTGCTGTATTTAGAATCGCTGTCGTAATCGTCGCCGATAAATGAGTGAAAGTTATCCGACGAAGGGTCGGCTTCTGCTTTGGCATAAGCAGCAGTTGATGCACCAATATTATCAATAATCTCCTGAAGCATGGTTTCATAAAAGAACTCCTTCTCATCAACGGTCCTCAGACCATCATATCCGACATCCTGGAAAGGCCGCGACTCAGGTTTACTGTCGAAGGAAGTGGTAAGCGCCTGCTTTGTGGGAACCCTGCCCCAGATGGTTTCGTCAACATCAACCGGAGTTTCAGATATAGGCAGTCCGTTTTCGTATGATTTACGACCATCGCGCAAAATATCTTCCGAAATATCACCCAGGTTAAAATACAGATCGCCACCACGCTGTCCGAGTTCAGTGCCGGATTCGGAGAATGGATCCATAAGCCAGAAAGTGATGTATTCGACATTGGAAGCTTCAAAATCGGAAGTTTCCATTTTACGCATAATACCGCCCCAGCGGGTGTCGGGAGCGAGGAGTGAACCTGATGCATCAATTCCTTTCGAATATCCAATTTTGCCTTCAACATCATAATTATACGGTCCTCTTTCGGTAGGGAAATAGGAGACGTTAAAAATGTTAATATTCAGAGGCTGGTTGTATTCGTTTTGCTTGTTGGGAAACAATTCGTTTTCGTAAATAACACGGACTGAATTTCGCGAAAGCTCATTGGAATTAACATTAGGAGGCTTGTTGTTGCTGGTTTTATTGTAAAATACGGTTGGATCGATGGTGTACCATGCCAGCAAGGCTCTGTTATAGCCATAAGCGAGTTCGGTCCCCGGGGCTGCCTCAGGAAACATATTGCGGGCTGTTTGTCCCTGCGGTGTACTGGCAATGGACCAGGAAGCAATATTGGTAAGCGATATGGTAGATTTTGCTCCCTCGAAATCGTCGATATAGGAAGTACCTGCCGAACCCACTGCCCTGGAATGCCCCGGGATAAACTGAGCAAACTCGGCATCCAAACGTAGTTTCGAAGGCGTTTTAGTGCTGTAAAAAGGGAGTTTATCAACCATTTTGGTGATAAAATCGGAATTTTTCTGGTAATTAATGCTTCCGCCCCATATGGTATTTGCAATAGGTTCGTCACCGTAATTGGTTTTTTGTGTAATCGGTCGTTCGTAAAGATGCAGAATGGTTCCACCTAACAAAAGGTTTTTATTCACTTTATAATCGACATGGGTACCAAGCAACGTCTGGCTGAAGACATTGAACATCGAGTTGTTTTCGAGTTTAATATTAATAGGTGTACCCGAGTTAAGGATTCCTTCGTTTATAATTTTGACCCTTCCAAGCGTATAATCAACTGTATAATCGGAACCTTCCACCAGCTGAACTCCACCGGCAGTAACCATAACCGACCCCTGCGGAACATTCATGGCGTTGAGCGATATCTCAGAACCTGACTCCGACTTATACTCTCCTTCGATAAGGTACTTGTTTTTATCAGGAAACTGCTGCGCACCTGTTTTGGTCATGGTATAAAGCGAGTCGTAACAATACTTGTCAGCGAAAGCTTTATCGTTGATTTTATCGCGCAGGTATTTACCAAAAGGTTCCAGAACAGGAAAAAATATCCTGCCATTCGACGATTGAATAGTACCTCCGTTTCGGGCTGCATTATCAATAAAATCGAAAACCCCATCGTGAGGGGGATTAAGTTGCGGATCGAGGTTGTCGAAACCAAAAATCTGGATAAGCGGTATTCCTTTAATTCCTTCCGGTCCGGTGGTAAAGAATCCGGTCGGAACGGAGCTGCTATTGCCGGAATAAAGAATATTGAGTAAAAAATCTTCGCGGTTGATATTGTAAGCACCCAGATTATAAACGTTTTTCATCATCAGGTTCCACAAAGGCACACGTGTATTTGTGGCAGTACTTTTCAGCAGTTTCACCATCATACAACTGGCTGTAGGAGAAACCTCATCGGAAAATTCCCCAACCTGGTAAATTTTATCGCCACCTATTAATTGATACTGAAAGGCAACTGCAAGCGTCTGATCCGGATTAATTGATGAATTGAGCGAAATAAAACCCAATTTACTGTTGTACATAAATTCGGAGTTAGTAAGCTTACGTGCACTGGTAACATGCACGTAATCAATACCTGATACAAATCCTTTTTCTTCGGTAAGGTATTTACTCACATTATCGTTATCCCTGACTTTGGTGGTATCGAGCAAAAACATCAGGTCATTGGCTTCATTGTCAGGAAAAGGCTGAGCTGTGGAAGGATGGATATTCTGGTTGTAGGGATTTTTTTCACCCAGATCCTGAAATGCAACAATGTTGCGGTTTTCGGTAACGGCAGATCCAATATTTGTAATCCAGACTTCAATCTTTGTAATTTCGATATTTGAAGTTACAACAGGAAGCGTTGCAAGGGCATTACCATATTCATCGCGGAAATATTGTGCCAGAAGGAAGTGCCTGTTTTCTTCATAATCGAGGGCGCGGGTCGAAAATTCCTGGGTCTGTGCTCCACCCTGAACGGTTATATTCTCAACCTGACTTTGTTGTTGCGAGAAAACACTGGTTACCGTTGCTTTACCAAACTGAAGCTGTGTTTTAAGTCCGAACAAACTTTGGCTACCTGTAATCAATGAGCTGTTAATAGGCATATTAACATCGCCGGCTTCGATGAGCTTGATAATCTCATCTTCTTTCCCTTCGTATTTGAGCTTCAGCTTATTTTCGAAATCAAAGGTAGCCTCGGTATTATAGTTGGTATTGAACTCAATTTTATCACCGATTTTCGCCAGAATACTCATCTGAATACGCATGTCGAAATCGAAGTTCGTGGTACGCCGCAATTGCTGGCTGATGAATGGGTCGTCGCGACGGTTTGAAATTACACCGAAAATTAGTTCAGCACTACCCTGAGGCCTTATGTCTATAGTATTGCCACCAAAAACTTTATCGAATAATTCGCCGCCGACTTTTAACTGAGGGATAACACCAAGCCTTGTTGCCGCGGCTGAAGTACTTGCACGTTCGCGCCAGTAATTATCAAGTGCGCGGCGTGTGTCCCATTGCCGGTATTCATCGAACGACATGGAAGCCGGATTCAGATAATCGATGCTTCCGATTTTATTGGTAATCGTATATTCATTGTTTACAGGATCGTAAATAACGTCCTGTTTCAGATTCGAAGGATTATCGAGATATAAACCACCGGAAGGGGTAACTTCGTAGGGATTTGTGCTTCCTTTAAGCGGAAAACGAAGAGTAGTATCGGGACGTGCAGAGTCGGGCGGAGCGATAAAGTGCCCCTGTTCAAGTTCATGCGGATATATACTACGCGATGCACTTACTCCCCAGATAAGAGAAATAAGGATTGTGAAAAAAGAAAGCCGGAATATGTATCGGATATATTTCTTCAATCTGCTGAATTCTTTTTCGTGCAAAGCCAACAAGTAGTGGTTAGCTGATTAGTTTATTGAACTGATATGCTATTAAGATGAACTGAAAACCAATGTCAGAGAATTTTCAGCGCATTTTTTATGAGTTGATCAACCGGTAACGCACCTCCGTTTGCTTTAATAACCTGTTCAAGAGCTTTTTCGGCAACCGGTTTGTTAAAACCCAGCATTACTAATGCAGATAACGCTTCATATTTGCCAGTATTGTGTGAGGCAGTCAAATTTTCACCGGCAGGAAGATCTTTCATAATTTTATCCTTCAGGTCGATAATAATCCGCAAGGCCGATTTCCCGCCGATCCCTTTGATCGATTGAAGCAATTTTACATTTTCGGTGGCTATTGCATCTGCCACTTCAGCTGCGGTAAGAGATGATAAAATAAGCCTGGCGGTGTTAGGACCCACACCCGATACTGATATAAGTTGCTGAAAAACATGCCTTTCGCCGGTATCAGCAAAGCCATAAAGAATAAGTGCGTCTTCGCGCACAACCAGGTGAGTATGCAGCCGGCACGATTCCTTTCCGCTGATCTGCGAAAATGTATTTAAGGAAATATTGATGGAGTAACCGACACCCTGACACGATAGTACAGCAGTTGTAGGATTAAGTTCGGCAATTTTTCCTTCGATAAACGAATACATAGTAAATTCATTAAGGTAATAGAAAATGAACGCCCGGGCAAAAACAGCTTTCCTGCTAATAAAAAAGTGCAGTATAAAGCCAAAATTGTTTTATTCAGTAAGATAACGGTTATACAAAAAACCGGAATTCAGAGAATGGGGTGCAAAAGTAGCAATTTAAGAACAATAATAAAACCATTGCCCTATGAGTAATCTACGTCTGGGCATCTGCTATTCAGTAACTAAATGGAAGTATTGGCCCGACTGGAGGCCGGCTATAATTTAGACACAATTCAAATAGAGCCTATAATGGCAATTTAACTCAAAATCACATTCGGAACCCTACATTTATTTGTTACTTTGCATTATCGAAGAACAATGTTTATTATTTTGATAAACAAAATGTTATCCTTGTGACAACCGAAGTAAACGAATTAAAAAAAGCAGAAAACAGAAAGCAAAATCTCATTATCCCAACTGCCCATTAATAACAAATTATACATAAAATGAAAACATTCGTTCAGAAAAACGCGCTTGCCTATCATTCCGAAGGCCGTCCGGGAAAAATTGAAGTAGTACCTACCAAGCCACACAGCACTCAACGCGATCTGTCACTGGCTTACTCACCCGGAGTTGCTGAACCTTGCCTCGAAATAAAGGCAAACCCTGAAGATGTGTATAAATATACTGCAAAAGGCAATCTGGTAGCCGTTATTTCCAATGGCACAGCCGTACTTGGACTTGGCGATATTGGTCCTGAAGCCGGAAAGCCAGTGATGGAAGGGAAAGGTTTGCTGTTTAAAATATTTGCCGATATCGATGTTTTTGATATTGAAGTAAATGAAAAAGACATCGAAAAGTTTGTAGCTGTTGCCAAAGCCATAGCACCCACTTTCGGAGGAATAAACCTCGAAGATATTAAAGCCCCTGAATGTTTCGAAATCGAGGAACGGCTTAAAGCAGAACTTGATATACCCGTGATGCACGACGATCAGCACGGCACTGCTATCATTACTTCTGCTGGATTGCTAAATGCGCTTGTACTTAACGGCAAAAAGATTGAGGATCTGAAAATTGTTATCAGCGGTGCAGGTGCAGCGGCTATTTCGTGTACCCGACTTTATGTGAAACTGGGCGCAAAAAAAGAAAATATCATTATGCTCGACAGCAAGGGTGTAATGAATCGCAAACGAACTGATCTGAACAAGTACAAAGCTGAATTTGTAACCGATCTCGAGATCGACACACTCGAACAGGCACTTGATGGCGCTGATATGTTCTTAGGATTGTCAGTAGCAGGAGCTTTAGAACGCGATTGGCTGATGAAAATGGCACCAAACCCAATAGTTTTCGCACTAGCCAACCCCGTTCCGGAAATTTCATACACCGAAGCTACTGAGGCACGTGCTGATATCATTATGGGCACCGGACGCAGTGATTTCCCTAACCAGGTTAACAATGTACTCGGGTTCCCTTATGTGTTCCGCGGCGCTCTTGACGTGAGAGCAAGAGCCATTAATGAAGAAATGAAACTGGCTGCGGCTTATGCACTCGCCGAACTGGCAAAAATGCCTGTTCCTGAAGAAGTTAACATCGCTTACAATACCAAAAACCTGAAATTTGGAAACGAATACATCATACCCAAACCCAGCGATCCGCGACTGATTATTTACGTTGCAACAGCTGTTGCCAGAGCCGCAATGGAAACTGGAGTAGCCCGGAAACCCATCACCGACTGGACAGCCTATGAAGCAGAACTCAACAAGCGGCTTGGCCTTACCAATCCTTTGATAAAACAAATCAAGGCCAGAGCAAAGGCTAATCCGAAGAGGGTTGTGTATGCCGAAGCTGAAAACTACAAAGTTCTGAAAGCTGCAGAAATTGTTCTGGAAGAAGGAATTGCAATACCAATATTATTAGGTAAAAAACGAATTATCGATAGTTTGATTGAACAATACGACCTTGAACTGCCGGGTGTTGAAATAATCGATCCAACCAAAAAGGAACAACTCGAAATGCGCGAATTGTTCGCCAGCCAGTATTACAATAAAAGGCAACGAAGAGGTGTAAACTCGCAGCTGGCACTCGATTATATGAGTCACAGGAATTATTTTGCACCTAGTATGGTCGAAAATGGTTATGCCGATGCCATGATTTCTGGTTTAACAACCAATTATCCCGAAACTATACGTCCGGCACTGCGAATTATTGGTAAAAAGAAAGGTGCCAATGTTATTTCAGCAATGTATATTTTGTTTACAAAGAAAGGACCATTCTTTTTTGCAGATACAACTGTAAATATGAACCCTACTGCCGAAACACTTGTCGAAATTGCCGTTCAGACAGCAGAGGCTGTAAGGGCATTTAATATTGAACCACGCATAGCAATGCTTTCGTATTCCAATTTCGGTTCAGTTGAAGGCAATATTCCGATTAAAGTTCGCGAAGCTGTTTCCATTCTTCACCGCGATCATCCCGACCTCATAGTAGATGGTGATATGCAGGCGAATTTTGCCATTAATAATGAAATGTTAACGGAGCATTTCCCATTCAGCAAGCTGGCCGGAGCTCCTGCCAATACATTAATATTCCCATACCTTACCGCAGGCAATATCGCATACAAACTCATACAGGAACTGGCCGGAGCCGAAGCGATAGGGCCAATATTGATGGGGCTCGATAAATCAATTCATGTGCTACAAATGGGCTCAAGTGTTAACGAAATTGTGGATATGACAACCATAGCAGTTATAGATGCACAAAATCATGAGAGTAACAAACAAAAATAATTGACCCTACAACACAGATTTAATGATACTTAACACACGAACAAACATTTATTTAAATATTTTCACACATGAAATATACAAC
>Ga0209066_10006050_pt1 | contig 12483 bp, 11 predicted proteins | sample All_14_2_FD_187198 | JGI IMG/M metagenome (GOLD analysis project Ga0209066, IMG submission 187198) | Freshwater microbial communities in response to fracking from Pennsylvania, USA - Allegheny Zone_MetaG_DW_15 (SPAdes) (version 2) ...
CATGGGCAGGAATCCTGTGAGGCACGACCGCGGGATGTTGTGTGCTTGTGGCGCGGTGACGGCCGGATGACATCGGTCAGAAAGGGGCTTAAGTGTTTGATTCAGCGGTAAAAACCGCCGCTGGCACGGGTATTGCCATCAAACCTTGGATAATACCGTATCCCCTGTGCACAACCGCACATCTGGGCCAGGGTCGCTGCCTCTTTACAAGCCGTTTCAGTGGCTTTTTTCCCGCGACGACCTGTTTCTTTCTTCTTACTCCGGCACCGGATCCCGTCATGTCCCTGACCCTGACCGACATCGGGCGCATCGCCAACCTGGCGCGCCTGGAACTCAGCAGTACCCAAAGCGAGCGCATGCTGGGCCAGCTCAACGGCTTCTTCGACATCGTCGAACAGATGAACGCGGTGGACACCACCGGCGTCGAGCCGCTGGCCCACCCCACCGCCGTCATCGACCACGTCAGCCTGCGCCTGCGCCCGGACGTGGCCAGCGAACCCAACAACCGCGAGGCCAACCAGCAAAGCGCGCCCGCCATCGAGCGCGGCCTGTTCCTCGTGCCCAAGGTGATCGAATGAGCCGGAAACAGATTCACGAGATGGGCGTGGCCGAACTGGCCGTGACCATTGCCGACAAACAGACCTCGTCGGTCGAAGCCGTGCAAGCCCTGCTGGCGCGTGCGAAGCAGCATGCAGACCTGGGCGCCTACCTGGCCTTCAACGAAGACCTGACGCTGGCGCAGGCCCGGGCCGCCGACGCGCGCATTGCCGCCGGCGAGCGCGGCCCGCTGCTGGGCGTGCCGCTGGCGCACAAGGACATCTTCGTCACCCAGGGCTTCCCCACCACCGCCGGCAGCAAGATGCTCGAAGGCTACAGAAGTCCCTTCGACGCCACGGTGGTGTCCCGACTGGCTGCGGCTGGCGCGGTGACCCTGGGCAAGCTCAACTGCGACGAGTTCGCCATGGGCGGCAGCAATGAAAACTCCGCCTACGGCGTGGCGCGCAACCCCTGGGACACCGGGCGCGTGCCCGGTGGCTCCTCCGGCGGCTCGGCGGTGGCCGTGGCCGCCCGCCTGGCACCGGCCGTCACCGGCACCGACACCGGCGGCTCCATCCGCCAGCCGGCGAGCTTCTGCAACGTCACCGGCATCAAGCCCACCTATGGCCGCTGCTCGCGCTACGGCATGGTGGCCTTTGCGTCCAGCCTGGACCAGGCCGGCCCCATGGCACGCAGCGCCGCCGATTGCGCCACCCTGCTGAGTGCGATGGCGGGCCCCGACATCGACCGCGATTCCACCAGCCTGGACCACCCGGCCGAGGACTACTCGCGCCTGCTGGGCGCCCCGCGCGAAGGCGCGACCGCCGCGTTGCCGCTCAAGGGCCTGCGCATCGGCCTGCCCAGGGAATTCTTCGGTGAAGGCTGCGCGCCCGACGTGCTGGCCGCGGTGCGCGCCGCGCTGGCCGAGTACGAGAAGCTGGGCGCCACGCTGGTCGACATCTCGTTGCCGCGCACCCAGCTGTCCATCCCGGTCTACTACATCATCGCGCCGGCCGAAGCCTCGTCCAACCTCAGCCGCTTCGACGGCGTGAAGTTCGGCCACCGCGCGGCGCAGTACGACGACCTGATCGACATGTACAAGAAGTCGCGCAGCGAGGGCTTCGGCCCCGAGGTGCAGCGCCGCATCATGATCGGCACCTATGTGCTGAGCCACGGTTACTACGACGCCTACTACCTCAAGGCGCAGCAGATCCGCCGCCTGATCGCGCAGGACTTCCAGAACGCCTTTGCGCAGTGCGACCTGATCGCCGGCCCGGCCGCGCCGACCACCGCCTGGAAGATCGGCGAGAAGAGCGACGACCCGGTCGCCAACTACCTGGCCGACATCTTCACCCTGCCGGCCTCGCTGGCCGGCCTGCCCGGCATGAGCGTGCCGGCCGGTTTTGGTGACGGGCACATGCCCGTGGGCCTGCAACTGATCGGCAACTACTTCAAGGAGGCCGAACTGCTGCAGACGGCCGATGCCTTCCAGCGCGCCACCGACTGGCACACCCGCGCACCCTCGGGGTTCTGAACATGAGCAAACAACAAGCTTCCCTGCTGGTGCAAGGTTACGAGGTCGTGATCGGCTTCGAGACCCACGCCCAGCTGGCCACGCAATCCAAGATCTTCAGCCGCGCCCCCACCGCCTTCGGCGCCGAACCCAACACCCAGGCCTGCGCGGTGGACCTGGCCCTGCCGGGCACGCTGCCGGTGATGAACCGCGAGGCGGTGGCCTGCGCCATCCGTTTCGGTCTGTCCGTCGGGTCGCTGGTGGCCGAGCACAGCGTGTTCGCGCGCAAGAACTACTTCTACCCCGACCTGCCCAAGGGCTACCAGATCAGCCAGTTCGAGATCCCGGTGGTGCAGGGCGGCGAGGTGTCGTTCTTTCTGGGCGACGAGAAGAAGACCGTGCGCCTGGTGCGCGCCCACCTGGAAGAGGACGCCGGCAAGAGCCTGCACGAAACCTTCCACGGCATGAGCGGCATCGACCTCAACCGCGCCGGCACGCCGCTGCTGGAGATCGTCACCGAGCCCGACATCCGATCCAGCGCCGAGGCCGTGGCCTACGCCAAGGAACTGCACAAGATCGTCACCTGGATCGGCATCTGCGACGGCAACATGCAGGAAGGCTCGTTCCGCTGCGATGCCAACGTCTCGGTCCGCAAACCCGGCCAGCCGCTGGGCACGCGGCGCGAAATCAAGAACCTGAACTCGTTCAAGTTCATGCAGCAGGCCATCGACTACGAGGTGCGCTGGCAGATCGAGCAGATCGAGGACGGTCACGCCATCCAGCAGGCCACGGTGCTGTTCGACCCCGACACCGGCGAGACCCGCGCCATGCGCACCAAGGAAGACGCGGCCGACTACCGCTACTTCCCCGACCCCGACCTGCCGCCGCTGGTGATCGCCCGCAGCTGGGTGGACGAGGTCAAGGCCGCCATGCCCGAACTGCCGCGCGCCATGGCCGAGCGCTTCGTGCGCGACTACGCCCTGCCCGAGTACGACGCCACCACCTTGACGCAGAGCCCGGCGATGGCGGCGTACTTCGAGACCGCGGCCAAGGCCTCCGGCCAGGCCAAGATGGCCAGCAACTGGATCATGGGCGAGGTCTCGCGCCGTCTGAACAACGAAGAAAAGGACATCGCCCAGGTGCCGGTGAGCGCTGACACCCTGGCCGCGCTTCTGAAGCGCATCGCCGACGGCACCATCTCCAACAACGCGGCCAAGCAGGTGATGGACGCGGTGTGGGTGACTGCGGATATCGTCGACGAAAACGACACTTTGTCCGCGACTGCTATGGTGATTCAGGACGTCGACGCCGTCATCGAAGCCAAGGGCCTGCGGCAGATGAACGACAGCGGCGCGCTGGAAAAAATCATCGACGAGGTGATGGCCGCCAACGCACCCATGGTCGAGCAGTTCCGTGCCGGCAAGGACAAGGCTTTCAACGCACTGGTGGGCCTGGTCATGAAGGCCAGCAAGGGCAAGGCCAACCCCCAGCAGGCCAACGACCTGCTGAAGCAGAAACTGGGCTGATCGGGCAGGGCGCGCGCCGCCGGAGCGCGTGCCTTGTTCCAGCCAACACAGTGGAACCGGCTGCGCCGGGCCACAGGTGTTGTCCCCCCTCCCAGGGGGGGAAGCCGCGTCAGCGGCGCAGGGGGCTTACTTTCCCGCCCAGAGCTGGCGCAGCTTGACCAGCTCTTCGTCGAAGCGCGTGTTAATGCGGTCCTTTTCCTGTGCCTGATCGAGCAGGAAGCGCTGCTGGATCTTCAGCTGCGAGTCGTTGTCCTCGTACTTGCGCTTGAGCCAGCTGGGCGCCAGGTTGAGGTCGCCCTTGTAGAACTCCAGCTCCGCGTCCAGCTCCTTGCGCTGGCGGACCAGGGCTTCCTCGCGCCGCAGCACCGCACCGATGACTTCGTCGATCTGCGCCAGCGCATCGGCGCGCTCCTTGTCGTGCACGGCCCGGTTGGGGTAGCGGATCAGCAGCGCCTTGTCGCGCCGCCGTTCCTCGGCCACGCGCGCCTGGGCCTCGGCTTCCTTGCGCTTTTCGGCCTCCAGCCGCGCGCGTTCTTCGGCGGTGTAGCTCGGTGGCACCACCCGCTTGACCGTGCCGGTGCTGCTGAGCTCGCGCTGTTCGCGGTCCAGGCACTCGGGGATCGGACGGTCCGAGGTCAGGCGCCGGCCCTTGCTGTCGATGCAGGTGTAGATGCCGGGTTTGTTCTGGGCCATCCCGCCCTGCCAGGCCAGCAGCAAAAGGGCGGCCAGTGGCAGGGTGAGCCGCCGGCGGGCAGACAGGGAGTGCAGCAGGGTGGTCGTCAGCAAGGGGGTGTCCTCAGGCCACGCCGTAGCGCTGGCGGTAGGCCAGCACCCGTTCGCGGTGCTGGTCCAGCTCGCCGCCGGTGTGGGTCTGCAGATACTGCAGCAAATCGGCCAGCCTCGCAATGGCGCAGACCTGCAGACCCAGCTGGCGTTGCACATACTGCACCGCGCTGTGGTCCACGTCGCGCACCGCACCGTCGGGGCCGACCTCGGTGGCCATTTCCTGCCGGTCCAGCGCGATGGCCACCGCGTGCGGGGTGGCTCCGGCGGCGCGGATCAGCGCGATCGACTCGCGCGCGGCGGTGCCGGCGCTCATCACGTCGTCGACGATCAGCACCCGGCCCTTGAGGGGCGCACCGACCAGGCTGCCTCCCTCGCCGTGGTCCTTGGCTTCCTTGCGGTTGTAGGCAAAGGGCACGTTGCGGCCCAGGCGGGCCAGTTCGATGGCCACCGCCGCACCCAGCGGGATGCCCTTGTAGGCCGGGCCGAAGATCATGTCGAACTCGATGCCGCTGGCCAGCAGGGCCTGTGCATAGAATTGCGCCAGACGCCCGAGCTTGGCACCGTCGTCAAACAGGCCGGCGTTGAAGAAGTAGGGCGAGAGGCGCCCGGCCTTGGTCTTGAATTCGCCAAAGCGCAGCACGCCCGAATCCACGCAGAATTGCACGAAATCCTGGGCCAGCGCGCCCTCGGCACCGGCCATCCGGGCCGCGCCCGCTTCCTGAGACATGGGGAAATCCTTGTTCAAACTGACCAGCCTCAACCTCAACGGCATCCGTTCCGCCACCAGCAAGGGGCTTGAAGCCTGGCTGGCCGGGCATGCGCCCGATTGTATTTGCGTGCAGGAAGTCAAGGCCCAGGCGCCGGACGTGAGCGGCCGCTTCGAACAGATCGCGGGCCTCACGGGGCACTTTCACTTCGCCGAGAAAAAGGGCTACTCGGGGGTGGCGGTCTACACCCGGCACGAGCCCAGCGACGTGGTCACCGGCTTCGATGGCGGCGAATTCGACGCCGAAGGCCGCTGGGCCGAACTGCGCTTTGACACGCCCCAGCGCAAGTTCTCGGTCATCAGCGTCTACTTTCCCAGCGGCTCCTCCGGGCCCGAGCGGCAGGAGGCCAAGTACCGCTTCCTGGACGCCATCTACCCGCACCTGATGGCGCTCAAGGCCCAGCGCGAGTTCGTCATCTGCAGCGACGTCAACATCGCGCACCAGAACGCCGACCTCAAGAACTGGAAGAGCAACCAGAAGAACAGCGGCTTCCTGCCCGAAGAACGCGCCTGGATGACCAGGCTGCTGAGCGACGGTGGCCTGGTGGACGTCTACCGCCGCCTGCAGCCCGACACCACCGAGGCCTGCTACACGTGGTGGAGCAACCGCGGCCAGGCCTACGCCAAGAACGTGGGCTGGCGGCTGGACTACCACCTGGCCACGCCGGCACTGGCCGAAACCGCGCGCCGGGAGTCCATCTACAAGGGCGAGAAGTTCAGCGACCACGCGCCGCTGACGATCGAGTACGACGTCCGGCTCTGATCCGGGCGCCAGGCCTTACAGCGCCGGCAGCACCGCCGCGATGTGCGCCGCCAGGGCCCGGGCCAGTGGCGCCGGGCGGGCGCTGGCGTGCTCGATCGTGAGGCCTACCTGGGGCAGGGGCGGCAGCGGCGCGGACTCGGGCAGCACCATCAGGTCCGGCGGCACGGCGCAGCGCGTGAGCACCGCCACCGCCGTACCGGCGCGCACCACCGCCACCAGCCCGGTCAGGCTGCCGCTGGCGTAGGCCAGTCGGTAGGGCAGGCCCGCGCGCGCCAGGCCTTCGCAGGCGGCCCGGTGGTCCAGCACGTCCGGATCGGACAGCGCCAGCGGCAGCGGCCGCTGCTGCAGGGCCTCGGCACCGGGGCTGGCGACCCAGACCAGCGGTTCGCGCCGCAGGAGCGTGGCCTGCGAAGTGGCGCCCACCTCGGGCACCGGCACCGACACCAGGGCCATGTCCAGCGAGTGCCCCGCCAGCCGCTCGCGCAGGCGCGGCGAGGGCGCGCACAGCACGTCGATGCGCGCCAGCGGGTGCTGGGTGGCAAAACCGCGCAGCAGGTGCGGCAGGAAGGCGGCGGCGTAGTCGTCCGGGCAGCCCAGGCAGAGCGTGCCGGCCAGCCCGGTGCCGGCCAGGTCGGCCAGCGCCTCGTCGTGGCTGCTGAGGATGCGCTGCGCGTGCGCCAGCAGCCGCTCGCCCTGGCGCGTCAGGCGAACGCCGCGCCCGGTGCGGTGCAGCAGGGTCTGGCCGGCCGCGTCTTCGAGCCGCTGCATCTGCATGCTCAGCGCCGACTGCGTGCGGCCCACGCGCGCTGCCGCGGCGCTGAGCGTGCCGGCCTGGGCAATGGCCAGGAAGCTGCGCAGCAGGTCAATGTCCAGGGTGGCGCTCATGCTGCCAATGTATCAATGAATCTGGATTCTGAAATCAGAACTATTCGATTTACTGATTTCCGGCTGCTGCCTACAGTGAAGAGGGTCGCTGGCGGCACCGATCCTGCATGCCGCAGCGGCCTTCCCCCGTCCCGCTGTACCCCGCTTTTGTTCCCACCTTGCCGAAAGACCCGCTCATGACCACTTCCCGCAACCAGGACCCCGCTTTCTGGCAGGCCGCGCGCCGGCACCTGATCCGCTACGGTGGCCGCTTCGCCCCGGTCATCATCGAACGCGCCCAGGGCAGTTTCGTCTACGACGCCGACGGTCGCCCCATCCTGGACTTCACCTCCGGCCAGATGAGCGCGGTGCTGGGCCATTGCCATCCCGACATCAGCGCGGTGGTGGCCGACTACGCGCACCGCCTGGACCACCTGTTCAGCGGCATGCTCTCGCGCCCGGTGGTGGAACTGGCCCAGGCGCTGGCCGGCGTCGCGCCCGGCGCGCTGGAGCGCTGCCTTCTGCTGACCACCGGTGCCGAGTCGAACGAGGCCGCCTTGCGCATGGCCAGGCTGGTCACCGGCAAATTCGAGGTGGTGGCCTTCGCCCAGTCCTGGCACGGCATGACCGGTGGCGCCGCGTCCGCCACCTACAGCGCCGGCCGGCGCGGTGTGGGGCCGGCGGCGGTCGGCTCGCTGGCCATTCCCGCACCCTTCGGCTACCGGCCGCGCTTCCTGGACGCCTCGGGCGCCTACGACTGGCAGGGTGAACTGGACTACGCGTTTGACCTGGTGGACCGCCAGTCCTGCGGCAGCCTGGCGGCCTTCATCGCCGAGCCCATCCTCAGCTCGGGCGGCATCATCGACCTGCCGCCGGGCTACATGGCGGCGCTCAAGGCCAAGTGCGAGGAGCGCGGCATGCTGCTCATCCTGGACGAGGCGCAGACCGGCGTCGGCCGCACCGGCCACCTGTTCGCCTGCGAACGCGACGGTGTGACGCCGGACATCCTGACCCTGTCCAAGACCCTGGGCGCCGGGCTGCCGCTGGCGGCGGTGCTGACCACCGCCGAGATCGAGGAGCGGGCCCACGAACGCGGCTACCTGTTCTACACCACCCACGTCTCCGACCCGCTGCCCGCCGCCATCGGCCTGAAGGTGCTGGAAGTCGTGCAGCGCGACGGTCTGGTGCAGCGCGCCCAGGTGGCCGGTGCGCGGCTGGAGCGCGGCCTGCGCGCGCTGCAGGACCGCTTCGACTGCATCGGTGACGTGCGCGGCCGCGGCTTGCTGCTGGGCGTCGAAATCGTGCAGGACCGCGCCAGCAAGCGGCCGGCGCCGGAACTGGGGGCGGCCATCACCGACGCCTGCATGGACCTGGGGCTGTCGATGAACGTGGTGCAGCTGCCCGGCATGGGCGGGGTGTTCCGCATCGCGCCACCGCTGACGGTGAGCGACGAGGAAATCGACCTCGGCGTGGACCTGCTGGGCCAGGCGCTGGCGCGCAGTCTGGGCCGGGCCTGACGGCGCGGCGGGGGTCAGGCGCCTGCGGGTGCCGTCCCCAGTTCGAAGCGGGCCACCGTTGCGGTCAGGGCCAGGGCCTGCTGGCGCAGGCCGGAAGCGGCAGCGGCGCTTTCTTCCACCATCGCGGCGTTCTGCTGCGCGACGGTGTCCATCTCTTCAATGGACTGGGCCACGGCGCCCACCGCGCTGCCTTGCTGCGCGCTGGTGGAGGCCACGTCGGCCATGGCCTGCAGCACGCGCTGGGTGCCGTCCAGGACTTCGTCCATGGCCGAGCGGGCCTGCGACACCAGGGCCGAGCCCTGTTCGACCCGGTCGACGCTGCCGCCGATGAGCCGTCGGATGTCCTTGGCCGCCTCGGCCGAGCGGCTGGCGAGGTTGCGCACCTCGCCGGCCACCACCGCGAAGCCCCGGCCCTGCTCGCCGGCCCGCGCCGCCTCCACCGCCGCGTTCAGCGCCAGGATGTTGGTCTGGAACGCAATGCCGTCGATCACGCCGATGATGTCGGCAATCTGGCGCGAGGAGGCCTGGATGTCCTGCATGGTGTCGACAAAGCGCGCCACCAGGTCGCCGCTTCGGGTCGCGGCCTGTGTCGTCGTCCGCGCCTGTTCGCTGGCGGCATGGGCACCGCTGACGTTGTGGTCGACCGAGGCGGTCAGCTGCTCGGCAGCGGCGGACGTCTCTGCCAGGGCATTGGACTGGGCGGCGGTGCGCTGCGCCAGGTCGTTGCCGGCGGCCTCGATCTCGCTGCAGGCGGCCTCCACCGCGTGCGCGCGGTCGCGCACCTGCGCCACCACGTTGCGCAGGTTGTCCTGCATGGTCTTGACGTTGGCCAGCATGCTGTGGGTGTCGCCCTCGCGCAGGCGGATGGTCGAGGCCAGATGGCCCTCACCCATGCGCTGCATGAGCGTGACCACGAAGCGCGGCTCCCCGCCGAGCTGGCCATAGACCGTCAGCACGATCCACACCGCGCAGGCGGTGGCCACCAGCGCGGCCAGCCCGCCGCCGACCAGCATGGTGCGCTCGATGGCCAGCACCTGGGCCAGGTCGCTGGTGGCGTCGGCGCGGGTGCGCTGGAGCTGCGTCTCGTGGAAGCGCCCGATCTTCCCGGCAACAGCGGTGCTGGCCTGGTCGAAGCCGGGCTGACCCGCGCCGCCCTTCATCAGGCGGTTGCCCGCCTCCTGGCCTTCTCGCAGGTAGGCTTCGGCCATGGCCTTGCCGGCGGCATGGAAGGTCTGGAAATCGGCGTCGATGGCGTCCAGCGCGCGCAGCTGCTCGGCATCGTTTTCCCGTGTCAGCACGGCGCGCACCTGGGCCGAAGCGGTCCGGAACGCCTGCACCGCGGCATCCGCTTCGCGCAGGGCCGTCGGGTCCTGGGTGGCGGCCACATCGGTCAGGAACTGTTGCACCTCGGCGCGCTGCAGGTTCATTTCGTCCACCGCCAGCAGCATGGGCAGATCGTCTTCGCCCAGCTGGCGCATGCCCTTTTCCAGGTGCGCCACCCGTTGGGCAATGAGCATCAGGGTGAGGACGAACAGCGCGACAACCAGGGCAAAGCCAAGGCCGAGTTGGTTCTTGAGGCTCAGTCGGTGAATCATGTTCAACCTTGAAACTGGAGATGAAACGGCCACATCCGGAGTCCGGGTGGCAGGTTTCTCCTGTTTCGACCGCCCGACCCGGGACTTAAAGCGGGTCAAGGTGCCAGCCGTCTCAAATCGATACTTTCTGACGAGTGGTCGAGGTGCCCGGGATAATCGGGTGAATCCGTTTTCATTCCGCCCCATGCTGCGCTACCAGACCGTTCCCGTCACCGCTTTCGCCCAGAACTGCTCCATCGTCTGGTGCGATGAAACCCTCGACGCCGCGGTCATCGACCCCGGCGGCGACCTGGACCGACTGCTGGAGACCGCCCGGCAGCTGGGGGTGGCGCTCAAGGCCATCTGGCTGACCCATGCCCACATCGACCACGCCGGCGGCACCGCCGAACTGGCCGCTCGGCTGGACCTGCCCATCATCGGCCCGCACCCGGGCGACCAGTTCTGGATCGACGGCCTGCCGCAGCAGAGCCGGATGTTCGGTTTCCCGCCCGCCGGTCACTTCACGCCCACGCGCTGGCTGGCCGACGGCGACACGGTGCAGATCGGCCACTGCACGGTCCATGTGCGCCACTGCCCCGGTCACACGCCGGGCCATGTGGTGTTCCATTCGCCCGAAGCGAAGCGCGCCTTCGTGGGCGACGTGCTGTTTGCCGGCAGCATCGGCCGCACCGACTTTCCGCAAGGCAACCAGGCGCAACTGGTCAGCAGCATCCGGGAGCGTCTGTGGCCCATGGGCGACGACACGGTGTTCATTCCCGGTCACGGCCCGGAGAGCACGTTCGGCGAAGAGCGCCGCTTCAACCCCTACGTCGGCGAGCGCTGAAGTCCGGGGCCGTCAGCCCTTGCGCGCCGCCTCGTACAGGGCCTGCACCTTGGGCACGTTGGCCTGCAGTTCCCGGATGCGGTTGGGGCCGCTGGGGTGGGTGGACAGGAAGGCGGGTCCGCCCTTGCCGTTCTGGGCCGTCATCTTCTCCCACAGGCTCACGCTGGCCTGCGGCTTGTAAGCCGAGCGCGCGGCCAGCTCCAGGCCGACCAGATCGGCCTCGGTCTCGTCCTCGCGGCTGAACTTCAGGCTCAGCAGCTGGGTGCCCAGGTTGGCCGCCACGTCGCCGAGCTGACCCAGGCCCAGCAGCGAGGACAGGATGGACAGGCCGGCGCCGGTGGCCTGGGTCTTGGCCAGGCGCTCGCGGGCGTGCTCGCGCAGGGCGTGCGCCATCTCGTGGCCCATGATCATGGCCGCTTCGTCGTCATCGAGCTTGAGCTTGTCCAGGATGCCGGTGTAGAAGGCGATCTTGCCGCCGGGCATGCAGAAGGCGTTGACCTCGTCGCTGGCGATCAGGTTGACTTCCCACTGCCAGCCGCGGGCGCGCGAATTCCAGGGCGCGGTGTGCGGAATCAGCCGGTTGGCCATGCGCCGCAGGCGCTGCAGCTGCGGATCGCTGTCCGGGGCCAGGGCTTTCTTCTTGCGCGCTTCGGCCATCATCTGGCCGTATTGCTGCTGGGCCGCCCCCTCCAGTTCGGCGGCCGGCACCAGTTTGCGCAGCGAAGACGACTGTCCCACCTCCACCTGCGCGGCGGCGGGCAGGCTGGCGGCTGCGGCGCTGGCCGCACCGGCGAGCACGAAGGCGCGCCGGGCCGACCAGACGTGTTCGGGCCGCTCAGGGGATCCGGCCGGCGCCGGGGATTTGAGGTCGCAGAGAAAGCACATGGTCCAATAATAGACAAAGCGCCCCCTTCCTGCCTACCGCCCGCCCATGACCGAAACATCCGTCACACCGGTGTCTGCCGACATCCCCCGCCGGCCCACCTGGGGCGAGACGCTGCGGGCCTACCTGGCGCCGGCCAGCCTGCGCATGTTCGCGCTGGGCTTCTCGGCCGGCCTGCCGCTGCTGCTGGTGCTGGGCACGCTCAGTTTCCGGCTGCGCGAAGCCGGGCTGGACCGCACCACCATCGGCTACCTCAGCTGGGTCGGGCTGGCCTACGGCTTCAAGTGGGCCTGGTCGCCGCTGGTCGACCGCCTGCCCATTCCGCTGCTCACCCGCTGGCTGGGGCGGCGGCGCAGCTGGCTGCTGCTGTCGCAGCTGGCCATCATGCTGGCGCTGGCGGGCATGGCGGTGGCCGACCCGCGCACCGGGCTGGACCTGGTGGTCTGGTGCGCGCTGGCGGTGGCCTTCGCGTCGGCCACGCAGGACATCGCGCTGGACGCCTTCCGCATCGAGTCGGCCGACGCGGCGCACCAGGGCGCGCTGGCCGCCACCTACCAGACCGGCTACCGGCTGGCCATGATCTGGGCCGGCGCCGGCGTGCTCTGGCTGGCGGCGCGGGCCGAGGTCGCTCCAGCAGCGGTCGCGGTGGCGGGCAGCGTTCCCGCGCCAGGTGCGCTCTACCAGAACGCGGCCTGGACCACGGCCTACCTGGTCATGGCCGGCAGCATGCTGGTGGGGGTGCTCACCGTGCTGTTCTCGCGCGAACCGGTGCAGCAGGCCATCGCGCCCTCGCGCAACGCCGCCGAATGGTTCCGGGGCGCCTTCGTGGAGCCCTTTGCCGACTTCCTGCGCCGCTACGGCCGGCAGGCCCTGCTGATCCTGGCCCTGATCGGCGTCTACCGCATCAGCG
>Ga0209066_10006051_pt1 | contig 12482 bp, 12 predicted proteins | sample All_14_2_FD_187198 | JGI IMG/M metagenome (GOLD analysis project Ga0209066, IMG submission 187198) | Freshwater microbial communities in response to fracking from Pennsylvania, USA - Allegheny Zone_MetaG_DW_15 (SPAdes) (version 2) ...
TGCCGCAACCCGGCTTCATCCTGAGCGCGCCGCTCAAGCTGCTGGTACGAGCCAACCGGCCGTATTACCAGGGCGAACTGCAGTTGCTCGCCGGCCCGCAGCGGGTGGAAGGCGGCTGGTGGGACCGGGACGAGGCCGCCGGCCAGATACGGAATGTGGTGCGCGACTACTGGGTCGCGCAGTCGGCGCACGCGGGCGTGTTGTGGGTGTTCCAGACGCGGCTGAACGAGGCGCCTGCGTGGTTCTTGCATGGCATATTTGCTTGACCCCCGCCGCGCTGCGCGCGACCCCCTTCCAGGGGGCGATGCGAGTGGCCCGGCAAAGCCGGTTCCACCGCATCCTGGATTCGGGCATTTCGCGCCGGAGGGGGCACTCTCGCCGTGACGCCACAACCCCCTGGCATTCCCTCCTACGCGGAGCTGCTGTGCCTCTCCAACTTCAGCTTCCTGCGCGGCGCCAGCCGGCCCGAAGAGCTGGTGGAGCGCGCGCAGGCGCTGGGTTACACCGCCCTCGCCATGACCGACGAGTGTTCGCTCGCCGGCATCGTGCGCGCTCACGTGGCGGCCAAAGAGCAAGGCCTGAAGCTGCTCGTGGGCAGCCAGTTCCAGGTGCAGTGCGACGCGCCTTTCACCCTCGTCGTGCTCGCCATCAACCTCAACGGCTACGGCAACCTCTGCGAGTTCATCACCCGGCTGCGCCGCACGGCGCCCAAGGGCACGTACCGCCTGACGCTGAAACACATCAGCGCCGACGCGCTGGCCGACTGCCTGGTGATCGCCGTGCCGCAGCGCGGCAGCAACCAAGCGCAGATGGACTTTGTCGCACGCTGGCTGTTGCTGCACTTCGTGGGCCGCTGCTGGCTCGGCGTGGAGCAGCTGCGCCTGATGGACGACGAGATGCGCCTGCACCGGCTGCGTCAGAGCAGCGAGCTCACCGCCGTGCCGCTGGTGGCCGTGGGCGACGTGCACATGCACCTGCGCTCGCGCAAGGCCTTGCAGGACGTGCTCACCGCCACGCGCATCGGCAAACCGCTCACCGAATGCGGCCACGCGCTCGCGCCCAACGCCGAGCAGCGCCTGCGCTCGCGCCTGGCCCTGGCGCAGCGCTACCCCGAAGCCCTGCTGGCCGAGACGCTGAAGGTCGCCGGGCGCTGCCACTTTTCGCTCGACGAGCTGCGTTACCAGTACCCGAGCGAGGTGGTGCCGCCGGGCGAGACGCCGGCGAGTTACCTGCGCCGCCTGACCTACGAAGGCATGGGGCGGCGCTGGCCCGCGGGTGCACCCGCCTCGGTGCAGCAACAGGTGGAGCACGAGCTGGCACTGATCAGCGAGTTGCAGTACGAGCACTACTTCCTCACCGTGTACGACATCGTCGCCTTCGCGCGCTCGCAGCACATCCTCTGCCAGGGCCGCGGCTCGGCGGCCAACAGCGCGGTCTGCTACTGCCTGGGCGTGACCGAGGTGGACCCGGCGCGCACGGCGGTGCTGTTCGAACGCTTCATCTCGAAAGAGCGCAACGAGCCGCCCGACATCGACGTGGACTTTGAACACGAGCGGCGCGAAGAAGTCATCCAGTACCTCTACACCAAGTACGGCCGCGAGCGCGCCGCGCTCACCGCCACCGTCATCAGCTACCGACCCCGCAGCGCCCTGCGCGACGTGGGCAAGGCGCTGGGTTTCGACGAGGCCGCACTGGACGCGCTGGGCAGCGGCCACCGCTGGTGGAGCGAGGATGGTTTTGCGCCCGAGCGCATCACCGAAGCGGGGCTCGATCCGGACAGCCTGAAGGTGCGCCAGCTCGTGGCGCTCACAGGCCAGCTCATGGGTTTTCCGCGCCACCTCTCGCAGCACACCGGCGGTTTCGTTCTGACCCAGATGCCGCTGTCGCGCATGGTCCCGATCGAAAACGCCGCCATGGCCGACCGCACCGTGATCGAATGGGACAAGGACGACCTCGACGCCATGGGCCTGCTGAAAGTCGACGTGCTCGCGCTCGGCATGTTGACGGCCATCCGCAAGTCGCTCGATTTCATCGGCCAGCGCAAGGGCTTCGACTTCCAGATGCAGGACATCCCGGCCGAAGACGAAAGCACCTACGACATGATCTGCGCCGCCGACACCGTGGGCGTGTTCCAGATCGAGAGCCGCGCGCAGATGAGCATGCTGCCGCGCCTGCGGCCGCGCGAGTTCTACGACCTGGTGATCGAGGTCGCGCTGGTGCGGCCAGGCCCGATCCAGGGCGGCGCGGTGCACCCCTACCTGAACCGCCGCCAGGGCAAGGAACCCATTGATTACCCCAAGGGCCTGGACGCCGCACTCAAGCGCACGCTCGGCGTGCCCGTGTTCCAGGAGCAGTGCATGCAGATCGCCATCATCGCGGCCGGCTTCACGCCCGGCGAGGCCGACGGCCTGCGCCGCGCCATGGCCGCGTGGAAGCGCAAGGGCGGGCTGGGCAAGTACCAGGACCGCTTGCTGAGTGGCATGGCCGAACGCGGCTACGAACCGGACTTCGCGCAGCGCGTGGTCGAGCAAGTCAAAGGCTTCTCCAGCTACGGCTTCCCCGAAAGCCACGCCGCCAGCTTCGCGCTGCTGGTCTATGCGAGCTGCTGGATCAAGCGCCACCACCCGGCCGAGTTCCTCGCCGCCCTGCTCAACAGCCAGCCGCTGGGTTTCTATTCGCCGAGCCAGCTGGTGCAGGACGCTGTGCGCCACGGCGTCGAAGTGCGCGCGGTGGACGTGATGGAGAGCGATTGGGACTGCACGCTGGAAGAACAGGGCTTCGACTCCCTCTCCCCCTGGGAGAGGGCTGGGGTGAGGGCCGCCCCCGAGTCCACCCTGCCCGCCGTGCGCCTGGGCTTCCGCATGGTCAGCGGCCTGTCACATGACGAAGCGCAGCGCCTCGTGTCTGCACGCGAAGAAGCTGCATTCACGGATTCAGAAGACCTCGCCCGCCGCGCCAACCTCGACAAGCAAGCCATGCAACAACTCGCCGCCGCCGACGCGCTGCAGTCCCTGAGCGGCCACCGCCGCCAGCAGGTCTGGGACGCCGCCGCCCTCAAGGCCCCACCCGCGCTGCTCAAAGAAGCCCCGATCGAAGAAGACACCCTCGACCTGCCCGAAGCTCCCGAAGGCGAAGCCATCGTCTGGGACTATGCGTCACTCGGCCTCACCCTGCGCCGCCACCCGCTGGCCCTGCTGCGCGAGCGCCTGCAGGCGCGCCGCTTCATGACCGCCGAAGCGCTGAAAGACGCGCCCGACGGCCGCCTCGTGCGCGCCTGCGGCATCGTCACCGGGCGCCAGCAACCCGGCACCTCCAAAGGCGTGGTGTTCGTGACGCTGGAAGACGAAACCGGCGTCGTGCAAGTCATCGTCTGGAAAGCCCTGCGCGAGCGCCAGCGCAGCGCCCTCACCCGTTCACGGCTGATGGCGGTGCACGGCGTGTGGCAGCGCGAAGGCGAAGTCTGCAACCTCATCGCCGGCCACCTGGAAGACCTCACGCCGCTGCTGGGCCGGCTGGCGACGGAGAGCCGGGATTTTCATTGAAAGCACCCGCCTGTGGTCCACATTGGCGTCTGTGAGAGACTGCCCCCAGAACCCACAGCGCATCCACCCAAGCCCACCCATCCCATGTCCGACTGGAAACACCAGCAAATGATCAAGGCGTCGGCCTGGCCGCTGGCCGCCGATCTGTTGGCCCCCGATGCCGACTTCACGGCCCGGCTCGATGGCGGGCTGGTGCCCCTGCATTGGGCCTGCCGCGAAGGCAAGGCCGGCCTGCTCAAGTACATGATCGAACACGGTGCGAACGTGCACGACCCCACCGACAGCGGCCAGAGCATGCTGGAACTGGCCATCGCTTCCCGGAACTTCCAGACGGTCATGCTGCTGATCGACCGGTTCAAGGCCACGGCCGCGCCGCCGCCCGACGAGGCGTTGAAAAAGCGCCTGAACGCGGCCTTCAGCGACGGCCACCCCGATGCCAGAAACCGCTTGCAGCAGACCCTGCGGGACTGGGAGCGCATCGCGAAAACAGCGTCTTGAAACTCCGCCGCCGGCTTCGTACCATGGCGCCATCCCTCAACGCAGGAGCGCCCCATGTGCCGCAACATCAAGACGCTGTTCAACTTCGAGCCGCCCGCGAGCGAGCTGGAAATCCGCGATGCTTCGCTGCAGTTCGTGCGCAAGCTCAGCGGCTTCAGCGTGCCCTCGAAGGCAAACGAAGCAGCGTTCGAGCGCGCGGTGGCCGAGGTGGCGGACTCGGCGCGGCGGCTGATCCGGTCGATGGTGACGAACGCCGGGCCGAAGAACCGCGAGGCGGAGGCGATCAAGACCCGCGAGCGGTCGGCGCAGCGTTTTGCCGCACCGCGCGGCTGAACAAAACCGCGGCGTTCAACCGCCCAGCATCTTTTGTGTGATCCAGCGCCAGTGCGCTTCGCTCACCGGCGTGATCGACAAGCGGCTGCCGCGTTGCAGCACCACCATGTCGGCCAGTTCGGGTGTGGCGCGCAGCTCGGGCAGGCCGATCAGGCGGGTCTTTTTCAGCGCTTGCACGTCCAGCAGCAGCCAGCGCGGCTTGTCGGCCGGCGACTTCGGGTCGAAGTAAGGCGATTGCGGGTCGAACTGCGTCGGGTCGGGGCGTGTGCCCGAGGCCACGCGAGCGATGCCCACGATGCCCGGCTCGGCGCAGCTGGAGTGGTAGAACAGAACGCCGTCGCCCACCCGCATGCCATCGCGCATGAAGTTGCGGGCCTGGTAGTTGCGCACGCCGGTCCAGGGCACGGCGGCCTGCGGGGCGGCCAGCGCGTCGTCGATCGAGCACTCTTCGGGCTCGGACTTCATCAGCCAGTACGGGGTCATCGCGCGATCTTAGCGAGACATCGGAACCTGTACAGGACTACAGTAGCTCTGCCAGCGACACGCCCCTGGCGCCCCACCATGTCCACGATCAACACCCTTCTCATGCCCCGCAGCCGACGCACCGCCCTGTGGCTGCTCATGACCTGGGTGCTGGTTCTGCTGGTGGGCTGCGCGTTGCCGCGCCCGGCGAAGGTGCCAATGGATGCGCTGTGGTTGCCGGCGTCGTCGAGCGGCCCGGGCCACACCCTGGTCGTGTTCATGCCGGGGTCGCAGGAGGTGCCGCAGGACATCGTGCGCGAAGGCTTCGTGGACCAGCTGCGATTGCGCCACCCGGGCGTGGACATGGTGGTGGCGGATGCGCACATGGGCTACTTTCGCAACGGCAGTTTTGTAGCCCGCTTGCGGGCCGATGTGATCGAGCCGGCGCGCGCCCGGGGCTACCGGTCGATCTGGCTGGCCGGCATTTCGCTCGGCGGGATGGGGTCACTGCTGTACGCCAAGAGCGCGCCCGGCGAGATCGATGGGCTCATCGCTCTCGCCCCGTTCATCGGGTCGTACAGCGTGCTGAGCGAAGTGGCGGAGGCCGGCGGGCTCGCACGCTGGCAACCCGCGTTGCCGCTGCAGCCCGGCGACTTCCAGCGCGATCTGCTGCGGTGGCTGAAGGGCTACGGCGACCCGGCGCAGGCGCGCCCGGTGCTCTACATCGGCTACGGCACCCGCGACCGGCTGGAGCCGTTCCCGGGCCTGTTCGATGGCCTGCTGCCGGCCGATCACCTGCTCAGCGCGCCCGGCGGTCACGACTGGGCGCCCTGGAAGGCGATGTGGGTCGATGCGCTGGAGCGTGCGCCTCTGCGACCCTGAATCCCGCGGCACCGATCCATTCCGGGTAGCCTTGCGCCTTCGCTAAGGCCTGCGCCACCACCGTTTCCTCCCTTCCATGACGTCTCCGACAACCCGGCCCGCACCCTCCGGCCTGCTGATCGCCAACCTGCTGGCGCAACTCGCCTTCGGCCTGCTGGCCATGACCATCTGCCTGCCTTCGATGCAGGAATGGGGCGCCATCTTCAACACCGGCCAGGCGGCGGTGCAGCTCACCTTCAGCGGCTACGTGGTGGCCTACGGATCCCTGCAACTGCTCTACGGCCCGCTGTCGGACCGCATCGGGCGCAAGAAGATCCTGCTGTTTGGCCTGGCGGTCGCGTTCCTGGGCTCGGTGCTGGCAGCGCTGGCGCCCAACCTGCCGCTGCTGGTGGCCGCACGCGTGCTGCAGGGCGCGGGCGCAGCGGCGGGCATGGTGGTGGGCCGCGCCATGGTTCAGGATCTGTTTCAGGGCCCCGAGCGCACGCGCGTGATGGCCTACGTGGGCATGGCGATGGGCCTGTGCCCGCCACTGGCCACCATCATCGGCGGGCAGTTGCACGTGCGCCTGGGCTGGCAGGCCAATTTCGTCGTGATGGCGGTGCTGGCGGTGATCCTGTTTGTGGCGGCGTGGCACGGCCTGCCCGACCACCAGAAGGCCACCACGGTGCAGCCGCACTGGCTGCGCGCCATGCTGTCGTCGTACGCGCGGCTCGGCCGCGAGCGCGCTTTCATCCTCTACGTGGCGCTGCTCTCCATGACCACCGCCACCTTCTATGCCTTCCTGGGCGGCGCGCCCATCGTGCTCGGCAGCTACGGCGTGAAGCCCGACGGCATCGGCTACTACATCATGTGCGTGCCGGGGGCCTACATCGTGGGCAACTACCTCGCTTCGCACATGGCGCACCGCACCGGCGAGCGCCTGATGATGGCGATCGGACAGGTCTGCACGCTGGCGGGCATCGTTCTGGTGTTGGTGCTGGCCCTGGCCGGTCTGAACACCCCGCTCGCGTTTGCCTTGCCGCTGATGCTGGTGGGCATCGGCCACGGCCTGCTGGTGCCGCCGGCGCTCGGCGGCACGATCGGGCTGGTGCCCGCCCTGGCGGGATCGGCCGCGGCGGTGGCCGGGCTGATGCAGCAGATGACGGGCGCCGTGGGCGGCTTTGCCGTCGGCCTGTTCCGGCACGAGGGCGCGCTCAACCTCGGGCTGCTGATGCTGGGCTTCGCGCTGTGCGGCGCCTTCGCGCAGTGGCTGCTGCACCGCCGTCCATCAAAAGCCGGCGAAGTGTCACGTTGACGGACAACACGAGGGGCCCCCTTCATGGGCGCCTTGCGAGCAATCCCGCTGTGACGGAGTTTTCTCCGCCTGGCTTGGTGGCAGGTTACTTCGGGCCTTCGATCGGACTGCCGCGATAGGGGTAGTTCTTCAGGCGCGTGTCGGTGCGCTCGTGTGGCTTCGCGACCACCTTGGTCGGATCGATCCAGTCTTCCCACTTGAAGTTTTCGATCACCTGGGCCTGGTAGCTCTCTTCAAGTGGCCGCTCCAGGATATCGTTGACATGCACCCATTGCTGGTAGCGCATCAGGTCAACCTGATACGGCGTGGGCTGACCACCCGCTTGCTTGACGGCTGCCTTGAGTGCCTCCACCTCCTTCATGGTGACCTTGGGTTTCCATGTGATCTTCCCGGGCAGCATGACCGGTTCGCCTGGAATGTTGTTGATGCCTTCTTTCCAGGTGGCGAGCACGGCCATCTGGGTGTCTTCGCGGTAGAGGATGATGGCGTGGCTGTACCGACGGTCCTTGAAAAACCCCAGGTTGCCGTACTGGATCCGGGCACCAGTGAGATAGGCGACCGCATCAGACCAGCAGGGCGATTCGCCGCTGATGCCCCTGAGTACGCTGCGGTCAATGACCCCATCCGGAAACAGCAGTTTGAAAGCCACCCAGGCCGAGTTGGCCGCGGTGGTCGTCCCCTCACAGTCATGGCCGTGGTACCTGACCATGTCTTTCAAGGTGACGGGGTAGGTGTATGGGTAGTAGCGACCCTGCGTGCCTTGGGTCGCAAGCATCTCAAACACCGGCGCGTAGGGCTTTGCCACCATGGCGGCATACCAGGTGGGGTTGAGGTCCGGTGCTTCCACGCCGGTTTCAACAAACATCGTCTCACCCATTTTGTAGGTGGGTTGACCAGCGAAGGCCGAAGTTCCCATCAGCAGAGAACAAGTGATGAGTATCCAGGACTTGAGTTTCATGTGAATTCCTCGCAATGTCTTGCCATGCTTCCGTGTGGGATGGGTCGCTTTCAAATGCAAACCCACTCCAGACACAGTCTGGGCGGCTTCCTCTTCTCGTCCATTGCGCTGAATCAAGAGAACCTGTCTAGAAGGACCAACTCCCTGAGGGGATCACCCGGGACTGTTGCGCAAGCCATGGGCGAAGCCGTCCTTGTGTCAGGTCGCCTGATGAACCGGAGAGGTTTCACACCCCGCCGTGCGGGTGCGTCGGGTCCACCCACAGCACCTGCTCGGGTTTTTCCACCGGCTCGATGTCCAGATTCACCGCCACGGCCTGGCCGTCGCTGCGGCACAGCACGCACTCCAGCACCTCGGTCGGGCTGGCGTTGATCTCCTGGTGCGGCACATAGGGCGGCACGTAGATGAAATCGCCCGGTCCGGCCTCGGCGGTGAATTCGAGCTTGTCGCCCCAGCGCATGCGCGCACGACCCTTCACGACGTAGATCACGCTCTCCAGCGGGCCGTGGTGGTGGGCGCCGGTCTTGGCGTTGGCGTGGATGGTCACGGTGCCGGCCCAGAGCTTTTGGGCGCCCACGCGGGCAAAGTTGATCGCCGCCTTGCGGTCCATGCCCGGCGTGCTCGGCACATTGCCGTCGAGCTGGTTGCCCGGCACCACGCGCACGCCGTCGTGCTTCCAGGCCGGCTCGTGTTCGTGGCTGTGTGAATGCGGGTGCTCGTGTTCGTGTGACATGGCGGGTCTCCTGGCGGTGGTGCGCCCAGTGTGCCAGCCTGGCCGCTGCCTGTGCAGCCTCCGGGGCATCAAGCCATCTGGGCCGCCGCATCGATGCGGAACAGCGCGACCGATGCCACCAGGCTCCGCGCCTGGTCGTCCAGGCTTTGCGAAGCCGCCGCCGTTTCTTCCACCAGCGCCGCATTCTGCTGCGTGGTCTGGTCCAGCTGCGCGATGGCTTCGCCCACCTGGCCGACGCCGGTGCTCTGCTCGCGCATGGCGGTCGATATGTCCACCACCAGCTGGCTCACCCGCTTGATCGCACCGACCACATCGGTCATGGCGTGGCCCGCCTGGTCGGCCAGCGCCGTGCCCGAGTTCACCTGCTCCATGCTCGCCGCGACCAGCTGCTTGATCTGCCGCGCCGCCTCGGCCGAGCGGCCCGCCAGCGAGCGCACTTCCGAGGCCACCACGGCAAAGCCGCGGCCCTGCTCGCCGGCGCGCGCCGCTTCCACCGCGGCGTTCAGCGCCAGGATGTTGGTCTGGAACGCGATGCCGTCGATCACGCCGATGATTTCACCGATGCGCCGCGACGACTCGTCGATGCTGCGCATGGTGCGCACCACCGAGCCCACCGTCTCCCCACCGGCCTCGGCCACGGTCGAGGCGTTCACCGCCAGCGTGCGGGCTTCCTGGGCGTTGTCGGCGTTGATGGCAATCGCGCTGGTCAGCTCCTCCATGGCCGCGGCCGACTGCTCCAGCGCGCTCGCCTGTGCTTCGGTGCGGCCGCTCAGGTCCTTGTTGGCGCTGGCGATCTGCGAAGACGCCGAGCCCACGTGTTCCACCCCCTGGTGCACCTGCGCCACCAACTGGCGCAGACCCGCCTGCATGGTGCCGATCGCGCGCAGCAGGTCGGCCACTTCGTCCTTCCCGCTGGCCTCCACCGTCTGGGTCAGGTCGCCCGCCGCGATGCGGTTGGCCACCACCACGCCGTTGCGCAGCGGCAGCACGATGCTGCGCGCCAGCAGGGCCGAAGCCACCAGGCCCAGAACCAGCGCGGCCCCGCCCAGCACCAGCATGAGGTTGCGGGCACTGGTGATGCCGGCCGTCACCGCGGCGCCGTGCTGTTGCGCCAACGTGTCCTGCAGCTGGCGCAGGGTGTCGATGGGCTGTTGCAGCCGGCCCAGCGCCGGCAGGGTTTCGTTGTGCACCAGCTGCCGCGCCTCGTCGATCTGGCCCGCCTGCACCAGCGGCGCGATCTTCGCGAACGAAGCCACATAGGCCGCGCGCGCCGTTTGCAGTTCCGACAGCGCGGCGCGGCCTTCGGGCTTGACCACGAGACGGTCCAGCGTCTTCAGCGCTTCGTCGATCGCCAGGCGGTTCTGCTGCATGCGCGCCTGGATCACCGGCAGCTGGGCCGGCTCCACCAGCAGCAGCTCGGTGGTGTTCAGGCCGTTGGCCCGCGTGGTCGTGTCGATGACGGCCACAGCGCTCACCTTCACGAGTTCCTGGTCAATCAACTGGCTGTTCTCTGCACCAATGCGTTGCAGCGCGCCGTAAGACGAAACGATCATTCCCGCAATGAGCAACAGCATCAACCCGAAGCCCATCGCCAGACGGGTACCGATACGAAACCTTGAAACAAACCCCATGAAAATCCCCTGGCGCGTGCACACCACGGCCTGATGAGACATGCATCGGCTTGCCCTGCGCCCGCTGAATACGCCGATGGAACTAGGGTCGTGCGCCGATGGAGCTATGCGCAGGACCCGCCTGCACCGCTCACACCTCCGGTTCGCGCAGGTCCACCCGCGCCGGGTCCAGCTCCCGGATGCGCCGGTCTTCGTAATAGCCACCGTATTCGGTGTAGCGCAGGAACGGTTTGCCACACGCCTTGCAGGCCCAGACCTGGCAGCGGTTGCAGGGATGGAAATGCAGGGCGATCGGCGCTTCGGCCGACCACTGGTCCACGCCGGGTGGGCGATGTTCCTCCAGCGTCGGCTCCTCGTCGCCGGGCAGCCACAGCGCACCCAGCAACTGCAGGGCCTCGTCGCTGACCGTGCCGGGAAACGAGTCCCAGCCGGGGCTGGCGAAGGGCGCGCAGGCGGCGCAGGTGTCGCGCCACTGACGCCGGGCAAGATCGAGCACATCCTGTGCCTGCAGTCGGTTCGAAGCGGTCATCACGAATCGGGATGGAAAGGGAATGGAGGTACTGCAGTATCCACGTACCCCATGACCTTGAAGGTATTGCGGCCGGCCCGGGACGGTGATCGTTTGCATCGGGGAAAATCGGGGTTCAGTCACCAGGGCCTGTTCACACTATTTTTCCAAGATGCGTTGCGGATCAAAAAGACCATGCGCAAGGCGCGAAACGCAGCCGGGGTTTTCCCCCGGCAAGGCTTCGCAACGCCGCGCATGGCCTTTTTGGCCGCAACCCGAAGGGAATGGGCTGAAAACTGCGCCACTCGTTGTTGCCCTCCTAGGCCAGACATCCAGTCTGGCCGTCGTCCCGCGCCTAGATTGGCGCTGTTTTCAGCCCATTCGCACTTGGAAAAATAGTGTGAACAGGCCCTAGTTCGCCGAGGTCCCGTTTTGCCACTGCCCACGCCCCATTCCCGCAAGCCCATGCACACCCGAAAAGTCGAATACCGGGGGTTCGAACGCGACGACGGCCTGTGGGACATCGAAGGCGAGTTGCTCGACACCAAACCCCATGCCTTCGAAATCGAGGGCGAGGGCGAGTGGGCACCCCACGAACCCATCCACCACATGCATCTCCGCGTCACGCTGGACAACAACATGGTGATCCGTGAGGTGGCCGTGGCCATGGACGCGCATCCGCACGCGCCCTGCCCGCAGGCCATGGACCCCATGCAGGGCCTGATCGGCGAGACGCTGGGTCGCGGCTGGCGCAAGACCATCGAACGCCACCTCGGCGGCATCCAGGGTTGCACCCACCTGCGCGAACTGCTGTTCAACCTGGCCACCGCCGCGTTCCAGACACGCTCGGCCTCGTTCGCGCCCACCGCCGACGGACGCCCGCCGATGCACCTGGGCCAGTGCCTGGCCTGGGACTTCAACGGCCCGGTGGTGGAAAAGGTCTACCCGATGTTCTTCCGCTGGCAGCCGCCCGAGAAACATCAGGCGCGGTCCGGCGCGCTCGAACCCCAGCGCACGGAATAGCGCGCTGGGTAGCGGCGATGGCGCCGCACGCTCACACGATCTCGGCGATCAGCTCGATTTCGATGCACGCACCGTGCGGAATCTGGGCCACACCAAACGCACTGCGCGCGTGTTCGCCTTTTGACCCGAACACCTGGGCGATCAGGGCGCTGGCGCCGTTGGTGACCAGATGGTGTTCGGTGAAGTCGGGGGCCGAATTCACCAGCGAGGTCAGCTTGACGATGCGGGCGATGCGGTTGAGGTCGCCCACGGCGCCCTGCAGCGTGCCGAGCAGATCGATGGCCACCGACCGGGCGGCCGCCTGCCCCTCCTCGGTGGTCAGGGAGACACCGAGTTTCCCGACCCAGGGCTGGCCGCTTTTCCGGGCGGTGTGCCCGCTCAGAAAAATCAGCTTGCCGGCCATCGCGTACGGCACGTAGGCCGCTGCGGGCTGGCGAACACCCGGCAAGCGGATCTGGAGGGCCTCCAGGGTCTGATAGACGCTCATGGTCATCAAGCGGCGCGGTAGACGATCTTGGTCTGGGTGAAGAACTCCATGCCGACCCTGCCGGATTCGCGGAAGGTGGAGGTGCTGGAGTTCTTGACGCCGCCAAAGGGTGCGTTGACCAGGTTGCCGGT
>Ga0209066_10006053_pt1 | contig 12481 bp, 9 predicted proteins | sample All_14_2_FD_187198 | JGI IMG/M metagenome (GOLD analysis project Ga0209066, IMG submission 187198) | Freshwater microbial communities in response to fracking from Pennsylvania, USA - Allegheny Zone_MetaG_DW_15 (SPAdes) (version 2) ...
ATTGCCTGCGCCAACGAGAGCAATCTTGTTGCGTGCCATAGGAACACTCCCCTTTCGATATTGGTTCGAAGCCAAAATTCGGGGCCTGCATTACTCCCTTTCCGGCGATGCGACAAGCCGCAGCGCAAGGGGAATTGCTGCAATGCAATTTACGAAGGGATTCCGGGGATCGGTTGACCTTATCGGGGCAAGCGGACTAAATGAAAGGCCGGGACCTTTCCTGTTTCTAAGGATATCCATGAGTACGCCCGAACAAGCGCAAGCCAGACTTGCCGCCGCGTTGGACCGTCTGGCCCGCGCCGCGGAAGTTACCGGCGTTCCGGCTGTATCCGCCGCCTCTTCCGAGGAGACGGAGGCGCTGAAAACGCGCCTCGCCGGGGCGGATGCTGAAATCGCACGACTGCGCCAGGTCAATATGGCGGTCGCGACCAAGCTGGACCAGACGATCGAACGCATCGAAGAGGCTATCGGGGAGAGTGCCCCGGCATGAGCGCGGTAACCATCGCGGTTAACGGCCGCAGCTATTCCATCGTCTGTGACGACGGGCAGGAGGAGCACCTTCGGCTTCTGGGGCAGAATCTGGACAAGCGGGTGGGGGAACTTACCTCCGCGCTGGGCCAGATCGGCGAGGCACGGTTGCTGCTGCTCGCTGCCCTGTCGGTGCTGGACGAATTGTCCGACGCCTATTCGGAATTGTCCGATGCCCGCAAAAAAGTCGAGGATGTCGACCGGCGTATCAACCGCGAAACCCAGGCTGCGCGGGCCGAAGGCATGATCCAGGCAGCCGTCGCGATCGAAGCCCTGGCCGAACGACTTGAAGCGGGGCCGGCAAAGGACTAGATTGGGGTTGGACGCGCCTGCGCGGTGCGAGCCTTCCAGCTTTATCCCGGGGGCGATGTCATTCTCCTAAGGGAGCTGTCCCTGTTCGGGCCGCAAGGCCCGGGTACCACGGCACCCACCTGTGTATACAGGCCACCGGAGGATATACAGTGAAGACGGCCGAGGCGGCCGCGTCCACCTTCCCTGCAGGCCCTGTGTGCCGGCCTGCCTTCGTATGGGACAGCGAGATTTCCTTTTCATGGACGATATCTCCCAGAACGGCGAGCCGAAGACGGAGAAGGCACAGCTGCGCGCGGTGGCGCGGGCGCGGCGTGCCGCGATCTCGCCGCAGGAGCGCGCGGCCCGTTCGGAACGCGCCGCCTATCTGGCCGCGGGGCGGTTTCCTGCGCCGCGATCCATCGGCCTGTATATGCCGATGGATACGGAATTCGATCCCCGGCCGCTGGCGCAGGCCCTGGCCGGGCCTGACACGCTGTGGGGGCTGCCGGTGGTGCGAGGCAGGGCGACCTCCCTGCGCTTCCGCCGCTGGAAGCCGGGCGAGGCGCTGTTGCCGCATGTCTTCGGCACCTTCGCGCCGGGCCAGGAGGCGCCGGAACTGGCACCCGACCTGCTTCTGGTCCCCATGCTGGCCTTTGACGGGGATTTCTACCGGCTGGGCTATGGCGGCGGCTTCTATGACCGCACCCTGGCCGAGCTGCGGGTGGCGGGCGGTCCCGTCTTCGCCATCGGCGTGGGATTTTCCGCACAGAGGATGGACGAGGTGCCGCGCGGGCCTTATGACGAGCCCCTCGACGCCATTGTGACGGAAGACGGAATCGTCCTGCCATGAAACTGCTGTTCCTGGGTGATATTGTGGGCAAGCCCGGCCGCAAGGCCGTAACGCAGCATCTGCCCGGCCTGCGCCAGGAATTCGGCATCGATTTCGTCGTCGCCAATGCCGAGAACGCCGCCCATGGCTTCGGTCTGACCGAAAGCAATGCCGAAGAGCTGTTCGAAGCGGGCTGCGACGTGCTGACCGGCGGCAATCACACCTGGGACAAGACCGAGATCATCCCGCTGCTGGAACGTGACGGCCGCGTGCTGCGGCCGGCCAATTTTCCGGCAGGCGCGCCCGGCAAGGGGGCAGGCCTGTACGAGACGGCCGCCGGGCATCGGGTGCTGGTGATCAATATTCTCTGCCGGGTGTTCATGGATCTGTATGACGATCCCTTTGCCGCGCTCGACGGATTGTTGCCGAAGGATGCGCCGGTGCGGGCCGGCTTTGATTTCGTGCTGGTCGATATGCATGGCGAGGCATCAAGCGAGAAATACGCCATCGGCCATCTTTGCGACGGGGTTGCCAGCCTGGTGGTCGGGACCCATACCCATGTGCCGACGGGTGACGCCCATATCCTGGCCGCGGGCACGGGCTATCAGACCGATGCGGGCATGTGCGGCACCTATGATTCGGTGATCGGCATGGACAAGCATTCGGCGCTGGACCGTTTCCTGGGCCGTATCCCCAAGCCGCGCCTGGAAGTGGCGGAAGGGGAGGGGACGCTGTGCGGCGTGCTGCTTGAAACCGAGCCGGCGACGGGGCTGGCGCGCTCCATCCAGCCCGTGCGCCGCGGCGGCATGCTGCAGCCGGTCTGAACCCTTCGCGTCAGCGCGGTTTTGACGTGATCACGCCCTGACGGCGCATCTCGTTCAGGAATTCCTGCATCTCCAGCGGCTGGGACAACAGGAAACCCTGCACCATGTCGCAGCCCATCGGACCCAGAAGGGCAAGCTGGCCTTCGGTTTCCACGCCTTCCGCGACGGTCGCGATGCCCTGGGCGCGGGCCGTGTCGATCATGCTTTTCACGACGCGGCGGGTATCGGCATTGTCTTCCAGCCGCGCGATCAGGGACCGGTCGATCTTGATCTCGCGGACCGGCAGGACAGGCAGCGCATCCGGCGTCGCATGGCCGGTGCCGAAATCATCCATCGACAGCCCCATGCCGGCCGCGACGAAAGTGCGCAGGCGTTGATTGGCGCGCGGATGTTCGCGGGAAAACAGCTTGGGTGGAAGTTCCAGCATCAGACGGGACGGGGCCACGCCCGCCACCTGCAGTCGGCGTAGCCAGACGGCCGGCGTATCGCGCAGTTCCAACTGCCTTGCCGATTGGTTGAGCGCGAAGGAGAACCCTTCCGCCAGACTTTCCTTGGCCTGGATGCGCTCCAGCATCGTCAGGACCCGCCCGAAAATCCAGTCGCCCAGGTCGCAGATCAGGTCGGAATCTTCCGCCAGCGGGATGAACTCGGCGGGCGGGATCTGGCGGTTGTTATGGACCCAGCGCAGCAGCGCCTCCGCTTTCACCGGGCGGCGGGTGGCGATGTCGTGGATGGCTTGCAGTTCCAGGTCCAGCGCACCGGCGCGCGTCGCCAGTTGCAGCGCGGTCGTCATCTCGACGCGATGGCGCGCTTCCTCCTCCCGGTCATGGCTGTAGAAGCTGGTGGACTGCTGGCTACCTTCCTTGGCTAGGTTCAGCGCGTCGACCGCGGACTGCATCAACTCCTGCACGCTCTGTCCGTTCGCCGGGAAGCTTGAAACACCGATCGATACCGACAGCTGGTTGTCGAACTGATCGGGAAAAATCGGATCGCGCAGCGCGGAAAGGGCCTTGCCAGCCATGACCTCCGCCTGGGTCAGGTCACCATGGCGCGCCAGGATCACGAATTCATCGCCGCCGATCCGAGCAACGGTATCGCTGGCCCGGCAGCAGCCCAGCAGGCGTTTGGAGACTTCGATCAAGACCCGGTCGCCGAAGGCATGGCCATAGCGGCGGTTCACCTCCTTGAAATGATCGAGATCGACGAAAAGCAGGTTGAAGGTCTGTCCGTCGCGGGAACTGACCTGGATTTCCTGCTCCAGCCGGTCAAAGAACAGCCTTCGGTTCGGCAGGTTCGTCAGCGCGTCGAAATAGGCCTGGCGCTCAACCAACTCCTCCTTCCGCTTCTGATCGGTAATGTCGGAATAGATCGCGACATAGCGCGTGGTTTGCCCGGCCTCGTCGCGCAGCGCACCGATGGACAGCCATTGGGCATGGAACTCGCCCGATTTCCGCCGGTTCCAGATCTCGCCACGCCAGGAGCCACGCACCTGCAGGGAGGCCCACATTTCCTGGAAATAACCCTTCTCCTGCAGGCCCGCGCTCAGCAATGTCGGGTGCCGGCCCAGCAATTCCTGTTCCGAATAGCCGGTCATGTCGCAGAAAGCCCGATTGACCTGCACGAACCGGTTCTGGGAATCGGTGATGGCGATGCCTTCGGCGGCTTCCTCGAAGACAAGCCCGGCGATGCCGGTTTCGATCCGCGATTCCTCTTCGGCCGTCACATCGCGGATGGTGCCGGTGATGCGCTTGGCATGTCCCAGGCTGTCGCGTTCCAGGGTCGTGCCGCTGCAGCGCACCCAGCGCCAGCCCAGCCCGGGCATGCGGACACGATAGCGTTGCGTGAATTCCGCGCTGCGGCCACGCAGGCTGTCATGCAGGGATTGCATGACCCGCGACCGGTCATCGGGATGAACCCTGTTGAACCAGGCATCGAACATCACCGGATCGCCCTGCTGACCGAAGCCCAGCAAATCACGCCAATGGTCGGAAATATACATGTCGCCGGTCGACGGCAGCCATTCCCAGATGCCCTGTTCGGTCGTTTCCAGCGCCAGCTGCATCCTGCGGCGGCTTTCCTCCACACTGGAAAGCAGGCTGTCGGTTCGTCCGATCTGGTCCAGCATCAGGCGCCTCGTCCAGATCATCACGAAGAGCAGGGCAAGACCCGCTACCGCCGCGCCAAGGGATACCGTGCGCTGATAGTCGCCGATCACGTCGTCCACCCGCGCGATGTCATAACCCAGCACGACATGGATGGGCAGGGAGGCTGCCGCGCCAAAGGCCGCGATCCGGACCTTGCCAACAATGGGGGAGGTGATGAGGCCGGTCTGGGCAAGCTGTTCCTGATAGCGCCAGACATCCACCCGGTCGGTCCAGTGTTGCCCGGTTATCTCCTCCGAGTCGGGATGGCGGGCGATGATGGTACCGCTATTGGTGGAAATGGAGGCGAAGTCGATATCCAGCCGCTCCAGCATACGGTTCAGATAGCCGGTATCCAGCAGGGCCAGATCGGCGCGGCAGCCCTCGCCGCGGCTGCGAATCTGTGCCAGCGGCAATAGCCAGCGATCCTGCTGCGCCAGATGCAGGGGTTCGAGCACGAACAGCTTCGGGTCCAGTTCCGGCGCGGTTGTTCCGGAAAGGGCGCTGCATCCGCGCGCAAGGGTTTCCACCTCCGCCGGGGCCAGTTGCAACCCATATTGCTGCACGCTGTCCATACCGCCTTGGAACAGCAGCACGGATCGCAGCAGGGTGGGGCTTTGGCTTCGTCTCCCTTGCGGGTCGGTAGCGACCAGCGCGCTTCGGCGTGGGGCGTTCATACTGTCCTGTGCGATCAGCACGTCCCAGTCGATGCGTTGGTCTCGGGCAAGCTGCATGAGCAGGTTCAGGCGCGAAAACTGATCTTCCAACCCCGATAGCAAGGTCGCGTGCAGCGCCCGCGCACTGCCTCTGTAACCGTCGATCAGGCGGTCCCGCTCCGCCGCGATCTGGTGAAAGAGCAGGCCAATAATAATCACGCAGGCGAACAGGACTGTTCCCCAGATAATGTGGAAGCCCAGCGGCAGACGTAAGAAAACGTTGCCGGAGCCCCCTAAGGTGCCTCCTGCTTTCGACATCCGTGAGTGGCCTGCCCCCTATTAGCCGCGCCCCGCACTCTTCAAAGTAGAGCTTGGACTGAAGGGGAAAGGAAGGCAAGCGCAACAACGGAGTTGAATAAAATAACTTTTTTATATCAACAACTTGAGCGCGCGACGATATGGTGAATGCCCGCATCAGGCGGCATTGCGGTTCTCCACTGCCGCCCTCTCCCAGCCCAGCATCGCCAGTTTGCGGGGCAGGCCCCAATGATACCCGCCCAGCGCGCCGGTTCCGCGGATCACGCGGTGACAGGGAATGAGCCAGGAAATGGGGTTGGCACCTACCGCGCCTCCGATCGCGCGCGCGGCCCCCTTGGGCATGCCCAGCCGCACAGCCAGATCGCCATAGGTCGTCAGCGCACCCGGGGGCAGGCGCATCAGGGCATCCCAGACCTGAATCTGGAACCGGGTTCCCTTCAGCAGCAGCTTCAGCGGCGGCGCGTCGGGCGCGGTCGGTGTCCGGCCGGGCAAAGCGAAGATGCGCTCCGCCAGGGCGGCGGCGCCTTCCTGGTCTTCCAGCAGGCTGGCGCCGGGAAAGCGCCCGACCAGATCGTCGAAGACGGTTGCATCGCCGTCGCCATCCAGGAAGCCCATGGCGCAGATACCGCGATCGGTAAACAGGATGAGCGCCTGACCGAAGGGGCTGGGCGCCTGGCCCCAATGCAGGCGTAGTGATCTGCCAAGCCCCTTGAACTCGCCGGGGCTCAGGGCCTCGCAACTGACGAACAGATCATGCAGCCGGCTGGGGCCGGACAGGCCGGAATCATAGGCGGCATCCAGCACCGAGGCGCTGGAGGCAAGGCGGCGCTTGGCTTCCTCCAGGGTGAGCTTCTTCAGGAACTGCTTCGGGCTCAGCCCGACCCATCGGGTAAAGACGCGCTGGAAATGGAAGGGGCTCAGGCCGGATCGGGCGGCGATCTCGTCCAATTCCGGCTGGTCTTCCCAATGCGCGGCCAGATAGCGCAGGGTGGCACCGATACGCTCATAGTCACGTTCGGGCAGGCCAAGGGCAGTCAGATCGCTGCGGTCATCCGGGAGCATGGCTCGGTCTCCTGAGCGTGATGCCATGAGATTGAATTCCGATGGACCCTATCCTGAAGGGCGAGGTGCTTCCCACCCGCTTCTTGCGGCAAATCATGGCGGCGCGAAGCCTTCGTTCAAGCGCGGATCAGGTCCCGGGCCTCCAGGAAGGCGATGAAATCGGGAATCGGCATCGGCCGCGCCAGCAGGAAGCCCTGGGCGAAATCACATTCCATCTGGCGCAGTATATCCAGCTGCGCTTCGGTCTCGACCCCTTCGGCGATGGTGGTCAGGCCGATCTTGTGGGCCATGACCGTGATGGCTTCCACGATGCTGCGGTTTTCCGCATTGCCGGTGATGTCGCAGATGAAGGATTTGTCGATCTTCAGGCGCTTGATCGGAAGTGATTTCAGATAGGCCAGCGCGGAATAGCCGGTACCGAAATCATCCACCGAGAAGGTTACGCCGGCGGCGGCGAAGCGTTCGATATGTTCGGCCGTGCGGTCATTCTCCCGCAGCAGCAGCCGCTCGGTGATTTCCAGTTCCAGGCGGCTGGCGGCGATACCCTCCTCGGCCATGCGGCCAAGCCAGACCGTCGGGGAATCGCGGGTTTCCAGATGGCGCGCGGATTTGTTGATGGCGACGCTGAAGTCTTCCGCCAGGATGCCGCGCGCGGCAATGTCGCGGAACATGGCCAGCGTTCGCTCGAACACCCAATCGCTGATGTCACAGATCAGATCGGAATCTTCCGCCACGGGGATGAACAGCGCCGGCGAGATATTCCGGTTGTTATGCTTCCAGCGGATCAGCGCCTCCGCTTTGACGGGCTGGCCCGTCTCAATCGAAAAGATGGGCTGCATATACAGCTCGAACGCGCCCTGGCGGGTCGCGATCTGCAGGGCATTCAGCAGGTCCATGCGCTGACGCGCGGCGTCCTGCATCTCGCGGGTAAAGAAATGGAAGGTGTTGCGACCGTCATTCTTGGCGGCATACATCGCCGTGTCGGCATTGCTCAGTAGCTCCTGCGCATCCTTGCCGTCGCGCGGATAGCTGGAAACGCCGACCGATGCGGATAGCAGGAATTCGCTGCCAGCCAATGCGATCGGATGATGCAGGGCCTCAATCACCTTGGCAGCCAGACGCTCGGCCTGGGTGGGGTCGCTGTTGCGGGCCAGGATGACGAATTCATCGCCCCCCATGCGGGCAACCGTGTCGCTGGCCCGGCAGCAGGCCAACAGCCGGCCGGCCACTTCGATCAGGACGCGGTCGCCGGTGGCATGGCCGTGGTGATCGTTGATTTCCTTGAAATGGTCCAGATCGACGAAGAGCAGTTCGAAGCTTTTCCCTTCCCTTTCGTTGATATGGATTTCCTGTTCCAGGCGGTCAAAGAACAGCCGCCGGTTGGGCAGGTTGGTCAGCGCGTCATACAGGGCCTGACGCTGGATCAACTCGTCCTTCTGTTTCTGTTCGGTGATGTCGGAAAAGATGGCGACATGGCGCAGCACCGCGCCGGTGGCGTCGCGCGCCACGGAAATCGACAGCCATTCCGCATAGAAGGCGCCCGATTTGTGCCGGTTCCAGATCTCGCCCCGCCAGAAACCCTTGGAATGCAGCGCGGTCCAGAGGTCGTGATAGAAGCCCTGGCCCTGCAGGCCCGAGCTTAGAACGCTGGGCTGCTTGCCCAGCACTTCGGCTTCGCTATAGCCGCTGATCTCCGTAAAGGCCCGGTTGACGCGGATGAAGCGGTTCTGGGCATCGGTGATGGCGATGCCCTCGGCGGCCTCATCGAAAACCAGGGCCGACAGGCGCAGTTCGATATTGCGCTCCTCGTCCTCGGTGATGTCGCTCAGCGTGCCGACGATACGCCGGGCGATACCGGTCAGGTCGCGTTCCACCACCGATCCCGCGCATTGCACCCAACGCCAGGAATCCTCCGTCTCACGCATGCGGAACACGGTCTCGAAGCTTTCCTCGGCGCCGAAACGGGACCCATCCAGCACCTGCAGGAAGCGCGGCCTGTCATCGCCATGCAGGCGTTCCAGCCAGGCTTCCATCCGCGCGCGATCGCTGCCGGGTTCCGCCAGATCGAAACGCTGCAGCCATTCCTGGGACAGTTCGAGCCGGTCATCGGGGATCGACCAATCCCAGATACCCTTGCGCAGGGTTTCCAGGGCGATCTGCAGGCGGCGCTGAAAATCCGCGCTGCGCCGCGCCAGGGCGGCCGCCGCCGCATCGCGTTCCAGCGTGGTGCGACGTTGCCACAGGAACAGCAGCAGCAGCACGACCGTCGCGGCCATGCCCCACATCACCAGGTTGCGGTAGCGTTCGGAGATGGCCTGATCGACCCGTGCGGCATCGAACCCGACGGTGACGAGGACCGGAAGTTCCGTCATCGATCCGTAGGCCGTGATACGTGCCTTGCCATCAAGCGGGGAGGTGGTGACCAGCGTGCCGGCGGATTGTCGGGCGAGCGCTTCTGTGAATTCGGTCGTGGTTCCTACGGTGCGGCCGGTCTGGTCCGCCCCGTCGGGATAGCGTGCCAGCACCGTGCCATCCATCGATACCAGGGCGGCAAAATCCACATCCAGATCCTGCAGCAGATCGTTCAGGATGCGGGTGCGCAGCAGCACGATATCGGCATTGCAGCCGGATCGGTCACCCATGAAGTGCGCCAGCGGCAGAACCCAGCGTGCGGAACTGTCGGGCCGGACAGGGGGCAGAATCGTGAACACCGTCTCATCGCGGTGCATTGCGCTGGCGCAGGTCGCCGTGATGCTCATCATGGCGTCGGAATCCACCGGCTGGCCATCCACGCGGATGCGCAGCTCGTCAGACCTGGCGCGCAGGAAGGCATGCACCGATCCATCCCGCGGATTGCCGGCCCCAAGTGGCGAGAGCCTGGTTTCATCCATCAGAAAGTCCCAGGTCACATGCCCGCTTTCCGACAGACGCAGCATTTCGGCGATCGCGGAAATCTTCTCATCCAGTCCGACCGTCAGGGCCGTGCGTATGGCAGTGGCGAAACTCCGGTAGCTGTCGGTCAGCCGCACCCGCTCCGCTTCGATATCCTGGATGGATACCAGCAGAAGAACAGCAAAAGCGGCGTACAGCGCACTCCAGCCGACGATAAAGGCGCCAGTGACGTTGGGCCTGCGTGCCGGACCGGTACCGGAATCAATTTTGAAAGAATACATGGTTTGGCATGATCTGGGCGGGAGGAAGTATCCAGGCCAAGCTATCGCGCAGGCCCTCTCGGGGGATAGGAAAACCGAGGGGACGGTTCAATGATTCCCGGTAAATGCTAATGAAACGCGCTTAACAATTGATCAATATATCGCTGGAATCGCCTGGCCGCGCGGGATTGAGCAGAACCCGCACGGCGTCGGTCGAAGACCGGCAGCGTCGGTATTATTCACCCGTCAGATCAAGCGCCAGGAAGATCACGCCGGGAATCGGGTTGCCGTTATAGTCGTCGCAGCCGACGAAGCCCATGGACCGGTATAGCGTGATCGCCGGGGCGAAATGGGCGTTGTTGATCGTATCCAGCCGCATCCAGCGATAGCCGGCGGTCCGGGCGAAGGCGATGGCGCTGTCCGCCAGCCGGCGCCCCAGGCGGAAGCGCCGGGCGGACGGGGCGACATAAAGCCGCTTCATCTCGCAATCGCCTTCGTCCGGCAGCGGCTTGACCGCGATCACGCCGACCGCCTGCCCGTCGAGCCAGGCCAGCCAGACCTCGCCCCCCGATCCGGCATAGGGGGCGGGCAGACCGGCCAGTTCCCGGTCGAAGCCCTGGAAATCCAGGGAGAAGTCAAGCGATGCGGCATAGTCCCGGAACAGGCGCCGTACTTCCGCGATCTCGGCATCGCCACGGGCAGGGCGGATTTCAGGCGTCGACATGGATTTCCCCCGTCAGATAAAGCCTGGCCATGCCCGACAGCGTGACCCGGCCGGCTTCCAGCCGGCAGCCGACCAGCCCGCCACGGCGCGAGACCTGATGGCCGGTCAGCGCGGTCTTGCCCAAACGCTCCGCCCAATAGGGGGCCAGCGTGCAATGGGCCGATCCGGTAACCGGGTCTTCATTGATGCCGGCATGCGGTGCGAAATAGCGCGACAGGAAATCCACCCCGGACTCGTCGCCGGGTGCGGTCACGATCAGCCCATCCCCGCGCGGCAGGGCTTTGATCCAGTCAAGATCGGGCTTCAGGGCGCGGATATGGGCGGGATCGTCGAACACGGCCATGTATTTGGTGGCGAGCCAGAAGGCGGAAGGCCGCTTGCCCAAGGCGTCGGCGACGCCTTTCGGCATCGGCAGCTGGGTGGCCGGGCGGGCGGGGAAATCGAGCTCCAAGGCCACTTTTTCCCCTTCCTCCCCATCCGGCCGCGACACGGTCAGCGGCCCGGCCATGGTGGCGAAGCGCACCTTGCGGCGCCTGGGTTCCAGCCGGTTCAGGATCAGCCAGCCGGCAGCCAGCGTGGCATGGCCGCACAGCTCCACCTCGATCGTCGGGGTGAACCAGCGCAGGCGGTAGTCGGCCACGCCTTCCCGGTCGGGCGCGAAGAAGGCGGTTTCCGACAGATTGTTCTCCGCCGCGATGGCCTGCAGCACGGAATCGGCCGGCCAACGCTCCAGCGGCACCACGGCGGCGGGATTGCCCGCGAACAGGGCATCGGTGAAGGCGTCGATCTGATAGATCGGCAGCGTCATGACTCATTCCTCCCAAACTCCGCGCGGATCCGCCGGATGGTATCCAGCACGCGGTCCACGTCCTTTTCCTTGGTCATCCAATTGCTGAAAGCGGCCCGGATGCCGGCCTTGCCGGCGAAGCGGCCCGGGGTCAGGAATACATCGCCCGTGGCGTTGATCGCCGTCATGAAATCACGCTGGCGCGCCGCATCATCGGTATTGTCGTCGAAATCGGCGCGGAAGGCCGCGATGTTCAACCCCTGCGGCGCCAGCAGCGAAAGCCCGTCGCTGGCTTCGATGCCCTTGGCGAAACGTGCGGCCAGATCGCAGCAGCGCTCCACCAGGGATGCGACCCCTTCGCGGCCATAGGCGGTCAAGGTCATCCAGACCGGCAGGGCCCGGAAGCGCTGCGAGCTTTCCAGCGTGCGGTTGCAGAAGATCGGGGCCGGGTCCTGGGTCGCCAGATAGGGGGCGGCCATCATGGCGGCCTTCTCCAGCAGGTCCAGCCTGCGGGTGAAGTGGAAGCCGCAATCATACGGCACATTCAGCCATTTATGCCCGTCGGAAGTGATGGAATCCGCCAGTTCCACCCCCTTCGACAAGGCATCGAAACGGGGGCAGGTGCGGGCGAACAGCCCGAAGGCGCCATCGACATGCAGCCAGGCATCATGGCGTCTGGCGATGGCGGCAATGGCCTGGATATCCTCGCTGTCGCCGGTGGTGACGATGCCAAGGCTGGCGATCACCACCTTCGCGCCGGCCGGGCTGGCGGCCAGCGCGCGGTCGAGCGCGGCCGGGTCCATCGCTTCGCGCCCCGGATGGGTGGCGACCGGGATCACGCTCTTTCGACCGAAGCCGGACAGGCCCAGCGCCTTGATCATGGTGATATGGGGGGATGCGGAAAAGATCGCGACCCCGCCCAGCCCCGCCATGCCGTCGGCATCGACATCCACGCCAAGCCGGTCCCCGGCCCAGGCCCGGAAGGTCAGGGCCGCCAGCTGATTGGCCCCCATCGCCCCGGCGGTGAAGCTGCCGGCGAAGCCCCCCGGCCCCATCGGCAGGCGGAACAGCTCGCCCAGCATGTCCAGCGTGCGGGCGGTGAGGGCGGAGGCGACGGAATCCCCGTTGATCGAAGCGTTCTGGTCGATGGCCGAAACCAGCCAGTCGCC
>Ga0209066_10006054_pt1 | contig 12480 bp, 9 predicted proteins | sample All_14_2_FD_187198 | JGI IMG/M metagenome (GOLD analysis project Ga0209066, IMG submission 187198) | Freshwater microbial communities in response to fracking from Pennsylvania, USA - Allegheny Zone_MetaG_DW_15 (SPAdes) (version 2) ...
CTCGTAGACCAAGCGCACGCCGGTGACGAACGGGTCAGCGGGCTCAGGCGTTTTCGCGAGGGCGAGTTCGAGGTGATCGACCACCGGGAGCAGATCGCCCAGAAGGTCCTCGTTGGCGCGTTTGATGAGCTCCTCTCGCTCGCGGGTCTGGCGTTTGCGGAAATTGTCGAAATCGGCCAACAGACGCGCGTAGCGTTCCTTGAGGGCGAGAAGCTCCGCCGCTTCCGGGCTCGGCAAGGCAGGCTGAGGTGCGGCCGGGGCCTCGGAAGTCGCCGCGGCGGCAGCTTCCGGCGCTGGCTGTTCCGGCACGGCGTCCACCTGCGGTGGCGGTTCGGACGGGGCGGCCGCCTCTGAATTCTTGGGTTTGTCTTTGTTCTTGCTGAACATCGGGTAAGTTCCTTTGATGTGTGTGGCGCGGCACAGGCTACGCGCGCCAGAAAGCCCCCCTCCCTGACAGGTCCTAAAACGGGTTGAGGGTCTTATCAGTGAAACATACTCCATGCGGATAGTCAAGGGAGACGCCGACCGGAGAAGCCTTGCCGAACAGCACCGAAACAACCGCTTTACGGACAAAGACCGGTTGCGGTATCCTTTAAAAAACATGGTGTCCAGACAGGAGGGCGGTCGTTTTCGAGACCGGCCGCCCGATGGCTCTGGCCCACCGACCTTAAAAATGGGGGAAGAATGAAGCGCTCCACGTTTGTATCCGCAGTCGCCGCCGTGCTGGCCACAACCGCCCTGACGGCCGCCGAACAACCCGCGTTCAAGACCGTTCCTGCGGCGAAGATCAAGCCGCGCGCGGGCATCGGACATGTGATGAAAAAGATCCGGGCCGGGGAAGCGGTGACCGTCGCCTACCTCGGCGGCTCTATCACGGCAGCCAACGGGTGGCGCCCCAAGACGACCGACTGGCTTCAGAAAACCTACCCGAACGCGACGTTCAAGGAGATCCACGCGGCGATCGGCGGCACGGGCAGCGGGCTGGGCGTGTTCAGGGTAGGGCATGACGTCTTGCAGCACGATCCGGACCTCTTGTTCGTCGAGTTCGCGGTGAACGACGGCGGTGCTGCGCCCGAGAACATCTGGCGCAGCATGGAAGGCATCGTCCGGCAGACTTGGCGCAAAGACGCCGCAACCGACATCGTCTTCACCTACACGATCAGCAGCAACATGACGAACGATTACAAGCAGGGCAACTGCCCCCGTTCGGCCTCGGCCATGGAACTGCTGGCGGACTTTTACGGCATTCCTTCGGTCAACTTCGGGGTTCCCGTGGTGGAGCTGATGACGCAGGGCAAACTGGTGTTCAAAGCCGACAAGAAGCCCGAGGGTGACGTGATCTGGTTCGCGGGAGATGACTGCCATCCGCGCGATGAGGGACACGACATCTACCTCAAGCTTGTGGCCGAGGCGATCACCCAGATGAAGGACTTGCCACCGGCCGACCACAAGGCCAAGATGGCCGTGCCGTTCGTCGCGGACAACTGGGAGAAGGCCAAGATGGTTCCGCTCTCAGAGAAGATGCTCAGCGGGAACTGGGCGGCTTTGCCGGCAGACGACTCGAAACAGAAGGCCTTCGGCAACCGGATGGGACAGATCTGGATGGCGGACCGTCCGGGCAGCAAGCTCCGTTTCAAGTTCAAGGGAGCCGCCGCCCAGCTTTACGATCTGCTCGGGCCGGATGGCGGGCAAGTGACTGTCACGGTGGACGGCAAACCGGGCACGCGGCCGGTCCCCCGCTTCGACAGCTACTGCACCTATCACAGGATCGCGACCCTAGGCCTGGTGTCCGACAGCAGCCCGGACCAGATCCATGAGGTGACGGTCGAGATCCATCCCGAACAGCCGGACCGCAAAAGCGTTGCTTTCCGCCTGAAAGATCCCGACAAGGAGTTGGCGGCACCCAAATTCCAGGGCACGCGCATTTGGGCCAGCCAGCTCATGCTGCTGGGCGACCTCGTGGAGTAAGAGGCGGCGGCTATTCGATGGTGGCAAGCTGGTCGGAGCGTTGCGCGATATTCTCGAGATGGCGGATAATGTTCTCGAGAGCGGCGACGACTTCGACGTAGACCATGCCGCGCTCGGGTTTGCACTCGCCTTTTTGGAGGCGGTCCACATGGCCCTGAATGGATTGGCGCGACAGGGCCTTCATGTCCTGCATCACGATGGCGACCGCTTTCTCCGCGCCCGTTCCGCCGCGCAGGCTTTCCAGGGTGAGGTCGGCGATGGTGCTGGCTTTGGAGATGATTTCCTCCATCTCGGCCAAGGCCTCGCCGGTGAACTTGAAGCCCGAGACCGGCTGGTTCGCCGCGCGGCGGGCGATCAGGTAGGCGAGATCCGAAATACGCTCGGCGTCGTTCACGCAGTGCATGAGCACGGGGATCGCCGCGGCCTGCTCTTCGGAAAGCTCACGGCGCGTGAGCTGGACGAGGTAATCCATGATCTCGCCCTGCATCTGGTCCACCTCGTCCTCGATCTTCTTGATCGCATCCACCGAGACCGGCTTGCCGCTCTTGTAGCCGCGCAGCGCGTCGAGTGAAGAGCGCCACGCCTTTTCGGTCATGTCGGCCAGGGCGTTCATCGCGCAAATCAGCGCGAGAGGAGGCGTGTTGAGCAAATGGACCTCCAGCCTGACAACGCGGTGCGTAATCTTCTTTCCGGGCAGAATATGTTCGCAGATCCAAGCGAGCGTTCCGATAAAGGGCGTCAGAAGAACGACGTTCGTGACATTGAAGAGCGTGTGGGCCATGGCCACATGCCGGCCGAGGTTCTCGCCGATGAAAACGTTGCCGGCGGTGACGTTGTTGACGAGGTAGAAGAAACACGGCACGTTGTCGATCGGAACATAGAGAAGCATCACCATGACACACGTACCGAGCACGTTGAACATCGAGTGCGCGGCAGCCGTCTGCCGTGCGGTCGCATTCGCGTTGAGCGAGGCGAGAATCGCGGTGATCGTGGTGCCGATGTTGTCGCCCAGCACGATGGGAAAGGCGGTCCAGAAGTTCAGGAGCCCGCTGTTCACCAATGCGATCGCAAGGCCAATGGTGGCCGAGCTGCTCTGAACAATCATCGTCGTGAGCGTGCCGATGCCGATGGCGCCGAGCACCGCACCCAGCGGCATGGGCTGTCCGGGTTGCGGCGTGCAGTCAAACGTCTGGAAAAAGCTGACAAAGCTGGGGAATGTGCTGACGCTCTTCAGCTCGTCCGACATGAGCGTCATCCCATAGAAGAGCAACCCGAAGCCGAGGACCGTACGGGCCGAGCCCTGAAAGACAGCCTTCCGTGTGACTAATATGCCGACCACGCCAAGGATGATGGCGGGAAGCGCAAGTCCGTCTAGCTTGAAAGAGACCATCTGACCGGTGACGGTGGTGCCGATGTTGGCGCCGAAGACCACACCGATCGCCTGCTGCAGAGAGAGCAGCCCCGCATTGACAAAGCCGACCGTCATGACCGTAGTGGCGCTCGAGGACTGGATCAGGGAGGTGACGAGCGTCCCGGCAAATATGGCGGCCACCCGGTTCCGGGTGATGTAGGCCAGAGTGGCCTTCATTTTATTGCCTGCGACCTGCTGGAGGCCGTCGCTCATGAGCGTCATGCCAAAAATGAAGATGGCGAGTCCTCCCAAAACGCCCAAGATCGTGCGGAACACGCACATGGCCATGGCTTCGACAAAGAACGGCCGCGTGAAGTGCCCTTTGGCCGGGTCCGCCACCTCCGCGCGGACCTCATAGCGCCCCGTGGACGCATCATCCGTCTTGAGACCGACCTCGGCAACCCCGTCGGCATTCGTTTTGACCAAGCTCTTGGTGAGCTTGCCGTTCTTGCCCGGCTGTTTCGCGAGCGTGAAATACACCGGTTCGTCCGGCAGCGGTTTCCCGTCCGCTGCCGTGAGCCGGACGCGCACGGGCTTTGGAAGAAGCTCCCCCGCGGTCACCTCCTGCCGGGCGTTTTCCACCGTGACACCGGCGACAAACCGCACGCGCTTGCGGATCTCGGGGGTTTCGTCGCAGACGATGTCGAGATATTGGTCGCCGAACGTCTTGCCCAACACCACGCTGAACGTGAAGGTTCCCCCCGCATCGGTAACCCCTTCTGCGGGCTCTGCCCGGATGCCGCTCTCGGGAACGACCGGCACAACGGTCAACTTCGCGCCAGAAACAGGATGTTGCGTGCCGGAACCGCCAAGCAACCCGGGAACCGGCTTACTCAGCAGTTCCACGCGGATCGCGTTGGTGCTGCAGGCCCCGGCCAACCCAAGTTGTGTCTCGGGCGTGAAAAGAACCAACTTTTCGGGCTCAAGCCCTTTGGGCGCCTTGTCACAACCGGTCAGGAAAACGAACATGGAAAGCGCCAACATCGAGGCGCGCGAAGCAGTTCTGTAAGAGGTCATAAAAGGTCTTTCATGCGTTTTGTTCGTTTCGTATTTGTTTTAGGTTAGAATTCAAATGTTAGAGTTTTGTTAGGACGCCGAAAACTGACACCGTTTTCTCCCTGTGTCTTTACAAACGTCAAACAATACCCCCATCGTGACTTCATGAAAATAGGGTTCACTGAAATCATGAAAGGGGAGTTTATCATGATTGACCAAGGTGTGGCTGACTATTTTATCAGCAACCGGATCGGTTCAGCCTGTGAAGCCGTCACGCTGGGCCAAGAACTGTCCCGGATTTTCCGCGGCTTGCACATGCGGCCCATGAAACACGCCCGGCAGGCGGATTTCGCGTGGTCTTATGAGGAACTTGGAAATGGCATCCCTGACGACATCCCGGATTGATTTCGGGCTGGGGCCTGTTATGATGATGGCCCATGCAGAGCTCTGAGCCGACGGCCGTCACCTCCGATTACACGCCGGGGCGTGCCGCAAAATTCTATATTCCGCTCCTGATTCAGGCTGCCGCGCAAAGCCTGACGTATCCGCTGGTGGCGTCGATCGTCTCGCACGGCAAAAACGGCGTGGTGGATCTGGCGGCGTTCGCGCAGGGCCAGGCGGTGATGTTCATGATCGGCGCGCTGGGCGGCGGCCTGCTGACGACCGGCATGGTGTTCGGCCGCGACGCGGAGGGCTTCCGCGCCTTCAAGCGGCTGAACCTTTGGATGTGCGTTGTTCTGGCCGTGCTGCAGGCGCTGGCCTGCCTGCACCCTTTCGACAAGATCGTCTTCCACGGCATCCTCGGCCTTGCCGCACCGATGGACGAGACGTCCCGCCAAGTGCTGTTCTACAGCATTCCCCTCCAAATCTTCTTCTTTATGCGCACCCCGGGGCTGGTTGCGCTCTACAACGCCCGCGCCAGCGCAGCCGCCAACTGGGGCACGCTCAGCCGCATCGCGCTGACCGCCTGCCTGACGCCGCTCTTTGTGCGGCTGGGCTGGGTGGGACATCTCATGGGCACCCTGGCGATGACCGGCCCAGTCCTGATTGAATGGCTGCTCGTGCAATGGATGGCCACCCCTTATATCCGCAGGCTCGTGCCCGGCTCCGACCAGCAGGCCGGCTTCAAAGCCCAGTTCCTGTTCACCATTCCGCTCTCCTTCGGCGGCGTGCTCTTGGCGGCCGCAGGCTTCATGATCGGTGCCTTCATCACCCGGGCGCCACATCCGGAACAGATGTTGCCGATCCATTATGTGACGATGGGCGTGATCAACCCCGTGGGCTTCGCGGCGATCCGCATGCAGGCCGTGGTCCTCTCCTTCCCTCCGCGCGACAACAAGGACCATTCCGTGTTCCGCTTCGCACTGGTCGCCGGCTTGCTTTTGGCCATCTTCCCGCTGGTAGGCCAGATCCCCACCGTGGCGCAGTGGTATTTCGGCCAGGTCCAGAACGTGCCCGCCGCCGACATCCCGCTGGCCATGCGGGCCATGCTGCTGATGTCGGTGCTGCCGATCATCCAATCCCTGCGCGGGCACGCCGAAGGCCTCGCCGCCTGGCGCAAACGTCCCAACGCGATCCTGGCCGGCCAGGCGATGAACCTGGCCTCGCTGGTCTGCGCGCTGTTCATTTCGCTGAACCTCGGCGTGCCGGGCTACCTGATGGGCGTGATCGCGATCCTCGTGGCCGTGGTGATGACCCTCGTCACGATCCGCATGGGGCTGGTCTGGGCAGACATGGAGGACACCTTCCGTCCCCCGCGCGGCGTGCGCGGCGTGGAGGGGTAAAGGGGTACCTTGACAGGCCAAAGCGTGATGGCCAACCTGAGACACCAGCTTTTCGGGCGAGCAGCCGCAGGCGGCCCATCTCCCTGCCGCCAGAATTCCCACCCCCGAAGACGCCCTAGTCCTTCAGCAGAAGGTCCATCAGGCCGGAACCCCAGAGGCGCCCCAGCGCGCCTTTAGGCGCGGCGGCTTCGTCAAAGGTCTGCACGTCGTCCGGCTCGACGCCCGGCTGGCAGACCGCCACCGGCACCGGAGTGCGGGTGTGCTTGCCGAGCGCGAGCGGCACGGGATGGTCCGGCAACACGCAGTAGGCAACCCCCTGCCCCGCCGCCTTCATCACGCGCCCGACGAGCCGCTTGTCGAAATCTTCGATGGCCTTGAGCTTCAACTTCAGGTCCTGCGCGTGCGAGACCTCGTCGATGGCCTCGACGTGGACGTAGACGAAATCGTATCCGTCCGCCAGCGCCTTGACGGCCGCGTCGGCCTTGCCCTCGTAATTCGTGTCGATGTAGCCGGTCGCGCCCGGCACTTTGATCACGTCCATGCCCATGCAGCGTCCCAGCCCGTTGATCACGTCCACCGCCGAGATCACCGCGGCCCTGATGCCGTAGCGCTGGCAGATGTTATGGATCGCGCCGGCTTTGCCGCCGCTCCAAGGCCAGATGCCGTTGGCCTCGCGGCCCTCCAACACCTCGGCCGCGCGGGCGATGAGGTCGCGCAGCAGGGCCGCCGTAAACTGGCCTTCCGCCGATTTGGTGCGCGGCAGGTGCTTGGCCACCGGCTGGCCATGGTTGTCGTCGGGCTTGTCGTAGGAGATGTTCGCGCTGAACTGCGGGCCGGAAAGCACCAGCAAGTTGCGGTAACTGACGCCCGGGTAGAAGCGGATCAGCTCGTTTCCCAGCTTCTCGTTGAGCAGCCGGATCGCCTCGACCGCGTCGGCTTGGGCGATGTGCCCGCCTGAGAAATCGCGCAAAATGCCGTCTTTGTCGACCGTCACGAGATTCATGCGGAACGCGATGTCGTCGGGACCGAGCGTGATGCCCTGGCTGGCCGCTTCGAGCGGCCCGCGCCCGCACAGTTCGGTGGCGAGGTCGCACCCGAGCACCGACATGTTGGCGACGTCGCTGGAGGTCGGAAAGCCGGCAGGCAGGGTCAGCATCGTGCCGCTGCGCCCTTCGCGGGCGATCGCGTCCATGTTGGGGGTCTCGGCGGCCTGGAGCGGAGTGCGCCCCTGAAGTTCGGCGAGGGGTTCGTCGGCCATGCCGTCGCCGAGGAAAAGAACAGTCTTATACGGTTTCATTCGTGCGGTGTAGTCTCGCAAACGGCCGGGGGAGTGTCAACGTCCGAAAGCGCGGCCGCAATCCACGCCCGAAAGTCGGCGCACCGCGCAAGGGCAAGGATGGCCGGAGGCGCTCCGTTGGGAAGCGCCGGCCCCCGGAACGCAGGGTTGAATCTTTGAGCCAATCCCGCTAAAGTGGACGTGTTTTCTGATCGCGCTAGGCACCCCTGATCTTTTTCCCTGAGCCTCACACCCAACTCCTCAACCAACACTCTCTTGCACTCCCCCTTCCATTCTGACCCTGCGGACGGGCCCCGGCTTTTCCTCGCGCCCATGGCGGGGTTCACCAACGCGCCCATGCGCCGCCTCTGCCACGCGCATGGCGCGGACCTGACCTACACGGAAATGACCAACGACGTGGGTCTCCTGCACGATTCGGACAAGACGTGGCATCTGCTGGAAACCTTCGGCGACGAAGGGCCGGTCGTGGCCCACCTCTACGGCTCCGACCCTGCGACCCTTGCCGAAGCCGCCGCCAAAGTCGAGGCAACCGGCCGTTTCGTCGCCATCGACCTCAACGCGGGCTGCCCCGTCCACAAGATCACCGCCAACGGCGCGGGCGCGGCCCTGGTCAAAAAACCGCAGCTCGTCCACGACATTCTCGCGGCCATGCGCCGCGCCGTCACGTTGCCCCTCACCGTCAAGACGCGGCTTGGGCCGCACCCCGCCGCGGTCACGGTCTTCGAGCTTCTCGCCGCGGCCGAGGCGGCCGGCGCGGACGCCTTCGCCCTGCACGCCCGGTTCACCTCGCAGGGCCACGGCGGCGATCCCCGCCTCGACCTGCTGGCCGAGGTCAAGCGCCGCGCCAAGATTCCGGTCATCGGCAACGGCGGCGTGCGCTCCGCCTATGACGCCCAGCGCATGTTCCGCGAGACCGGCGTGGATGCGGTCATGATCGCCCGCGCGGCCATCGGCAACCCGTGGATCTTCGAAGAGCTCCGCGCCGACCTCGCCTCCGGGGATGAGCTGCCCGTGTTTAACGCCACGCGCGGCCGGACGCGCCGCGATCTCTCCGACATCCGCGACACGCTTGAGGCGCACATGGCGGCCGAGCTGGAGCTGATCCGACTCATCCGCGCACGCTACGCCATGCCCCGCCATGCGATCAACCCCGAAGAGACGCTGGCCACCACGTTCCGCTGCCACCTCTTCCGCTACCTTCACGGCCTCAAGGGGTCCTCGTACCTGCGCGGACGCCTGCACGAGCTCCACACCCTCGCCGAGATCCGCGCGGCTGTGGCGAGCTGCCTCGAGCGCGAAGCCGCTTACCGAGAGGGAGCCAAAGAGATTCCGTTGAGGTAGCCTCTGGATAGACTAGACTTCCGTCTGCGGGGAATCCGGCGGGCTAGCGATTTGCCGCTTCAAGCGGTGGACCTCCCGACGTTCGCCCATAAAGGCGAACAGCCACAGAACGTTCACAACCGCCATGGGAATCACGACCGAGAGCAACAGCAGCGTTGACAACTCGGTCACGTTCTTTAGCGTTCTTTCGTACAGCTCCGAACTGGGAGCCGCCATGTTGAACGCGTGCAGGATGCCTTCCGCACTCGTCGCGACTAAGATCGTCCAGCCCCAGACCAGCACCGAGACGATGAGAAGGAGAATGATCCAGATGCGCCAACGAGTCTGCTTCATTTCTCTGCCCTCCTGTCTTTTCGCGCGGCAGCGTGCGACAACCGCAACACGACCAACAGCGACTCAACTTTTCCACAATCCCACGCGCAGATCAAGAGGATTTCACGGAGGCCCTCCGCACAAACACGAAAAAGGGGTGACGGAAAAACCGTCACCCCTCCGACTCTAAACAGGTCCGTATGTGTTAGCTGATTAGAGAAGCTGCTTGACCGCCGCCACGATGTCGCGGTCGTGCGGCAGGAAGGCGTCCTCCAGCGAGTACGCCTGGGGCGCGATGCCGTCCTTCGCGCCGACGCGCAGCACAGGGGCATCGAGCGAGTCGAAGGCCTCGGCCATGATGCGCGAGGCGATCTCGCCGGTGTAGCTGCCGATGCCCACGCAGTGGCTCGCCACCACGCAGCGGCCGGTCTTGCGCACCGACGCGAGGATCGTCTCCATGTCCAGAGGCACCAGCGAGCGGATGTCCACCACCTCGGCGGAGACGCCTTCGGCGGCGAGCTGGTCGGCGGCTTTGAGCGCCTCGTACAGCATCGGGCCCCACGTCACGATCGAAACCCGGTCGCCCGCGCGCTTGATGTCCGCCTTGCCCAGCGGCACCAGGTGCTCGCCCTCCGGAACGACGCCCTTGACGTTGTACATGATCTGCGACTCGACGAAGAGGATCGGATTGTTGTCGCGGATCGCGCTCTTGAGCATGCCTTTGGCGTCCGCCGGCGTCGCGGGATACACCACGTAGAGGCCGGGGATGTGGGCGAACATCGACTCCAGCGTCTGCGAGTGCTGGCCGCCATAGCCCTTGCCTCCGCCGACCGACGCGCGGTACACGAGCGGAACCTCGATGTTCGCGCCGGACATGTAGTGCCACTTGGCCGCCTGGTTGGAGATCTGGTCCGAGGCCATCAGGCCGAAGTCCATGTACATCAGCTCGACCACCGGACGCTGACCCGTCATGGCCGCGCCGACCGCCGTGCCGCAGATGCAGGCTTCGGAGATCGGCGAGTTGAAGACGCGGTCGCGCCCGAAGGCCTCGGTCAGGCCCTTGGTCACCTTGAACGCGCCGCCGTATTCGGCGATATCCTCGCCCCACTGCACCACGCGGCTGTCGCGCAGCATCTCCTCGATCATCGCCTCCTTGATCGCGTCCTTGTAAGTGATCTGACCGTCCTCGGTGCGCTTGATCACGGGCAGGGCACCCTCGGCTTTGACGTTGGCGTACTGCTCCGGCACGACGTCGGCGCGGGTGTCGGTGTACATGTACTTGATCACGTCGGCGGGATCCGGGTCCTTCGACCACGCGGCCTTGGCGGCCATGCGGGCGTTGCGGTCGGCCACCTTGGCCTTGAGGTCGGCGAGTTTCTTGGCGCTGATGCAGCCCGCGTCAAGAAGCTGCCGCTCGAACAGCGCGATCGGGTCATGCGCCTTCCACTCGGCCTCCTCCTCCTTGGTACGGTACTCGTTGCGCGGGTCGCCCAGCGAGTGGCCGTAGTTGCGGTAGGTGTCGAACTCGAGCAGCACGGGCCCTTCGCCCTTGCGGCAGATCGCGGCGGCGCGGCGCATGGCGTCCATGCAGGCCAAGAGGTCCATGCCGTTGATCACTTCCGCGTGCATGTTGTTGTCGGCGAAACCTGCGGCGCGGCGCGCGACCGTGCAGACGCCCGCGACCTCGCCGTCGACGCGCCCGGTGAAGCCGTAATGGTTGTTGATGACGGAGTAGACGATCGGCAGGCCGTACGGCGTGTGGGTATAGTCCTTACCGGTGAACTGGCCCATGGCGGCCCAGTTGAGCGCCTCCAGCACCACGCCGTTGGCGTACGCGCCGTCGCCCGCGAAGCAGCAGGTCACCTTGCCGGTCTTGAAATAGCGGGAGCTCATGGCCGAGCCCGTGGCGATCGGCACGCCGCCGCCCACGATCGCGTTCGCCCCGAGATGCCCGGCCTTGAAGTCGGCGATGTGCATCCCGCCGCCGCGGCCCTTGCAGTAGCCGTCTTCCTTGCCGAACAGCTCCGCGATGGCGCGGTAGACGTGGTCCTCCAGCGCAGTCTCGACCAGCTCCTTCTTCTTGGTCGCGGCGCATCCGGGAATGCGCGCCTTCAGCTCTTCGACGCTCATGCCGCGGATCGCGACGCACCCCTTGGCGAGCGAGTCGCCGTGGCCTCGATGGGTGGAGGTGATGAAATCGTCATAGTTCATCGCCGCACAGCAACCGACCGCCGTCGCCTCCTGCCCGATCGAGACGTGGGTGGGGCCGCGATACTCGTAGCCCTTGCAGGACTCGTACGCGCCGGTGCGCAGCTTGACGATCATCTCCTCGAACTCGCGGATGGTGAGCATGTCTTCCAGCACGTCCACCGCCTGTGACGCCGTGAGAGTGCCGGCGGCGATCTCGTCTTTCAGGTTGCCTTTGTACTGATAGGCCGGGATTTTACCGAGCTGGTAGGTCGTGGGCTTGAAACTGGGCTTGAGGGTGCTGAGGTAGTTGTTTGTTGCCATGGTGTGTTTTGTCCTGTTTGCGCGTCACACGAGAATCGTTTCGACCCCGGCGCGTTGGAACGCCTTCCGTTGCGCGGGAGGCATCTGTTTGTCTGAGATCACTGCGGAAAGGTTTTTAAGTGTACCGAAACGGACGAAGCTCGTCTTTCCGAATTTCGAGCTGTCCGCCAAAAGAACGGCGCGCGAGGCGCGCGACATGGCCTGCTCCTTGGTGAAGGCCTCGGCCGGGTCGGTTGTGGTCATGCCCGCCTCGGCGGACACGCCGATCGTGCCCATGAAGGCGATGTCGAGATGCATCTGCTCCAGCACGGCCCGCGTGAGCGGCCCCACAAACGTCTGGCTCAGGAGACGGCACTCGCCGCCCGTCAGAATCATCCGCGGGCCGCCCGTGCTGAAAACCTGAGCCACGCGCAGCGAATTGGTCACCACGGTGAGCTGCGCCTGCGCCGTCAAGAGACGCGCCAAAGCCAACACCGTGCTGCCGCCATCGAGGTAGACGATGTCGCGCGGACGGATCAGCCGCAGCGCCGCCTCAGCGATGCGCCCCTTCTCCGGCGCGGCCATGGAGGTCTTATCGTCGAAAAGCGGCTCTTCGTCGCGGCCTTCGGATGCCACCGCGCCGCCGTGGATGCGCCTCAGCTCGCCCGCCTCATCGAGCGCGGCCAGATCGCGCCGCACGGTGGCCGCCGACACGCCGAGCTCCAACGACAGCTCTTCGACGCGCAGGATCCCGCGCTCGCGGAGGAGCCCCCTCAGCTTGCGCCATCTGGCCTCGGCCAGCTCTCTGGAAACCGCCTCGCTCATGTGTGTTCACTTTTGCGCGTAAATGCGCATAGTTAATCAAAACCGAGCATGCCGTG
>Ga0209066_10006055_pt1 | contig 12478 bp, 9 predicted proteins | sample All_14_2_FD_187198 | JGI IMG/M metagenome (GOLD analysis project Ga0209066, IMG submission 187198) | Freshwater microbial communities in response to fracking from Pennsylvania, USA - Allegheny Zone_MetaG_DW_15 (SPAdes) (version 2) ...
ATGGCAGCCTCCGAAGGCACGGCGCGCCAGTGGCTGGCGGTGACCGGCAGCGCCATGGTGGAAGGCTGGGGCATGAGCGAGACCTGCGCCATCGGCACCAACAACCCGGTCACCAACCGCAACTTCTCCGGCACCATCGGTTTGCCCTTACCGGGTATCGACATCGCGATCAAAAACGACGCTGGCCAGGACGTGGCCCAGGGCGGCGCCGGTGAGATTTGCATCCGGGGTCCCAACGTCATGACCGGTTACTTCAACCAGCCCGCAGAAAACGCCCAGGCTTTTACGCCAGACGGTTACATGCGCACCGGCGATATTGGCGTGATGGATGCGAGCGGATACACCCGCATCGTCGACCGCAAAAAAGACATGATCCTGGTCTCCGGCTTCAACGTGTTTCCGAACGAGCTTGAGAACGTGATTTCTTTGTGCCCGGGTGTGCTCGAATGCGCGGCCATCGGTGTCGCCGACGAAACCCAGGGCGAAGCCGTCAAGGTGTTCGTGGTGAGGTCGGACCCGACCCTGCGGGAAGAGGACGTGGCGCGCTATTGCCACGACAACCTGACCGGCTACAAACGGCCCAAATACATCGAATTCCGCGACGAGCTGCCAAAGACCAACGTGGGGAAAATCCTGCGTCGAGCCCTTCGTGCGGCCACATGACAGGACGGACGCAACACCGCCAGGGCTGAACGCCAAGCCGCAGACAGCACATGCCCCAAACGGCAAGGCTTTGCAACACCACCCTGGCGCTTGTGCGCAAGCCCTACACAAACCTTGCACGTCCGCCACGTCCACCCTACCCGCAGGCACTTTCTTGAACAACAGCACCCTTTCCACTGCCGAGCAACTGACCGCGGCTGGCGTCACGGTTTTCGAGCGCGGCTGGCTATCGGCCAACAACATCCTCATTCAAGGCAACGGCCCCACCGCGCTGGTGGACTCCGGCTACTGGACCCACGCCGAACACACCTTGGCCCTCATGGATCACGCATTGGGTGGCCGTGCGCTGGACCTGCTGCTCAACACCCACCTGCACAGCGACCACTGCGGCGGCAATGCGGCAATCCAGCAACGGCATCCGAACGCCAGAACGTGCATTCCGCCGGGTCACGCCAGCTGCGTAGCCGATTGGGATCCCGTCGCCCTCACCTACGAACCGACCGGGCAACACTGCCCACCGTTTCGGCACGACGCCGTGTTGACGCCCGGGACGGGCATCCGTCTGGGTCCATTGGATTGGGAGATCCATGGTGCAAAGGGGCACGACCCCCACTCCATCGTCCTCTTTCAGCCCGAGCAGCGCATCCTGATTTCGGCAGACGCCTTGTGGGAAAACGGGTTCGGCGTGGTGTTCCCCGAGCTGGAAGGCATCTCGGCATTCGATGACGTTGCCGCCACACTGGACCTGATCGAAGAGCTGGACCCGTTGCTCGTCATACCGGGCCATGGTTCCATTTTTCATGACGCCCAAGCTGCCTTGCAGCGGGCGCGGAACAAACTGGAATACTTTGTCAAAAACCCGGCCAAACACCACCGGCACGCCTTAAAGGTCTTGCTCAAATACAAGCTGCTGGAATGGCAGTCGGTCGAAATGGATGAACTCATCGAATGGAGTTTCCGTTGCACCTACCTCAAAGCCGCCATGCCACACCAAGGTTCAGACAGGGAAGCGGGTGCCCTGTGGACGCAGGGTCTCGTCAACGAACTGGCGCAAAGCAACGCATTGACCTTAGCGGGAACCACGATCCGCAATGGCTGAGAGCCAGGGCCCGCGGCAACCTGCACATCCACCTGCACATTCTTGGAAACAGGCACCAGAGCCGCAGCCGCCGCACCGTCAGACCTGCGCACCGTCCATCGCCATCAAAGCGACAGAACCGTGCTCGACCCTTTCAGCCAGGCCCGCCAGACAGGGCAATTGTCGGTCCATCCAGACCTGCGCCAGTTGTCGCTTGCTGCGCCCCACGGTCGCCGCCAGGTCTTCGGGCAGGCGCAGCGTCGACTCGACCGTTTCCAACCAAGCCCAGCCAACGGCAAGGATGCCGTACATGGTCAGCAGGTCGTGGGCGGACGCGGTGGGCGCGTGCGGGTCGTCCGCTGCCTGCCGCTGCACGGCCGCATGGGCCTGGACCAGCCGATCCAGGCCCTGGCGCAGCCGCTGCGCCAGATCGGCGATGGCCGGCAACGGGGTGCAGCGCTCGACGCTCGCGAGCAGGACATCGCGGAACACGCCCATCCTGCGCCCGCCGTGCGCCGTGAGCTTTCGGGTGACCAGGTCGATGGCCTGAACGCCGTTGGCGCCTTCGTAGATCTGGCCGATGCGCGCGTTGCGCACCATCTGCTCCAGGCCCCAGTCGCGCACGTAACCGTGACCACCGAGCACCTGCTGGCAGGCGTTGGTGGCGTTGAAACCGCAGTCGGTGAAGTAGGCCTTCATCACGGGGGTCATCAGCTCGACCATGTCGCTGGCTGTGCGCCGCTGTGCGGGGTCCGGCGCATCGGCCGCCTCGCTCTGGTACAGGGCCACCCGCAGCGCCAGCGCGCGTGCGCCTTCAGCAAAGGCGCGGCTCTCCAGCAGCAGGCGCCTCACGTCCGCGTGAACCACGATGGGGTCGGCCGCCTTGTCGGGCGCCTGCGCGCCTGCGGCACTGCGGCCGGACAGGCGCTCGCGCGCGTAGGCGGCGGCGTTCTGGTAGGCCATGTCGGCGTAGGCGATGCCGGAGACGGCGGTGCCCAGGCGGGCATGGTTCATCAGCAGGAACATCGCGGCCATGTGGCCGCTGCTGCCCGCCCCCTGCCCCGCGATGCGCCAGGCGCGGGCCTGGTCAAAGTCCAGCACGCAGGTGGCGCTGGCCTCGATGCCCATCTTGTGCTCGATGGCACTCACGCCCACCCGGTTCGGCTCACCGAGCTGACCCGTCGCCACGTCCAGCTCGAGTTTGGACACCAGGAAGACGTGGACAGCCGACAGGTCGTCCGCCACCCGGCCATCGGCGTCCGGCACCTTGGCCAGCACGACGTGGACGATGTTCTCCGTCAGGTCGTGATCGCCGCCGGAGATGAAGATCTTGCTGCCCGAGAGGCGCCAGGAACCGTCGTCGGCGGGGACCGCGCGGGTGCGGATCTGCCGCAGGTCGGTGCCGCAATGGCTTTCGGTCAGGCACATGGTGGCGGTCCAGTCACCGGCGACCAGCCGGGGCACCACGTGCGTCTTCATCCAGTCGTCGCCGAGGGCCTGCAGCATGTGGGCGGTGGGCGCACAGAAACCGCCGTACATCTTGAAGGCGTGCCCGGTGGCCACACCGATTTCATCCACCGCCACCGACAGCACCGGCGGCAGGCCCGCACCACCGATGCCCTCGGGCAAGGTCAGGCGATGCCAACCGCTGTCGCTGTGCATGGCCCAGGCCTCGCGGAAGCCCTGGGGCGTGACCACGCGGCCGTTCACCAGGCGCGCGCCCTCCTGGTCGCCCGGCGCGTTGATGGGGTGCAGCACCTCTTCGTGAAAGCGCGCAGCGGACGACAGCAGCTCGCCCGTGAACCCGGGCGTCAGATCGGCGAACCCCGGCAGCTCGGTCCGGTCGCTCAGCCGCAGGTGGTGGTGCAACAGGAACTGGTGGTCCTCGACGGGTGAACGGTAGAGCGGCACGGGATGTCCTTGTCTGTCTGGCGGCGCCAACGCGCGCCCTCACTTCTGAGCCTTGCGCCCTTCAAAAAAGCCCGTGATGCGCTGGCTGGCGTCCGCGCCGGTCATCGAGGCCACCATGGTCTCGGCAAACAGCCCCTCGGCCTGCCCCATGTCGCTGATGCGGGGGATGCCATTGATCACGGCGTAGTTCGACATCGGCGCGTTGCTGGCCACGGTGGCGGCCAGCTGCATCGCAAACGCCAGGCCGGTGCCGTTGTCGACCACGTAGTGCGCCAGGCCCAGCTGCAGCCCGGTATCGGCGTCGTGGGTTCGCGCGGTGAGCATCATCTCGACCATGCGGCCCGCGCCGATGATGCGGGGAATCCGCACCGAGCCGCTGCCGCCCACGAAGATGCCGCGCTGGCCCTCGGGCAGCTGGAAGAACGCCGAGCGCTCGGCCACACGGACATGGGTGGACGCCGCGAGCTCCAGCCCCCCACCCACCACCGCGCCCTGCAGCACGCTGATGACGGGGACCTCGCCGAACTGGATCAGGTCGAACGCGCGGTACCAGGCCTTGGAACGGCGCTGGTCGATGATGGTGTTCTCGCTGCGCGTGGCCAGCAGCTCCTTGAGGTCCAGGCCGGCGCAGAAGTGCTCGCCATGCCCGTGCAGCACGATGGCGCGCGCGTCGGTGGGCGGGCTGGCGAAGAAGGCGATGAGTTCCTCGATGAGCTGGTGGTTCAGCGCGTTGCGCTGGTCCGCGCGGTCAATGGCCAGCGCATACACGGGGCCATGTTGCTCGACCTTGAGCAAGGGAGTCTGGGACATGTCGCGTTCCGTTTCCTGGTTGTGTTGGGGAGGCTGCGGTGGGCGGTGCACCGCGAGACATCAGACGATCTGGATGACCTCGGCGTCTGGTGGCTCGGCGAACAGGCGGGCCACGTCCTGCGCCCGCCGCGAGAGCACGCGGCGCTGGTTGACGTAGCCCTTGTCGGTGATCTCTCCGGCGCCCATGTCGGGCATCTCGCCCAGCAACAGCACCCGGTGCACACGGCGGCTGCCACCACCGCCCGCCGCGTTGTGGCGCTCCATGGCGTAGCGGACCGCCGACCGCATCCAGTCGGACGCCGCCAGCTCGGCGGCCGAAGCACCCGGCATCTGGGCGCGCACCCGGCACACCGCCACATTGGGCCAGGCCAGCAGCGCGATGTGGGGCTGGTCGGCACCGGCCACCACCACGTCGCTGAACAGGCCGCCGCTGGCGTCGATCAGCTCGACCCGCAACGAACCCACGCGCACAAAAATGCCCGACTGCAGCTTGAACTCTTCGGCCACCCGCCCGGCGAACACCAGGCCCTCCTCCGGGCGCGCCGGGTCGACGAACTGAACGGCGTCCCCCATCAGAAAGAAGCCCTCTTCATCAAAGGCTTCGGCCGTGGCGTCGGGGCGGCTGAGGTATCCGGGCGTGTTGACCTCGCTGCGCACGCGGATCTCGTAGCGGGTGTCGTCCAGGGGCACCAGCTTCAGTTCGACGCCGGGGTGTGGCAGGCCGATGCAGCCCGCGGACTCGGTGCACCAATAGGACAGGGTGACGCAGGCTGAGGTTTCCGTCGAACCGAAAGCGGAGATGAAGGGAATGCGCTGCCCAGTGGTGCGCACGGCGACCACCTGCATGCGCTCGTAGATGGCGTTGGGCATCTTGGCGCCCGCGTAGGCCACGACACGCAGGTTCCGGAACAGGCCATCGGCCAGGGCCGGGTCTTTTTCCAACGCGTCCACCAGCATCGAATAGCCCAGGGGCACGCTGCCAAATTCGGTGGGCGAAATCTCCCGCAGGTTGCGGATGGTTTCATCGAACAGACCCGGTACGGGCTTGCCGTCGTCCAGCCACAGGGTGCCCCCCGAGGCCAGCACCACACCGAACTGGATGCTGCCACCGGCCACGTGGCTCCAGGGCAGCCAGCCCAGAATCCGCGCCGGTTGCTCGCGGTACTTCGGCGCCAGCAGTTGCCTGTGCATGGCCACGCCGTTGGACAGCATGGCGTGCGTAATCGTCACCGCCTTCGCTGCACCAGTGGAGCCGGAGGTGAAGAGGTACTTGGCCACGGCACCGGGCTTCAGCGCGGCCAGCGCCTCCTCGGCCTGCGGCGTCACCTGCGTCTGAGCCCATGCGCTCCAGGGAACCACCATCGGATGCTCTGGCCCCTCGTCAACACAGACGAAGCGCGCGTCGGGCGGGATGCGCAGCCCCTGGATCACCCTCTTGAACTGCGCGCCGTTCTGCACGAACAGCACCGCCGGGTTCAGCAGGTCCACCATGCCCTGCAGCGTTTCCAGCGTGGGCGTCATCAGCGAATACGCCGGGGTGATCGGCGCATACGGCATGCCGGCCTGCATGGCCGCCAGGCTCATCACCGCGTGTTCCAGCGAATTGCCGCTGAGCGCCATCACGGTCCGCCCTGGCTGCCGCAGCGCCAACAGCGCTTCGCTGACGGCGTCCACCTGTGCCTTGGCCTGACCGTAGCTGAGCGACTGCCAGGCCCGGTCGGCACCGCGCCGCTGGGCCAGCCAGGTGGCCTCCGGCTGAGACTGCGCCAGACGCGCCAGGGTCTGGGGCCAGGTTTCCAGGCAGGGCTCGAAGCGCTCGCCGCTTTGCAGCAGCAGCGTTCCGTCGCTGCGGCGGTTCAGATCGAAGCGGCGGTGAATGAACGGGTGCGCCCGGAAGGGCGCCTGGTCGATGTCCAGCATGTGCTTGTCTCCTGTTGCTCGGTCTGTGGGCCGAGGCGTTACGCGGTGAAGCCCTGCCCGCTTCCAGCCAGTTCCACCAGCAAGGCACTGGGCCGGAAGCGTTCGCCGTGGCGCTGCTGCAGCGCCAGCAGGCGGTCGCGAATATGGGCCAGGCCCAGCCGGTCGGCGTGGTACATCGGGCCTCCTTTCCAGTCGGGCCAGCCGAAGCCCTTCTGCCAGACCACGTCGATGTCGCTGGCCCGGGTCGCGATGCCCTCCTCCACCAGCTTGGCGCCCTCGTTGATCATGGGCAGGATCACCCGCTCGCGCACCTCGTCGTCGGTGATGCGGCGCCGCTGAATGCCCATGGCCTTGGAGACGGCTTCAATGATGGCCACCACCTCGGGGTCGGGCAGGGGCCGCCGTTTGCCCACTTCGTAGCGGTAGTAGCCCTTGCCCGACTTCTGGCCCAGCCGCCCTGCCTCGAACAACCGGTCGCCCACCGGCTCGCGCTCGCCGCGCGACTGCCGATAGCGGTAACCCAGCTCGATGCCACCGGCCATGTCGGCCAGATCGAAGCTGCCCATGGGCAGGCCGAAGTCGGTGAGCACGCGGTCGATCTGCTCGGGCAAGGCGCCTTCGTAGAGCAGCCGGTTGGCCTCCTGGTCGCGGGCGATGAAGAGGCGGTTGCCCACGAAACCGTCGCACACGCCGACCACCACCGTGGTCTTGCCCAGCCGCTGGCCAAGGTCCATGCCGGCGGCCACCAAGTCGGCGCGCGTGCGTTCGCCGCGCACCAGTTCCAGCAAGGGCATCACATGGGCCGGGCTGAAGAAATGCAGGCCCAGCAAGGCTTCGGGGCGTTGGAGGCCGCGGGCCAGCAGATTGATGTCCAGGGTGGACGTGTTGGTGGCCAAGAGCGCGTCGGCATCGGCATGGCGGTCGATCTGGGCCAGGACTTCCTGCTTGAGCGCCAGCTGTTCCCACACCGCCTCGATGACGAGGTTGGCACCGGCCACATCTTCCATGCGCATGCTGGTGCGCAGGGTGTCGTGCAGCGATTCACGCACGCCGTCGGGCAACTTGCCGCGCTGCGCCAGCGACACCAGGTTTTGGTTGATCGCGTTGGTGGCACGCTGCAGTGCTGCTTCGTCGCGGTCAATCAGGCACACGCGAAGACCAGCCGCCAGGAGCGCGGTCGCGATGCCGCTGCCCATGGTGCCCGCACCCACCACCGCGGCACCGCGCCAGGCGAAACCCTCACCCAAGGCCGGAAGGCCCGGCACATGGCGCGATGCATCTTGCGCACGCCGCGCGTACTGTCGCGCCTGCTCAGCGGCCACGGTGGTGAAGGCCGGGACCTGCTGATCACCTTCGGCCTGCAGGAAGCGCAGGCTCACGGGATCGCCGATCTGCATGGCGTGCACATCGCAATCGACCACGGTGGTGACCATCGACGGCCCCTCGGGCAGGTCAACCACCGCCACCGCCGTCGGCCGCCGCGCGCCACGCACGACCGAGAACGAATAGACCGCGCCCTGGCCACTGGCCTGCAGCCAATCGGTCTGCGCGGCACCGCAGAGCGGGCAATGGGTGCGCGGGTAGAACGTGGTTTCCTTGCACGCCGGGCAGTGCTTGAGCAGCAGGTGCCCTTCGTTGGCCGCCGCCCAGAAGGGCGCGGCCTCGGGTTGCACGTCGATGGGGGGAAGCAGTTGGGATGTCATGGTGTCACTCCCGGCCCAGAATCAACGTGCCCGCCACGTGGTAGGTCGCCAGGGACCCACCCGTGCCATGCGCCAGCACGAGCTCGCAGTCGGGCACCTGCACAGCGGGATGGGCTTCGCCCCGGCACTGGCGCACCGCCTCCAGAATCTTGGTCATGCCGCCCTTGTTGCCCGGGTGGTTGCTGCACAAGCCACCGCCATCGGTGTTGAAGGGCAGCTGGCCCACGCCGGCAATCAGGTTGCCATCGGCCACGAAGCGCCCGCCTTCGCCCTTGGCGCAAAAGCCCAGGTCTTCCAATTGCAGGATCACCGTGATGGTGAAGCTGTCATACAGCGAGGCGTAGCGGATGTCGGCGGGTTTGACGCCCGCCTCTTCAAACGCCGCCGCGCCGGACTGCACACCGGCCGTGTAGGTGAGGTCGATGCGCCCGCCGTGGGTGTGCTTGATCGCCTCGCCGGCCCCCAGCACCTTGACGATGGGTCGGCCCAGCTCGCGCGCGATTTCAGGGCGGGTCACGATCACGGCCCCACCGCCGTCGGTCATGACGCAGCAGTCCATGCGGCGCAGCGGGTCGGCCACCAGCGGTGAGGCCAGCACGTCGTCGACCGAGATCACCTTGCGCAGCAGGGCATGCGGGTTGTGCTGCGCATGGTGCGACGCGGCGACCTTGACCCAGGCCAGTTGCTCCGGTGTGGTGCCGTACTCGTGCATGTGCCGGCGCGCCGCCATCGCGTAGGCGTACAGCGGCGCCATCGGAACGGGCGCCAGAAACGGCAGATCGGGCATGTGGCGCAGGTCGATGCCGGTGAGTCCGGTGCCACCACCGGCGGCGAGCGGGCGGTCGGCCAGCGTCACCAGCGCCACGTCGCAGTGCCCCGCAGCGATGGCCTGCGCGGCATGGTTCACATGCAGCATGTAGGACGAACCGCCTGTTTCGGTGCTGTCCATGTGGCGCAGCCGGTTCAGGCCGATGTACTCGGCCATCGTCATGCCGCCAAAGCCCGGCGCATCGGCGCTGCAGAAAAAGCCATCCACATCCGACAGCGACAGACCGGCGTCCTTCAAGGCGCCCAGTGCCACCTCGGCATGCAGCTGGGCGGACGAGATGCCGTCGGCACGCCGCGTGGGGTGTTCGTAGATGCCCGCGATGCAGGCCTTGCCTTTGATGCTCATGGTCGACCTGCCTCCCGCTCATTCGGGCTTGTAGCCGGTGATGCGCACAGGCTCGCCCCAGGCGTTGCAACCGTCGCGCGAGGCACTGGCAAACGCCTGACCGGCGGTGGGGCGGCCCCCCGGGAGCCTGCGCGGCAGAAAGAACACCGAGCGCAACGCCCAACCAACCGGCAGGCCGCAGCGCTGCCCACCGAAGAAACCATGGCGGCGGCCACCAGGCACTCCTGCGCACCGTTGGCGCCCGGGGACCCGGAATTGGCGCGACCCAGGCTGGCCCTGGCCCATGCCAGAAAGCCCCGCATGTTGCACACCGCCTCGGGCACCCCGGCACCAATGGCCACCGCGTGCGAACGCTGCGCGGCGCTGGCCACGGGCGCCCGCTCCCCGAACTTGTCGCCCGGGCTCTTCGGGACCACGTCAAGGAGCCTGACCCGACCCGGCAACGGCTCCTGCGCCACGGCAAGGCCAAACCAGGAAGTTGTCGCCGCCAGCGTGCTCAGGTGAGCGAAATCTCTGCGCTTGATAGCCATCGTTGTTCCCATACATCCTGCGCCCCCGGTGACGATCGTGCGCAGCGGTTCGGATGAATCACACCCAAATAATGACAGGCAGACTGTTGATTTACATCCGGATAAACCATTAGGTAGCCTGACGATTCAGCAGGAGGCAGGACCGACGCAAAACCGTCAGGGCCAGGCGCGAAGCCGCAGACAGTACGCAGGTACGGCCAAGCCACCGGATGGAGCCCCAGGGCTTTGTTGCACAACTCAAAAACGGAACGAGCTGACCCCAACCCCAGACGCAGCTATGCCATGGCGGCCACGGGCACCGTTGTCGGGCGCCCGAGCTGCGTAAAGCGGTTGAGCAGCGCCACACGCACATGCAACTCCGCCACCTGACGCTCAAACGTGCGCGCCATCACCCGCTCGCCCAGGCGCTTGAAGCAGTGCATCTTGGTTTCCACCAGGCTTCTGCGGTGGTAGCCGCTCCACTTCTTCCAGATGGTCAACCCCAGCCGGCCACAGGCTTTGAGCGCCTCATTGCGCACGCTCGCCCCCACCAGGGTCGCCTTCCACGGCTTGCCGTTCTTGCGCGGTGGGATAACCGCCTGTGCGCCTCTTTGGGCAATCGCCGCATGGCACGCCTTGGTGTCGTAGGCCCCGTCGGCGCTGACACTGGCCAGCGCTTCGTCGGACGGTATCTGAGCCAGCAGCTCGGGCAGCATCGGCGCGTCGCCCACGCTGTTGTCGGTCACCTCAATGGCCCGAATCTCCAGCGTGTGGGCGTCAATGCCCAGATGTACCTTGCGCCTGCCGCCGGTACTCTGCCCCGTGCTTCTTGCGTTTCCATTCACCCTCGCCCAGGAACTTGATCCCGGTACTGTCCACCAGCAAGTCCAGCGCGGTGGTGCTGGCCCGGTAGGGCAGTTGCACCCTCAGCGTCTTCTGGCGCCGGCACACGGTGCTGAAGTCGGGCACGCTCCAATTCAAGCCCGCCAGGCGCAACAGGCTCTCAACCAGACCCAGGCTTTGACGCAGCGCCAGGTTGAACAGGCACTTGATGCTCAGGCAGAACTGAATGGCTGCCTCGGAGAAGATTCGCTGGCGTCCTCGCTTGCCACTGGCCGGGGCGTACCACTGCATGTCTTTGTCCAGCCAGATCGTCAACGACCCTCGGGCTTTGAGTGCGGCGTTGTATGCGGCCCAGTTGGTGGTCTTGTAGCGAGCTTTGGCGTCCTTGGGTTCGGTCATGCCCCGAGGCTACCAGCCAGGGGAGTCTGCTTTGTGCAACAAAGCCGCAACAAAGCCTAGTGCGTGAGCCTGCAGTTGAAGGTGTTGCACTTCACTTGTCAATCCGCGCATTGCCGCGCACTCGACCCATCGCAATGAACCACCATGCAACCGCGCCCATGGCGGCGAAGATACTCATACTTATTCCGAGTATTGCCAGAATCAGAAATCCTGTCGCCCATGAGCCATTGTTCAACATCAAACCAACGGCAGCTAAGGCTATAAGAGGCCATGGCGCGACTGAAGCAGTTAGCACGGTAGTCTTTAGTTTGAGTAAGCGTATTCTTGCTAGTACATGCCCTGCTATGGCATAGAAGATTGTGCTGAGAATGTATAGCACGGGCAAGCCGACGACGATGAACGTGCCGGCCCCTCGCATAGCAGCGTCGTCAGCCGATCCATCTGGAAGGATTTCTACCTCAGCGTAGAGTTGTGAAATGGCGAGCAAGGTAGGGATTGCCAATGCGACAACAGGGGCGACGAATGACGCGAGTAGATAGCGCGGGCGTGTCATTTTCGATGCCTAAGGATGCTCTGAAAAACCCACCACCAAGCGTGATACGCACCTGCCGGTTTTTCGCTTCGTGATATTTCGTTCGACCTGACCCAGTTCGAGCCTGAATCCACACTCGATTGGCCCCATTTGAGGCCGCCTGCGGGCTTTTGACCCGTTTTGGCGAAGCCTCTGCAGGCTTTCAGGCGCACTCATGCCTGAGCGCCCATCAATTTGTGACGAACCATCCACAGATTGGACAGCGCAAACAGCGTCTTGAGCTGCAAGGTGTTCTTCTTCAGCCCCCGGTAGCGCACCTTCGCAAATCCGAACTGACGCTTGATCACCCGAAACGGGTGCTCCACCTTGGCGCGAATACCGGCCTTGATCTTCTCGACTTGGTCGATCAGCGCATCGGCCGGGTTGTTCTCTTTGTCCAATTTCTTGCGCTTGCCTGGGCGCATGGCCACATGCCATTGGTGGCTGGCTTTGGCATCCGGGCGCTTGTCTGCGCCTTGGTAGCCTGCGTCACCGAACACGTCTGTCTCCTGTCCGTGCAGCAAACGGTTGCCCTCGGTGACATCGGCGACATTGCCCGAGGTGCCTCGCACGGTGTGCACCAGGCCTGAATCGGCATCCACGCCAATGTGGGCCTTCATGCCAAAGTGCCATTCGTTGCCCTTTTGGCTCGAATGCATCTCGGGGGTCTCTCGCTCGTGTCTTGTTCTTGGTGGAGCTGGGTGCTGGGATGAGGGTGGCATCCACGGCGGCGCCCACTTTGAGCAGCAAGCCGCGCCGCTCCAGCAGTTCATTGACGGTGCTCAGGATCTGGTCGGCCAGTTTGTGTTTCTCCAGCCTGTGACGGAACCGAAGAATGGTGCTCTCATCAGGCAGGCGAGCAAAGGCGCTCAACTGGGCAAATTCGCGGTACAGCGG
>Ga0209066_10006056_pt1 | contig 12477 bp, 1 predicted proteins | sample All_14_2_FD_187198 | JGI IMG/M metagenome (GOLD analysis project Ga0209066, IMG submission 187198) | Freshwater microbial communities in response to fracking from Pennsylvania, USA - Allegheny Zone_MetaG_DW_15 (SPAdes) (version 2) ...
GATCGCCGGATGCCGCTTCCGAGCGCTCGAGAGGTTCGAGAAGCGCAAACTTGGGTTCGAGCGATGCCGCCGCCTCGTTCGCGACCGTGTCGAGATCGTCGCCCGAAGCCGCTCTCACGACCGAAGCGAGCAACCCTTCGACGAAGGGTGCCGCCACGAGACGCACGTCGATGCGACCCCCCAGCAACTCGAGAGCCATGTCAGCGGCGAGCACGGCCGAACCGAGATCAGTGAGCACGACGACGCCGGCTCCCTCGTTCGCCTCGCTGATCGCTGCGGCAACTCTCGTCGCATCGGTGCCGGTGCCACCGTCGGCCCGGCCGGCAGCGAGCGCGATACGCGGGGGCTCGCCGCTGATCATCTCGAGTGCGAGTCGCATCGCCGCTTCCGCGAGAGCGCGGCTGTGCGAGACAAGCACGAGCCCCACGCGGGCGGCGCGCCGCTCAACCGCGGGCGCGTTGTCTGCGTCGGCGTGGGCCCGCCGGGCTGCGGCACGCGACAACTGCCGTTCCGACAGAGACGTCACGCCACTCGTCGAGTCCGCATTGCCCTCCATGAGAGCTTCGGCGAGCGCCGCCATGAGAAGACTCGCCGACGCGGCACCGGGGTCGATGTGACCGATGCTGCGCTCGCCGAGATAGCTCGCACGGCCTCGGCGAGCCTGCAAGTCCGCGCACGCAACGCGAGCCTCGCGAGCCGTGTCTGCTGCTCGGCGCGCTGCCTCGACAGTCGTCGCGCCCTCGTCGACGGCACGAGCGAACTCGTCGACAGCGGGCCAGAGCACGTCGAGCATCGTCTTGTCGCCGAGTTGCGCGTGGCCGCGAGACCTCACACCGTCGACGCCCGCGCTGAGCGCCGCGGCCAAGACCGGAGCAGCAGGTGCGCTTGCGGGATGCTCGGCGAGAGCATCCGCCGCTCGCAACAGCATCGTGCCGTACAGCGGGCCGCTCGCCCCGCCCACCGTGCCCACGAGCGTCGCGCCCGCGGTGCGCAAAGCCTCGTGCGCCGACACTGTCGATGGCGCCGCGACGGCAGTGAGCACAGCGGTGAGCCCTCGATGCAGATTGGTGCCGTGGTCGCCATCTCCGACCGCCTGATCGAGGGCTGTCAGCTCGTCGAGATCACGCTCGACCGCCGCTGCGAATCGACGCATCCAGTCGTGCACGAGTGACGCTGTGAGTGCCGTCACCTGCCCCACCTCAGTGCGGGAGTGTCGACTGGAGAATCCCAGAGCGAGAGCAACTCGTCGTCGACCGGTAGCACGGTGAGCGAGCAACCCGCCATGTCGAGAGCTGTGACGTGGTTGCCCACGAGTGCGCGCGCGACCGTGACTCCCGCAGCCTCCAGCGCGTCGACGACCTCCGCGTGCATGACGTAGAGCTCGATGAGCGGAGTCGCGCCAAGGCCAGACATCAGCACGATTGCCGGTCCGCTCGGCAACCCGTCGGCGAGGATCGGATCGACGAGTCGCGCCGCGAGCTCGCGCGCCGGTGCGCGCAGCTGCCTCTCTCGCCCCGGTTCGCCATGGATGCCCACGCCCCACTCGATCTCGTCCTCGTCCAGCTCGAAGGTCGGCGTGCCCGCAGCGGGAACCGTCGCGGGCCGCAGCGCGAGTCCGATGCTGCGCCCTGTTGCTGCCAGTCGCTCGGCGAGCGCGTGCACTTCATCAAGGTCGTGACCGAGTTCGGCGGCGGCACCGACGAGTCGGTGCACGAGTAAAGCGGTGCCGGTGCCGCGACGAACGGGCGCATCAAGTGAGACGTCATCGGCGATGACGGCGGTACGCAGATCGAGTCTGCTTTCCGCGGCAAGCTCGGCGGCGATCTCGGCGTTCATCACGTCGCCCGAGTAGTTCTTGACGACGAGCAGAACCCCCGCGCCGCGTTCAGCAGCAACCGCGGCGTCGAGCCATTGCTGTGGGGTCGGAGAGGTGAAGATCTCGCCAGGGCACGCTGCATCGAGCATCCCGAAGCCGACATAGCCGCTGTGCAGGGGTTCGTGACCCGAGCCGCCTCCGCTGACGATCGCGACGGTACCGAACTCTTTAGGCTCGGCGCGCAGCACGAGTCGTCGCTCATGATCGATACGCAGGCCTGGATGCGCGGCTGCGAGCCCCCGGAGGGCATCGCTCACCACGGTCTCAGGGCTGTTGATGAGCTTCTTCATGCTGCTCGGCAGTCTAGGACGCACGACTGCGCGGTCGGCGAGTGAGCGCCATGGCTCACTCGCCGACCGCGACTATGCGAAGGCTCTACCGCTGAGCCGTCTTCCGGCGCGACGCGATGCCGACAGCAAGAGCGCCGCCGAGCAACAGCGCAATCGCCATGCCGATGATGCCCGTTGTCTCGACGCCCGTCATGGCGAGCCGCAACGAGAGTACGACGTCGGCCTCGCCCGTCGAACCGCCACCGAGCGTCAGCTCGACCGTCTCAGGCGCCCAACCCGGTGCCGTCACGGTCACGCACCAAAGCCCGCCGGGCAGCCCCGACATCTCGAGCACTCCGTTGTCGCCGGAGCGCCCCTCGAGCACGAGATCGTCGTCGGTGCCGCACTCTCCGTCCACACCAGCCCAGCGCAGTTCGACCTGCGCATCGGCCACCGGGGTGCCGTCAGACATCGTGACCGACACCGTCGCCGTCTCATCACCGGCGAGGCCAACGGCAAGGTCTGCCGTCGTCTCGTCGACAGTGATGATGTCAGGCACACCGCCGATGCCAGGCCCAGCCGTCATCGTGGTTCCCGCAGGAGAATCGATGAGCAGCTGGTACGTGCCGTAGGGCAACTCGCCGAACGAATAGGCACCGTCGGCACCGCTGGTCGCCGTCGCCGCCACTGCCGTGGCCGACTCGAACGACACGCTTGCGCTGGAAGGACCGACCTCGACCGGCACGAGCTGCAATTCGACACCGGGGAGTCCGGGTTCTCCGGCGTCGCGCACGCCGTCGAGGTCGTAGTCAAGCCACAGAATGCCATCGAGCGTCGCTGCAGGACCGGGCACGTAGGTGAAGCCGTCGAAGAAGGTTGTGCCGCCGTCGTACGTCATGATGTCGACGTCGCGCGGTCCGGCGGGCGCCGGTGCCGTCACGGCGATGAGCGACTCGCCGTCGGCGGCAACTCGCACCTCGGCCGCGGGCACACCGTCGAGCAGTACCTCGGCCGGTTCGCCGTCGCTGCCCACAAGATGGGCACCCGTGACCGTGATCTCTGTGCCCCCGTCGACCGGGCCGAAGCCGGGCGACATACTGAGCACGACCGGGCCGGGAATCGGTTCGACGTAGGTGTATGCCTGCAACAGCACGGCATCACCTGCCGAGGTCGAGACGGTCACGTCGACCGTTGCCGCCTCATGCTTTGGCGTCAACCCGCTCACACGGTCATGGCCCTCGAGCACGACCTCAGTTGCCGGTACCCCGTCGAAGAGCACTTCAGGGTTCTCTGTGCCGAAGCCACTGCCGGTGATGGTAAACGGCAGCCCTCCCGAGGTGAGACCCTCGGCGGGGTCGATACGAAGGGCGGTCGGGCCCGTGATGATGTGCATTCCGTCGGTGACCTCGAGCACGTAGTTGCTCGCGGCTCCCGGCGCCGTCGTGACCGACTCAATCGAGCGCGTCATCATGCCGGGCTCGGTCGGCACCGTCGTGCTGCCGTTGAAGGTCTCGATCTGGCCGACGATCGCGTCGTCGAACTGCAGCCCGCTCACGCTCGGAATCGCCGGAGCGATCGGCTCACCGAACGCCGAGACGGTGAAGCCGAGACTGATGGTGAGCGTGCGCGGAACGATCTCGAAAGTGCCGGGGTCAACCGTCAGGTCGTAGTTGCTGCCCAGCTCGAGCGAACCCTGCGAGACGACATAGGTTCCCGCGTCTTCCCCCGGTTCCCGCTCGGGCGCACCCTGCAACGTGTCTTCACCGACGAGTGAACCACTCGTGATGGCGACACCGAGTGAGTCAGGATCGACATCTCCGTAGGTCTTGCTTGCACCGCCGACCGAGACCGACACCGGCCGCGCTTCGATGGTCAGCTCTGCCTGGGTGCCGACGGCCACCGAGTAGTTCGGGTTGAGTTCGTCAGTGACGGTGCCTGCCGAGATCGCGTAGGCCCCGACACTCTCGCCGTCTGCACGAGAAAGAGTTCCGAGCACCGGTTCGCCGTCGACATCGTTCTCGACCGTGAACGTCAGCGCGGGATCATCGTCACCGTAGGTCTTCGATACGTCGTCGGGAGTGACGGTGACCGGCCGCTTGGTGATGGTCAGCGTTCCCGGCTCCGCTGTGACGATGTAGTTCGCCGCAGAGCTCGGTTGCGCCGTGATCTCGTACTCGCCGACGTTCTCACTCGAATCGGCACGACCAAGCTCGCCCGCAACGATCGCCGCATCGGCCTCGTGGAGCAGGCTGCCCACGGTGATCTCGAACTCAAACTCAGGGTCGACCTCGCCGAAGACCTTCTCCGCATCGAGCACCGACACCGTGACCGCGCGTGGCGTGATCTCGAAGGTGGCACCCTCGGTCGTGAGTGAGTAGTTCAGGCCGCCACTGAGCGTTCCGAGCCCGATCGGGTACTGGCCCCGGTTCTCGCCCGCCACGCGTGCCGGAGAACCGGTCAGTTCGTCGTCACCCACGAGCGTGCCCTCGCCGATGCTCCAGGCGAAGCCCACCGGGTCGTCGTCACCGAACTCTTTGGTTGCGTTCTCGATGTCGATCGATATCGGTCGCGGGGTGATCGTGAAGGTTCCCGGCACGACCTCGAGGTTGTAGTTGGCCGAGATCACGAGCGTGCCGCGCGAGATCGCGTACTCCCCGACGTCGTGACCGGCAGCGCGCACCGGTGTACCGGTGACGACGTCAGTGCCGACGAGCGACCCCTCGGTGACCTGCGTCGTGAACGCGGGATCAACCTCGCCGTAGACCTTCTCGTCGTCATTGATCGTCACCTCGATCGGCCGCTGCTCGATCGTCAACACCGCGACCGAATTCCACTCGATGAGGTAGTTCGGGTTCGACGCCGTGGTGACGGTTCCCTGCGTGATGAGGTACTCGCCCACATCGTCGCCAGCGACGCGGCTGAGCGAGCCCGCGAGGGTGTCGTCCCCGACAAGCCCCTCCGACTGCGCGAGCAGCACGGGGTCATCGTCGCCGTAGGTCTTCGAGGCTCCCACAGCCGACACCGTGATCGGCTTGGGGTCGATGGTGAACGTCGCGGTGTCGCCCGTGACGGTCACGTTGCCGGCATCAGTACCGGAAAGCGCGATCTCATAGTTGCCCGCGCCCTCGCCGCTCTCCCGCTCGACCAGCGCCTCAATCGCGTCGAGGTCGGCCGCGGTGAGCGCAACCCCCTCGGGAGCCGTGAAGTCGAAGCTCGTAGGGTCGGCTGCGCCGTAGACCTTGCTGTCATCAGCAATGTCGATGACGATCGGCAGGGGCGAGATGGTGAGAGCGCCAAGTTGCCACGTGACGTCGTAGTTGAGACCAGCATCCAAGGTGCCGCGCGTGTAGTCGTATTCACCGACCGACTCGCCCTCGATGCGACCCGGAGCGCCGCTGAGCGAGTCACCCTCGAGCAACGCGGTGTCGTCGATCGTGATGCTCGGATCGGCCGCCAGATACTGCTTCTCTGCGTCGGCGACGATGATCGTCACCGAACGCGGGTTCACGGTGAGCGTGCCCGAACGGTATTCGATCGCGTAGTCTGCCGCGTTGCCGTTGGAGATCGAGGCCTCGCTCGTCGTCACCTCGTACTCGCCGACGGGGCGGGGGCTCGCTGCGGGAGTGATCGATGCCATGATGCTCTCGAGTTGGTCGTCGCCCACGAGAGGGCCACCTTCGATGATGGTCGGCGTGAACCCGCCATCAGCTTGGCCATAGTCGATTTCGCGGTCGACGACGCCGACAACGATCGCGCGGGGCGTGATCGTGAGCGTGCCGTTCGTCACGGTGCCCACCGTGTAGTTGTCCCCCGCGTCGAGAGTGCCGAGGCGAATCGTCCACTCTCCGCGGCTCTCGCCCTCATCTCGTGACGGGGCGCCCGAGAGCTCGTCGCCGCCGACGAGTCCTGTGACCTCGACGCTGAAGCTCGGGTCGGCCTCGCCGAACTGCTTTTCGGCGTCGGCGATGACGATCGAGATCGTCGCGGGAGTGATCGTGAACGTGCCTGGAATGACGGTGACGCCATAGTTCGGCTCAGCGCCGGCGACACCGGTGATCGCGTAGCCGCCCGAGATCACGTCTTCGCCCGGTGTGCGCTGCAGCAGGCCATCGAGCGTGTCACCCTCGACGATCGTGCCCTCAGTCAGGCTCCAGGTCAGCGAAGGATCGACCTCCCCGTAGACCTTCTCGAGGTCGGTCGCGGTCACCGTGATCGGACGCTGGGTAATCGTGAAGGTACCGGCGGTGAAGGTCACGTCATAGTTCGCACCAGCGCTGAGGGTGCCCGCGCCGATCGTGTAGTCGCCCACCGACTCGCCCTCGTCACGCTGCGCAACACCGGTCAGTGAGTCGCCATCGAGCAATGCGCTGTCATCGACCGTGAACGCGGGGTCAACGTCGCCGTAGGTCTTCTCGCCATCGTTGATAGAGATCGTGATCTCGCGCGGCGTCACCGTGAGCGTGCCTGACACGTACTCGATGTCGTAGTCTGCGGCGATCTCCTCGCTCGTACCCGCACCCGAGAACTCGAGCGCCGATGGCGTCGCCGTATAGGTGCCTTGCGAAAGGCGACCGCTGCCTTCACCCTCAAAGCTGATGACCGCGTCGATGATGGTGTCGCCCGCGCGCAGGCTGCCCGACACGACGTCGAGCTGCCAGACCGGCACGTCGTCGCCGTAGGCGATCGAGGCGTCGCCGACCGAGACCGTGATCGGGCGCGTCGTGATCGTCAAGGTGCCGGGGTTGACCGTCATCGAGTAGTTCGGGCCAGCGTCGAGGGTGCCAGCGGTGATGGGGTGCGTTCCCCGGGTCTCACCACCGGTACGCTCGGGAGCCCCCGAGAGAGAGTCGCCGAACACGAGGTCATCGACGGTGTACGTGAACACAGTCGGGTCGTCGTCTCCGACCTGCTTCTCGGCATCGTCGATCGTCACCACGATGGGTCGAGCCGTGATGCTGAGCACCGGAGTCGGGGCTTCGTTACTGATCTGCACGTCGTAGTTGAGCGCAGCATCCGGATCGATCGAGATCGCGTACTCACCCACGGCTTCGCCGTCAACGCGCACGAGCGCCGCTTCGATTGCCTCGATATCGCTGGCCGAGATCTCGAGCGCTGAGGCATCGATACGGAACTGCGGATCACTGTCTCCGTAGACCTTCGTCGCGTTGAGCACCGTCACCATGAGTGGACCGGGCTCGATCACAAGCGTGCCGTCGACCGGGACGATCGCGTAGTTGCTCGTTGCACCGCCGACGGTGATGTCGACGAGCTCGATGGAGTAGCTACCTGCAGCTTGCGGGGCCGTCTCGCTGGGGCCGTACTGGGTGTCGTTGATGCCGCGGTACTGCACCGAGAAGCCGGTGACGGTGTCGGGAGCCTGCAGTCCGTCAGCCACGAATGTGACCGGCGCGACGGCGTCGCCGAAGCCGATCGACTGGTCGTCTGCCGTCACCGTCAACTCGCGCTGCAACACCTCAAGCGTGCCCGCCTGATACGTGACGTCGTAGTTCGAAACCGCGCCGCCCGTGAGGGCAAGCTCCGACGCCGTGACGACGTACTCGCCGGCGTCGGCGCGCCCCGTCACCTCTGGATTCAGCGTGAAGGACGCGCCGTTGAGGGTGTGCCCGTCGAGCAAGGCACCCTCGACCACCTCGACCTGGAACGCCGGGAGCTCATCGCCGTAGGTCATGCTGGCGTCGATCACGCCCACCGTGATCGCGCGCTTCGTGATCTCGAACTCGCCGTCGGTGAAGGTGATTGTGTAGTTGGGATTGCGCTCGTCGTCGACCGTGCCCTGCTGGATCGGGTAGACGCCCACGAACTCGCCGCTCACGCGGCTCAGCGTGCCCGCAAGGGTGTCGTCGCCGACGAGACCCTCAGAGGTCGCGACGAAGGTCGGGTCAGCATCGCCGTAGACCTTGGTAGCGGCCTGAGCGGTGACCGCGATGGGCTTGGGGGTGATGGTCAACTCACCCGCGCCGAGAATCTCGAGCACGAAGTTTGACTCGGCGTCAGCATCCACCGTGTAGAAATACGCGCCGGCGTTCTCGCCAGCCTCGCGCGTCACCGAGGCCTCGACGGCGTCACGGTCGTTCTCTGAGAGCACCATCTCAGCAGAGTCGCCCGCAAGCGAGACGGCCGGAGCAGGGTCCACATCGCCGTAGACCTTGGTGGCGTCGGCTACAGAGATCTGCAACGCGCGACGCGTAATCGTCAGCGAGCCATCAGCACTCGAGACGTCGTAGTTTCCGGCTGCCGTGCCGAAGTCGATCCACTCGAGTTCGATGGAGTACTCGCCCACAGCGGTGGGCTGAGCCGGGGTTGGCGCACCGTCACCGTCGCGGTAGACGAACGTGGCACCGCTGACGGCGTGCACAGGCAAGAGGCCCGTTGCGGTGACAAAGATGAGCGCCTCCGGGTCAAGGTAGGCGATCTCGGCCGAGCCGACCTGAACCGAGACGGGCTTCGGGTCGATGGTGAGCGTGCCCGTGCCGTAGTTGATGTCGTAGTTTGCCGCGTTGCCACCCACGATCTGAACGGCCGTCGCTGTCGCGATGTACTCGCCAGCATCACGGGGAGTCGCACTCGCATCGGGCAGCGACACCGTCACGGTGCCGAGGGTGTCGCTGAAGCCCATCGACCCCGCGAGCAGTCGTGGCGACCAGCCCGTGATGTCGTCACCGTAGGTGAGGGTCAGGTCGTTGACGCCGACCGTGATCGGGCGCGGGTCGATGCGCAGCTGCCCCGACTCGGTCTCGACGATCTCATAGTTGAGAGTCGGGCTCTCGCCGGAGGCGTGAATGTCATAGAAGTCGACGTCTTCACCGGGGTCGCGCGAGATCTCCAGTTCGAGTTCGTCATCGCCGACGAGGCCCTGAGCCACGACGATGAACTCTGGGTCGACGTCGCCGTAGTACTTCACAGCGTCGGCGATCGACACCGAAATGGGCTTCGGCGTGATGAAGAGTCGACCGTCGATGATCGTCATCTCGTAGTTTGGCCCCGCGTCTGCGTCACCGGTGATGCGATAGCCGAGGTTGGCCGGTCGCACGTCTTCACCGGGATCACGCACGAGCAGGTCTTCGAGAACATCGCCTTCGACGAGTTCACCCGAGGTGATCGAGTAGGTGAACTCTGGGTCGGCAGCGCCGTACTGCTTCTGCACGTCGTCGATCGTGATCGTGATCGGCTTCGGATCGATGCGGAAGCTATCGCCGATATAGAGGAAGTCGTAGTTGTCGGTGTTGTCACCGACATCGGCGTTGCGCGGGGTCACGGTGTAGTTGCCCGCGTCGGTCGGAGGCGCGAGTGTCGGTCCGAAAGACTGGCCCGAGCGCAAGGTTCCCTGGTAGACGAGCTCGACGTTCAGCAGTTCGTCGTTATCGACGAGTCCGGTCGCTGAGGTCGTGATGTCTTCGGCAGCGCCGTAGACACGGTCATTGATGGTCGCGCGCACGGTGGCGGACTGACCGATGATCGTGAAGGTGCCCGTCAGTCGCTCGAGCGAGTAGTCGGCACGACGGCCGGGGTTGAGCGTCACTTCATCCACGCTGATCGTGTACACGCCAGCACGCGTCGGGGGCGTCGTCGAGTAGTAGTACTCGCCCGAGAAGATGTACCGCACGGTCGCGATGGTGTCGCCTCCGCGCAACCCCGTCGTCGTCGACGTGAACTCGGGGGTCGGGTCGCCGTAGTTGATGGTCTTGTCATCGGGGTCGATCGTGAGCGTCGCGTAAGCCGTGACGCACGACGCGATCTCGAAAGCGCCAGCGCCGGTTGAGGGGTACACGATGATCGTCGGGTTGCCGGGCGCGAGGTTCTCGGGCACCTCGAAGCGCACTGTCGTGTCAGAACTGCTGACGACTTCGGCGATCACGCCGCCGATGGTGACGACGGGGGTCCCGTCTCCGAACCCTTCTCCGGTCACGGTGACGTCTCCGGGGTTCTCGTCGAGATAGAGATAGCGCGGCGAGACAGCGCTACAGCTGTCGATGACCGGCGGGTACGGCACCGTCAGGGCGTAATTGAGCAGAGCAAAGCCCTCGTTGGTCGTGACGCGCAACTGGTAGACGCCCGAGGCGAGCGCGGGCGTGCGGAACGTGAGACGGCCCTCGTCGATGACGGAGAGCTCAGACACTTCATAGACCGTGCCGCTGCGCTCGAACGCAACGCGGGCAGGCACATCGTCGCTGCCGAGGAAGTGCTCGCCGAGCACCGTGACGAGCGTGCCTCCGGTCTGCGGGGCGCGAACGGGCAGCGACGAGGTGATGATGGGGGTGCGAATCTCAGGCACGTAGCGGTAGCCACCGCTCAGCACTCCCGTTCCCGTACCTTGCGCCGGCGTGACGCTCACGTCGACAGCTCCCGTTCCGGGAGGAGTGACTGCCGTGATGCGGGTGCTGGACTGCAAGTGGATGCTCGTCGCGGGCTGACCGCCGAACTCGACCTGCGGTGTTCCCGAGCCGAAACCTTCACCGGTGATCGTGACCGTGGTGCCGCCGCTCTCGGGGCCAGCCTCTGGCAACAGTGACTCAACGAGCGGAGCGCGATAGGTGAAGGCGTTGAGCTTGGGCAGCGGCGTGCCGCCGTGCGGCGTGACCACGACGTCGGCCGCGCCGACTGTTCCCGCGGGAACGGTGACGTAGATGAACTCGTCTGTGCTGCTCGTGACCGTTGCGGGAACACCGTCGAACGTCACGGTCGGCGTGCCGCTACCGAAACCGCGGCCGACGATCGTCACGGAGGCGCCGCCTGCCGAGTAGCCCCAGTTGGGTGACACAGCCGAGAACGTCGGCGGCGCGGTGTAGGTGAAGCCGCCCACCGAGATGACGCGACCCGTCTGCATCGTGACGCTCAGGTCAGCAGCGCCGAGAGTGCCAGGGGGAGCTACGGCGACGATGCTCGTGGGGCTGTGCGAAATGATTGCGGCCGCGCAGGCCGAGCCGAATCGCACGACAGGCAGCTCGTCGCCGAAGCCCGACCCCGAGATCGTGACACTGGTGCCACCGGCCGTGATGCCGCTGGAGGGCTCGATCGACGAGATCGTCGGTGAGGTCGTGGCCGCGACGTACGTCACGGCGTTGCTCAGCGTCGCGGTGCCGCCGCGCGTGTCCGGGGCAACCGTGACCGTTGCGGGACCAGCGAAACCGTCGGGCGCGACTGCCGTGAGTTGGGTGTCGCTCGATCGCACGACGCACGTAGCGGGCCTGCCACCGACGGTGACGACAGGAGTGCCGCTCGCACCGAACCCGCTGCCGGTCACTGTGATGAGTCCGCCGCCCTCAATGAGCACCGTGCTCGGGGTCACCGACGTGATCGTCGGCACCGCCGCATAGGTGTATCCCCGCGGCAGTGTCGCGGCACCGGCTGCGTTGGTCGCTCGCACCGAAACCGCGGCCGCCGAATCACCGGCTGGCACGCGCACGACCATAGAGGTTCCACCACTCGCGACCGACTGCACTGTCGCGGTGTTGTCGCCGAAGGTCACGGTCGTCGAGGGCGTGAAGTTGGTGCCGGTGATGGTGACGCTCTCGCCGCCTGCGAGCGGGCCGCGGTTCGGGGTGACGGCTGTGATGGTCGGCGCGGTCGGCACTGCGGCGTAGGTGTAGGTGAGCGAACCGGTCGCGGTGATCGACGGGCTCGCCGCCGTGATCCTCACGACGACGGGCGCGCTACCGACAACGCCCGAGGGAGTGGTGGCTTGGATGCTCGTGCTCGAGATACGCACGACCGATGTCGCCGCGACGCCACCGATGGTGACGCTGGGCGTGCCGACGACCCCGAACCCTGAGCCGGTGATGGTGACACGCGTTCCACCCGTCTCGGGGCCAGAGCTCGGGCTCATGGCGGTCACGGTGGGTTGCAGGTACCGATAGGCATCGTCACGCTGGACAACCTGGGTCGAGGTGACGACGGCCACGTCGACGGTGCCGGGGGCCCGTTGCGGTGCGCGAATCGTGATGGAGCTTCCGTTCGCACCCCGGTCGACGAATGACCAGTGGTCGATCTCGACATCTCCGAACCGCACTTCGGTCACGGCATCGAGACCCGAACCTCCGATCGTCACGAGTTCGCCACCCGGGGCGGACCCTTCACTGGGAGCGACGGTCGTGATCGTGGGCGCGGCGAAGCTCGCTCGATATTCGAAGGCGCCCGAGCGCGAAATCGGGGCACCCCCCTCGGGCGTGACGACGACGGTCGCCGAGCCGGCGCTGCCGGGGGGCGTCACCGCGGTGACGAGAGTGTCGCTCTCTCGAACGACAGACGTCGCGGCCACGCCGCCTACTGTCACCGTGGGCGTGCCAGTGTCACCGAAACCCGAGCCCACGATCT
>Ga0209066_10006057_pt1 | contig 12476 bp, 12 predicted proteins | sample All_14_2_FD_187198 | JGI IMG/M metagenome (GOLD analysis project Ga0209066, IMG submission 187198) | Freshwater microbial communities in response to fracking from Pennsylvania, USA - Allegheny Zone_MetaG_DW_15 (SPAdes) (version 2) ...
GGTCGGCTGGAGCGCTGGTGTTCTGGCGGCGTGCTGGCGCAGCGGCGGACTTTTGCGCTGGACCTGCTTGCCGGGTTTGGCTTGCCTACCGCTCTGGCTCATCGGCCAAACCGAACTGGTGGCGACCCTAGTCACTGACATTGAAAGCGCACCCCCGACACAAATTCTCGCTGCGCTGCCACGACGACGGCAGGAAACAGCAACCTAGGAGATCTATTCGAGCGGCGACCGACCTTCACCGGCGCACTTTGGCTTACTTGGACCCAAGCGCGTGGTTCTCTAGGCGATCACGGCGTTTTGGCTTGTGCTGCAGATACAAGGGCCTAGCTTCACATTCGAGGATGTGGAAAGCGCATGCTCCAAAATCGTGGGAGGAAAGCGCCGGGAGCGAGGTTTCACTTCAGACCGGAGTCCGCCGTGCCAGCCCTTGCCGTGATCGTCATCATTGGGTTTGCCTTGCTCTTGGCTTGGCCAAGCGTGGAGGTTCATGTGAACCGCATGCTCAAGCGCGGCCGGAGGCACCGATATTTTCGGGATTAGCCCGACGACGCCTAGGAACTGCGACGGCGGGGCCAATGGTGGCTTGGTGTCGCATGAAGATACTAAGCTCGCGATCAGCCTGTTGCGGCTCGCGCGCCAGTCCTGTATCGAACCGTCCTCTTCGCCGACGCAGCTTGCGTTGACCCGGATGGCCCGGTGGCGGAGTGGTGACGCAGCGGACTGCAAATCCGTGCACCCCGGTTCGATTCCGGGCCGGGCCTCCAACCATAACCCCCTATCTCACAAGGCTTTTTGCGGCCTATCGGCGTCGAGAACGCGGCGCTGAGCCCAGTTTTCCGCTTCGTTGAATTTCCTAGCTTTTCCGGTCTTTCCGACATGCTCCGGGAAATTCCGAGCGCCGCGACGTTCCATCTTCGTCCCGAAGCAAATCCCCATTTTTCGACTCACTCCGGATTGACTCGCGGGCCCGCCAGAACCGGACCGTAGGAGGAACATCGGAGACATCGCCATGACGGCTCAACGCTCGGGACAGAGCGCGACGAAGCACGCCAGTTCGACGACTCCCCAAACGCAGGGAGACCTAGTTGTCGTTTCCAAGAAGGTTGTTCAGACGCTGCCAGGGTGTGAGGCCGCCGATGCCTGAGTGCGGCCGGCGCTCGTTGTAGTCGCGCCGCCAGGTCTCCAGCACGGCCCGCGCGTGCGGCAAGGACCGGAACAGGGTCTCGTTCAGCAGCTCGTCGCGCAGCCGGCCGTTGAAGCTTTCGTTGTAGCCGTTCTGCTGGGGCTTGCCCGGCGCGATATAGTGCCAGCCCACGCCGCTGTCGTCGGCCCAGGCCAGGATGGCGTTGGAGGTGTATTCGGTCCCGTTGTCGCTGACGATGGTGTCGGGCCGGCGTCCACGCTGGGCGATGATGGCGTCCAGCTCGCGCGCCATCCGCCCGCCCGACAGCGAGGTGTCGGCCACCAGGGCCAGGCATTCGCGCGTGCAGTTGTCGATCACCGTCAGGATCCGGAACCGGCGGCCGTCGGTCATCTGGTCAGACACGAAGTCCAGACTCCAGCGCTGGTTGGGCACCAGCGGGACCTCCGGGGGCCGCCGCGTGCCGACCGCGCGCTTGCGCCCACCGCGCCGGCGGACGGTCAGCTTCTCCTCGCGATAGAGCAGCTGAACCCGCTTCTAGTTGACCGCGTGCCCCTCGCGCTGCAGCAGCACGTGCAGCCGGCGATAGCCGAACCGGCGGCGCTCCTGGGCCAGGGCTTTCAGCCGCTCGCGCAGGACACCGTCGTCGGGCCGCGTGGCCTCGTAGCGCACGCTGCTGCGATCTGTCCCCAGAACCCGGCACGCCCGCCGCTCGCTCATCTCATAGGCCGACCGCAGATACGCCGCAGCCTTCCGATGCGCAGCGGGCGCCACCACTTTTTCCCAGCAGATCCTTCAGCGCGACGTTGTCGAGCATCGCGTCGACCAACATCCGCTTGAGCTTGGCGTTCTCGTCTTCCAGCGCCTTGAGCCGCCGCGCCTCCGACACGTCCAGCCCGCCGTACTTGGCCTTCCACTTGTAGAAGGTCGGCGAGCTGAGCCCGTGCTTGCGGCACAGGTCAGCCACCGGCCCCCCGCCTCCTGCTCGCGCAGGATCCCGATCATCTGTTCTCCCGTGAACCGTGATCGCTTCATTCGTCCGCCCCTTTCCTGGGCCGGACTCTAATTATTTCTGGAGGAGTTTCAGGGGGTCACGTCAGTGGCCGATCCATTGAACAGACGGCGCGCGACAGCCGTCAGCCAGCGCTCGATCGTGAGATGGCATAGGGCTGCGGCGAGGATGCAGGCGACTAGCGTTAGGCAGTAGTAGACGCCCAGGTAGTCCGCTCCGAACAGCCGGCGCCAAATCACGCCCGAGAACAGCAGCACGAAACCGTGAGAGAGATAGGCGCTGTAAGAGATGTCACCGCCAAACGCGAAGAGCCTAGCGGTCAATCCGTTCTGGACGTCCCTCAAACAAACTGCCGAAGCAACTACTGCCGTTGCAATGATCGGCTGCCACGCCCCAGAGCCAAACATGTTCAGGAATAGGACCGAGGCTGCCATAAGTGCTGAACAGACCATAGCAGCGCTTATGCCCTGGATCCCGCGCCACCCGCGCGACCATAGGGCTTTGCGGGCGACACCAATCAAGACCCCGGCCAGGAAGTACAAGACGATGGGATCGAAAAGTAGCCCGTAACCTTGATCTGGCACAAAGGGCGATAGCGCCGCCATGAGCGCAAGGACGGCTGCGACAATCGCCAATCCGGCCAGTCGAGGCAGAATTAGCGCGACCGCGAATACAGCATAAAACGCCATCTCGAAATTGAGGGTCCAGCCCTGCTCCAGCAGCGGCCGATGCAAGCCCATGTAGTCGATGCGCGGAATGAACAGCATCGATTTTATGAGGGCCGTGCCGCTAAGCCGTCCCGGCTCGCCTGGCAGGCTACCGGAGATAATCAGCACAGCCACCTGCAAAAGCGTCAGCGTCCAGTACAAGGGGACGATGCGGATGGCCCGGTTCAAAGCGAACTTCTTCGCGCTCTGGAGCGAACCAAATTGTTCACCCGCGACGTGAACCATGATTAAGCCTGAGATGACAAAGAAGACCTGGACGCCGAATTCACCGGACATTGCGACGACGCTTGTCACTACGCCAAATTTGCGAGCGAACACCTCCAAGCTCAGATTGAGGTGATGGATCACCACCATCATAGCTGCCAGAAATCTCAGCCACTGAAGCGATACCATAGTCTTCGGGCCAACCGGCGGCGCCAGTACGTTCCAGACCTGCGATCCCAGCATTGGCTCCCCCTCGTCGCTAGATGCTCCACCTGAGTATCAGCGCGGCGCTAGTGCAACCAGAGCCTTGGCCTCGCTTTCAAACTTGAGTACGACGGTCACGGAAGGGGCGATTGGGTCATCACCCGACCAGACCCGGCGCAAGCGTGCTGGCGTCACCACAAAGGGCTCCAGATCGGGCCGAAGTTCCAAGCCCCCAGCCGTGATGTTCACCCGCCATCCCGGATATGCAACTAGGGCCTCTTCAGGGTCGGTCGGGTCGATGGGATCACGATACATCACGCCGATGACGTCGATCTCGATCATGAATGCCACTCCCGGGATACAAGCTCAGAGGCGCCAAACCGACCTTTGTTTGCAGCCGCCACCGCAGTGTAGACGTCGAAATTTGCACCCGGCGTAAGGCCCGCGACCAGCGTCGTACTGGCGTCTGCATAGGTTAGAAGGCCCTTGCTGCGGCCGGTCGGCACAGACTCGGTGAACGTGGGCTGGCCACGCGCCGTGCAGGCCGCACGATCGGAAGACCGGCGGCAAGTTGACGCCGTCTGCTGGTGGATAGGATCTCGCCCCTCGAGTGGGCTTGGTGGGGAGCTATCCCACAGCTCAGGTCCACCAAATAAGTACCTACGCGACCGAACGTTCGCCGTCCGACTTGTCCCTCTGCCAAGGCTGTTGAGGCCGCGGACACTCGTCAATCGTTGCCCCCTCTGAAGAGGGCCGGCCGCTTCTGCAATTTTTCAAGATCGTCAATATTCAAATTTATCAACGAAAGACAACATTCACGTCAAAGGCCGCTATTGGGGCTGACGTGCGACAATTCGCGCAAGCTATTTACTGAAGTCAATACTTTCTGAATACGCAATTTACCATAGATATTTCCCTGCATTTCACAATATCGGCGCACAAATATGGGCGAAACTTATTCGCTTAGATCGCCTGCGCACTAGATAAACTCAAGCACAGACGCCGATCTCAAAGTATTGAGGATTCCACCGTGCCCGATCTCTCCGGTTACAAGCTGTCGTTCGACGAAGAGTTCAACTCGCGCAACATCGGTCAACCCGGTACGGGCCACGTCTGGTCGGACATCCGTCCCGAATGGCGCCTGAATGCAAGCGCGGATATCGGGTTCGGGGACTCGGCGTTTGTTGACCCTAGCTCGGGCATTGATCCGTTCGCCGTGAACGGCGGCAAGCTAGCGATCACCGCCGTGCGGGCGCCGTCATCGATCGTAGGCCCTGGCTCATGGGCCTCCGGCCTCATAACCACGAAAGACACTTTCGCTCAGACGTACGGCTACTTCGAGATGCGCGCGGAGTTTCCAACCGATAAGGGCGTTTGGCCGGCATTCTGGCTGCTGCCCGCCAATGGCGGCTGGCCGCCTGAGATTGATGTCGTCGAGGCCTATGGCACCAGCGACCTGTATAGCTACCTGCACACGACGGACAATACGCACGAGGCCCAGTATTGGAGCCGTCAGCCGACGATGCTCGCTGGCTATCATACCTATGGGGTTCTATGGACCAAGGACACCATCTCTTTCTGGTATGACGGCAAGCAGATGGGAAGCTTCGCCACGCCGGCAGATATGAATCAGCCGATGTACATGCTGATCGACCTGGCCATGAAGAAACCCATGGACGGTATGACCGACGCGCCGAAGACGATGAACATCGACTATGTGCGCGCCTATTCTCTCGCCAGCGACGCGAAGGTCGTGAGCCTTGACCATATCTCGTCGCCAGACGGCAACGACACCTCGAACCTTTCGGGCGCTACGTCCTACATCGCGCCCGTCGTTGTCGCGCCACCAGCGACTATCTCGCCGACCACACCGGTCACCACGGCCCCGGTCACGCCTCCGGCGACCGTGACAGTCACGACTCCGGTGACCACGACGCCGCTCCCAGCGCCGAGCACGCCGGCGACCAAGATTGTCACTGGAGCCGCCACCGCCGACACCTTCAAGGCCGCTAGCGGCGAGACGCAGTACGATGGCGGCCTCGGGCACGACACGATGTCCTACGCCAAGTCGTCCTCAAGCTACTCGATCAAGGCGAATGCCGACGGCAGTTGGTCGGTGACGAGCGCCGATAGCCGCGACATCGTGACGAACATCGAAACGTTTTCGTTCAGCGACCGCTCGGTCGAACTGGTCGACAGCCGCGTCGCGACGGCGATGAACAACATCCTGCGCATCGCGCCGCTCAGCACAGAGGCCCAGGCGACGACGAAGGTGTTGGCGGCAGGTATGGCGGCCGGCGGGACACTGGACAGCGCGATGGCCCAGGTGACGAAGGCCGCAGCAGCCACGACCGAGGTTGCGGTTCTGAGCTACCAGTTCTTCACTGGCAAGACCCCCACGGCCGCAGGCATGGACTATCTGATCGCGCCCACGGGACCGAATGCCAATAGCCTCAGCAGCGAGTATTACAGCGCGCTCAACATTGAAAATCGCTACATCAATTTCGCGGTCAACCTCGGAACCCAGGGCGAAGGTCAGGCCACGTTCGCCAAGACCTACGGCGAGCTGACGCTGTTCGAGGCCACCAAGGCGGCGTACGCCGAGGTGTTTGGCATGACGCCCAGCGACGAACAGGCCCATCTCCTGCTCGATACCGTGGTCGGCCCTAATGGGATGACTCGCGCCGAGTATTTCGGCGCTTGGGCCCACGACGACTCCGGCGGTCAGGGCGCCAAAGCCGCCATGGTCGGCTGGCTGCTGGCGGAAGCGGCCTCGGCCGATATCGGTGTCTACGCCAAGTCAATCGAAGCATTTTTCAACGATCAGATGAAGCATGAGACCGGTAGCGTTGACTTGATCGGAACCTATGCCCGGCCTGAATATAATTTGTCTGGCGCCTCTGCCGGTTGATCGAGCCGGCTCCGCGAGAGCGCTCATGCACGTCCGGAGCCACAAGGCCTAGATCGAGAAGGCCTAGATCGAGCCAGGAGATTTTGCCGAAAGGTCTATTGCCTCACCAAGAGATCGCCGGTCGAAGAACGATACATAAAAGGCGCCCCTCTCGGAATATGACCAATGAAGATATTTTCCGTCGCGCCCTACCCTCCACCTCGTTTATCACCGTCATAAAGTTACGCGCATGATCTAAGCGACCGAACGCTTAAGAGCGCACGATGGTGGGATTACAATTATGACTTCTCTGAGTGGTCAGAGCATACTGGTGACCGGATCATCCGGCTTCATCGGCACGCATCTCGTTCGCCGCCTGGTCGCCCTTGACGCCCAGGTTGTCGCCTTGGACCTGAAGGCGCCTCGGGAGGAACTCCCGACCGTATGCTATGTGCGCGGCGACGTTCGTAACCTTGGGCATCTAGATCTTCCCAAGATCGATCGGATCTTCAATCTAGCGGCTGTACACACGACGCCTGGGCATCCCGACCACGAGTACTACGACACCAACGTCTGGGGCGCGATCGAGGTTGTGAAACTGGCCGAGCGCGACGCCGTCGCTCACATCACCTTCACCAGTTCGATCTCGATCTACGGCCCTTCCGAAGAGAAGAAGACCGAGACGAGCCCGCCCGCACCGGTGTCGGCTTACGGCAAGTCCAAGCTGATGGCCGAGGAGATCCACCGCGGGTGGTTGAAACAGGCTGATGGCCGCAAGCTGACAATCGTGCGTCCGGCCGTGGTTTTCGGCGCCGGGGAAGGCGGAAACTTCGCCCGCATGGCGGCGCTTCTGAAGAAGGGCCTGTTCGTCTTCCCAGGCCGTCGTGACACGATCAAGTCATGCATCTATGTCGAGGACTTGCTCGACCTCGTCCTGGCGGCGGGATCGACCACTGAGGCCTACGAACTACTCAACGGCAGCTATTCAGAATGCCCGACCCTCGAGACCATTGTTACCACCCTGCGGGACGGGTATTTCCCGCGCGCTAGATTTCATGACGTGCCGCAAGGCGTGGTCATGGGCGCGGCGAAGACACTGGCTGCTTTCAAGGGCTTCGGCCTTGGCATCCATCCCGACCGCGTGACCAAGCTGGTTCGCTCGACCTATGTCTATCCCGAGTGGGGCGTTCGCCACGGCGCGCTCGATGGCGTTTCGCTGGCCAGCGGCATCGAGCGCTGGGCGGGGGCGACAAAGGGGACATTTGTCTAGGCAGCGCCGTTCTGAAGGAGGAAACGGATGCGAGAGCTCAACCGACGCCTCTTCCTCGGCGGGGCCTTGGCCGTCGGAGCGGGGGAGGCCGTGGTCTACGGGGCGAGCGCCGCACATCCCGCGCTTCATCCCTCGCCCTGGCGGCGGCCTGTCGTGTTCAGCGAGGAATTCAACACGCTGTCAGTCAGCGCCAGGGGCCCTGGCTCGCGCTGGATCGCTCATACGCCTTGGAATGGCGATTTCGGCGACGCCGCCTTCGCCGATCCCGAGCCCGACTTCCCCTTCAGAATCGACAACGGCGTGCTCTCGATCGAGGCCCGCCGCAACGCCGAAGGGCGCTGGCGGGCGGGCCTGCTTTCCTCCACCGACGCACAGGGGGCGGGCTTTTCCCAAAAATACGGCTATTTCGAAGCCCGCATGAAGCTCCCTGCCGGACCGGGGGTCTGGCCGGCCTTCTGGCTCGTCAGCGTTCCAGGACCCGGCGACAAGGTGGAGATCGACGTGGTCGAGTATTATGGCGTCACCCCGACCCGCTTCAGCTCCGCCTCGCACGTCTGGCCGAAGGACAAGTCGCGAAAGCCCAAAAGCGATCTAGCCTGGACTCAAACGCGAGAGCCGTTGGCCAAGGGTTGGCGCACGTTCGGGGTTTGCGTCTCCCCTCAGGCGCTGGAGTTCTATCTCGATCGGTGCGTCGTAAAGACCCTGCCCTGCCCTCCCGAGCATGATCGCCCACTCGGAATCCTGGTGAACCTTGCGCTGGGCAGCGGCTGGCCCATCCAAAACACGCCCAATCCGTCAAGGCTGTTAGTGGACTACGTCCGAGCGCATGCGCTGGCTTGAGCGCGGAAAGGCGGCGCGAGATCGGCCCGCTTCGTCGGCACGGCGATCTGCAGGGCGCCTTCGCGCGCGCGGTCGTCGCCCAGGCGGTGATGGAGTGATCGGCCAAGGCCGTGTAACTCGTCACGCCCAGAGCCACGCGCGGCGCGGCCATGGCTTTTCGGCCGGCGGGCCAGCCCCGAGAGGCCAGAAGGCTGGGGTCCCGCACGATGGTCGCCGTCCGGCCGACATGCTCTAGCGCCGCCTACACCGTAGACGATAATTGGAAGGTCACGCCGCTTGGCTTCCTCCAGAGCGCACTCGATCTTGGTCGGAAAGTTCAAATCGATGTCGGTCAGGAGGTTTCCGTCGCCGACGACGACCTGAGCGCCATCGAGACCGCGACGATAGTGCGAGCGCCATCGCGTCGCGGCATAGGTCGACACGACGGCCTGCGTCAGGGCGCTCCGAGGCAGAAAGCCCAGGAACTTCAGTGCGAATTCCCGCCCGCCTGCCCGCGAACCGTAGCTCTCGTGCCCCGCCAGATCGATGGAACACACATCGAGGCCGCCATCGAGCGCACGAAGAGAATTTTCAAGGCACTCGCAGAGCAAGCCGTCGCCAAGATTATGGCTGAATTTGACGTTAAATAGGCGGACCTTCACGCAATCACCATTTGCGAACGCACGGCGAAAGAGAATTCTAGAAATTTATCCCACACTACAGCAGGATATATTCTGAAACATCAATTAAATGATATAAGTTTGTACGATTTGATATGCATGTCCACCCAATCCGACAATGTATTACCAATGTGACAGGTAGACATATACGCACAATCGCTCATCTCCTTGGCGAGATCATCTTTAGAAAATATAGATCCTATTGCCCGGGCGAAGTCGCTTGTGTCCCTGGGGTCTACTGAAAAGCCAGCCCCGGCCTTCTCTATTTCCGGCGCCAGGAAGGCGTTTTCGCTCACGATCGTCGGAATGCCGCTCCAGAGAGCTTCCGGAGCGACCATGCCATAGGGCTCCACCCAACGCCCAGGCATCACCGCCACGCGCGCCGACCGCGCCCGCGCGCTGATGGAGTCGCGATCGAGAAATCCGTCGAAGATCGCTTCCGGGTAGGATCGCTCGAGCATCTCGCGCATGGGCCCGTCGCCGACGAAGCGAATGGTAACGCCCGCGCGGCGCGCAGCCTCCGCAGCGAGGTCGGGCCCCTTCTCGTGCGTCAGACGTCCGACGAACAGCACTTCGCGGTTGTGCTCTACGGCCACCCTTTCGCCAGGCACGAACGGCCGCACCGGGTTGCGAATGTCGTCGATCCGGTGCTCCGGCACGCCCGCCCGCATCATCGCCGGCTTGAGTCCGGGATGGATCATCACGAAGCGCGCCTCCAGGTCGCGCAGGCTGACGGCCGCGCTCCTGAACGCATGCCGCGTGAACCGCCAGTACTTGTCGAATCCACTACGGCGGTCGCAATTGGTGCTGAGACAGGCGAGACTCCCCCCCTTTAGCTCGCACACCCGCTCTTCCCTAAAGTCGTACTGGGCGCCGTTCGGGCACACGAGAAAAAAGTCGTGGGCGGTCAGCGCCAGACGATGCTCGATCGACTTCAGGACGGGAAAAATGCTGGGCGATAGGAAATGCGCCCAGTTGTGCAGGTGATAGACGACGCCTGGCCCGTCGTACCGATCGACGATTTCGCGCAAGATCTTCGCCGATCGCGCGCGCCAGAGCCCGTTCACGGCCCCCGCGAGCCGGTCCTCGGCCGTGATCGGCGCCCCCGGGATCAGGAGCACCTCTACACCCGACGCTTCGAGCTCGGGATCGACCCGTCCTTCGCTGGTGACATAGGTGACGCGATAGCCGCGCCGCCGAACCCCGAGGGCGCAGGCGAGCGCCAGCGAGGTCGCCCCGCCGGCCGCGAACCCAAAATCGTTGATGACAATCAGATGGTCTAGCAAAGGATCAGCCTTGCACTTGGCGCTATTCGAGTTCGGAGACGCGCGCGGGCCGGAGGCGGCCTACAATCAGATCCCCCAGCGCGAGCAGGTTGCCCTTCACTCTTCCTCGGCGATCGACCCACGGCTCAGGGCGCGCGATCCTGACGAAGTTCGCCAGGAGATTCCGCCCCATCTGCAGGACCGCCGGCTTCAAGCCCATGGTACCCTTTCTCAAGAGGTACACGGGGTTGGCGATTTGGGAATAGCCCAACCTCAACCCCGAAGTTCGACCACGCTTGACCCCCATGTGCACGCCGCGACAACGATCGGTCTTCACCTGGCGACCGTGGCGCGCGACCCGTCGCGAGAAGTCGACATCCTCGAGCCACGTATAGAGCTTAAGGGCCTCATCGAACATGATCTCATTCTCTCGAAGGACAGCCGTCCGTACCGCGAGGTTGCAGCCGTATCCGTTATAGATCGGCGCAAGACGTTCATCGTCCAACGGGGACGCGACCAGAGCGTCGCGATCACGCGCCAAGACCCTCAGGGCGTATTCGGTCGTAAAGCCCGGGCCGGTCACGCCGTCCTCGATCACGAAGCCCGTCAGTAACGCGACATCCGGAATATCCCGGAACACTCGGACGCAGTTTTCGATGTAATCCTCGGCCATGACGAAATCGTCGTCTAGGAAGAGAATGATGTCCGACCGCTCGTACAAGGTGATCAGCGCGTTTCGCTGGTGACAAAGCCCCCGCTGGGAGGAGGTCACGACGTCGACCTGGAACGGCAAGGCCGCCGCCGCCTCCATGTCGAGATCCTCCGGGGCGGCCGGGCAAACGCCCACCCAATCGGGACGGCGCGTCTGACGATCAATCTCGACCAAGGTCTCGCGCAGTACTTCGCGCCGACCGCTCGTGGCGATCGCTATGGCGATTGTCGGTTCACTCACTGGCGGATCTCTCCTCACCCTGGGCGCCAGCCGGCGACACGCCCGTCGGCGGAAACACCGCCGCCAGCGCCGCCGTCTGGCGCGAATTCCAATCCTCGGCCACCTGTCGAGCGGTGCGCCCAAGCGCGCGACGGCGCTCCGCATCGTCGATTAGCCCGAGAACGGCCTGGGCGAACGCGTCGGGATCGCCGTCAGGAACCACGATCGTGGCCTCAACGGCTTCGCCCAAGCCCCGCGCGCCGAAGGCCGTCGTCACGGAGGCCGCCCCCGCCGCGAAAGCGTCGAGCATCTTGATATTGATGCCGGTGCCCTTGACGATCGGATTGACGGCGACGCCGCCCAACGCGAACGCGTCAGCCACGTGCGGCACCCGACCCAGGACCTCGATGTTCGGACCGGGTTGCACGTAGCGGCCGATGTCGCCGGCGACGAACAGTCGGAACGCCGGACGGGCGGCCACCACCCGCAGCATCACCTCGTCGATGAAGTAGCGCAGGGAAGCCCAGTTGGCGTCGAACATGGACCCCACGAAGCTCGCTTGCGGGGTCGGCTCCTCGATGCGGCGCGACAGGTCCAGAAGATGGCTGATGGTGACCACCCGATGGTCCTCGTCGCCGAGCGTGGCCCTGAACGCGCCGGCCTCCTGGTCCTGGATCGCGATCACCACGTCGGCCCGGCGAAGTCCCCGCGCCTCTTCGCTGGGCGTCAGGCTGTACCCATCGCCACCGTCGAGGAGATGACGGTCAGCGAACGTGTCATGGGTGTCCAGGACCTTCAACACATCGGGGCCGAAGGCGGCGAATATCGCCGAGCACGAGACATATTGAACCAGCGCCGCGTCGAAACGCTCGCGCTTTTGCAAGGTCCGCGCCTGGGCCAGAAAGGGTCGGTAGAATATCTCGTCGAGCCCGTGATAGACGCCCTGCCCCATCCCAAGTCGACGGCCGAGCTTGGACGCGGCCCGGCGCAGATAGTAGGCCACGTCGGCGAGGCCGCCGCGATGGAGCCAGCGCACTCGGTCCGCGCCCAAGGCCTCCACATGCGCCTGATGATCGGCGCCGCCATCGTGCCGCGAAGGCATGAAGACGAAAACCGGCTCGTGGCCCTGAGCCTCCAGGGCTAGCATCATCGCGCGGGTCCGAGCGCGATTGCCGCCATGGGCGGGAACCACCGGGAAGGGGGAGATGACGGCGATCTTCATTTGGCGGCTGCGGCCTCGGTCAACCCGTCGCCGACCTCTCCCGCAGGACCGCCCAGAGCGCCTCGTCGCGCGAGGTCCGAGAGCTCGCCGCGACGCGCGAACAGGACGAT
>Ga0209066_10006058_pt1 | contig 12474 bp, 3 predicted proteins | sample All_14_2_FD_187198 | JGI IMG/M metagenome (GOLD analysis project Ga0209066, IMG submission 187198) | Freshwater microbial communities in response to fracking from Pennsylvania, USA - Allegheny Zone_MetaG_DW_15 (SPAdes) (version 2) ...
ATTGGGGTTTTTGCGTTTACGTATTTGGCTTTGTCCGTTTTCGGATTTCCTTTAAGTGTTTTGTATGTTTTTGTAATATTCAATTTACTGTAAAACAAAACCATACAAACGTTGGTTTAAATTTTGTAAATTACTAAAAAAACTATGGAAGATGCAAGCATATAATTACCTTACAAAAATAAATGCAAGTAAATATGCAAAATTGGTGTTTGTTCTTGCATTCATTCTTATTTCAAACTTAGGCTTTGGAGAAACATGGTACTCCTATAAAAACGGAGCATGGTCCGATAACGATTCATGGACTTTAGACCCTGGAGGTACATCATTATCGGGTTTTCATACACCTCAAAATAATAACACATACGTAATTCTTGCCGGTAGAACCATTACACTTACTGCAAATGTAATCTATACTGGACTTTCTGTTGAAGTAAGAGATGGGGCTATTCTTAACCTTTCAACTTTTCAGTTTGATAATACTTTAACTAGCCTAAGTGGACAAGGAATAATTAAGTTAAACTCAACTAGTATTTTGAACGCAACAACAAACAATTTTACAAATGCTAGTGGAGGTACTTATGAGTTCAATAACACATCTAACTACACCATACCTTCAGGTACTTATAACAACATTACTTTTTACCACAGCTTGGGCACCATAGAGGTGTTACAAACATCCAACATCACTTTAAATGGTAATTTATACCTACGCAGAGGCAAATATATTATTGGTAATGCAACCGCATCAAAATTTGAACTCTCCATTGGTGGTAACCTAACTGTCGACGCTGGCTCGTCAATTGCTATTGGAACAGGAAACACATTTACTACGGCAGTAACAGGTGTTAGTAGCGATGGTTTTACTGCACCATTTGTTCCTTACTACATTAATAATACCCATACAGTTAAGATTTATGGAGACTTCACAAATAGCGGAACTGTCCGGTTTACAAATCAAACACTGCCACACTTTGGAGCATTTCCGAGCCAAGGTGCTGCCACTGTATACTTTTTGGGCAGTACAAATAATAATTTAACCTGTAACGGTACAACAGATTTCTTTAACCTTGTAATGGACAAAGGAACTGACCAAACATATTCGTTAAGTGTTAGTGCTAACCAGTACTACAACTTCAGACTGTTTGGACCAAATATTTCGGGAGGTGAGGATGGCGGTGATAATCCCATAATTAAGAAAGCGCTTTGGCTTAAATCAGGTACCATGCGTTTGTTTGGTAAGATTGTAATTCCATCTCTTTCCGAGGGTGCTTGTGATGCCGGTTTGGATGGTGGTCCTAATTCGGATTTCTATATCCCAGAGAATGCGGCACTAGTAATGGAGGGCCCCGATGTAATAGTTTTGACCACTGCCGATGATTACCGCGAAGTAAACGCTGCATATAGTATTGCTGCAACCTCTAATGGTCAAATTGGGGTTAATGCCAATGCGGATTGTAGTTCATTCTCTGTACTCGGAACTTTTGAGATAAATGCGGGCTACTTATCGACTCGTGAATCGGGAGGGCTTATTTACTGGGCAGCATCATCGGCACAGTTTATTGTTAATGGTGGAACGGTTGATGCCAAACAGTTTAGAACTGCAGGATCGAGCGGAGGACTAACTGCATTTAGGCAAACTGGCGGAACTCTGTCGCTGCGTGGTCGATTAACACAAACCGTAACAGGTGTTACAACTCCTGTAGGTTTAACATCCGTTCCTTATAGCACAACCAGAAGTACGGGAGGGCTACAAGATGCCGTGGGGACATTCAATATCGATAGAGATGATAACATCTTTGAGATGACGGGTGGAACTATTGAAATACTTGATGTTTGCGGACAGGTTACTCTAGGCACTAAAACTTACAGCAGAGTTTTTGAAGTTAATTCTTTGCCTGCCTATGCCAACGTTACAGGAGGAAATATTATAATTAAACCAACAACAGGTGGTGGAACAAATTATGACTACGATTTTGTATCTTCTGCACCAATATATAATCTAACTGTAGATAGGGTTAGTGGAACACAACCCTTTGTGCTAACTAATATTCCTGCAACTTTACCTGCAACACCTCCTTCAACAACGCCCAAAGCAGGTGTAACCCAACGCCTAAACCCTCCGCTTGTTGTATTAAACAATCTAACCCTAACTAACAATGCGACCTTAAATGCCAGCGGCTACGAAGTTCAGGTTGGTGGAAATTTAGATATTCAAACAGGAACAACCTATTCAACAGGCAATAATTTAACTACCCTTAACGGATCTGGTGCTCAAACCTTAACCGGTGGTGGAACAATATCGAGTGTCACTGGAACAGGATTTTATAAGTTTAAAGTTGACAAATCTGCAGGTACGCTAACACTTGGGGGTACTCCAACCAATTACACAGTACGTGACTCACTAAAAATAGACCAAGGAACCATTAACGATGGAGGAAAAACAATTTATGTAATGGGGAATATTTATGTGGGAGGAACACATACCGGTACTGGAAAAATTGTGATGAATGGGACAATCACTCAAACTGTAGAATCGGATGTATTGAGTAGCAATGTAGGTCTTGGTAATATTGAACTATACAATAATACAAATCCGGGAGTACAATTACTAAGCGACCTTACCTCACAAACACTTTCTTTGAATGCCTCAACAACAGGAGGAGTAAACAGAAGCATTTTTTATCTAGTTGACAAAAGACTTACTCTTACCAATGGGGTTGTATTATCATCTGGTAATCAGCCGTTCGGAATCAACAAAATGGTTAGAACAGATGGTTCAATGAGTGCAAAAGGTCTAAAGGTAGGCATATCATTCATAGGCGCAGGCTCTCCAGATTATCTTTTCCCCGTTGGAGTCGGAACAGGAACCACAAACGATTACAATCCTTTTTCTATTCTTACTCCTGGCAATCCGGGCACAACAAATGGCTTTTTGACTGTTATACCCGTAAATAGCTATCATCCAACTGTATCAAATACAACAAGAGTAATACAATTTTACTGGACCATTCAGACATCTGGATTTGTTGGTGCAGTATCTAGTGGTTTTCAGTATTATTTTGATTATTCTGGCACAATTACTGCAAATCAAAATAAAGCATGTTTTTTAGATTACTCAGCAGCAGAGGGTTGGGACATTGGATCTGGTACTGTTGACAGGCCTAATAGCACAATTACATTTGATACGGGTTTAGGATTTTTATCAACAGATTTTACATCAGGAAACAACTCGGCCTTCAACAAACCCAGGTTATTGTATAGTAGAGCAAGTGATGATTGGAGTTTAGCATCAACTTGGTCTGAGGTTGGTTTTGGTGGAGCACAAACTGCTACGGCACCAAAAACATACGATAGGTTTCTGATTGGTGGAGCTGCAGGTGTTAATCATCAGGTTACAATTACTACAGGATTAACTGCGATTGCTGGAGTTGAGATATACAGTACTACGCGAACAGGAATAGCAGGAACTCCTCCAACACTAATTAAACCTAATGCGGTTGTGGGTATTAATGTCACATATGTATCCGGTGGTGGTCGATATCAACAATGGGATGCAACCTTACCAACAGGTGATTTTGATGCACTTTGTACTAATGATACTGCAACATTTGAATACGCTGGAGGCAGTTACAATATTCCTTCTTCCATTACAACTTATCCAAATTTACATATAACCAGCAATGTTGCATCAGTAACAAAAAACTTACCTGATGCAAATATCCTTGTAAGAAAAAGTCTACGATTGATATCAACAAATACTGAAAGTGTATTAAGTTTATCGGGTTCTACAAATACAAGAACACTAACAATATATGGTGATTTAGAGTTCCAAAATACCTCTACACTAAATATTCCAGCCACAACTGGCACAAAAACTATAAATGTTTACGGTAATATAAACTTTAGATATAATAATACCGATCATATCAACAATATTACCGCTGCATCTGGTGCAGGAACATCGCATAAGTTAAACTTCTACGGAAGTACAATAACCTCAGGAAATTCTCGATTGAACTTTTACAATGCAGGGGTTAGCAACCAAATGGATCTATACTTTTTAAACCCTGGCGATGTTACAATTACTAACACTACTGGCGCAACTACCAACTACACCTTAAACCGCATTTACGTTAACAAAGATGCCTTAACCGATAAGGTTTATTTCCAAAACAATTTTACGTTAGGCGCTGTAACCAACACTACAGCAAAAGCTCTTCAACTTTTAAAAGGAACTTTTTATATCGATCATCCTTCGACAAACATTCTTTTAAGTAGCAGTGGAGTGGGTAGTAGTAACTTCACCATTCCACAAACTTCAGCATTAGTTTTACGGAATGGCTCAACGGTTAGGGTTAACGGATCAGGTACAGGAGCCGGTATATTCCTCGATGGTTTGCTACGTGCCGAAAGCTCAACAATCAATGTTGGAGATGGAACAACAACAGATAATAGATTCATTGAGTACTCTGGATCGGGGAATGCCGCTATTGAACTAACCGGAAGCGCAACTCTTATTGTAAACTCGCAAATTCGTCGCTCTTTATCGCAAACAAACGGTGTTCTAAAATACAGCCAATCAGGGACAAGTTCTGCCACAGTGTTTGGTCAGGGTGTAACAGCTAGCCAATATAGGGCAAAGTTAGAAATAACAAATTCCGGCAGTAGTTTCTCCATGAGCGATAACTCTACGCTGACAATTGTAAGGGGTGGAGGTACATCGTTCGGCGATTTATACTTAAGACCTACAGCCTCATCCGTTACTGGTGGAACTATTAATATTGGTTCAGATGTAGGAGTTCAAACCTTTAAGTTTGATATTCAGTCTGCCGTAAATAATCTGAATATTGTTAGTCCTGCTTCGGCAAATACTGCCGAAATTATGGTAAATCCTCTACAGCTTAACGGGAGTCTTAACATAAGCAGTAATAGCACCCTGCGCACCAATGGAATTAATGTTTCAATCAAGGGTAATTTTACAAATAATGGAGTTTACAATTACGGCTCGCCAGGAAATACAACAACTTTCAATGGTGTCACTCAAATTCTGGATGGTTCAACAGCAACAACTTTCTGGAATTTAATAGTTAGTCCTAGCAATAAACTATCATTAGTTCGCGATCTTACAGTTTTCAACAATCTTAACATAAGTAGTGGAACATTCGAGGGTACAACCTATGTAATAAATGTTAAGGGAAATCTTACTAATAGCGCAGTTCACACCTCCACAACAGGTAAAATATCCCTCAATGGAAACTCGGCATTACAGTATATCGGTGGAAACGGAACGTTTGGCAAACTAGAGTTAGATAATCCGTTCGGTGCATTTTTAAATAATAACATTACGCTAACAAGCGATTTCCTTCTTACACAAGGAATATTTAATATTAACCAGTACTTACTAACACTCGGGGAGTCAAGCAATATAGTTGGAACAGGCTTTGGCATCACCAAAATGATTGTACCTGATGGTGTAATTAGTAATGTTGGTATACGAAAGTACTTCCCAAGTGGAGATAATGATTTTGAGTACCCACTTGGAGTTACAGGAACCCCTAATATTTATACACCGGTTGTTCTTCAGGGCAATTTTACAGGAAGTGGATCGTTTTTTAGGATTCAACCTATAAACGAACGTCACCCGGCCACCCTTGATGTCACAAGAGTTCTTAACTACTACTGGGACACAGAGGCAGTGGTATCTGGCACATTTACTGGTTCAGCGCTTTTCTACTACAACGAGAGCGATGTTACAATTCCTGCCGATGAGCCCAATTATGTTGCTGCTCGATTACTGGAAAATCCAGTAGATGGTTGGAGTAAGGCTGCCCCAGGCTCAGGCACCGACAACGTTGACGAAACCAATAATGAAATAACATTCACCTTCTCAGGAACCAACAACCTTGGAGGACAATACACAGCAGGTATTGATGAATTTCTGCCCAATATTATCCCAACATACACAAGCAAATTGGTAGCAGATATAGGTGTCGCAACATGGGACGATATTAACGACTGGACTCCAACAGCTCCAACTGGAGGTCCAAATGGATTTATAGTTATTATTCCAAATGGAAGTACTGTGTCGACCAATGGTAACCGACGTTTTGCCTATAAAACAACACTAAATGGGAGGTTAGATGTTGCTACAACCTACGGCCACAATCTGGGTATTGTTAATGGTACAGGAACTCTTGCTCAGGAGTTTGAAGTGTTACCCGCTGGGCGATTTACAAACTTCTTTAACTGTTCTGGAGGAACGCTTGAACTAGGTGGCGCAGGAAGCTATACAATGCTTGCCGATAGAATTGACACTCTTCGAAATTTGCACTTTGTTGGAGGTGGTGTGAAAACATTACCCAATAAGGATTTGGTAATATGTAACGAATTGCTGATAAATGGGCCAAATGTTAACAATGCGTCAAACAGAATGTTAACCATTGGTGGTAGTATGACACGAAGCAATGGATCGTTTACTGCTAATAATGGAACTTCTGCAAATGCTATAGTAAGGTTTAAAGGTACTTCTCCACAAACATTGTCTGGATTTAACACATCCACAAACAGTAAATTACATAACTTAAAAATTGACAACCCAGATGGGTTAACACTACAAAGTCAGATAGATTTTGATGGTAACTTGATACTCACAAATGGTGTTATACATTCCAGCTCTGCCAATATGCTGGTAATGCTTAATGCATCGGGAGTAACAGATACTGATCCTATTGGCGGCTCCGAGATTTCTTATATAGATGGACCGTTGAGAAGAGTAATTACTGGTGGTAGAGATTTTATTTTCCCTATTGGAAAACTATTGAGATATGGAAAGTTAGGTTTGCTTACTCCACAGGATGGAACTTGGACCGCAGAGTATTTTAACCAAGCTTATTCCGATTTAACTGTTACAACAGGCTTAACCGCTGTAAGCAGTTCAGAGCATTGGCGTATCATTCCATCGGTAAACCACACAGCCAAAGTTCAACTAAGATGGGACATTGAGAGCGATATAAATCCAAATACCACCACGGGTGGGATTAACGATATTGTTATTGCAGAGTATAACGGTACAGATTGGGACGATCTTTCCAGCACAAACAGAACCGGTGATGCAAATGCAGGTACTCTTGAAACAACAAATGCTGCATCGATTGTAAGTTCTGGTAATCCACAGTTTTATACTCTTGGATCAACTACTTCGGTTAAAGCGATGGCAAGATTTTCTTCTACTTCGCCAATTTGTCAAGGAACATCTATTCCTTTAACATTTTCTGGATTAACCACAGCACAACTCCCTTATAAATTTGTATACACTATAAACGGCGTTGATCAGCCCCAAATTACAATTAACAATGCCTCTGAATTACCCTATAACCTTTCAACCTCAGGCAGTTCTGGCACATATAAGTTAAAAACATTTACCTATACAAGCTCAAATACAGCCGGATTGGTTGGTAACGACGAGATTGTTGTTAACCCAAGACCTAATGTTACTCTTGTTCCTGATGTAAGTGTCTGCGGTTCGGGACAAGTTACGCTAACAGCACCACCACCTCTTGCTGGGGAAAGTTATAATTGGTACAGTGCTCCTACAGTGGGAACTCTGCTTAAAGCAGGATCGACAACCTATACTACTCCTTTGCTATACTCTACAACCTCATACTATGTTGCAACCTACAACACCACAACGGGTTGTGAAAGTACAAGGGATGAAGCCCGAGCAATTATCAACCCATTACCAACGTTTGTTTTACCATCGACACCATTCACTGTTTGTGAAGAGGATCCTTTTACGCTAACTGTTTCGAGCATAACCTTTGTAACCGACTACGATATTGAGGTGAGAGAAGGTATTGCTCAAACCCTTGTACATGATAGTACAGGATTAATTGTATCACCATATTCACATACCTTCCCGAACATGGTTTGGGCAGGCCCCGACGCTTCGAAGGTTTACTCCTACTACGTTACTGTTACAGACGCTAATGGATGTACAAACAATCCTTATCCTCCTGTACAGGTTACTGTATGGAAAAAACCAGAAACTGGTCCGCAATACCATGTTCCAAACAGTTTTGGATACTAAAAAAAACAGGGCTTATGGCCCTGTTTCTTTTTTCCTATTTCGGTATGTTAAGTTTAACTTCGTATTACTTTATGAGACTTTGTGATACTCAATAAATACCCCCCAAGTTCCGACCAACCCAAAAGTATTGTCCATTCTTCCCCCCTATGCATAGGGGGGATGTACTTGGGTTGCTTAAGGAATGGTTAATGCTGGGGGATTAAAAATCAATGATTGAACACAGAGGCCCCAAATTAAAATTAACATTGCGACATTGCGCCTTAGCGTTTAAAAAACTGTGAAAATTTGCTCAACCTGTATCATTTGTGTTCCATGTAACATTAAAACCCAAAATTCAGTCCAGCGCAAACAACTGTATTCTTCCCCTGAAACGACTTTGGGGTGTATAAATCCAAATAGTACTGCGCAGTTCTTCCATCAACGTCAAATCCCCTGATATCGCTTTGCGTTACACTACAAAATAACCACGAATCGTGTATAAACTCCCATCGTGCAGTAAAAACTATACTAGTGTTCTTCCATGTTTCACTCTCCATAAATGGCAATAAATCAACTCCACTCCCAGTTGTATAGGCGTACTCATTGCCATGCTTAGCCACAAAGTATTCTCCCCGGAAGAGTAAACCCCTAAGTGGTTTAAAATCCAAGGCAAAGTATATCTCCTCGGAATTATCGCGAAGGTAATAACCTAAATTAAACTTGTTGGTCTCAAAAGTGGTGGTAGGTACTCTATGCTTATAAACTATAGGATTTACCCGAGTGTATTCTGTTGTAAGCGAGATGTTTTTTAGCGGCCAATTCGACAGTTTTGCTCCTGCCTTATACGATACAAAGTTAAGCCTATCGGGGTCGCTCACCCTGGTAACCGAAAACTCATCGATAAAAACTGTTCCGTACAAATGCAGATTCCGGAATCGGCGGATGCTCAAATCTATAAACATCTGGGAGTTTTGATTATCGATACCCTTGTTAATAGTATGATCTACAGATTTAAAGAACATAATGGGAATTAGGTAGGCCGGTTGCACCTTAATATCGGAGTAAACAATTGAATTACCCACCGATAGGGCAACACCGCGTAAGGGGTAAAACGTCAAAAGGTTTGCAGCAATATACTTATCGCGGAAAACTTTCCGGTAATCGCCATTGGATGTTATGTACGATCGACTACTATCAACTACCTCGGAAACAAGCCATCCATGAATGTAGTTTAACTCAAACCATTTTGCTGGTTTAAGCTGCAACTTTAGCATTGCATACGAAGGATTTCGACCCGAGAATATTGTTGCTCCATGATAATTGGTTCCCCACTGAATATGATCCTTAACCAATCCAACGGATCCCCAACTCCAGCCGTATGTCACCCCGCCTCGCATTTCGGAGAAATCGCCTCCTTTGCGACCCTGAACGCCAAGTTTATAATTGCCACCCTCGTTCTGAGAGAAGAATGAAGGCAAAGACAACACTTCAGTTTGATAATTATCGCGTAAACTTCCATAAATAGCAAATTTTCCCACAAAGCCCCAAGCCTCTGCTCCCCCCCATGTATGCATAATATTTTCGGTACCCCCAACATACTCTCTAATTCCCCATATTGGACGGATCGAAAATGCAAAAACCGAATCCTTATAGTGCAACCCGTAAGGGAACATACCAAGGTTGAGATTTGATTTTTTAGTAATAAGATTTCCTTGAGTATTGTCGGTGTAAGGATTATGAAACCCTTCTGCAAAAATTGAGTACTGTTTTAGGTAGAACTCTAAATCCTTTTGCTGACGAAGCGAAAGAGTTGCATACGATTTTTGAGCCTCAACAAGACACGAGTAAATAAATCTTCCCGAATAAGGTTTTATGGCACTGTTAATTGTTATTGCTCCACTTGAGGCCATCTCATCCAAAAACTCATAAATTCCAGAATTTTTGAAATGAACTGGAACTTCCTGCGATTTGGAATGTATGGCTAAACTGATAAGTAATATCAATAAAATTGTTTTTCGCATGGCTTTTAACACTAACAGTTAAAGCAAATGTAATATAATCTTAAAAATAATCGATTAAAAGTGATAGAACACTGATTACATAGATTGAACAAATGATCACAGATTTTTGGTTTCACAAAGTTATTTTAAACTCTGGGCGACTTTGTGTTACTCAGTAAAATATACACCCAAGTTTTGACCAACCAAATGGCAACGTCCTTCTTTCCCCCCTATGCATAGGGGGGCACATATTGGTTTACCTTTATGATATTTTTTGTTGGGGGCAAAGAACAACGATAAGACAGATTGAACCAATGTAAGACTATTATTAACCTGCGATTGTTAATAAACAAACCCAAATAACCAAAGTGGTATTCTATTACCAAAACCTATTTCGATATCATCGATAGCATAATAAGAATTGGGAATGTCTTGTATTTGAAAAGATGGTTTACTTTTCCCTCCTATTTCAAAAGTATACTTCGAATCCACAATAAAATCTCCTTTATCGGGGTAGTTAACAATACTATTGCTCCGGAGTTGATTAAAGAAAAAGGTTTCTCGCTGCGTGCCTATATTAGGTTTATCGAAATACAGGCTATTTAGAAGATTTGTATTATTGAGGTAAATTTTGGCGGGTTTTTGCAAACGCTTCATTCCTCTTGTTGCTTTATCTATTGTACTCAGAAGTTCCGCCTTCTCCAAGGCATCTAAATAGTTGAGCAATGTACGCTGATCGGTAATAAATAGTTCCGAACGTAAATTCGATAAGTTTGGCGTAAAGGGAACTGTCTCGGCAATTACTGCAAGTAGTTTTTTCAGTTTTATGTGATTTTCGTGCGAGAACGAAGACACAGCAGGTAAATCTTGCTCCAGTATCACATTAATAGTATCCCGTAATCGACTGCAAAACTGATCGGGAGCCTCTTGGTAGTATGGGTAGTAACCATGCTTCAGATAATCAATGAATAATGGAATTACCTTTATTTCCTCAGTTATTGCTTTTGCAATATCTGCATGGTTTTCGAGTATTTGTATTAATGTGTAGGGTGAAAATTCCTTTCTGCTTACCCAGTTAATATATTCCCGAAACGATAATCCCGGAAGATTGTAGCTGCATTTTCGACGACTTAAATCGCCATGACCTTTAAACAATTGAAGTACGGAAGAGCCAGAGTATACAATCTGCAAATCGGCATACCTATCGTAAATTACTTTTATTTCGGCCGACCAATCGTGCTTAGGAAATTTTGAGGGATATTTGTGTACTTCATCTAAGAATAGGTAAACACCACCAAACTTGATAAAATAATCAGCAATATCAATAATAGAGTGGTTATAAAAAAAGGGGTCGTCGAGCGAAACATACAATACCCTTTTGATGTCAGAGTTGCTCAAAATTTTTGCATGTTGAAGCATAAGGGTTGTTTTACCAACTCCTCGGGCTCCATTTATTTCTATCAGCCTACAACCCCAATCGATTGTATGATAAATGCTTCGGAAAAAAACTGAATTTACCCGATTAATACGCCTCTGGCTTTGTTCAAAGATTGATTCCATAATAAATGTATCGCATTACACAAATGTAGTTAGTTTTTTTGTAATCCATTACATTTTTTTGATGTTTTTTTTGTATTGCGATACATGTTTATTCAGATTATTATGGTAAACTGTGCTTTTATACAGATTAAATCAGTATGAATTGATCGCTAATGGCAAAAAATCAATTATTGAACACGGATTTTTTGTTTCAAGAAGTAGCGCAATGTATGACACGAAGTAATGCAATACTTTGTGGGACGTAGTGTTTCTCAACAAATACCCACCAAGTTTCGACCATCCCAAAAGCATTGTCCTTTCTTCTCCCCTATGCATAGGGGGGTAATGATTGTTCGCTTAATGAATGGGTAATATTTTTGTGGGGGTAAAATTCAATGATTGAACACAAATAACGCAGATTTTCTGGTTGCACAAACTAACGCGAAGTACGACACGAAGTTTCTCAAAGTTTTTAAGATCCTCTGTGTGACTTTGTGATTCCTTTGTGAAACCTGGTGTTACTCAATAAATGGATGGGTAATGCTGGGGGGTAAAAATCAATTAGGAGAATACAGATGATGCAGATAATACAGAGAAAAAAAATATTCTTTGCGGCGTTGCGCCTTAGCGTTTAAAAAATCTGTGAAACCCTGTTCTATCTGATTTATCCCAGCCTGGCGATAGACAGTGTAGGCAAGCAAGGTCTATTATCTCCCAATGATTTAGTTGAGATAAGCTGACGAAATTTAATGTTGTGGTAGTACAAGAATTTTATAATTTCAGTTATTCTGGTTTTGCTATTCTGTTACTTGAAATTATATTGATATGCAGGGTTCTCTTTCATAATATCAATACTCTTAGGGTAATTTT
>Ga0209066_10006060_pt1 | contig 12471 bp, 6 predicted proteins | sample All_14_2_FD_187198 | JGI IMG/M metagenome (GOLD analysis project Ga0209066, IMG submission 187198) | Freshwater microbial communities in response to fracking from Pennsylvania, USA - Allegheny Zone_MetaG_DW_15 (SPAdes) (version 2) ...
GCGCTCAGGGCGGTGACGGCGGTCTGCCAGCGTACCTGCGGCGGGGTGCACAGGGCGATGGCGTCCAGCTCGGGCCCCTGTTCAAGCATCTCCTCAAGGGACTCAAAGGCCGGGACGCCGACATCGACATGGCTGCGACTGGCGACGGCCACCAGATCCAGGCCCGGGTCAGCCGCGATGGCGGGGATGTGCTGGTCCCTGGCGATCTTGCCGACGCCGACGATCCCGACCCTGATAATGCTCACTTTGCCGCTCCCTGAACGCTTAGTCGGTTTATTATCGTACAAATGGATGACGCCAAGCGATTTCATCGATCCGTGCGCGAGCGCCAGGGGCGAGTCGTCGCGCGATCAACCGGGCGAGGGCGAATCTGAGGGAGGGGGGAGCTGGCCGGGGAAAGTGACGCATCCCCGGCCAGCGGATATCGACGGTGGGGACCTATCGATGGCCCAGTCTTGAGGTGCGTCGGCCCTGAGGGCAATGGCGGGGATAATATGTCGCAGAGGCCTGTGCTCCCCACGCAGGGCCGGGAGCGCCGTGCGATGACGACGCTCCCAGAGCTCCGCAACGGCGAGGCGAAACCTTGCGCCGGCGCTATTTGGCCAGTGGCGAGACTGGCAGGGACCGGGCCTCCAGGCTGACCGTCGCGGTGGCCGTCAGCGATCGCGAGGACGACCCCAGCGCCACGTCATATTCACCCGCCGCGATCGACCAGCCGTTGGCCTTGGCATCCCAGACTGACAGCAGGCGCGGATCGACCGTGAGCGTCACCGAGGTGACGGCGCCCGGCGCGAGCTCAACCTTCTGGAAGCCGCCGAGACGCTTGGGCGCTTCCCAGCCGCCGGACCGGGGCGCGACATAGACTTGAGGCACGTCCTTGCCGGCTCGGTCGCCCACGTTCTTGACGTCGAAGCTGACGGTCAAGACGCCATTGTTGTCGGACGCCTTCAGGTTCGAATAGGCGAACTTGGTGTAGGACAGTCCATAGCCGAACGGGAACAGCGGCTCGTGTTTCTTCAGGTCAAACCACTTGTAGCCCACGGCCGCGCCATCGATCGTGTAGTCCACGTCAAACCAGGCGTCAGGCTTTTTGGGGTCGCCGTCCAGCTTGGGACGCGGCAGTTGCGTGACGTCCTTGGGGAAGGTCACGGGCAGGCGGCCAGAGGCGTCGACCTCGCCAGTCAGCACGCGGGCGATGGCCTCGCCGCCGTTGGTCCCCGGGAACCAGGCCTGCAGCACAGCGCCGACATCGTTGAGCCATGGCATCACGACCGGACCGCCGGTTTCGAGCACGACTACCGTTTTGGCGTTGGCCTTGGCGACGGCGGCGATGGTCGCGTCCTGGTTCTTGGGCAGGCTCAGGGTCCAGACGTCCTCCGACTCCGTAGTCCACTGGTCGGCGAAGACGATGGCGAGATCGCTGGCGGCGGCCAGGGCCGCAGCAGCGGCGGGATCCTTGCCATCGGCGAAGGTGACCTTCGCGTTGGGGAAACGCGCCTGCAGCGCCTTCAGCGGCGATGACGGATAGTAGATCACCGGGCCGGGCCAGGTGGCAGGCAGCAGGCCCTGAACGGCGCGCCCGCCGGCCGGATAGACCTGCGAGGAGCCGCCCCCCGACAGCACGCCGACGTCCGCATGGGCGCCGATCACCGCGATGGTCCTGGCCGTCTTGGCCAGGGGCAGCAGGCCCTTGTCGTTCTTCAGCAGGACCATGCCTTCCTCGGCGTCGGCCTGGCTGACCAGGCCGTTGGCCTTCAGGTCGATCGGGGCAATCTTGACCGGGTTGTCGACCACGCCGCTGGCGAACAGCGAGCGGGTGATCCGGCGCGCCATGTCGTCCAGACGGGCGCCGCTGACGGCGCCGCTGGCCAGATCAGCCTTCAGAACTTCGCCCAGAAAGTCCTGCTTGTCGAAAGCCCGGCCCGCGGACTGCTGGTCCAGGCCCGCATTGACGGCCTTGGCGCCCGAATGCACCGCGCCCCAGTCGGACATCACATAGCCCTTGTAACCCCAGTCCTTCTTCAGGACCTTGTTCAACAGCCAGTCGCTTTCGCAGGCATAGACGCTGTTGACCCGGTTGTAGGCGCACATCACCGCGTGCGGATCGGACTGTTCCATGGCGAACTGGAAGGCGAGCAGTTCGGACATTCTAGCTGACGCTTCGTCGATATTGGCGCTGAGGACGAAGCGACCCGTCTCCTGGTTGTTCAGGGCGTAGTGCTTGATGGTGGAGATGAGGTTGTTGGACTGGATGCCCCTGATCTGGGCGCCCACCATCGTGCCGGCCAGCAGGGGATCCTCGCCGCCATATTCGAAGTTGCGGCCGTTGCGCGGCTCGCGGACCAGGTTCACGCCGCCGGCCAGCATGACGTTGAAGCCGGAATTGCGAGCCTCCGACCCTATCATCGCGCCGCCCTTGTAGGCCAGTTGCGGATTCCAGGTGGCGGTGGTGGCCATGCCGGAGGGCAGGGCTGTGCGTTCGCGGAATTCCTTGGCGCTGCCTTGCGTGGCCACGCCGATCCCGGCGTCGGTTTCCCACTGCGCGGGAATGCCCAGGCGCGGAATTCCCTTCACATAGCCAGCCGAACCGGGGAGCGAACCTTCGATGCGCTCGTATTTGGGTTTCATGTCGGCGCCGAAATAGCCGAACACCAGCGTCAGCTTCTCGTCCTGGGTCATGGCCTTGACGACGAGGTCGGCGCGGGTGTCGGGATCAAGCGCGGGGTTCAGCCAGGGCTGGGCGGCCGAGGCGGCGGCGGGCGCCGCCGTCGTCGCCGGTTGAGCCTGGACGTTCAGGGCGGTCGCGGACGCGCCGATCATCAGCGCCAGGGCCAAGCCCTGGAATGTCTGCCGGTTCATGTTTCCTCCGTACTCATTGTCTGGGCCGCCGGCCGTTATCGGCTCGGAGGCAAGGGGATCAGGTCTTTCGCTTCGGCGGCGGACCGGTTCGGGCCGGGCCAGTGGATTCGCGGACGATCAGGCTGTGCTGGGCCAGGAACGGCGCGGCGGCCTTGCCGGCGGCGTCGTTGGCGTTCCAGGCGCTGAAGGTCTGCAAGGCTCGCAGCGCCATCTGTTCAAAGGGCTGGCGGATGGTGGTCATGGTCGGCCAGATCACCCCGGCGATCGGGGCGTCGTCGAAGCCGACCACCGAGATATCGTCCGGGATCCGCAGGCCCCGGCGTTGGGCCTCCATGCAGGTGGCGGCGGCCATGTCGTCATTGGCTGCGAAGATTGCGGTGGGCGGCTCGTCAATGTCGAGCAGGGCCTGGGCGGCCTCGACCCCGGTCTTGAACGTGAACTCGCCGTCGGCGAACAGCTCTGGCGCGGGGCGTGGAAGGCCACGCGCCGCGTAGGCCTCCAGGAAGCCGTTGCGGCGATGGGTGCTGGCGGCGTGGTCGGGATGACCCGAAATATGCCCTATGCGGGTATGGCCCAGGGCGAACAGGTGCTCGACCACCTCGCGCGCCGCGGCGCGGTCGTCCATGGCGATGGCCGGGAAGTAGGGGTCTGGGCTGGTCGGCGACATCAATACGCACCGCACCTCCAGCTCGCGCATCAGGGCCTTCAGCGGGCCAAAGTCGCACTCCGGTGGCAGCAGCACCATCTCGCGGATGCCGCCGTCGCTGACGAAGGCGCGGATTCGGTCCTGCCAGCCGACGACCGGACCGTCGAACAGGTCGACCGTCAGGTGGCGCCCGGTCTCGACGCACGCCAGCAGCAGGGCGTGGTGGATCCTGGTGTGATAGCCGCCGCTGGGATCCCCCATCAGGACCCCCACGGACGAGGAGGTCTGCGAGCGCAGGCTGCGGGCCACAGCGCTGGGCTGATAGCCCAATTCCTGCATGGCCGCGCGGACGCGATCACGCGTCTTGGCGGTGACACTGTTGTGGTCATTGAGCACGCGAGAGACCGTCTTGGGCGAAACACCCGCCCGCTCGGCCACATCGTGGATCGTCGCCATTCCGTTTCTACCCAGTTGCGCGGTCTGTTTCACTGACTTCGCCATGGTGAAGGTGGCGATGGCAAGGCGACGCGTCTTTCGAGCCATAGCTTACGCTGTCTTTCCTGTCATCTATCAGGACAAAATCGGGTCAAAAAAAGTCGTTCAACAAGACATTTTGTGGACATGAATTGCCGCGCTCTCGCCCGATCACGCCGATCTCGTTGGGGACCGAGCAGGCCCGCGCGATCAAAAAGGGCAAGGGGGTGGTAGCGTTATCATTCTTTGCAGATTAAGGCATTCGAGTCCCGAAACCGTGGCGAATTTTGCGATTTAGAGCTCTGAATGGAGTCTCCGGCGGGCAATTTGTAGAGAATTTGCCCTCCGGGCTCCGCGCGTCTCAGCATGGGCGGGGGCTCGAAAGGCCTTGCAAGACAAGAATGACAACGTTGACATTCTTGTTGACTTGGTGCGGACATTTGATGATGTTGCCTTGAACCGATAACGGCGTTGGGCCGGAGTCGACAGCCCGGGCGCTGGGGGTCGCCGTCACTTTCGGACAGAGCGGACAAACGGTTCGCCGGGCCTCTGAGGCGCTCAATCGGTTCTGGATCACCTCGCGCAGACGGGGCGGCCAGGAACGGGGCGGGCAATCAAACAAAAAATGTTAGTTGGGGAGCTAGGAATTTGACCAATCAAAGCAGGAAAGCCGTGCTGACGCGCGGTCTGGCGGTGGCCTTGCTGGCCGGCGCCTCGCAGGTGGCGCTGACCACCGGCGCATTCGCCCAGGACGCCACGCAAGTCGAAGAAGTGGTCGTTACCGGCGTTCGCGGATCCCAGATCAAGTCGGTCGACGTCAAGCGCACGCAAGCCTCGATCGTCGACGCCATTTCGGCGGAAGACATCGGCAAGCTACCGGACGTCACCATCGCCGACTCGCTGCAGCGCATCTCGGGCATCCAGATCCAGCGCAACGCCGGCGAGGGCGCCACAGTCAATATCCGTGGTCTGGCCCAGGTCATTACCCTGTTGAATGGCGAGCAGTATCTCAGCGCCGGCAATATGGGTTCGGCCCAGCCCAACCTGCTTGATGTTCCGTCGCAGCTGATGAATCAGGTGCTGGTCTACAAGTCGACCGACCCGAAGAACGCTCTTTCCGGCATCTCGGGCACCATCGACCTGCGCACCCGCCGTCCGTTCCAGTTGCCCGAAGGCCTGACCTTCGCCGGCGGCGCCGAAGCCCAGCGCGGCGAACGCACCGAGGAAAACGACTACCTGGTCAACGGCGTCCTCAACTGGCGCAACGACCGGGTGGGCTTGATGGTCTCGGCCGCCAAGAGCAAGTCCAATCTCGGCAACAACTATTCGGGCACCGTTGGCCTTTCGGGCAATAATGACTGGGGTGGCGGCAACCCGAACAACTTCGTTTCGCCGCACGGCTTCGAGAGCTTCAACCGGGTGGTCGAGCGGGATCGTCTGGGCGTCAATGTCGCCTTTGAGGCCGATCTGGGCGAAGGCTTCACCCTGATCGCCGAAGGCTTCTATGCCGAGCTTGAGGAATACAACCGCGCGGTCGGCATCAACATCTCCAATCGCTGGGATGGCGGCGCCTTCGGCAACTGGACCCGCCCGACGGTGTTCGAAACGACTGGCGTGAGCAGCCCGACTGCCGGCGGCAATGGCCGTCCCTGGCTGGCCGTTGACGAGTACGATATCGACGCGTGGTGGATTAACTCCTTCACCGTCAATCGCACCACCAAGTCCAAGACCAAGAACTACAACCTCGAACTGAATTACGACAACGGGGGCCCCTTCACCTTCGAGGCCCGGGCCATCCGCGCTGACGGCGATCGTCTGAGCATGAACGGCCAGGCCCAGGGCGACCTGAGCAACTGGCGCCATGCTGACGGTCGCTTCAATCTGTTCCGCGACGCCAATGACCGGACCCGCGGCACCTTCTATCCGAAGGCCATCTGCGACAAGTTCCCGGCCACCCGTCGCACCAACGCCGTCGTGGGCAGCGCTGGCGGCTGTTACCTGGATCCGAACCCGCTGGGTTACGGCGCCAACCCGCAACTGAACTACAACATCAGTGGCGACAAGGCGGTGTGGTCGGGCTTTGACCGTCCGCTGGCTGGCGGCCTTGGGGCAGGCAAGACCCTCAAGGATTACATGGCCAACAAGGACAGCTATGCGATCGGGGCCTTCTCGTCGGAGGGCAACAACGAAGTCGAGTCGGACATGAACGTGTTCCGCGCTGACGGCCACTATGAGTTCGACGACAAGTTCCTGGGCTTCATCACCAAGATCGACGCTGGCGTTCGTCAGAGCGAGCGCTCGGTCGAGGTCGAGCAGTTCCACCTGTTCTCTGGCTTCTACGGCGGTTCCCCCGGGGCCGTTCAGGCCAATGGCACGCCCGTTCCGGCCGGCGGCTGCGAAGCGCAATGGAAGGCCATCGACGTTGTCATGAGCCAAAGCCAGTGCCAGGCGGGCGAGTTCGTGCCCGATCCGGTCACCGGGCTTCAGGTTTTCCAGGGCTATACGGTCAATCAGCCGACCCGTCTGGACACCTACAACAAGACTGTGTGGGTTGACGATCTGGGCGGTGTGACCGCCGGCATCCCCGGCTTCTGGGCCATCGACCCGCGCGACTTTGACGACGCAGAGGCCTTCCACAAGAAGGTCTTCGGCGGCGCCATTCGCGTCCAGATCCCCGGTCAGACCTACGATGTCAGCCTGGCCGAGCAGAGCGCCTTCGGTGCGGCCAACTTCGAGATGGGCAACCTGTCGGGCAATGTCGGCCTGCGGGTGATCGAGACTGAGCTGACGGTGAAGCAGAACCTCACCGGCGAAGTCCGCAACTACGGTGACACCAACGCCGACGCGGGCGATACGGTCACCAAGCGCAAGTACACTGACTGGTTGCCGTCGGTGAACCTGACCTATGACCTGGGTGAGCACTTCAAGTTCCGGGCCGCCTATTCGAAGACCATGCAGCCCCTCGACCTCGGCAACTATGGCGGCGGTCTGTCGATCTTCACCTCGGACTGCGGCGCGGCTCTTCCGAATGTCCGCTGCGTCACCGGCGCCAGCGCTTCGGGTAACCCGAACCTGGATCCTTGGCGGTCGCAGAACTTTGACGGCGCTATCGAATACTATTTCGGCCGCGCCTCGATGCTGAACATCTCGGCCTTCAAGTTGAAGATCGACAGCTTTGTGACCGGTGGCACCACCACGGGCCGCTTCCCCGACCAGGACGGCGTGATCCGCCGCGATGTCGTGGTCACGCTGCCGCTGCAGGGCGACGGCGGCGAGGTCGAGGGTCTGGAAGTCGGCGGCAAGCTGGCGATGAGCGACATCCTGCCCGACGCCGGGCTGCTGTCGAACTTCGGCGTCGACAGCAACTACACCTACTCGCCCAGTGAGGAGTCGCGTCTGGATCTGGCGGGCGAAAAGCTGCCGTTCTTCGATAACTCCAAGCACCAGTTCAACCTGGTCGGCTGGTATCAGGACGAAAAGTTGCAGGCGCGGGTCGCCTACAACTATCGCACCGAGCGCCTGTCAGGGACGATGGGTGGCGGCGGCAACCGCGTGGTTCCGATCTTCCAGGACAAGACCGGATATGTGGACGTCAACGTCAGCTACAACGTGCGTGAGAACATTACGGTTTACTTCAACGGTTCGAACGTGACCGGTGAGATCGAGGATTATTACCTGCAGTTTGCCGAGGGTAAGACCCAGTACGATCACCAGAACGAGTTCGAGCCCCGCTACACCATCGGCCTCCGGGCGCGCTGGTAACCTTCAGGCTCACCTCCTGCAGCCGCCGTGACCCCCCGCGTCACGGCGGTTCTTTTTTGGAGGCGGACCTGTCCGCAACGGACACCAGGCTATAGCCTCGACGTTTGCGGACCTATCTGAACGCGCTTTGGGAGGGCGACGTTGGATCAAGCAGCCCAGGAAGCCCCGTCGCAAGGGCGCATTCGCAGCGTCGTCATCGTCGGCGGCGGGACGGCGGGCTGGATGGCGGCGGCGAGTCTTCAGCGTCACTTCCAGGGGTCGCCCCTGAAGATCACCCTGATCGAGAGCTCCGAGATCGGGACCATCGGGGTGGGCGAGGCGACCATCCCGACTATTCGCAGTTTCTATCAGAACCTGGGTCTGAGCGACCTGGACGTGATGCGGGCTACCGGGGCCACCTGCAAGCTGGGCATCCGCTTCAACGACTGGCTCAACTCCGGTTCGTCCTTCATCCATCCGTTTGGTCTGTTCGGCCAGGACCTGAGGGGGGTGCCGTTCCATCACTACTGGCTGCGGCTGAAGGCCCTGGGTGACACCGCCGGGATCGACGAATACTCGCTGGGCGCATCCTTGGCCAAGCGCGGCAAGTTCACCCAGCCGTCGCGCAATCCGCCATCCAGCCTGTCGGTGTTCGACTGGGCCCTGCATCTGGACGCCAGCCTGTTCGCCAGGCTGATGCGTCAGGTCGCCGAGACCGCTGGCGTCACGCGGATCGACGCCCGGATCACCAGGGTCAACCTGCGCCCCGAAGACGGTTTCATCGCCTCGGTCGATCTGGACACCGGCGCCACGGTCGAGGGCGAGCTGTTCATCGACTGTTCGGGCTTCCGGGGGCTGCTGATCGAGGAAGCCCTTCACACCGGCTACGAGGACTGGAGCCACTGGCTGCTGTGCGACCGCGCCCTGGCGGTACAGAGCGAGGGCAGTGGAGCGCCGCCGCCCTATACAGACGTCTCGGCCCAGACCTCCGGCTGGCGCTGGCGGATTCCGCTGCAGCACCGCTATGGCAACGGCTACGTCTATTCCAGCCGCCACATCAGCGACGACGACGCTATGGCCGAGCTGAAGGGCGCCGTGCCCGATCCGCTGCTGCACGCACCGCGTCAGATCCGCTTCACCCCGGGCCGCCGCCTGAAGGCCTGGAACAAGAACTGCGTCGCCCTGGGCCTGGCGGCGGGATTTCTCGAGCCGCTGGAGAGCACGAGCATCGCCCTGATTGAAACCGGTATCGAGAAGATCAAGCAGCTCTTTCCGGACCCGACCTTCAATCAGGGCGTGCTCGACGAATTCAACGACATGTCAAAGCTGGAGATGGAGCGCGTGCGTGACTTCATCATCCTGCACTACAAGGCCAACCAGCGGGACGACACGAGCTTCTGGCGCGACTGCCGGGCTGTGGAGATTCCTGACACGCTGAAGCACAAGATCGAGATGTTCCGAGAGCGCGGCCACTTCATCCGCTATCGCTGGGAAATGTTCCAGCCGGCCAGCTGGCTGGCGATCTATGCGGGTTTCGACATCCTGCCCAAGACTTGGGATCCCAGCATCGAGGGCCTGGATGTAGAGTCACTGCGTCGAGGCATGGCCGAGATGCGCAAGGCCGTGAAGGCGGCGATCGAGGCCGCGCCGACGCACGGCGATTTCCTGGAAAAATACGCCCGGCCAGCGCCGATGGCGGCGCAGTGAAAGATTTGGGGACGGACATGCAGAACGCCAATCAGAACGGCATCCGCAAGGTCGTGATCGTCGGCGGCGGCAGCGCCGGCTGGATCTGCGCGGCCATGGCCAGCCACTATTTCCACAAGAGCGGCGTCGCGGTGGAACTGATCGAGTCCGAGGAGATCGGGACCATCGGCGTGGGCGAGTCGACCATCCCGCCGTTCCTGCAGTTGATCCGTAGCCTGGGCATTGACGAGCAGGACTTCATCCAGAAAACCCAGGCCAGTTTCAAGCTGGCCATCCGTTTCGAGAACTGGCGCAAGAAGGGCGAAACCTACTACCATCCCTTCGGCCAGATCGGCGGCCCCATCGGTCGGCACGAGTTCTACCAGTGCTGGCTGCGCGCCAAGGCCAACGGCCATCCCTCGAACCTGCAGGACTTCGCGCCGGCCACCGTCATGGCCGACCAGTGGAAGTTCATCCCGCCCTTCCGCGCCCAAAAGACCCTGCTGAGCGGCGCCAGCTACGCCCTGCATATCGACGCCAAGCTGGTGGCCCAGTATCTGCGCGACTTTGCCGAGACCCGGGGTGTCAAACGCACCGAGGGCATTGTTACCGACGTGGTCTCCCGTGCCGACGGCTTCGTTCAGAAGGTGATCATGAAGAACGGCGAAGAGGTCGAGGGCGACCTCTTCATCGACTGCTCGGGCTTCCGCGCGCTGTTGATCGGCAAGACCCTGGACGAGGAATATCTGGACTGGTCGGATGTGCTGATGTGCGATCGTGCCGTCGTCGCCCAGACTGAGAACGTCGCCGATCCGCATCCCTACACACTGTCCCAGGCCCAGGACGCGGGCTGGCGCTGGCGCATCCCGCTGCAGCATCGCGCAGGCAATGGCTATGTGTTCTGCAGCAAGTACATCAGCGAAGATGAGGCCACCGCCACCCTGCTGAGCCAGATCGAGGGCGATGTGCTGCTGGGCCCCAACATCATTCCCTTCAAGACCGGAATGAGAAAGCGCCTGTTCCGTAACAACGTGGTGGCGATCGGCCTGGCCGGCGGCTTCATCGAGCCGCTAGAATCCACAGCCCTGCACCTGATCTATCGCGGCATGGATTTCCTGCTGCGCTATTTCCCGGACAAGGACTTCGATCCCGGCCTGGCCGCCGAATACAATCGGCGCATGGCCATGGACTATGAGGAGATCCGCGACTTTATCGTGCTGCACTATGTTACGACCCAGCGCGACGACACGCCGTTCTGGCGCGACTATCAGAAGGTCGCCCCGCCCGAGAGCCTGCGCGAGCGGGTGGAGCTGTTCAAATCCAGCGCGGTCCTGCGCGACGGCGTCGACGATATGTTCCGCGCGCCCAGCTGGCAGTCCGTGATGGAAGGCATGGGCATCCGCCCTGTCCGCTATCAGCAGCTCGTGGACGCTGCGCCCTATGCGGTGATCCAGCAGACGCTGGACCAGTCCGCGCCGATCCTCAAGGCCCAGGTCGCCGGCCTGCCCAGCCATGGCGAGTTCCTGGCTCAGCATTGCCCCGCAGCGCCCTTCAAGCGCAGCGCCTGATCGGGGCGCCGCCGCGCGCCGGCCATCCCTGAACCTGCAACGGCGCCCCAGAGGCGTGTCCTGCTTCGACGGGCCGGGATCGACCGAAAATAAACGCTTTAAGCTTAAGGGTGAGGCCACGGGCCGGCATTCGCGGCTCGCGGGGATACACCGACGTGGCATCGAAGGCGGCGCATGGTCCGGAGCGCATCCGCATCCACCAACGCGAAGCCGACCTTCTGGTCGCGGCGCATGAGCGGTTCGTGGCGCGCAAGCCCGGGGGAAAGCGCCTGGTGTTGCGCTTCGCCATCCTTGAGGGCCTGGATCTCTGTGCGCGCGATCTCACAGACGCTGATTTGACGGGCTCCACCCTGACGGGATCCAGGTTCGATCGGACGCGCCTGGCCCGGACCTGCCTGTTCGGCGCGGATCTTCAAGCCTGCAGTTTCATTGGAGCGTCTCTCGTCAGGGCCGACCTCCGTGGCGCGCGGCTGAAGGGCGCCAATCTTTCGCATGCCGACCTGACCCAGGCCGACCTGCGGGCCGGTCGGATCGCCATCTCCGACGAAGACACCAAGTTCGCCGTCATCCGCCACAAGGTGTCTGCCGGTCAGCTGGACGGGGCCAATGTTACGGGCGCAGTGCTCGACAAGTCCCGGCTGGACGATGTGTCGGCGGCGGCGGCGGACTTCTCCGAATGCTCTATGCGCGGCGCAAAGCTCGTCGGCGCCAACCTCAAGAGCGCCAGGTTGCGCGGCGCCTTGATCGACAATGTCGACGTGCGGGGAGCCAATCTCGAGAACGCCGATTTCAGCGATGCGATTGTGACCCGCGTCGACCTGACCCAGGCCAGGACAATGGGCGCGGTGATGGATCGTTGCCTCTGCGATCCCGGACCGGAAGCCAGCGCTCAGGCGGCGGCGATCTTTGTCAAACTGGCGGCGCACCGTGAATGGGTCACCACTGGCGGCAAGGCGGGTCAACCCGCTGTACTGGACGGAGAAGACCTGCGGCCCATCGCCGATATGGCCGGCGCGTTCCTGACGGCTGTCAGCGCCCGGAACGCCTGTTTCGCTGGCATGGATCTTCGCCGGATTTCTCTACAGGGCGCGCTCCTGGATGGCGCCGACCTGCGCGGGGCTATTCTGCGCGACGCCGACCTGCGCGGCGCCAATCTGACCGCCGCCGATCTGAGGCAGGCGGACCTGCGCCGTGCGATGCTTGGCGCACTGCCCTTTAAGGTCGATCGCGAGAAACCCATGGTCCTGGCGCAGGCCTGCCTGCGCTACGCTGATCTTCGCGACGCTGATCTGGGCGACACGGACCTGGCCAACGCAGATTTGTACGGCGCCAAACGGACGGCGGCGCGCCCATCGGCCATTGATGACGCGGATAGCGACGAAGCCTTCATTCTCGACATGTAGTCAGGCGCCGCGCCGTCGCGCCTCGCGCAGGGCCGCGCGATGGTCCGGGGCCGCGAGCTCGATCAGGGCCATCGCGCGGGCCTCGCCCTCCAGC